>Ga0302326_10003789_pt1 | contig 35455 bp, 70 predicted proteins | sample Palsa_T0_3_FD_202264 | JGI IMG/M metagenome (GOLD analysis project Ga0302326, IMG submission 202264) | Peat permafrost microbial communities from Stordalen Mire near Abisko, Sweden - Palsa_T0_3 | ecosystem: Environmental > Terrestrial > Soil > Palsa > Peat permafrost | place: Sweden: Abisko...
GCAGGCCGTCGTCCTGCGGTGCCACAGGGTCGAGGAGTTGGCGGCCCTGCCGGCCGCCGGATTCCGCGTCGGCGACGACCACCCGGTGACGTGCATCCAGTGCATCGCGCGGAGCTGCGATGCGGATTAGCCGCGCGGAGGTGCTGACGTGGCATCGCGCGCCAAAAGTGAGGCGGACGTGGACCGACGAGCACCGCGTGACGCACCGGATGCACCCGATCTCGAAGTACGAGGTCACGTGGGTGCCGAGCTGCGGGGCCGAGCGGTACCTCGGGGCCGACGAGCTGCAGGAGCCCGGGAGCGCGGTCACGTGCATCCTGTGCCTGAGGACGCTGTGAGGCCGTTCCCGTGGAACCGCGGGCTCGACCGCCTCGTGCCGGTTGGATCGCCACCTGAGCGTCGTCGACGCGTCGAACGAGGTCATCACGTGCGTCGCGTGCATCGCGACGGAGGCAGAATGAACAGCGACGACACCATCCGCGTCATGCGGGCGCCCGATCTGCCGCGCCTCCGCGCGCGCAGGGTCGAGTTCAACCTCAAAAGCTTCTCGATCAACACCGCGCGGTCCGGCGCGTGGGACTATTGCGCGCGCGACGGCGGGACCGTCGCCAACTCGTACGGCTACCGGGCCCAGACCGAGGTCATCCTGGCGATCGCCGACCCGCTCGGTCGCGTGGCCGCGTGGTACGGCCGGGTGCCCGCCAACAAGACGACGCGGTGCGGCGCGGCGCGCGGCGCACTGGGCACACTCTCCACCATCAAGAGCCATCCGTGCGGCACCCCCTGGGAGTGGTGGGACGAGCGCTGCGGCGAGGCCCGGCGAGCGGGCGCGGAGCACGCGCTGCGCACCCTGTGGCGCCTGGCCTACCCCGAGGACGAGACCCCGGCGTCGGACGCCTGGTACGATTAGGTCGTGCGGGTGCGAGACGCGCACGGCGTCGTCCACGTGGAGGGCCAGATCTGGCAGCCGCTGTGCGAGCCGCACCGATGCTTCGCGATCGAGCCTGACTTCGCCCGCGTGATGATCACGGAGGACGCGCCGACGTGCGTCTCGTGCCTGATCGTCGAAGTCCGCGCGGCTCAGAGCCGGCGCCGATAGCGCAACGAGCGCGCGGCGGAGCAGGTGCGGCGCTGAAACAGCGCCTAGGTTCCGAGCTACGCGAAGAACGGCGGACTCACGTTCGGCCCGTACGATCCGGGCTGGATGAAGTACGCGACGTACGTGAACCCCGGCGCCACCAGGACCGGCGCCAGCCACCTCCCGCCCCGCCCCGTCGTCGTCGTCCCGACGGGCGAGTTCATGTTCCCGGCGTCGTAGTCGCTCTTGAGGTAGACCCGCACCTGCGCGCCCTCGACGCCGTGCCCGCCGGGCGTCTGGTAGAGCAGGTCGCCGGGCAGCGGGTAGTCCTGCGTGATCGCCACGGTAGACGGGAACGGGGCCGGCGGCGCCGCCGCGGCCCCGCCGAGGTTCAGGTCGAGCAGGCTCCACTCGACGGGGAACTGGAGCGTGCCGTCGTGCAGCGTCAGCTGGACCTGGTAGAAGTAGAGGCCGAGCGGGAGCGCCGCGGTGTCGGACGGCAGGAAGGCGATGACCAGCGTCGACGCGCCGGGGCGGAAGTACAGGTTGTTCGGGTTCAGCGTCGTCGTGAACGACAGGACGCTCGAGTCGTCGGTCGGCTGGACGCGCACGAGGAGCTGCGCGACCGCGCCGTGGAGGCGGTGCCAGCGCAGGGGCTGGCCGTTCAAGTCGGTCAGGGCGACGTCGAAGGTGCTGCTGCTGCCCCGGGTGATGCTGAGCGTGTTCGACATTTTTTCTCCTCAGCGCTTGACCGTACCTACGATACCCGCCTTGGCGCTTCCCCGCACGGCGCCCGCGACCCCGGGCTCGCTGGTCGCGCGCACCGACCCGACGACCGACGACGCGGCGGTCGCCGCTCCTTCGACGCCCGGCTCCTCGGCCTCCCTGGCGTAGCCGACGTAGGTCGCGGACGAGGACACCCCGGCGGCCCCGAAGATCGTCTCGACGACGTAGAGCGCCAGCGCGCTCGCCGAGCCGACGAGGACGTAGCTCCCCGCGCCCGCGGCGAGCCTGTGCGCCCACCTGAACGCGGCCGCGGTGCCCCCCAGGGCGTAGTCGCCGGGTACCGCCGCGGCGACGCGGCCGTAGCGGGGCGAGGCGTCCGAGCCGTCCGCCGCGTATGCCCCGGGGGCGATCGGGAAGTGCCGGCCGCGCGCGAGCGTCGCGGGCTCCCCGTCGCAGTCGTAGCGCCCGCCCGCGGCCGCGGCCACGTGGTCCCACGCGAACGCGGCGGCCGCGCCGGCCAGCGCGTAGGTCCCGCCGGCGGCGGAGACCCTGTAGCCGCGCTCGAGCGTCGCGGCGGTGCCCGTGCAGGCGTAGGCGCCCGCGGCGACGTGAAAGATGCGATCGCGCTCGAGCGCGGCGGCGGTGCCCGCGCACGCGTAGCTGCCCGGCGCGGCGGAGACCGCGCGGCCGCGCAGGAACGTCGAGGCCGAGCCGGCAAGCGCGTAGATCCCGCCGGAGGCGGAAGCGACGTACCCGCGCTTGAGCGTCGCGGCGGTGCCCGAGCACGCGTAGGTCCCGGCGGCGGTGCCGAAGATCCGCGCGCGCTCGAGCGTCGCGGCCGAACCCGAGCAGGCGTAGGCGCCGGACGCGGCCGCGACGGCCTGGCCGTACCTGAGCGTCGCGGCTGAACCCGAGCATGCATAGGTGCCGCCGGTCGCCGAGAGGTAGTGATCCCGCTCGAGGGTCGCCGCGGCGCCGGCGAGCGCGTAGCTGCCCGCGGTCGCGGCGGCGACGAGCCCGCGCTCGAGCGTCGCCGCAGAGCCGGCGCAGGCGTAGGTACCGCCGGTCGCGGCGGCGACGAGCCCGCGCTCGAGCGTCGCCGCAGAGCCGGCGCAGGCGTAGGTCCCGACGTCCGCGTCGAGGCGGATTCCGCCCGACGACGGGGTCAGCGTGACGGACGACCCGGCGCACGAGTACGCGCCGCCGGTGGCGGAGGCGACGCGGCCGTACTCGAGCGTCGCCGCGGCGCCAGCTAGCGCGTAGATCCCGCCGGTCGCGGAGAGGAGGTAGCCGCGCTCGAGGGTCGCGGCGGAGCCGGCGCAGGCGTACGTCCCGCCGGTCGCCGAGAGGTAGTGGATCCACTCGAGCGCCGCGGCCGAGCCGGCGAGCGCGTAGGTCCCGCCGGTCGCGGCGACGACGCGGCCGCGCTCGAGGGTCGCGGCTGAACCCGAGCACGCATAGGTGCCGCCGGTCGCCGAGAGGTAGTGATCCCACTCGATGGTCGCCGCGGCGCCGGCGAGCGCGTAGGTCCCACCGGAGGCAGTGGCGGTGTAGCCGTGCTCGAGGGTCGCGATCGCGCCGGCGAGCGCGTAGGTCCCGCCGGTGGCGGAGACGCGGTGGTCCCACTTGAGGACCGCGGAGGCGCCGGCGAGCGCGTAGGTCCCGCCGGCGGCGGAGACGCGGTGACCCCACTCGAGCGTCGCGGCTGAACCCGAGCACGCATAGGTCCCGCCGGTCGCAGAGAGGCGGTGGGCCCACTCGAGGACCGCGGAGGCGCCGGCGAGCGCGTAGGTCCCGCCGGCGGCGGACAGGGTGATCCCCGTCGCCGCCGGGAGCGCCGAGAACGGGGCGCCGGAGAAGGGTCCGAAGCCGAACACGCCTCAGCCTACCAGCACACGATGTAGATGAAGCCCGGCCCGCCCGCGCCGCCGGCGCCGCCCGTGCCGCCCGACGTCCCGCCGCCCCCGCCGCCCCCGCCGCCGCCGCTCGCCCACGCGCCCTGACCGCCGTGACCCGCCGCCCCGCTGACCTGGCCGCCGCCGCCCGAGCCGCCTGTCGACGCGAACAGTTGTTGCGGGAAGTCCGCGTAGAGCGATCCGATCATCAACCTAGCTCCGAACCCCGGATTGCCGTTCGCGCCGGCGACCCCTCCGCTGATCGCCTGCACGAGACCTGCCCCCGTGACGCCGCCGCCCGCGCCCGCGGTCGTCGAGGCGTTGGCCGAGCCGCCGCCCGCGCCGGAGCTGAACGCGATCGTCGACGCCCCCCACGCGCTGCTCGTTCCCGCGCCGCCCGACGTCCCGCCGGCTTGACCGTTCTGCCCCTGATACGCGCTCGCCCAGATCCCCATCGCGGAGAAGATCGGGAACGCCGCCGCCATCGTCGTGGCGCCCTGACCGCCCGCGCCACCCGACGACGACGTCCCGAGGCCCCCGCCGAGCCCCGCGGCGGCCCCCGACGTGAGGACGAGGTCTGCGCTCACCGGTGACGTTGACGGCTCAGCGGAGACCAGCGAGATGACGCCCGCGCCGCCAGCGCCCGCGGCGGCGCCGCCGGCGCCGCCGGCACCAGGCGACAGGTAGATCACGCGCGGCAGGTGGCGCGCGCAGATGATCATCTGGGCCGAATTTCCAGAGCCGCCGCCGCCGCCGCCGTCCGCGATCGTCGCCGCGCCGCTCGAGGCGCCCCCGCCGCCGCCTCCCCCTCCGCTCGCGGCCATCAGGTAGATCATGCTGGTGTTGCGGGGGATGGTGATCGGCGTCCACCCGGGAGCGCTCGCCGCCATCCTGCCCAGCAAGACGAAGTGCTGACACTTGCGCGGAACGAACCCGCCGGCGGCGCCCAGCATCACGGCCACCACAGGATGTAAACGAGACCCGGGCCGCCGGCGCCGCCCTTGCCGCCGGTGCCGCCCGACGTGCCGCCGCCGCCGCCTCCGGCGCCGCCGCCGCACCCGAGGCCCCCCTGCCCCCCGTTGCCGGCGGTCCCACTCGCCTTTCCGGCACCGCCGGTTCCGCCCGTGAACGCGAACATCTGCCACGGGAAGTCACCGACCTGCAGGCCGGAGCTGCAGCCGCCGAACGCGTTGACTCCGAACCCGGAATTGCCGCTCGCGCCGGCGAGCGCCCCTCCGGCGATCGTCTGGACGAGACCGCCGCCGACGATGCCCCCGCCGTCACCGATCCCGGTGGTCGTGTTACATCCCCCGCCGCCGCAGCCGCCAGACACGACGAGCCCGGACCCGCCCCACGTGACGGAGCTGCCGCCGGTCCCGGACGTAGTTCCACCCGCGCTGCCGGCCTGTCCGGCCACGACGCTGATGACCCCGAGCGTGGCGAACGTGAACAGGTTCGACGTCGTCATCGACGTTTCGCCCGAACCTGCGCCGGCCGCGGCCGTCCCGCCGCCGGCCACCGACGATCCGGACACCAAGACGACGTCAGACTGATTGGGGCTCGACGACGGCTCGGCGGACACGAACGAGTGGACCCCCGTTGACGCCGAGCCGTTGGACGCGCCGCCGGCGCCGCCGGCTCCCGCCGACACGTACAGCGTGCGCGGCAAGAAGCACGCGGGGATGAGGAGCCTGGCGGCCGCGCCGCTGCCGCCGCCGCCTCCGCCGTCCGCACCAACGCCCGCGCCCTTGGTCTGACCACCCGCGCCGCCGCCGCCGCCGCCGATCGCGAGCATGTAGACCATGCTCGCGTTGCGGGGAATCGTCCACGACGCCCACGCCGTCGCGTTCGTGATCATGTCGCCGACGATCCAGAGCTGCTCTGATCCGCGCGGGTTGAAGTTGCCCTTGCCGCCGAACACGGTCACCACCAGCACGCGGTGATGAAGCCGGGGCCGCCGGGGCCGCCGCCGCCGCCCGTCCCACCGGACGTGCCGCCGCACGCCCAGCCGCCCTGGCCGCCGTGACCCGCCGTGCCGGACGCCTTGCCGCCGCCGCCCGAGCCGCCGGTCGACGCGAACAGCTGCCACGGGTAGTCGCCGCGGAGCGATCCGACGTCGAGCATCGCGTTGACGCCGAACCCGGGGTTGCCGCTGAGTCCGGCGGCGCCGCCGGTGATGGTCTTGGTCAGCCCGGCGCCCGTGATCGCGCCGCCCGCCCCGTTCGTCGTGCTCGCGTTCACGCCGCCCCCGCCCGCGCCGCCCGAGAACGGGCCGACGCTCGTCCCGGATCCTCCCCACGTGACGGCCGTGCCGGCGCCGCCGGAGGTCGAGCCGCCGGTCGCGCCGGCCTGCCCGGCGAGCGCGATCCAGATGCCGGCCATCGCGAACGCGGTCAGGGTGTTCGTCGCGACGGTCTCGGCGACGCCCGCCGAACCCGCGGAACCGCTCGCGCCGGCGCCGCCGCCCGTCGCCGCGGCCGTGCCCGACGCGAGCACGAGGTCGGCGGCGGCCGTCGACCCCGGCTCCGCCGAGACGAACGAGCGCACCCCGGCGCTGCCGGCCGTCGCCGCGGCTACGGCGGCGCCTCCGGCGCCCGCGCCCACGTACAGCGTGCGCGGCAGGAACCGCGCGGGGATGATCAGTCGCGCAGTCGCGCCGGAGGCGCCACCGCCGCCGCCGCCGCCCGCCGTCGCGGCGGCTGACGACGCGCCGCCACCCCCGGACGCCCCGCCGCCGACCGCGACCAGCATGACCATCGACGCGTTGCGCGGGATCGTCCACGGGAACCACCCCGCGGCGCCCGTCGCGAACTGACCCGGAAAGACCAGGTGACCACAGGCCCGCGGGTTTGGACCATGGGTGACGCCGAACATGACCGCCTAGTAGTCGCCCCCGAAGACGATGGCGCGGAGGTTCGTGCTCCCGTTGTTGACGACGTGGCTGGAGACCAAGATCGTGTAGCCGGCGGGCAGGCGGAAACCGAGCGGCAGGTCGAACCAGTTCGTCGCGGTGGTGGTCTGGTCGGCCGTGATGGCGGGGAGCGCAAGCTCGCCGATGAGGTACGTGTTGCTCGTCGTGGTCGACCCCGTCGCGATGCTCGAGACGTAGACGCGAGCGACCGTCGCGGCCGTCGCCGTAGCGGCGACGCTGGCGACCGCCATGACGCGGATGGCCTCGACGTAGGACCCGTTGGTCGCGTCTGCGGTGAACGCGATCTGCATCGTCGTGCCGATCGTGCCGCTGGAGCCGTCGCTGGTGGTCAGCGCGGTGCCGCCGAACAGCGTCGAGCCGATGTTGCCCTGTCGGGTGAACTGCGGTTGCGCGTTGCCTGACATCTCGCGCTCCTATTGGGGAACCATGCGCATGGTGAACGCGATCGTCATGCCGCGGTCGCAGTAGAACTTCGCGGGGGCGTCGACCCACACGACCTGACCAGTGCCGGAGAAGCTGACCAGCGCGTTGCTGTTGCTCGACGACAGCACGATGTTGCGCGCCAGCGTGTCGCCCGAGCTGGTGTACGTCCCGATGCCGACCTCCCAGTCTCCGCCGGCGTCCGTGATCCCGTAGCAGACGTCGCACGAGCCGCCGACTGGAGACGGGAACGCGGTGGCGAACGACTGGTAGCCCGTCGCGGCCCCGCCGAGCGTCAGCGTGCCGGTGCCCGAGGTCGAGGTGTTCTCCTGGACCCTGTCTGCGTATGCGAGCCCGGCGCCCGACAAGCGCTACGCCCTCGAACCGCCGGCGCGGCCGATGCCGAACTGCACGTCGCTGCCCCGGAGGCCGTGCGACCCCGCGGGCAGGGATGCGTCCTGGACGATCACCAGCCCGGTCTCCGCGGTGACGGCCGACTTCTCGATGGCCGCGGCGACGTCGCGCGCCATCGCGGGCGGCAGGAACACCATGCTCACGCCCGCGGGCGTGCTGACCTGCAGGACGACCAGGGTCTTGCCGCCGACGACGGTCGTGCCCGCGGCGATCTGCGTGGGCACCGGCCCCGGCGAGCACTCGGGGGCGGTATCGGCGACGAGGGGGAGCGACGGGTTGGGCATGCCGGGTAGCTTACGTCAGCGTGAAGATGTTGGCGCCGAACGCGACGGTGAACGTCTCGGAGGCGCCCAGCGTCACGGCCGAGCCGTAGTCCCACCACGCGATGAGGTTCTGCGCGGAGGCGGTGAAGTTGTAGAGCACCGCGTAGCGGAACGGACCGAAGCCCGTCGTCGCGGTGAAGACCAGGGAGGACGCGGAGGTGAGCGACGCGACGCCGCCGGACTGCGCGTAGGCGGTGGTCGAGATGGCGGCGCCGCCCGCCGTGTAGCCGCCGCCGGTCGCGAGGTCGGCCGGCGTGTTGTAGACGGTGTTGCTCGTCGCGGGCGCGGTGTTGGTCAGGTAGATGTTGAGCTGGTCGGTGTTCAGCTCGTGCTTCTTGAGGCCGACGTCCGCGACGAAGCAGTAGAACTTGTTGTACGCGGCCATGCCGAGATTATAGGGCGGCTAGTCGTGCTGGTCGTCGTCGCGGCCGGGCACGTACGACAGGCCGCGGTGCCGCCGCGACGCGCTGGTCGCCTCGCCGTACTCGAGCGGGTTCTCGGTGTGATAGGTCGTGGCCGCCTCCTCGATGAGGTGGAAGTGGTGGCCGTAGTGCCGCATCGCGATCTCGAAGACGCGATCAGCCGAGGGGCAGACGCAGAGCGCGGCGCGCACGGCCTCGACGTCGCGCCTGGTGCGCTCCGCGGCCTCGGCGCGGATCTCGTCCTCGGTCTTCGAGCAGGTCTTGGTCATGCCGGGTGGGAGCATCGGGCCACGCTACCACGCGAGGGCCGCGCGGCGCGACCTACGAGCCGGCGCGGTAGAGCGCCAGCGCGAGCAGCGCCGCGACCGCGACCCAGAACGAGGGCCCGCCGTCGTCGGGCTCGACCGAGCGCGGCCGCCAGCGCAGCCACGCGAGCGCGCGGCGGTGCGCCGGCGCGAGGGCGCGAGCGGGGGCGAGGGTCTTGGTGATCACGGGACACCGGCGCCGGGCAGCGCGTCCGTGCCGGCGTGGTGAGCGCAGCGCTTCGTCAGGCGTCCCGCGACCCAGGTGCAGTCTCGACACATGTGGAAGCCGTTTGAGCAGATCAGCGCCCGCCCGACGGGATCGCGCGCGTAGGGCTCGCCGCAGGTCGAGCAGCGAGTCCTGCGCCGCGGGCGCGCCGAGCCATCGAGCCGGCGCAGGCCCCAGTCGTTGGCGCGCCGCCAGCGGCAGTCGAGGGCGGCCCAGATGACGAAGCCCCAGTACCTGTCGACGAACCAGGCGCGCAAGGGGAACCGCGAGCGCGGAGGGTGGACGTAGCCGTCTGGATAGTCGTAGCTCACGGCGGATCACCCTCGCGCCTGCCGCGGACGTACTCGGGCACGAGGTCGGGGTGCGCCTCGGACCACGCCTTGAGGGCCCGCGCGTGCGACTCGGCGGCGTCCCCATGCACGTAGTTGACGCGATACGACACCTCGCCGGTGGGCTGGTATTGAGTTTCGCCGTCGGGCAGCGGGAAGCGGTCGAACTCGCAGGCCTGGCTGAGACCGAGGACGGTGACCTGGCCGCCGCGCACCCGCAGGGCGAGGGTCTCGAGGCTCCCGGCGTAGAGTTCGCGCTCGAGCGAGGGCGCCGGCGACAGGCCGAGGCGCTGCCGCTCCTCGCACACGCGCCTGGCGACGAGCCCGCTCTCGACGTCGTGGCGCGCGTCGCCGAGGTACGCGACGTCGCCCTCGCGCAGGGCGTGCTCGTCCGACTCGTCGTCGATCCGGACGACCACGAAGCCGCCGTCCTCGCGGCGCGCGACGCAGGCCTTCACCACGCGACCAACGACCTCGCCGTTGAGGGCGAGGAGGGCGAACGCGCTGCGCGAGTCCGTGAAGTCGACGATCATGCGGTCACGGTAGCACGAGCATCGCGCCGCCTGAGCGCGGAGGCGCGCTGCCGCGCCGCGGCGACGGTGCGGCGCCCGCCCAGGGCGGCGATAGCGGCGACCGCGTGCTCGAGCTGGGCGTCGGTCGGGCTCGCCGGGGCGTAGCCCGGCCCGATGCCGAACCAGCGGAGCACGACGGCGTCCTCGGCGTCGGTCCAGCGGGGCGCCGCGGGGCCGAGCTGCGCGATGAGGGCAGCGCGGCGCTCGGGGGACACGGGGGCGGCGGGGCGGCGCCCGCCCGTGGGCGGCACCCGGGGGCGCTCGCCGAGGGCCCGGGACATGTACTCGGCGAGGCGCGCGCGGGGCACGAGGCCGTCGACCGCGAACTCCGCGAGCAGGATCCGGTTCAGGGCGCACAGCCGCTGCTGGATGGACGGCCCCGTCCGGCGGCCATGCAGCTCCGCGGCGACGCGCTCGTGCTGCGCCGGGGTGAGCGACGCGTGCGCGCCCGCGTCGGGTCCCGCGGTGCGCTGCCCGAACCAGCGGCGGAGGACGGCGTCCTCGGCGGGCGTCCAGGCGGGGCCGCGGCAGTGGCTGCGACCGCCCTTGAGGCCGAAGTGCTGGGCGCGCAGGGCGTGGGGGACGAACGGGGCCTGCGGCCGCGGCGGCACCACCAGCTCGGGGTGGTCGACGGCGCGCAGCAGGAAGCGGTACATCGCGTTCAGGAGGGCGGGGCGGGGGACGTGCTCGCGCAGGGCGCGTATCGCCTCCACGTGGTGGAAGAGGCCGTGGGGGCCTGGTACGGGGTCGTGGCGGTAGTCGAACGGGCGACGACTGTGGCGACCCAGGGGGCCGCGCGCGGCGACGTAGGCGCGCGCGTACTCGTCCGAGGGGTCGACGTCGCCGGAGAGGTCGCCGCTGAAGGCGCCCGGCGGCAGGGTGGTGGCCCAGGCGCCGCGGCGACGCAGCGCGTGCAAAGTGTAGGTGTAGTCCCTACTGTGTTCCTGCAGCTGGTGCTCAAGATCGGCACGATCATTGCCGTCAGCATACAGGAGAGGTGTGAAAACGTAGGCATGTGTACGGTAAGGCATTTCATGTTAAGTATAGATCAAGGTTAAACAGGGCGTCAATATTTGAGACGATTTAGGCTCGACGACAGACCTGCGAATCGACGGAACGCAGTGACGTCGTTGCTCGGTTTTCGGGTTAAGATCAGTCGATTTGGATTCGGCGGAAGGGAGGGTCGGAAACACAAAAGTGTGTCCGTTTGGACACATACGACTTGCACTTACATCTCACCGGTCTCAATAACCTACATGTAGTTGCGTGTACGCACCACTTTCACCCCTCACGCGAGATCCGAACTAACCAACATAACCCACCATCCCAGCAATCCCAGTTCCCCCTCCGGCCTCCCCCTCCTATATATATCCATAGTTTCTCTAGCATAGTATAGAAGAAGAAGAGGCGGGGCGGCGGGGCGTCGCGGGCATCGGGAATGATGCTTCTCTTGCTAAATAGCGGAGCCAGGATGCTAAGTACTTTACCTCCCCACCCGAGGGCGGTCGACGCGTCGAGGCCGACGGCCGCGTACCTCGACGCCTACACCATGCGCGACGCGACGAGTCACTGGTTCTGGGACGACAACCGGTCGACCCACCGGCACAACCAGTTCGGCCACGCCATCGTCGCCGCCTACGCGAACAGCCACCCCGGCCGTCGTGCCAAAAAAGGCGAGCGGGGCACCTTCTGTGTCGCCAGGCTGCTCCTGGAGGCGCGCTACTGCAGCCTCCCGCCGCGCACCCAGATCGCGTGCGCCTGCGGTCTGCCGCAGTGCATCAACCCCGATCACTGGAACGTGAGGTTTCCGGCGCCGCGCTACCGCCTCAGGTCGCTCGGGGGCGGCGACTGGGAGCTGACCGTCCTGCGTCACAAGAACACCAAGATGCTCGGCCGGCCGTCAACGTCCGGGGCGTGCGTCCACGTGAGCGACGGGCCGCTCGTCCACTTCGTCGTCGCCGTCCCCGGGCAGCCGCTCGTCGCGCGCTGCGGTCACGTGGTTGATGTAAGCGGCGCGAGCAGCGCCCTCGTCGTCGCGCGGCTGCCGACGTGCGAAGGTTGTCGCTGCTGATGGGCAAGCTCGCCGCTCCCCACGCCCGCCCGAGCGCCGCTCGTCCGCTCCGCAGCGACGTCGACCCGCTGGTCGAGCGCACCGCGACGCACTGGTACTGGCTCGGCGAGTTCACCGACGATCCGCTCGGAGACTGCGCGCCCGCGTACCGCTCGTTCTCGGTCGTCCGGCTGCTGTGGGAGTGGGAGCACGGCCGCGACGGCAGGCGCCTCGTCCTCGAGAACACCTGCGGCGTGTACGCGTGCGTGAACCTCGCGCACTGGCGGCGCCGCGGCGCCCCCGCCGTCGCCCGCGTGCTCCCCGCCGGCCAGGGCGCGTGGCCCGCGCGCGGCTCCGCGGGCTGCTTCGTCACCCACGTCTCGCGCGCCGACACGTCGCACGCCGCCTGCGGCGCGCGCGTCAGCGTCTTCGATGCCGCCCCGGGCGTCATCACGTGCCGCGCGTGCGTGAAGTCGTGGGTGTCCGGCGGCGGCCTGCTCGTCGACGGCCCGCCTGGGGACGTCCCCGGGGACGCCCCGTGAGCGGGATCTCGTGGGTCGGCGCCCACACGCCCCTCGACGGCCTCGTGCACGCGGTCGCGCGCGTCGTCAACAGCGGGATGTCGCTTCCCGCGTCGTCGCTCACGTGGTGGTGCCCCGCCCACCACCACGGCGTGCACGCTCGCCGGTTCGTCCACATCAGGCGCGTCAACTGCATCCTGTGCGTGATCGCGCTCATGGAGGGCTGGGACCACTACGGTACGAGGTGCCACTATGTCGAGTGAGGAGTACCGGCCCGGTCAGGGCCCGAACTTCGCGTGCTGCGACCCGACCAGGAACGACGCGCTCGTGCACTGCTCCGTGGTCACCTTGTTCGAGGATAGGTTGATCGTCTGCATGCGCGAACATGCGCCCTATTGGTATAAGGAGACGGACATGCCGGCGACCTGCATCGCGTGCATCGCCTACGTCGACCGACTCACGGCCTACGAGCATCGCGTCGAGTGGGCGAGGTTGTCGTCTTGACGAACATCCTGCTCGTCGCCACCTGCCTGTCCTGCTCGTACGAGTTCCTGCGCCGCGCCCGCGCCGTCGCGCGCGACGTCTACTACGGCACCGGCGGACGCGACTGGTACGTGTTCAGCGTGTGGGCCCTGGTCACGTGGTGCTCGCTCAGCGCCGCGTGCGGGTGGCTGCTGTGGCGATGAACGACGCGACGGCGTCGGTCCTGGCCTGCTGCTACGGAGATGTGCCGGCCAGGACGAAGATCCTCGTGGCTCGCGATCCTGATGGTGTTGATCACGAGATCGTGACGTGGGTATTCGACGAGGAAGCACAAGAAGAGTGCGTCATCGTGCGGTGCGGCGCGTATTTCTTCTGGGCGCTGGGGCCCGCGGGTGTGGACGTGTTCTTGGACGGCCCAGTCACGTGCATCGCGTGCATCGCGCGCGTCGCGGAGATGGGGCGGTTGTGACGAAGACCCTCGTCGTGACGGACTCGCACGGCGTCTGCCGCGTCGCGACGGACCCGCACGGCGTCTGCCACGAGATCGCGTCGTGGTTGTTCGCAGGTACGGGTGGACATATCAGGTACGACGACGTCGACGACGTCGACGTCGTCAACGCGACGTGCGGGGCGTCGTTCGCGTGGCCGCTGGGGCTCTCCGAGGCGTGGGAGCGCGGCCCGGTCACGTGCATCGCGTGCGTCGCGCGCGCTTCCCGCGCGTGACGCGGGCGCGTGCTCGTGCGATAAACATCCGGGTCAGCGCCCCCGCGCGGCCGACGTCCCCGACCCCCGGCACATGGAACTCTTCCACCGCCCCCGCACCACGTGCAGCGCCATCAGGCCCGACGACATCAGCTGCACGAGCTTGCCGCAGTGCGGGCAGCGCACGCGCGGTAGCGTCGAGCGCCGCCTGAGCCTGGGCGTCTTGTCGGACGCCAACGTCTTCACGCGGCGCATCGCCGCAATGATAGGAGCTGCATGAGCGTCAGGGCGCTGCTCCTGGAGATCACCCTCGAGGTCGTGCCGCCGCGCGAGTCTGTGAGCTTCCTCGAGATCTACTGGCGCGTGCTCGACGACTATGGTTCCGTGTCGCGCCGTCACGTCCACCGCGCCGTCGCCACGCTCGTGCGCGAGCGCAGGCTGCGCCGCATGGGCCGGCTGCGGTGCGGGGTGTACGCGCTGCCGTTGCCGGTACCGAAGGTACCAACAAGGAGAACCGCATGACTGGAGCCAGCAGGCAGAAGGCGTACAGGACCTACGAGGTCACCGTGCGCCGTGAAGTCGAGTACACGCAGGTCGTCGAGGTCGAGGCACGCAGCGCGGAGGAGGCGTGCGACGTCGCCAAGAACACGGTGGACAATCCCCACGCGCGCTGGAACGAGGGTGACCTCGTCAGCATGACCTGCAAGGCCAAGGTGCTCCGGTGATGCGCGTCGTCTCTGGCTCGCTCATCCGCGACGGCCGCGTGCTGATGGGCCTGCGCAAGGCGGGCGGCATGCGCCCCGACCTGTGGGAGTTGCCCGGCGGCAAGGTCGAGGGTGATGAATCACCTGCGCACGCTCTTTCCCGTGAGTGGGAGGAGGAGTGTGGTTGCACCGTGAACGTCGACGACTTTCTTGCGACGGCGGCGCTGTTCGTCGAAGTCTCGTTCGTCGTCGAGCTGTACAGGGTCTCTCTGGTCGGAGACCAGCGCCCCGTCTGCGTCGACCACCAGCGGCTCGCGTGGGTCGACCCGCTGTGCGCCGTGAAGTGGCTGCCGTGCTCGCCGGCGTACTACATGCACTTCGCGCAGCTGCGGCCAATCGTCGAGGCGACGAGGCCTCTGCCGCACAGCCGGGTGTACGCACACTACGACGGCCCCCGCTGTCCGCAGTGCAATCCTACGCGCGAGGAGTTTCTCCAGGACCTCGCGGAGAGGACGATCAAGTGAAGGTCCGCCTCTCGCGGGACGTCGAGGTCGGCTTCTACGAGCGCGGAGTAGTCGGCGTCGGCACCGTGCGCACGCAGTTCGGCGTCCACCGCGAGGTGGTCGCCGAGGTGTGGGTCGACGCTAGCCCGTCGAAGCAGCCGATGCGGCGCACCCGGTGCGGCCGCGTGCTGCCGGCTCGCCTGACCCGCGAGGACGAGGTCGTCAACTGCATCGGCTGCGTCATCGGAATGGACATCCGAGCGTGAGCCCCGTGCCCGTGAGACCGGGCAACCACGTCGTGCTCGACGGCCTCGTTCACGACGTGCTGGCTGTCCTGCACTCGCAGATGACGGTCACGTTGTACACCTCGTGCGGGGTCGAGCATTACCTGGCGCGGTCGCGTACGATTCTTACAAAAAAGCACGTGAACTGCATCGCGTGCATCACGTCACTCGTCGACGAAGGAAGGAATTGTGTCTAGGACATGAAGATCATCGAGCCAGGACACGTGTACCAGCTCCAGCACTTCGACGGCTCGGGCGCCGGCCTGTTGACCTTCGTCAACAGGGAGGACGGCTCCGAGCACGAGGGCACGCAGACGCAGGAGGTCCTGCGTGCGCTCATCGACCGGACCAAGCACTGCGACGGCTGCCTGCGCTGGGACGGCAACGACAAGATCATCCACCACCTGCGCATGGCGCTCGCGCTCCACGAGAGCCGCGCCGTCGAGCGCAAGACCGAGAAGGGCGTCATCAAGCCCGAGGCCGTCGCCGTCGCGGACGACGGGCACTTCGCGCTCTTGAGCCCTCGGACGGTCGCCCAGGCGTTCGCCGATGGAGCCGTCTCGCACGTCTCGTACGTCCCGCCGGGCGTCGACCGGAAGGTCCCGCGCAAGTGAGGACCAAGATCCTGCACTTCACCGACGGCGACGTCCTCGTGCTCATCGACCGGCGCGCCGCCGAGTGCGAGACCCCACAGGGAGCGTACCTGTTCGCGTGCGCGCTCGGGCTGCTCGCGCCCGTCGAGCCCGCGCGGGAAGAGAAGCTGCCGGCGGCGCCGGGCGGTGCGGGGTGAGCGCGCCGAGGCTCGGTGTCGACTGCTGCGGCGGTCGCTATCCCTGCAACACCACGCACATGTGCCGCTGTTGCGGTGAGAGCTTCTGCTTGAGCTGCTACTTGAACCACTGCCGCGTTGAGCACGAGAAGCGCCGCGGTCGCGCTTGGACCGGCGCACCCGCCAAGAACCTGGAGAGTCCGTAGCCATGGCCGTGATGAAGTCCGCGAAGTCCGAAGAGTCCCTCCTGCGTCAGCTCGCCGATCAGCGCAAGCTCACCCAGGAGCGCGACGCCAACATCGACGACCTCCTGAAGGATACCCGCAGGCTCGCGGCGCTGCTCTCCGAGGAGACGCAGGCGCGCAGCAGGCAGGGACTGGACCACGCCGTCGCGCTCGAGAAGATCGTCAACCTGACCGCCGAGCGCGACGCCCTGCTGCTCGCGCTGGTCGCCGCCTACCGAACGAGGAAGCCATGAACGACACGCGTTCGCACGGCTGCGAGCACTGCAACGAGGTGTTCACGTACGCGCACGATCGCGACGTGCACCAGGAGCGCGCGCACCCGCCCGCGCTGAAGCCCCCGTTCCCCCGCGAGATCTGGGCCGCCATCGCGCCCACCCTCACCGATGCTCCGCTCACGCAGGTCTCCGAGGCCGTGCGTGACCACATCAGGAAGTTCGCCGCCGCGTCGGCGGCCGCCACGGACCGCGAGATCTTCGACTTCATGGACGGCGTCTCGCGGGAGCCCTGTCCGCTCGTGATCAGCAGCTTCATCCAGAAGCTGTTCGACGTGCGGCGGTACTACGTGGAGCCGCAGCCATGATGGTCATGTTTCACGACGACGACTGCGGCGAGCTGCTCGACGGCGACGGCGAGTGCCCGACCTGCAAGTTCCACCCGGACATGCAGAGTACCGGCTTCAGGGAGGTGCCTGACGAGATGATCGTAGATGGCATCGCGCGGCTCGGCCGCACGTACCTCGGCGCGCACCGCGAGCGCGTCAACCGCGTCGCGCGAGCCGACGCTCCCGCGCCGGCGACCCCGCCGGCGCTCACCCTCGTGCCGCCCCCGCCCACCGAAGAGGAGCAGCGCGTCGCCGAGCTGACCGCCCTCGAGGAGGAGATCTACGCCGAGTTCATGACGGGCCTGACTGCGCTCACCAGCTCGCTCTACGACCGCTACACGGGCGACTTCACGCGGGCCGCCACCCTCATCTCGGTGCTCCACGCTGCGCACGCCGAGGAGGTCGGGCGCCACGAGAAGATCCTCGAGGAGGCGCACCGGCGCGCGGGCCTGGCCGCGCCCGACCTGGTGAAGATCCGCCGCGAGCGGATGGCGCGCGGGCGCAGCCGGGGGAGAGCCGAGTGACCGACATCAAGGACCTGTACGGCCTCGACGAGCTGGCCGCCTGCCTGATACTCGCGGGAACCGCCGCGATCGTGCGCGCCGCGGTGCCGCAGGCCCTCCGGCGCGCCCTCGTCGAGTACCCGATGCGCCCCGACGTGAGCCTGAAGATCGCGAGCATGCCGGGTGCTGACCTCAGCTTCCGCGTGCAGGTCGCCCTCGACGCGTGCGAGGAGGCCGGGGTGCCGCCGGGTCGCGCACTACAGGTGTTCTGCGCGATGTGGAAGTACCGCGGCTACCAGAGGGCCGAGTGACGCAGATGGACCGCTGGGGCGTCGTGCACCTCGTGACCCGCAGCGTCGGCACGATGGGGGTTGACATGCTGCTCGAGGCCGGCTGTCCGCCCCTCCGCTCCATCAGGAAGCCCAGGAACAGACTTGGCGAGAGGCTCGCGAAGCTCGTCCCGAACCGGAAGCGGTGGGCGGCGCTCGGCAAGATCGCCAAGGCGCGCACCCAGGTCTGGAGGGACGTCTCCGACGACGTCGCCGCGGTCATCGAGGCGGAGCTGAGCGGGAGGTACGAGGGCGACGGGTGGCGGAGCTTCAAGAAGAACGGGGTCGCGACGTGAGGTACTTCACCGGTACCGCCGTCATGTACGGCTGCGACGGCTACAAGATCCTCGTGACCGGCTGGAACGGCACTATGAAGGTCCCCAAGAAGGACGCGATCCGCCTGGCCAATGTGTGCCTCGCGACGCAGAGGAAGTACGCGCTGGTCGACGTGAAACGCTACAACAGGGACCTCCGCGAGCTGGCCGCGCTGCGGCGGCTCACGGAGCCCAGGAAGAGGACGCGCTGATGTCGAATACGACGGAACCGACGAAGGAGGCGCGGGCGCAAAAGTGCGACGAGAGGTACGGCTTCACGACGTGCCCGACGCTCGACGTCGCGTGCAAGTGCGAAGGTTGCACTGGGGCGCTGAAGTTCGCTGGCGTGAATCTCGGAAACACCGCCGCGTTCCTCACGTGCACGGAGTGTGCGTGTTCCTATGTCGTGGATGGGCACGGTGGGTGAACCCGAGGTCCACGTCATGACGGGCCATGAGTGCGTCTACCCGCGCCCCGACGGCTGGCCGCTGCCGAAGACGTTCACCGTCTCGGTGTACCCCAGTGAGGCGGAGGGCGAGGGTGACGTCTGGTACGCGGACATCAAGGGCGCGTGCCCCGACGGCAAGCCGTTCGACCAGTTCACGTTCAGCAAGACGCCGACGCACGCGCTGGCCATGGCGCTCGACGTCGTGCGCATGCTGTTCGACGAGTGCAGCCTGCCGGGCGGCGCGTCGCCTGGCAGGCACTGCTACTGCCGCGACGTCACGGCCGGCGGCGCGTGGCCGCAGCCATTCGCGGGGACGGACCTGCCGCGCGCGGCGAAGCACCGCTGGCCCTGCCCCGGTGATCCCGCCGCTCGCGCCGGCCAGCCGATCGGCATGTACCACTGCGAGTACTGCGGCGAGATGCAGCTCGCCGGGACGCCGCACCTGCCGCCGCAGAACCCGGAGGACTGGGAGGAGCCGTTCCCGAAGGTCGAGGAACTCGAGGAGCCCTAGCGTGCAGTGGAAATGCCGCCACGACGGCCTCGTCCACGAGGTCTACATCAACCACGGGCCGAACAGCCTCGACTCGTCGGGCACCCGCGTCGGCCTCGCCTGCGGGATCGACGTGTACTACACGCTGAGCATGAACGTGCTGGACCCCGACGACGTGCCGACGACGTGCATCGCGTGCATCGCCGACAGCGGGCGGCGCCAGCGCGACGACACGTTCTTGCGCAGGAAGGCCGACGAGGCTGCCATGCGCAACGCGTTCGTGGACGCGCTGGGCAAGGAGAGGCGGCGCCTGTGAGCGAAGTCGAACGGTACTACATGCGCTACGTGTTCACCAACGCGCTGGTCAACAAGGTCGTCGACGTCGCCGGCGTGGTCCACGAGACGGAGCCTGACATCAACCGCATGTACCCGAGGCACACGCGCTGCGAGCAGGACTGGGCCAAGCTCGAGCCGGTGAATCAGGCCCCGGGCGATCCGCCGACGACGTGCATCGCGTGCATCGCGGGCGGCCGATCGTCCGACGACTTGACGAAGTTGGCGCAGGAGACGTTCGACCGGCGCTACGGAATCGGCAAGGGCCTCTTACGTGCAATGTCGATACACAAGACGATCGACCGCATCGCGCGGAAGGTGAAGTAGTGGCGCTCGTTGAGTGCGGCAGCGTTCGCGTCAGGATGGTGCCCTCAGGCTCCCCCGATGACGGCCTCGTGCACCTGAGCCAGGACGACGCCGACATGCTGCCGTTCCCCGGCCAATCTAAAACGCGACTCGTGGTCTGCCTGAATCGCTGGCTCAGTCGCGGCGACTGGCTCCCCACGGACGAGGTTCCCGACTGCATCTTCTGCGTGACGGGGCTGCGGCGGTGACCCACGTCGACTACAGCGGCGTCTGCCACGCGCTGACGCACGTCAACGAGGAGAAGTTCGCGGCGCGCACCGCGTGCGGCCGCTACGCCGACTTCCGACCCGGCGAGGTCGACGACGGCGACGAGCCCGTCACGTGCATCGCGTGCGTCGTGGCGCCGGAGCTGGACTACCGCGAGGCCGCGTCCGCGCAGATGCACGTCGACGCGCGCCGCCGCGATCGCATCGGGCGGTGCCGAGATACCGGCTCGCACCTCGTCTACGTGCACGCCGACGGCGGCTGCACGGCGTGCACGGCGTGCGGCTACGGAGGTGAACCTCGGGTAGCGCGCGACGCGCGAACGACGTGAAATCCGACCGCTTGACGACAGGAGGCGACGCGTGGCACATCTTGCACATGACCGCCAAGAAGACCGAGAACGGCTCGAGCACCCCCAAGACGCCCTACCCCTACGAGACGTTCGTCAAGAACTGGACGAAGGCGACGAGCACCAGCGAGGTCCTGGCGATGACGGGCCTCTCGCGCAGCAACGTCGCGTCGGTGGTGCAGCGTCTGCGCAAGGCCGGCGTGAAGCTGAAGCAGATGCCCAGGAGCGCGGCGAGGCCGATCGACGTCGCGGCGCTGAACAAGATCATCAAGGACGCGACGCCGGTCGCGTAGCAGTCCCACCCGACAGGAGCAGCTGGACTCGCGTTCGCGACCCGCACGGCGTCGTGCACGACGAGGTCTCGGACGCCTACTTGACCGCGTGCGATGACCGCTTATCGCATCCGCTCACGTTCAACTGGGAGCATGCCGACGGGGAGCCGCTCACGTGCATCCTGTGCCTCACGGTGAGCCGGTGACCTACGCGCTACACTTCTGCAGTGGAAGACGACGCCCTCGACGAGGTCGTGGTGGACCCGGGCGACGGTCCCGCGGAGAACCGCGTCTCCACCAAGCGGATCAGGTACGGCAGCATCGAGATCGACTTCGCGGACGCCGACGCGGCCGCCCAGTTCCTCGAGCTGATGGCCAGGCTGATCCGGACGCACGGGCGCATCCGCGTCGTCCTGGAGTGACGCCGTGACGATCTCCCTCGTCGACGAGCACGGCGTGCGACACGAGGTCGACTTCCCGCTGCGGACCTACTGTCGACAGTGGATAATCACGTCCACCGACCCAGTACAAGGTGCCAGCGGCTGTGCCGAGCGCCGCATCATGGTTCACACAGCGCTTCCACTTCACGCGCTGGCCGAAGGCCGGATCGAAGGGTCCGAGGTTCCCTTCGGGCCCTCGGACGAGCCCATCACCTGCATCCAGTGCCTGGCGTCGCGATGAGCGACTCGGACCTGACACCTGTACGCGGAGGCAGCCGAAGATGACCGACAGTGAGCTTCGACCCCCGGGCCTCAGGGCATTCTTCGATCCGACCAAGGTGCAGGCGGTGTCGTCGTGAGCGCCTCTCGGGACGCGCGCTGGTCGTACTGGCTGCGCCCCGACGGCCTCGTGCACCGCGTCCTCGCGCGCCACCGCTCGCCGTACGTCGAGCTGAACGGCCTCCGCGTGCCAGCAGACGGCGTCACCGAGCTGAACGGCCTCCTCGTGCCAGCAGACGGCGTCACCGAGCTGAACGGCCTCCTCGTGCCAGTAGACGGCGTCACCGAGTGCGGGCACCTGACGTTCACGCCTGACGACCCGAGCCACTCTAGGTTCAACACGGGCTGGTTCGTCTGCGGGGACGAGCCTCCGACGTGCATCCTGTGCGCGACGGGCACGTGCTCGGCGGGCGAGGCGCTGTACCGAGAAGAAACTGAACGGGAAGTACGAGCACGATGCGCGGCTGCTATGGGATTCGCGAGGCAATACCAACAGCACCCGTGCCCGCTCTCGCGCGATGCGGTAACGACGACCAGGAAGAGGTGACGCATGGGCCACAAGATCTGGCACGCCAAGCACAAGACGAAGTCCGACCCCGGGCCCGGCAGCTACTCGCGCGTCGATCGCGAGACCGCACTGTCCGGCGTCAGGCAGTACCACTGGTTCTACCGCGACGACATAGGCTTCGTTCACCGCGTCGCACACGTGATCGGTGACCAGATGCACGCGTTCGTGTTCCTGTGCGCTCCGAGCGTGAGCGTCGCTGTCCTGCGTGTCTCGCAGTCGGAGGTCGGCCGCGGCCCGGCGCTGACGTGCGCGGCGTGCGCCGCGGTCGACGCGCCGTGAGGAGCGACTTCGTGCGCGACCCGTGGGGCGTCGTCTACGCGTACTACGTGGCCAACGGTGTCGGCGGCCTCGCCGAGGGCGAGTGGGCCCCCGATTGCGGCATGCTCGTGCCAGGCATGCTCGTGCCAGACCGCATGCCGTGGGTGGTCGTGCGGGACGCGCCCACGTGCATCGCGTGCGTCACGGGACACATGAGGTATCCCAGGTGACCTGGCGAACGAACCCCGCCGGCGAGCGCGTGGAGATGTCCTGGGTTTGGCTCGACCCGCTCGGGGTCCGCCACAAGATCTACCGCCTGCGCGAGAGGCGCGCGAGCGTCACCGTCGTCGCCTACCTGACCCAGTGCGGCCTCCCGGTCACCGTCGACGACGTCAACGCCCTGACGACGGTCCACGGCGCGCCCAACTGCATCCGCTGCGTGGTCGCGCTCGAGCCGCCCGGTGGTCCGTGATAGGAAGGGAGCGTGAAGCCGTGGCCAGTGAACCTCGTCGCCATCAAGGTCCGGCGCCTGCCGCTCATCAAGAGGCGCCACCGGCGCTGGCTCCGCGAGCAGGTCGCGGACGTGTTCGGCGCCCCGGACGTCGCGGACGTCGCGGGTCCCGGAGACGGCTTCGACACGCTGTTCGACTGAGGGCGCGCCGTGTCCACTGAGGATGACGAGTGGGCGCTGTATCACCTCCGCGACGGCGACCACCTGGACAACACGTTCGGCGTCGGCACCTACCGCTGGCGGGACGAGCACGGCGTCGTGCACCGAGCGGTGTGGACGCGGAAGGCTCGCGGGTGGGCGTCGCTGTGCGGGACGAGGCTTCCCCGCGAGCAGATGACGAGCGAGGACGACCCGGGCGGCGTCACGTGCATCCAGTGCCTCACGGAGGAGCCGTAGTGGCGGCCGCCGACGAGGAGCTTGCGCGGTGGCGCGACGAGCACGGCGTCGTCCACGTCGTGAGCCCGTTCGAGAACTCGCTCGCCCGCTCCGAGTGCGGGGTCGTGATCGCGAGGCGCGGCGGTCCCTACGCGGGTCGCCGAACCCGATCGACGGGCTCGCGGTGACGAGCGGCGGGGCACCGGTGCGCGTCCAGCCCGCACCGCCCCCGTTCGAACTCGGGCCGTCGACGCACCAGTCGCCCGCGGGCGTCCGCACCACGAGGTAGATGCCGTCGGGGCGCGGGTGCTTGCCGTCGTGGCCCTTGAACCACGGCGCGTCCCACATCGCGCCCGCCGGCGCGTCGCGGAGCGTGCACAGCAGCAGGTTCTTCTGCGGCGAGCCGTACAGCGTGCTGACGTTGACCTGCCACTCGTCCTGCGGGAGGAAGACGTAGCCGCAGTCGCAGGCCTTCGGCCAGCGCGGGTCGGCCTTCTCCTCGTCGGTGGGGTGGTGCCCGGCGTCGCCGGCGCCGCGCGGGCGCCGCTCGATGATCGCCTCGGCGTTGTGGTAGCTCCAGGCCTGCTCCTCGCCGCCCGCCGACGTAGCGCCGGTAGGTGACGCGGGCGTCGAGCGTGGGCTCCAGCCAGAAGCAGGTGATGTGCGACGGCACGACGCTATAATTCTAGGGTGCGCGCGGTGTCCCTCGCAGAAGCCCTGAGCGCGGTCCTCGAGGACCGTACCAAGACTGCGGAGATCCACACGAATCCTCGCGCCTTCTTCGTTCACGTGCGCATCCCCGAGCACGTGGTCGAGCAGCTCCGCGACGTGCAGAAGCGGGCCGTCCCGAACGAGAGCCAGCGCGTCGAGATCGACCACGTCACGCTGGTGTCCACCAAGAAGCCGGCCGACGACCATCCTCCCGAACGCGTGCATGCTGCGCTGGAGGCGCTTCGCGATCTGGGCTCGCGCACCGAACCCATCGACGCGAAGGTGCAGGGCTACGCGTACTTCGACTCCGCCTCGAAGGGAGGCAAGCCCGCGACGGCCCTCGTCGCGCTCATCGACGCCCCTATGCTCCAGCACCTCCAGGTCGACGCCTCGCGCGCGCTCGAAGCCGCGGGCGTCGAACCTCACGACAACCACGGTTTCACTGCACATGCTACGCTCGCATATTTGCCGCTGCACGGGCGAGCCGCCGGCGAGCTGCCGCCGATCTCCGGCAAGTTCACGATCGACCGCGCCCACGTCGCCGCGCGCGACCACCACGAGATCCCGCTGACGGGTAGCCCCGCCGCTCAAAAAGCCGCCTCCCTCGGCGTCGCCGCCGCCCAGTTCGCGCTCGACCCCTCCGCCCTCCGCGCCGAGCCCCGCCTCGCGCCGGGCAGCGGCGCGGCGTCGGCCGCCGACGGCTCCGGCTCGGGCGCGACCCCGCCGCAGCAGGGCTCCGTCAGGGCGGACTTCTCGTGATGCGCCCGCTCTATCTCGGCACCGGCGAGTGCGACTGCGGCCGCGTCGACGTCCGGATCTACCGCGTGCCCGGCACGACGCTGGACATGCGCGCGCGCTGCGGCGCGTGCCTCGAGAACCAGGGCTACGAGGTGCCCAAGCCCCGCACCATCGCGGACTTCGACAGTCCGTCGGAGGCGCTCACGCCGCGCGACCTGTCGATCGACCTCGGGCACGGACACGTCTTCCAGGCGGTGACCGGCGTCGACGGCAAGCTCGTCGGCTGGCTGCACACGCATCCCGACGCGCGCGCCGCGGGCGCGCTCTGCCAGTCGTTCTGCGCCGTCCGGCCTCTCAACGGTTGCCCGGTGCATCAGGTCGTGAGCGAGGACCCGCTGACGCTCACCCCCAGCCTGAAGTGCCGCGTGTGCGGCGCCCACGGCGAAGTCTTGAACGGAAGATGGGAGCCGCGCTGATGACCGACGACCCGAAGCCCACCCACGTCGTGCTCGACGGCGCCACCCACGCGATCGCGCGCGTCGACGAGGCCCCCGACGGGCCAGGCCACACGCACCGCGTCTTCCTGGCGTGCGGCATGACGATCGACGTCGACATCGGCGGCGCGCGGGCGCACGCGCGCTCGATGGAGCGCCTCGGCCACGTCCAGAAGGAGCGCGACCTCGCGCTCAAGGCGCTGCACGTCCAGGCGCACACGGCCGCCGCCGCCGCCGCGCTCGAGGGCGGCGAGCGGTGGTCCTCGCCGCGCTGGAAGGTCAAGGCCGCCGCGAGCGGCTGCGCGGACTGTGCCGCCTGCGAGGCCGGCGCTCCCCCGAAGATCCTCGCGCGCAACCACGCGGCGCCGACCACGCGCCAGGCCGACATCGACACGGGCGTGTCGTGCCCGGAGTGCGGCACCCGCGTCTACAAGCGCCGCTTCCCGCAGCCCGGCCAGCAGCTCTTCGCCTGCACCGGGCAGGGTCACGAGTTCACCGGCCCCGACCTGATGGAGCACATCAGGCTCTCCGTCGAGGGCCTCACCAAGCTGGTCCAATAGCCATGTCGCTGCCCACCGTCACGCAGACCTGGACGTACTCGTTCAACAACCGGTACGTGTTCCCCAGCGGCGGGACCCTGACCACGACGATGGGCGCGCTGATGTTCTCGCTCGTCGGCGTCGGCGGGTTTCTCCCGTCGACGATGGGCTACACCGTCAAGGGCAGCTCGAACGGCACCACCGCTGGGATGGACAACACGAACCGGATTACGAGCGCCTCGGCATGGGGTACTAACGCGAACAGTAGTTCGTCGCCAATTTCGTGGATCGTTCTTACTGATGGTGCTGGCGTAGACTGGCTGTTCGCCTACGACTCGGCCTCAGCAGACATCGTTCGGCTTTCTCACTCGCAGGGCGGAAACTACGTCGCTGCCAGCACGCCCACAAACCTTCCGACGGCGACTGACGAGTGCTTCGACGCGGCGAGCGGTACCTGGATCGGCGCGACCGCGAGCGCCGACCGCGTCTGGCACATGTGGGGCAGCAGCGACAAGAAGATGTTCCGGTTCGCGACCTGCCGCCAGGGGGTCATGACGTCCCTCATCGTCGGCGAGAAGTTCACGAGCGCCATCGTGGCGCCTGCGACGTTCTCGCTCGCGATCGGCAGCGGTACCGTCGCCGCGATCAAGGGGTACATGGACCCGTCCACCATCAACACGTGGATGGGCGCGTACAGCGCGACGGCCGACGGCGCACTCTGCCGCGTCCACGCCGGCGGCCTCGACTCCAACTGCAAGACCATCTACGGCGGCGAGTCGTTCAACGGGTGGGCCACCTACTTCAACGCCGAGCGCCCCGCGCTGCAGGGCGGCCTGGGCGACCTGATCTTCCCGGTGCAGTACTACTCGAGCGTCGCGAACACGGACGGCAAGCTCGGCAGCGCCGTCGACCTCTGGTACGTGCTCACGAACCTCGGCTCCGTCCCCGCGCTGACGGACGTGTTCGGGAGCCTGCAGTTCGTCTCCCTCGCCGGCGGCGGGCCTCTGCTGCCGATCGACGGTTCGACGATCCTGGTGGCCGCGTGACATGGGGCTGCCGCCGGTCTCCCAGACGTGGACGTACTCGCTGAACAACAGCTACGTGTACGTTTCCGTCATCGGCGCGACCGGCGCGCTCATGTTCTTGGCCGCGGGGTCGGGCGGCTTCCTGCCCTCGACGATGGGCTACACCGTCAAGGGTAGCTCGAACGGCACGACCGGCGCCATGGACGGCACTAACCGCATCACGAGCGCGTCGACGTGGGGCACGCGCGCGAACAGCTCCGCGAGTCCGATCTCGTGGATCGTGCTGACCGACGGCGCGGGCGTCGACTGGTGCTTCGCGTTCAACAGCGCCAGCGACGACATCGTGCGCCTGTCTCACTCGCCGGGCGGCAACTACGTCGCGGCCACCACGCCGACGAACCAGCCGACGGCGACCGACGAGTGCTTCGACGCGGCGAGCGGCACGTGGGTCAACACGACGACGAGCGCGAATCGCGTGTTCCAGCTCTTCGGCTCGTCGGACAAGAAGATGTTCCGGTTCGCGACCTACAGGTCGAGCGCGCTCGCGTCCTGGATCAAGGGCGAGAAGTTCACCAGCGCGCTCGTGTCGCCCGCGACGTTCTCGCTGGCGGTAGGCGGCGGCGCGGTCGGCGCCGTCAAGAGCTACTACAACGCCACGACCTTCATCACCGCGGTGACCGTGGCGTACTCCGCGACCGCCGTCGGGGACCTCTGCCGCGTGCACGCCAACGGGGCCGACGGAAACGCGCAGGCCACTCTCGGCGGGGAAGTGCCGGGCGGGGCGGTCGGCAACCTCAGCGGCACGTTTGGCGGGTTCAGCGCGGAGGCCCCCGCGCTCCAGGGCGGGTCCGGCGAGCTGCTGTTCCAGGCCCAGATGGGCTCCAAGACGGCCGGCGCGGACGGCAAGCTCGGGACCGTGTTCGACCAGTGGTACGCGCTCACGAACTCGAACACGGTTCCCGTGCTGGGCGACACGTTCGGATCGCTGCAGTTCTTCGCGGTGTCGACGGGCGGCGGGATCATCGTCCCGTGGGACGGCGCGACGTCGCCGCAGGTGGCGTAGGTGGGGCTGGGCCTCCCGACGGTCGTGCAGACGTGGACGATGTCGTTCAACAATCGCTACGTCTGGAACACGTCGACGTCGACGAACGTCGCCGAGATGGGCGCGTTCGCGTTCTCGCTGTTCGGCGTCGGCGGGTTTCTCACGTCGACGATGGGCTACACCGTCAAGGGCAGCTGCGACGGCACGACCGGCGCCATGGACGGCACCAACCGCATCACCGCGGCGACCAAGTGGGCCACGCGCAACAACGGTTCGGCTGGAGCCCAGTGCTGGATCGTCCTGGCCGACGGCGCCGGCATCAACTGGTGCTTCTCCTACAACTCGGCGAGCGACGGGACCCTGCGTCTGGCGCACTCCACGGGGGGCAACTACGTCGCCGCCGGCACGCCGTCGAACCAGCCCACGGCTACCGACGAGTGCTTCGACTCGGCCAGCTCGGACTGGGTGATCACGGCGACGCTGGGCTCCCGCTTCGATCAGGTGTGGCACCTGTGGGGCTCGTCCGACAAGAAGATGTTCCGCATCTGCACGTGCTCGTTCACGGGCGTGCAGGCGGACGGCACGTCGTTCAACAGCTACATTGCGGGCGAGAAGTTCACGAGCGCGCTCGCCTCGCCCGCGACGTTCACGCTGACCACCGGCGGCGGCACCGTGGGCGCGGTCAAGACCTACTACACGGCCACGAACGGCAGCACGGGTCACCTGTACACGTGGAACGCGAACTTCAACACGGCCTACTCCGTCACGCTGGGCGGCGACATCTGCCGCGTCAACAACGGCAGCGCGGACGGCAACGCGAAGACGAGCGCGGGTTGCGAGTACCCGGGCGGCTCGCCGAACAACACCAACGGCGCCTGGAACATCGACTACCCCGCGCTGCAGGGGCGCAACGGGTACACGATCTTCCCGGTCGAGATGGGTTCGATCACGGCGAGCTTCGACGGCAAGCTCGGCAACCGGATCGACCAGTGGTGCCTGCTGACCAGCACCAACTCCCCCGCGTTCGGGACCATGCTCGGCAACGCCCAGTTCTGGGTGGTCCACCCGATCGCCGTGCTCGTGGGCGACGGGTCCACCGTCATGGAGCTGGGATGACCGTCCGCAGCGGCTACTACGTGGGAGCGCCGGGAACGTTCTACGTCTCGGGCCTGGTGCGCCCCGGCGACTACCTGGGTAGCCCGCCCGCGATGAACAGCTACCCTAAGAGCAAGGCCGGCTCCTGGCTGTTCCAAATTCAGGCCGGATTCCAGCCCCGGACGAGGCACCCCATGCAAGTCATCGACGTCGTCCAGAGCACCGCGGTAACGGTCCCGATCTTCATGCGGAACGCCAACACCGACCTGGGCATGCCGGGTCTCGCGGCCGAGCTGGTCGTCACCAGCAAGCCGCCGGGATCCGCCTTCGGGACGATCTCGCCGACCGTCACGGATCGGAGCAACGGCTGGTACGACCTCGCCATCACCGGCTCCATGGTCGCGACCCTGGGGCTGACGCCGTTGCGGATCACGGCGCCCGGCACGCCCGTCGGGCAGCCCACCGCGCAGGAGAACGACGAGATCACGCTCAACGTGGTCGCCGTCAACCTGTACGTCACGCCCCAGCCGGTGAACGTCACCGAGATCGCCGGTGACTCCACGGCCCCGGGGAACGTCGCGAACATGTACAACGGCACGGGGTACTTCGCGCCGACGGGGCCCGCGCAGCAGGAGCAGGTCTACAACATCGCGGTCACGGGCGCCGCGCTCAACCAGACGGCCGCCAGCTCGGTCATCACGACGGGCACGGACGCCGGCGGCGTCGGCAATACCACCGCGACCGACCTCGCGTACGACGCGATGTCGTCGGTCGGCGGCGCGCTCGACTTCTACTACCAGTTCACGATCGCGGCGTACGCCAACGGCGTCGCCGTGGGCGTCCAGTGGGTCGGATACCTCACCGGGCTCACGAACGCGGTCAAGGTGTTCGCGTTCAACTGGGGCAACTCCGCGTGGGACGAGCTGGGGACGATCGTCGGTTCCGCGTCGACGCAGAACGGCACCGAGGAGTTCTCGCTGACGAGCGCCCACACGGGCACGGGCGGCAACGCCGGCCTGGTGCGCGTCCGCTTCCAGAACACTGGGCTCACGACTGCCACGCTCAACACCGACCGCATCCTGCTCGGCTTCACGACGGTCGCGCCCACGGTCTCGCAGATCCAGAGCGGCCTCGCGCTCACGACGGACGTGACGTCAGCCGAGGCGACCATCGTCGCGGACATCGCGTCGTCGCAGGCCGCGATCATCGCCGCGATCCCGAGCGACGCCTCGATCGCGTCGGCGGTCCTCGACGCGGCCCGCTCCGGTCACATCACGCTCGGCAGCGTCGGCGAGGGCATCGCGCTGGCCTGCTCGCTGCTGCAGGGCAACTTCTTCATCGACAACGTGACACCGTCGGCCAACGGTCCCACCGCCCAGCGCCTCCGGTGCTGGCTCTCCGCCTCGGCGATGTCTGGCGTCACGCCGGGCGGCTCGGGGGAGGGCGAGTTCGCGACGTTCCTGGTGACGACGACCTACTCGGGCCCGGGCGCGGTCTCCACGCACAAGGTCGTGCAGCAGTGAGCGACGGCAGCCTGCTCGCCACGAAGGGCCTCGTCGGCGGCGTCGTCGGGGGTTCCGGTCCAGCGCCGCCGGCCCCGACGCCGGTCCCCGCCGCCGGCTCGCTCGGCGTGCCCGTCACGCAGGGCCCCGTCGTCATCGTCATCCCGACGGCTCCCAACGTCTGCCTCATCGCGAGCCAGAACATCACCGACAACCTTCGCCAGAACCAGGCCGCCAACCTGACGCTGCCGAGCCTGTACAAGCGGGCATACATGGTCGCGAACCAGACCGACGAGATCGCCCTCGCGCGGCGGACGGGTTCGTGACGCCGTGGCGCCGGAAGACGACGCCCGCATCGCCCGGCAGCTCGCCGACCTGCGCCTGCAGGTCAGTGCCCTCGAGGTCTCGACCAAGACCCACTCGCTGCCGGACATGCTGCGGCAGACCCGGCGCACGATCTGGATGACGGGAATCCTCATCTGCGCCGCGCTGGTCGCCTCGCTCTGCGTGCGGACGTGGCAGGATCACCGCATCCAGGCCCTCGAAGACCGCGTCAAGCTGCTGGAGCTGAAGTGATCGACAGGATCAGGCGCGCCTGGAACGCTCGGTTCATGCAGGCGATGGCCCGCCTCGAACGAGAGAGATCGCTGCGCGAGCGGTGCGGCGGGTGCGGCAGGCCGTTCTGCGATCACCCGAGCGACTACGACGAGTGCGTGCGTAAGGTCTTGGCGCTGGACTAGCCGGCGTGATACGGGGTGGAGATGTCGACAAAAGACGAAGCGCTTTTCGTTCTGGACGCGTCGGAGGTTCGCGCCGGACAGAGGTGGAGGCACCTCAAGACGGGCGGGATGTACACGGTCGTTGCCACCGGTCTCGACGAGGCCACGCTCGAGTCGGTCGTGATCTACGCCGGCGGCGACGGCGTCGTGTGGGTGCGGTCGCTCAGGATCTTCTTGGAGGACGTCGACGGACGACCGCGGTTCATCCTCACCGCCGACGAGCGCCTCGAGCACGTCGAGCACGACCCAGACGCGGGCGCCGAGACCGATCGGTTTCGCCGCACGCACCCCGTCGTCGCCGGTCTCCGCGAGCTTGCCGAGGTCTATCCGTGAGGCCCGACTTCGACACCTACGCGATGCGCCTCACGTACATCGTCGCGCAGCGGGCGACCTGCCCGCGGCGGCACGTCGGCGCCGTGCTGATGGACAGCGAGCACCGCATCGTGGCCACGGGCTACAACGGGGCTCCCCGCAAGGAGGCATCCTGCGACTCGGTCGGTTGCCTCATCGTGGACGGGCACTGCCACCGGACCATCCACGCGGAGAGCAACTGCATCGACTACGCGGGCCGGTTCGCGAGCGGGTGCGCGCTCTTCTGCACGGTGACGCCGTGCTGGGACTGCTCCAAGCGCCTCATCAACGCGGGCATCACGCGCGTCGTCTACGACGATCACTACGAGTCGCGCTACGGCAAGAGCATGGACGTGCCCGACTTCCTGCGGAACGCGGGCGTCGAGGTCGAGCGGTTTGACGCCGGTCGCATGGCCCGCTTCAAGGAGCTTCTCGCGATGGTCGACGTTCCGGTCGACTTGGCCGTCACCCCGCCCGGCGGGACCCGCATCTCGCCTGGGGCGTGCGCGGTGCACCGCTTCGCGGAGGCGGACGGCGCGTGTGTCATGTGCGGTCTGCGCGACAGCTCGGGGTCCGCCTGATGGTCGCCGACAGCTTCAAGGTCACGACGCGGCCCGCGTGACTCGCTCCATCGACGACCCCGGCTTCCTCGCCTGCGCGCAGGAGGCCCTCGCCGCCGACTTCGACGCGGTGCCCTGGGACGCCGCGCCCGAGTGGCGCCGTCGCGCCGCGGCCGCCGTCGCCGAGTCCGCGCTCGACACCAACAACCCGGACTTCGCGCGCATGGCGTGGTTCACCGAGATGGTCGCGACGGGCTGGCGCTGGGACCGAGTCCTCGACGAGGTCGCGAAGACGCACCCGGGCATCGTGTTCGGCGAGCTGACGCGCGGCGGGACGCGGCACTGGCTCGAGGTCGTCAGGCGGGTGCGGTTGATCGGGGTCAACCGCGGCGTGAGGATGCTCGGGCCGTGATCGCCGGAGTCTCGGGTCATCGACCAGACAAGCTGGGAAACTGGGACCCGTTGCACCCCGTCGTCCTGCGCGTCCGCAGGGCCCTCCGCGACGCCATCTCCGAGTACCAGCCCTCCAAGCTCCTGACCGGCATGGCCCTCGGGACCGATCAGTGGGCCGCAGAGGCCTGCGTGGAGCTTGGCGTCCCGTTCGTCGCCGCCCTGCCGTGCGACGGCCAGTCCGACCCGTGGCCGCCGGCGTCCAGGCGGCGCTGGCAGCAGCTGCTCGAGAGGGCCGCGGAGATCGTCGTCGTCAGCCCCGGCCCGTACAAGCCGTGGAAGATGCAGCGCCGCAACGAGTACGTCGTCGACGGCTGCGACAAGCTCCTGGCCGTCCACGACGGGTCGCCTGGCGGTACGTACGAGTGCCTCCGCTACGCGCTGATGGTCGAGCGCGAAATCGTCCACCTCGACTGGCAGTAGGCTTGACAACCACGTCCTGCTCGCCCGATAAGCGATCGCATGCCGAAGACCAACACCAAGTTCACCGCGAAGTTCACCGCCAAGCTGGGCAAGACCCCCGTCCAGGTCAGCATCCAGCTCGACCTCGCCAACCGCCCGACCGACGAGGTCGGCCAGTTCATCGACGGCCTGACGACGCAGGCGCAGGAGCAGCTCTCGGAGCTGGCCGGCCACGCCAAGCTCAAGTTCGACAACCAGTCGGACTTCAAGAAGCAGCTCAAGGCCGCGGTCAAGGCCTCGGCGAACGGCTAGCCACTGGCGAATCCCGCGGGGCTCGAACCCGCCGTCCCGCGGTCATTACGCGCGGTGCTGCGCCCGGCAGCTCGGAATTCATGATCGCGTCGCATCGTAACGCGGGGACGGCGGGATTTGAACCACGCGACCTCCGGCTCGTGCTCGCGCACCGCCGGCGCTCTGACCGCTGAGCTACGTCCCCTTGGCGGAGCGGCGTCGGGCCACGTTACGTCGTTACCGACGGTCGCGCGAGCCCGAGCCGCTCCATAAGCGACTACTTCACGAGGGGCAGTGCACTCGTGACCCTCCTGATCGCGGTACGATCGGTAGACGGTGCCACGCCGATGGCCATCGCCTGGCCCGCGTGCGGACCGGCGTCCTCCACGATGAGCTGGTGCGTCAGCGACGCGGCGCCCAGCGCCTCGGCGACGCGCCGCAGCGAGGTCTCGTCCGGCACCTCGAGCGCGACCACGATGGTCGGCGGGTGCCCGGAGGCCTCGGAGGCGGCGTGGGCGACCTGGGCGGCCAGGACGCCGCGTGGCAGGTCACCGCGCGCGATGACGTAGAGGACCTGGGAGGGGCTCGACGCGGGAAGCGGAGCCGGGTCCGGGGGAACGCTCTCGCGCTCTCGGTCAATGCTTCGACATGCCCCTGACGATAGGCACCGGGTGGGCCCCTGTCAAGGACCCTAAATCGGGGTCCAGAACGCGGCATAAGGATGTGTAGCGGAATGCGGCTTTAACAACCCCGGCTTCGCCGGAGAAAGGTCCTCTATGCGCACAATTTCTATCGTTGCGTCGTGCTTCTTGATGGCTTGCTCTGGCGAGCAGGGCGGGGCGAGCGGCGACGGGTCGTCGGGAGAACAAGGGCCCGTCGGACCTGCCGGTCCCGCGGGGGCACAGGGCGGCCAAGGCCCGACGGGACCGCAGGGCCCCCAGGGGGCTCAGGGCGCCCAGGGGCCGCAGGGCCCGACCGGCGCGTCCGGTGCGACCGGTCCGCAGGGTCCCGCGGGTGCGACCGGTCCGCAGGGTCCCGCGGGTCCAGCGGGCGCGACTGGCTCGACGGGGCCGCAGGGTCCCGCGGGCTCGACGGGTCCGCAGGGGCTCGCGGGCGCTGTGGGTGCTACCGGCGCCCAGGGTCCAGCCGGCCTCGTCGCGATGGCGTTTAACGCGAACGGCGACCAGCTCGGCTACTGGCTCGGCGTGACGTTCTCGACCGGCGGCAGTCCGAACATCGGCGCGGCGTACATCACCCACGGTGATGCGATCGCTGGACTCGCAGACGGCTTCATCATGCCGACCGGCTGGTCGAAGTTCGTCGACGCCGTCTGGTACGTGAACAACGACTGCACGGGCACGGCCTACGTCGCCGGCACGGCCACGGCCTTCCCGAACTGGCTCTACGCCGATCAGGGTGGTCAGGTGTACGCGGCCACCGGTCAGGTGTCCGGGAACATCGCCCTGCAGTCGTACATCACGGGCCCGGGGTCCGTGTGCACCGCCGAGAACCTCAGCGGCACGTGGGCGGAGGCGAAGATCGTAGGCGAGATCGGCACGTTCGGCGGCCAGAACCCGGCCCAGATCGTCGTCAAGTGAAAGTCGAGGACATGCCCCGCGTGCTCGACTGCGCCCTGTGGGAGGCGGTCAGCGAGGGCCTGAAGATGACCCCGAGCAGGGCTCGCAAGGTCATCCGTCGCGGTCGCGTCATGGTCGGCGACGTCGTCGTGCGAGACCCGGACGCTCGAGTCAAGCCGACCGCGCGCGTCGGCTACGTTCCTAAGTAACCGCAAGCGCCGCAGGGCAGGAAGGGAGGTGAGATGTCTTGGACGTCCGCCCCCTGAAGTAGCAAGTCTTGGCTAGGCAGCGATCAGCCGGAACGCGCGAGACGCGTTAGCGGCTCCATAGCGGACACGCCCTGGACGGCGTGCCCGCTACGGAGCCTCGAACGACGAGGCCAAACAACGGTCCTGAACGGACCACAACCGCCCTGACGGGCAAAGGAGATAATCATGTCGAACGAACACATCAACGAGGCTGACGCGCAGGAGATCATGGAAGTGGCGCTTCGCGCGCAGCCGATGAAGGCGATCACCGATCTTCACTCCATGGCTATCAGCGGCGACGACCAAGCGCGCACGGTCCTGGCCGACCTCCTCGAGCAGTCTGGTAACGCTGCTGCGGCAGCTGACCAGCGCACACGGCTCGCCATGCTCGAGCAGATCCGCGGCGACAAGCTGCCGACGTTGAAACGGCGCAAGCGCGTCGCGAAAATGACCGCCGCGGAAACCAAACGGATGACCCCATGGGCGCAGCGGTGGATCGAGATTGGCTTGTCGACCGAGCGCGCTGATCGACCGCTGTTCGAGGCAGGCGTCAAGGCGATCTATCGCTACATGAACATGCCGGAGCCGCCGGTGATCTGGACGACCGCGCCGATCGTAGTGGCCTTTGCCGGCCCGATCGCGAGCCTGCTGCTTGCTCATATGGGCGACGCGGTAGGCGACGCGGTGAGCGGCGCGGTGGGCGGCGCGGTGCGCGGCGCGGTAGGCGACGCGGTGAGCGGCGCGGTAGGCGACGCGGTGAGCGACGCGGTGAGCGGCGCGGTGGGCGGCGCGGTGCGCGGCGCGGTAGGCGGCGCGGTGAGCGACGCGGTGCGCGACGCGGTGCGCGACGCGGTGCGCGACGCGGTGCGCGACGCGGTGCGCGACGCGGTAGGCGACGCGGTGAGCGGCGCGGTGGGCGGCGCGGTGCGCGGCGCGGTGGGCGACGCGGTGCGCGGCGCGGTGGGCGGCGCGGTAGGCGGCGCGGTAGGCGGCGCGGTAGGCGGCGCGGTGGAGACTGCTGCGGCACAGGCGCACAAAAACGTGCTTTCGCAGTCCTGGCATTGCTACATGGGCGGCCAATTTTGGCCGGGCTGGTACTGGGGATCTG
>Ga0302326_10003790_pt1 | contig 35452 bp, 13 predicted proteins | sample Palsa_T0_3_FD_202264 | JGI IMG/M metagenome (GOLD analysis project Ga0302326, IMG submission 202264) | Peat permafrost microbial communities from Stordalen Mire near Abisko, Sweden - Palsa_T0_3 | ecosystem: Environmental > Terrestrial > Soil > Palsa > Peat permafrost | place: Sweden: Abisko...
TCGTGCGCCCGGTTCTGCGGGTCGAGCACGCTGGTTTTGGGATCGGTACCGAAGCGGCACGTGCCGCAGACGTGGCCCAGATTCGCGTTGTCTTTGCCGCTCCCAAGGGTCATTTTGCGAAACGGCTCGAACACCTCTTTCAATTGCCGCAAAAACGTTGTGCGGCGTTCGATTTCACTGGCGTGCAAGCGATATCGCATTCGTAGCCGTTGGCGACCGTCCGAGCTCAGACGACTGCTCGGCAGGACACGATTGTCCAGGTAAGGCAGGTCTTCCAACATGGCGGCCATCACCAGTCCGCCGGTGAAGAACCGCTCGTAGATTCGGCGCACCGCCGGGCTCATCAGACGCAGCGCCTTCCCTCGTCCGCCGGGACGGTTGCTCAGCCACTCCATCGGAGGTATCGCGCCGAAGGACTGAACGGTGCCGTATTTTTGGCCGTCCCAGTAGTAGAAATCGTTGAGACCGATCTCCTTGTTCGCAGCGGTGATCGTGGAGTGGCGTTGTGGCCAGATCTCGATCGGCTCGAGCAGATGACGCATCAAGTTGCGTCCAACCCAGTCTGAGCCGTTGGCCAGACCGCTCGGCCAATCGCCCGATCGGGAATTGAGCAATAGCACCGGAGTGGCCAGCGCGCCGGCGGCCAGAACCACCACCTTGGCCTTCAGCGTCAGCATGCCGGAGCGATGCTCGCAGATCACGTCCCGGACCCGGGTGCGATCCGCATCCAAACGCAGAACCCGACATTCCGTCAGCAGGCGGGCGCCGTGCTCGGCAATGGCCGGTAGCACGCCGTTGCGGGCGGCGTCGTTTTTGCACGACTGGTTGCAGAGGTAGGTCTGACAGGTGGCGCAACCATCGGTGTAGTCACAGGCCATCGGCAGGTGGTAGGGATGCAATCCGCGGCCCGTCAGATAGTCGACCAGCGGCTGATTGTCGGCCGAAAACGGCGGCGCCGGGGGCAGGCCGGCCTCGACCGCCTCCGGCCGCAGTGGATCGGGCTGCCCGCGGACGCCCAAGAGCTTCTCGGCCTCCGCATACCAGGGCCGCATCTGGTCGTAACTAACCGGCCAGGCCTCCGGCACGGTTGAATCACCGGGGTCGCGGAAATTCTGACGCGGCGTGAAATCACGGACGAAAAATCGCTCGCAGACCATGCCATAGAGGGCCGACGACCCGCCTGTCCCGCTGCCGATGAATGGCACAAACCGCTTTGGGAAGCGCCCGCTGATGTCTTCGATCTCGTCGGTTGAGCGCCCGGCGCGGGCCAAGGCGTCGTAGTAGGTCTCGGCGGAACGGGCCGCCAGCGGCTCGACGAGTTCCGGCATCGCCGAGCGAATCGTCCCAGTCGTGCCGGGCAGCGTCGAGCGCCCCTTCTCAACGAACAACACCCTGCGGCCTGACCGGGCCAGCCGATAGCCCAGCATCCCGCCGCCCATACCGGTGCCGACCACGATCACGTCCCACATGACGCGTTCCGCCTCGCGCGGCGTCAGTTCGCTGCCAGCCAAAATCGAGCTCCTCGGCGGATGATGGCCCAAAGCGTTGCCCGGTTCGGGCGAATCACGAAGGTACCAGGCATTTCAGCATCCATTCTCGCCGACAACGGCATGGTCTTCACTGCCCGGCCGGCCCCGAGTACACAGCTCACGGTAGCGGGCCGGCATTTCGCCGGTGTCGCAGATGGCTACGGGCGCACCGAAGGTGCTGTAAGCCTTGGATTTCCAACAAAACGGTAGTGGCATTAGGCATGCGTACAATACACTCCGCCCATGGCCGTCAAAGACCGCGTGTTTGTCCACCCGATCACCTGGAAGCTGCATCAGAAGGTGCAGAAATATATTTACCGCGACATCTCCCGCCGAACCGACAGCGAAGATTGTGTGTTCTTCAACTGGGCCTATGAGCAGGATCCGCCGATGGCCCTGCCGCTGGAAGCCGCCGACGAGCCCAATCGGTACTGCATCCAGCTGTACCACGCCACCGCGACCCAGACGGATCTCAGCGGCAAGCAGGTGCTGGAGGTCGGTTGTGGCCACGGCGGCGGAGGCTCATACCTCATGCGCACCCTGCACCCAGCCTCCTACACCGGGCTGGACTTGAACCCGACCGGTATCGCCTTCTGCCAAAAGCGGCACAATCTGGCGGGCCTGGACTTCGTACAAGGCGACGCCGAGGATCTGCCTTTCGCTGACCAATCCCTCGACGCGGTGCTCAATGTCGAATCCTCGCACTGTTACCCCAACTTTCCCCGTTTCCTCGCTGAAGTTGAGCGCGTGCTGCGCCCGGGAGGGCATTTCCTGTACTGCGATCTTCGACCCCGCGACCGTGTTGCCGCCTGGGAGGCGGACCTGGCTAACGCGCCGATGCGGATGCTTTCGCAGCGTGAGATCAATCCGGAGCTGGCGCGCGGATTGCGGCTCGGCCGCGATCGATCGCTGCACACCAGCATTCCCGAAAGTGACCTGCAGGCACGGTGGTCACCGTGGATGGCGGGAATGGTGGAAAGAATCCTGCAAAGCGGAGGGGTCTCATACCGGATGTACAGCTTCGCCAAGGCATGAGGCGGCGTCCCGTTCCAAGGCCAAAACTTCCGGATTCCAGGTCCTATTGCACGGGTGTTGGATTAAACTGCCCGCAAGTTAGCCGGGTGGCGGGGGCCCGCTTGGATGTCACAAACGCGCACTGGGGATTGAAGGGTTAGGTTCGGCGATGCGTAAAGGCGCGTTCGGGCGCAGCGACGCTGAGATCGACCTCTTGGTGCGCGGCATGCGATCGGGGATCGCAGTTGTGGGCTTCGGCTACATCGGCACGGTGATCGGTGCGGTGCTGGCAGACCGCGGCTGGCCCGTGACCGGAATCGATGTGCGACAGAGCGTCGTCGACGAGATCAACCTCGGCAAGACCACCGTGCCTGAGCCGGGGCTGAATGAGCTGGTGGCCAACAACGTTCGCGTCGGCCGGCTTCGCGCCACGACCGACTTCGGCGCCCTCGCGGACAACGATTTCGTCATCGTGACCGTCGGCACGCCGCTCGGACCGGACTTCGAGCCGATCGTCGACGACATCAAGGCAGCGGCGCGCGCCGTGGGTGAGCACCTGCACGCCGGCCACCTCGTCATCCTCAAGAGCACGGTCCCACCCGACACCACCGAAAAGATCGTGCTGCCGATCCTGGAAGAGACCTCGGGGCTGCGGGCCGGGGTCGACTTCGGGTTGGCGTTTTGCCCCGAGCGCCTCGCCGAAGGCCAGGCCATCCACGAGCTGACGTCCATCCCTGTCGTGGTCGGTGGTGTCGAGGAGCGCAGCGCTCGCGCCTGCTCCACGCTGTGGCGACACGCACTCGGGGTGGAATCCGTCATCGTCGACGATCCGCGGACTGCCGAGATGGTGAAGCTTGCCGACAACCTCTGGGTCGACCTCAACGTCGCGCTGGCGAACGAGCTGGCCAAGGTGTGCGACGGGCTCGGGATGGACGCCCTGCAAGTCATCGAGGCGGCCAACACGATGCCTAAGGGCGGCCGCGATGCGAACATCTTGCGGCCCAGCATGGGCGTCGGCGGCTACTGCTTGACGAAGGATCCGTGGTTCGTCAACCACCTGGGCGAGTCGCTCGGGTTGGAGCTGGCGATTCCGCGGACGTCGAGGACCGTCAACGACACGATGCCCGCCTACACCTATGGGCTGCTCAAGCAGTTACTTGCCGATGAGGGTAAGGCGATCGAGACCAGCCGAATTGCGGTGCTGGGCATCGCCTTCAAGAACAACACCGGTGACTGCCGACTCACGCCCACGAAGTATGTCGTCGCGTTGCTCGAGGAGTCCGGCTGCGAACTTTCAATCCATGATCCGTGGGTCGGCGCCGACGATGCCGTCACGGTGACGAATGTCCCCTTGACAGCAGACATCGAGACAGCAGTCGAGGGCGCCGACGCTTTGGTGGTCCTGGCGGGCCACCGCGAGTTCCACCAGATCCCGCTGGCCCGGCTCGCGGAGCTGGCGGCAGCCAGGTGCGTATTCCTCGACGGACGCAACAGCTTTGACCCGGCGGCAGTGCGCGCCGCCGGCTTTGTCTACAAGGGCATCGGCCGATAACGGTTCGATCGACGAGCGTAAACCCAAGAAATGAAAGAGCTTTCATGACAAATGTCGTGGTGACAGGCGGCTACGGCTTCATCGGATCACACTTGGTCTCCGCACTGCTGGACCGCGGAGACTCCGTCACCGTCTTCGACTTCGCAAAGAACACGCACGACACCAGCATTGACTTCGACCGTCATGCCAACTTCCGGTTCGTGCAAGGCGACGTCACTGATCTGAGCGCACTCGAAGAAGCCTTGACTCCCGGTGTCGACACTGTTTTCCACCTGGCCGCAGTCGTCGGTGTCAAGAACTACCTCAACGACCCGCTGCGGGTTCTCGACGTCAACGTGACGGGTACTCGCAACGTGCTCGAGCTGAGCCATCGGCACGGCACACGCGTGGTGTTCGCCAGCACCTCCGAGGTTTTCGGCAAAAACCCCAACCCGCCGTTCGCCGAGGATGATGATCGCGTCCTCGGTTCCACGAGGACCGCGCGGTGGAGCTACAGCACCAGCAAGGCCATGGCCGAACATCTGGTCTTCGCGATGCGCGACGCGCACGGATTGCCGGTGACGGTAGTTCGCTATTTCAATGTGTATGGCCCGCGGCAGAATCCGATATTCGTGATCTCGCAGAGCATTCACCGGATTCTCAACGGCCGCCAGCCGTTGCTCTACGACTCCGGTGACCAGTCGCGGTGCTTCACTTACGTCGACGACGCCGTCGCCGGCACGCTGCTCGCGTCAGAGAGCAGCCTGGCGATCGGTGAGGCCTTCAATATCGGGAGCATGACCGAGACGACTATGCGCGATGCTGTCGAGCTGGCGATCAAGATAGCCGATGTCGAGTCGGTGACTGACGCCGAAACCGTTGACACTGCATCACTTTACGGGGGTCGCTACGAGGACATCCCTCGTCGTATCCCGGACTCGACCAAGGCGCAGCGGGAACTGGGATGGCGCCTGCAGGTCGATGTCGAGGAAGGGATCCGCCGCACCATCGAGTGGGCGCGGGCCAACCCGTGGTACCTCAAAGGCCCGCAGCAGTAGAGGATCTCGCCGCCGCTAGGTCACTCGTGGGCGAGCGCGCGGTCGGCCAGCGCCCCGATGGCCGGTGCCAACAGCCGGGAATATTCGATCGTCAGATGCGCCTTGTCGAGGTACACCAGGGTGTCGCCAACGACGACCGGGCAGCGGTCCCTGGTGCAGAACAGGCCGGTGAGGTCGGCGTAGTTTCCGCCGCCGGCTTTGGTGGCCGCTGACTCAGCCGCGATGCCGGGCTCGTTCACCGCCGTCGACCTCGGCGGTGAACAGGCCGTCGCGTCATCGAGGTGCCCGGACAGGCAGATCGGTGCCAATGAACGCGGATCCGGGGTCGGCCCGAGCACCAGAACCTTGGTGCCGGTGCTGCGCAGCTGCTGCACGAGGCGGGTCAGGCTGTGGATCCACGCCGGGTCGTATGAGGTGAAGCTCTCCGCCCAACCGTTGCCGGTACCGTACAACCGCACCATGCTGACCACGACCAGCCGCGGGTGCTCTGCGCGTAACCTGCCGAAGACCTGACCACGCCACTGCTCGCACTCGGTGTACTCCCGATGAAGCTGTGCGCTGGCGATCGGTAAGTCCATCAATGGGCAGCCCGCTTTGGTCAGCATCTCGAGTCGCCAATTTCGCTGCTCGGCGGCCTGCCGGAATGCTGGATTCCACATCGCACCCTGCGAGTCGCCGACAACGGCCACCGTCGTGGTCGACGCGGTATCGCCCGTTGCGCAGTCAGGCTGTGTGACTTGCCAAGCACTGCGCATACAGCCGTTGCGGAACATGTCGTTATGTTCGGCTGCCGCATCGGCGAGTGGCGGGTTCAAGTTCGACGGGACGGCCTTGAGGTCGGCGGATGCTGCGACTGCGGCTTGCACCTGCGCGAACGCGCGCTGCACCGTTGCGTCGTAGGCGGCCATGTCGGAGCCCGCGGTCACCGGCGTCACAGTGACATTCAGTGCTGCCGCCGGTGCGCCGCGCCCGACCGGGGTAGGCACCACGACCAGCAGCGTCAGACCTACGAGGACCGCGACCGCGGTGGCGATGCCGCCTAACGCAAGACTGCGTCCGGGTGAACGGCGCACCGCAGCTGCGAACCGCAACGGATTCTCGACGAAACGCAAGGTGAGTACCGCCAGCCCACCGGAGATCAGCGCCGCCGCCAGCCTGGCGGCCAAGCCCAGTGGGTGGCCGATTAATAGTGGTGCGAGTACCAGTACCGGCCAGTGCCACAGATACCACGAGTAGGAGACCCGGCCGATCGCCCGCATCGGCGACAACCCCAGCACGCGGCCGCATCCTTGGGCAGGCGTGGCGCAGCCGGCGCCGATCACCAGCACCGCGCCTACGGTTGGCAGCAGCGCGGCGATGCCCGGATAGAGCGTGTTCGTGCTGAAACGGTTGCAGGCCAGCAGGATCAGGGCCAGCCCGGCCAATCCGGTCATCGCGGCGACTCGTGGCGACAGCCGCTGCCACCGGCCGACCGTGAGGGCGACCAGGCCGCCGACGGCCAGCTGCCAGGCCCGGGTGGGCAGCGAAAAAAACGCAACGAAAGGCGCCCAGTGACACGCCGCCAGCGACAGCGCGAACGACACGGCCGCGACCAGAGCAAGAACCACCAGATACGGGCGTTGCGAGAACGTGGCCTCGGCCCTGGTGCGCCCACGCGCACGCCGGATCAGCCACGCCGTGCCGATGATCAACGCCGGCCATACCAGGTAGAACTGCTCCTCGATGCCCAACGACCAATAGTGCTGAAACGGTGACACCGGCATCGAAGGAGAGGAGTAATCGACGCCCTGTAGAAGAAATCGGTAGTTGCTGACATACAGCGCGCTGGTGATGCCGTCACCGATGTCGGTCCGGGCCTGCAGCGGAGGTAACAGGACAGCAGAGCCGATCATGGTGATGCCGCCGACGAAGGCTGACGCCGGTAGCAGTCGACGGGCGCGGGCCCCGTAGAAGCCGAGCAGTCCGACAGTTCCGGTGGTGTTCGCTTCGCGCCACAGCAGCCCGGTGATCAAAAAACCCGAGATGACGAAGAACACGTCCACGCCGACGTACCCACCACCCACGCCGGGCGCGTCAGCGTGAAACAGCACAACCGCCAACACCGCGACAGCGCGCAAGCCCTCTATGTCCGGGCGAAACCGCTTGTGTTCCGAGCGCCGACCCTGCAGTTCTTCCGTAGGGCTGATGCTGTCGGCTTGGTGCACGTTCACCTACTCGGGAAGAGGGCGCGTTCTTCGGATCGAGGGATTATCACACACCTGTAGAACAGGTTGGTATGTTGGCGAGGTCATGCGAGACCGCCGCTTTCATCCGCAGAGTCCGCACGGGAAGTGAAAGGCCAAGACGCGCGATGAGATTTGTGTTGGCAGCCTACGGAACTCGTGGCGATGTCGAGCCCTCCGTGGTTGTCGGCCGCGAGCTCCTGCGCCGAGGGCATGACGTATGCATTGCCGTCCCGCCCGATCACATTGGCTTCGCCGAGGCGGCCGGGCTTGCGGCCGTCGCGTACGGACCGGATTCGCAGGCGGTGCTGGACAAGGAGCTCGGCACGAACCTCTTTAAGGACTTCCCACGCCACGTCAAGGATCTGCCCAGGTTGTGGCGTGAAAACTGGGAGCTGTCAACCCAGTGTTGGTCGGAGATGAGCAAGACGCTGATGTCAGTGGCGGCTGGGGCCGACCTAATATTCACCGGCCTGGTTTTCGAGGACGGCGCTGCCAACGTTGCGGAGCATTACGGCATTCCATTGGCCACGCTGCATTACTTCCCGATGCGGCCCAACGGCCAGCTCCTCTCCTACCTGCCTGCACCGTTGGGCCGCTTCGCAATGACGACGTATTGGTGGTTGGCATTGGGCCTGCTCGGAAGCTTCGAGAAAGCGCAGCGCCGCGAACTGGGCCTACCGAAGGCCAGCGGGCCGGCGTCGCGACGGGTTACCGAACGCGGCGCGCTCGAAATCCAGGCGTACGACGAAGTGTGCTTTCCCGGCCTGGCAGCTGAATGGGCGAAATGGGGTGACCAGCGGCCTTTTGTTGGCACGCTGACGATGGAGCTACCGACCCATGCCGATGAGGAGGTCGCGTCCTGGATTGCCGCAGGAAAACCACCGATTTGCTTCGGGTTTGGCAGCATGGAGATCGAATCTGCGGCCGATACGATTGCCATGATCGGCGCGGCTTGCGCGCAGTTGGGTGAGCGGGCACTGGTCTGCGCCGGCTTGAGCGACTTCAGTAACATCCCCTATGCCGAGCACGTCAAGGTGGTAGGCCTGATAAATTACGCGGCGATATTTCCTGCCTGCCGCGCGGTCGTGCACCATGGCGGCGCGGGCACCACTGCTGCGGGCCTACGTGCCGGTGTCCCCTCCTTGGTCCTTTGGGCTACGCCCGATCGCCAAATGCGGGGAGCTTTCATCAAACGAATGAAAGTGGGTGCCATGCGGCGCTTTTCGAGCACCACTCAAGAATCACTCGTCGAAGACCTGCGGCAGATCCTGGCCCCGGAATACGTCGCACGAGCCCGCGAGGCCGCCACCCAGATGACCAAACCAGCCGAAAGTATCTCAGCCACCGCCGATCTCGTGGAAAGCCACGCCCGCCTGCGGCGTGTTGTGTGATCGGCAGCTTCGCGCCGTCAGGATCAAGAACCGGTTATCCAGGCTGACGGTTGCCCACTGAACCGGTGCTTCGCCGCATGAGACGAGATTTGAGAGAGATCGCCGGCTTCTCAACCAGAAACCAGCTCAACGCGGCTAGCGGGAGGGTGCCGGCCGCTGAAACGAGGGCGAACACAAAAGGATTCAAAATGCCAAGCCCACAGATGACCAGGAACTGCTGCACCGGCCACGCATAGATGTACACGCCGTAGGACAGATCCGTCCGTAGCCTCAAGCGCTTGCTGTGAATGAGGGCACCTGAAGCGATGATGGCGTACGCCAACGGAATGGCTGCGACCAGACGGTAATTCGGCAGAAAGCTGGCCGCCAGAACGATGACCACGCTCAGTGCGACAAGTGACCACCGAGCGGGAATCGCGTTCCGGAACTTATAAAGGAACGCTCCAGCCAGAAACATGACAAGGAAACGCGCTGCGATCGCCTGCACGAGCAACGCCGCGGTCGCAGGGTCTTCGATGCGGCGTTGCGCCTCGATCACGTCTGCGAAGACGCTCCACGGCGGCAGCAGCTGCGACCACAACACCGCCAGTACCAGTGCCGTAGGGATGAACCACCGGCGACGCAGCAGCCCGGCTAGACCAAGGCCCGCAATAGCGATGTAGCACAACACCTCCCATGAGAGGGTCCAGACAGGGCCGTCCCAAATACCCGGCACCGGGACCCCGCTCGGTGTTCCGCCGATGTCTTGCTTGAACAGCAGTATTGCGCTGTTTTCGAAGACGTACTCGACTGTGGCGCGGGACACCAACAGCTTCACGGCTGAGCCGCCCTTTATCGCAACACTGATCGGAGCGATGACGACCGCGGTGACGATCAGACAGATCCACAACCCAGGGAGAATCCGCAGACCTCGGGCGAGGAAGTAGTCCCGGACCCGGGGGTGTCTGAACCAGCTCCACGTGATGAGAAATCCAGAGACTGCGAAGAACCCATCAACCCATGCGTCTCTGAGTAGCTGGTGAGCCGGCGCGAACGACACCTGACGACCCGCGACCGGCCAAGAGTGCCAGAGGATGACACCCATCGCCAGCGTCAACCGCCACGCGTTGAGTGCGTTGCTTCGCGGATCGAATTCCTTGCCGAGGCTCGTACCTCTCGCCTCAGCCTTCGGCCGGGGATCAATGGTTTTTTCGACGCGAGCGATTCTTGGGTCCACGCTCATGACAGGTAAGCCCTATGCCTTCACCGGGAGAACTGAATCTTGTCCGTAATGATCGACACAGACCGGCTGCCCACCGATCCAATCCAGTAGTACGCGGAGGCCTTGCTTGAGCGTCCACGTCGGGCGCCAGCCGAGTTCCTGCGTTGCCGGCCCGATGTCACACCTTGCGGCACGCACATCTCCGTCCCGAAATTTCGCCACGACGACGGGTTCTGGGGCATCACAGATTGCGGCGATCTGTCGAGCCAGCTCATGGATGGTCGTCGGGATACCCGACCCGATGTCGACGCAGCGTGGCTGTGCCGCAGGCCTTTCTATCGCAGCGAACAATGCCTCGACGACATCGTCGATATAGACGAAATCGCGCACGATCCGTCCGTCTTCGTAGACGTCCAACGCTCGCTGCTCACGTGCCAAACGCGCGAAAAGAGCGACTATTCCGGTATATGAATTCGTCAGTGACTGGCCCGGCCCGTAGACGTTCTGCAACCGCAGCACACTGAGGTTGGTGTCATGGGCGGCGGACCAGGCAGCCAGAATGTGCTCTTGGGCAAGTTTGGTCGCGGCGTAAATGTTGGTGGGCCGGGGCTCCGTTCGGCCAGCACAGCTCGGAAGCGGAACTGCCGCATCTTCCGTGGGCCCTTGCGGATCCCAGATACCGGCCACGAGCTGAGCGTGGCTGCGAGGTTGGGGATAGAAGATCTGAGAGCCGTACTGCCAAGCGCCTTCGCCGTAGACGGCTCTCGACGACGCGAGGACGAGCTGGTCGGGCACATGCGCCGCGCGGCTCAGGGCATCAAGAAGCTGAGTCGTCCCCACGACGTTGACCGAACTGTGCCGCGTTGCCTCGGAGAGAGACTGCGCCGTTCCCGTCTCGGCCGCCAGATGGACAATCTGGGAAGGTTGGCACAGCCGAAGCACTGCATCCACGTCGGGCGCATGCGTGACGTCGCCGGTGAAGAATCGCACGGATGGCGGTAGATCGATCGCTGCGTGGTCGCCGTGCACTTGCGGGTGCAGGACGTCCATCACAGCGACGTGGTAGCCCGCACCGACGAGACGGCGCGCGAGTGCGGACCCGATGAATCCTGCCCCGCCAGTGATTAGCACGGATGTTGACGACAACCGACACCTCCGGTTCTTCGTTGGGGTACTTACCCTGATGGTTACCCGCGCCGATGTGGCGCTTTGGTCTGATGTGGAGCTTGTCCGAGTCCGCAGCCACCTTTGCGCAGCGCGTCAACCATGAGCGAGCGTGCGGTCGGCCAGCGCCCCGATGGCCGGTGCCAGGAGCCGGGAGTACTCGAACGTCAAGTGACTTTCGTCAACGTAGACGAGTGTGTTGCCGACAATGACCGGGCATCGGTCGCTGGTGCAGAACAGCCCGCCGACGTCGGCGTATTGTCCGCCGCCGGCTTTCGTAGCTGCGGACTCAGTCGCGATGCCGGGTTGGTTCAGCGCCTGGGACCTGAGCGGCGTGCAGGTCGCGACGTCATCGAGGTGCGCGGACAAGCAGGTCGGCACTCCAAAGTGCGGGTTGGGCACCGGTCCGAGCACCAGCACCTCGGCGCCGGTGCCGCGCAGCTGCTGCACCAGCCGAGTCAAGCTGTCGATCCACGCCGGGTCGTAGGAGTTCCAACCGGTCAGGGATTCGTCGACTCCATAGCCCCGAAACGCGCTCACCACGACGAGCCGCGGGTGCTCGGCACTCAGCCGAGCCATGATCTCACCGCGCCACTGCTCACAGTGTTCAAAGAGTTCAACGAAGTTACGGAAGGGGTTCGTAACGCGTACGTCCATTAACGGGCAGGCCGCCTTAGCCAAGGTTTCAAGCCGCCAGTGCCGCTGCTCAGCGATCTGCCGGAAGGCTGGATTCCATATGGCGGCATGCGAGTCGCCGACCACGGCCACCGTCGTGGTCGAAGCGGTATCGCCCGTCGCGCACTCAGGCTGTCCGGCTTGGAGAGGCGTGCGCAGGCAGCCATTGCCCGCGTAGGCCTTCTGTTCGGACTCCGCCTCCGCCAGTGGCGGGCTCAGGTTCGACGGGACGGCCTTGAGGTCGGCGGATGCTGCGACTGCGGCTTGTACCTGCGCGAACGCGTGCTGCACCGCCGCGTCGTAGGCGGCCACGTCGGAGCCCGCGGGCACTGGCGCCGCGGTGAAAGTCAGCGCCGCCGCCGGCGCGCCGCGCCCGACCGGGCTAGGCACCACTTGCAGCAGCGCCAGGCCCACACACACCGCGACCGCGGTGGCGGCACCGCCCAACGCAAGACTGCGGCCGGGAGAACGACGAATCGGAGCGGCGAACCGCAACGGATTCTCGATGAAACGCAAGGTGAGTACCGCCAGCCCACCGGAGATCAGCGCCGCGGCCACTCTGGCGGACAGCCCCAGCGGGTGGCCCAGCAATGCCGGTGCGAATACCAGCACCGGCCAGTGCCACAGATACCACGAGTAGGAAATCCGGCCGATCGCCCGCATCGGCGATAACCCGAGCACGCGCCCGCAACCCCCGTCGGGCGACGCACAGCCCGCGGCGATCACCATCGCCGCACCGACAGTGGGCAACAGCGCAGCGATACCCGGGTACAAGGTGGTGCTGCTCAGCCCGGCGCAGGCCAACAGAATCAGCGCCAGCCCTGCCCACCCGGTAATCGAACCCGCTCGTGGCGAGAGCCGCTGCCACCGGCCGACCGTGAGGGCCACCAGCCCGCCAAGAGCCAACTGCCAGGCCCGGGTGGGCAGCGAAAAGAACGCCAACGCAGGCGCCCACGCAGTGGCCACCAGCGACATGGTGAACGACACCGCCGCTACCAAGGCAAGGACCACCAGATAAGGACGCCGTGAGGAGGTCGCCTCGACCCGCGTGCGCCGGCGCACCCGCCGGATCAGCCATGCCGTCCCGATGATCAACGCCGGCCATACCAGGTAGAACTGCTCCTCGACACCCAACGACCAATAGTGCTGAAACGGCGACGGCAGCTTGTGGTTGGCGAAGTAGTCGACGCCTCGCATGATGAACCAGTAATTGCCGACATACAGCGCGCTGTATGTGCCGTCCCAGATAACGCTCGGGACCTGCAACGGGGGTAGCAGCAGGACGGAGCCGACCATGGTGATGACGCCGACGGTGGCCGACGCCGGTAGCAGTCGACGGGCCCGGGCCCCATAGAAGCCGCGCAGTCCGACAGTTCCGGTGGCGTTCGCTTCGCGCCACAGCAGCCCGGTGATCAAAAAACCCGAGATGACGAAGAACACGTCCACGCCAACGTACCCACCACCCACACCCGGCACCTCGGCGTGAAACAGCACAACGGCCAGCACTGCGACAGCGCGCAAGCCCTCTATGTCCGGGCGAAACCGCTTCTGTTCCGAGCGCCGACCCTGCAGTTCTTCGGTAGGGCTGATGCTGTCGGCTTGGTGCACGTTCACCTACTTAGCAAAGGGCGCGTTCTTCGGATCGAGGGATTATCACACAGCTGTACAACAGGTTGGTATGTTCTCGGCTCGGGAGCTTGTAGCCCTCGGTCTGTCAAAGAGCGGATGAAAGGCGGTCCGAAGGTTGTCCTGTTCGAGGCCGGGAACTTGGACATCGCCGATGAGTGTGCTGCCAACGCAGAGGTGGGCGCGGCGATGAAATTTGTGCTGGCCAGTTGGGGCAGTCGCGGCGACGTCGAGCCCAACCTCGCCGTCGGCCGCGAGTTGGTTCGCCGCGGGCACGACGTGTACATGGCCGTCCCGCCCGACCTGGTCAGCTTCACCGAGGCGGCTGGAGTGGCGGCGGTCGGATTCGGTCCGGAGGCGCAATCCATCCTGGACTCGCACCGCGAATTCTGGACGTGCTTCTTCAGCCACCCCTGGCGGATCCGGAAGCTGGTCACGTCGCGACTCGCAATTGCGGGACCTCTGCTGAGGGGTTGGCAGGAGATGAGCACGACGCTGATGTCGCTGGCAGATGGGGCCGACCTGCTATTCACCGGCATCAATTTCGAGGACGCCGCGGCCAATGTCGCGGAGCATTACGACATTCCGCTGGCCACACTGCATTACTTCCCGTTACGGCCCAATGGGCAGACCCTGCGATTCCTGCCCGCGCCGTTGGCCCGCGCGGCAGTGACGGCGTTCTGGTGGGTGACGTGGCGCGGGATGAAGAAAGGCGAGGACGCCCAGCGCCGCGAACTCGGCCTACCAAAAGCCACCGGCTCCGCGCCGCGACGGATTACCGAACGCGGATCGCTCGAGATCCAGGCCTACGACGCGGCGTGCTTTCCCGGGCTGGCGGCGGAATGGGCGAAATGGGTCGGCCAGCGGCCCTTTGTCGGCACGCTGACGCTCGGCTTGGGTACGGCCGCCGATGACGAAGTGGCGTCCTGGATCGCCGCCGGAACGCCGCCGATTTACTTCGGCTTCGGCAGCATCCCGGTCGAATCGCCAGCCGACACCATCGCCATGATCGCTGCGGCCTGTGCGCGGTTGGGCGAACGGGCGCTGATCGGCGCCGCCGGGACTGACTACAGCAACGTCCCCCGTTTCGAGCACGTCAAGGTGGTGGGCGCAATGAACTTCCCGACCGTGTTCCCCGCCTGCCGCGCGCTCGTGCACCACGGCGGCTCGAGCACCACGCCCATCGCCATGCGCGCGGGAGTCCCCCAGCTGATCCTCTATTGGGACATGGTCCACGCGGTCTACGGGGCTGCGGTCAAACGACTGAAGGTCGGCACTGCCCGGCGCTTTTCGACCGCTACCGAGAACTCGCTCGTCGCAGACCTTCGCACCATCCTGGCCCCGGAATACGTCGCCCGGGCCCGGGAGCTCGCCACCCAGATCACCGAACCCGCCAAGAGCGCTGCCGCTGCCGCTGACCTGCTGGAGGATTTCGCCCGCCTCAAGCGCGTTGGTCAACAAGCGTTGTGAGCTGGGTCACATCCAAGATCCGGAAGATTTCCCCAAAATCTGGATTGACCCTCCGGGCCTCCAGTATGGTTTGGAACTTGTTCTACTCATGTCGGATAGACGGCTTGTACACGGGGCGAGCATCAAACCGTTCGACGACGACAGCGGGCTCAACGACGAGGAGCAAATTAGCTTGTGGCCGGCGTTCGCCAATGCTCCAGCCGACTCGCGGGTGACTTACCGCCAGGCCGACTGCGCTTAGGCCGTATCGGCCACTGGTCCCACCCGGTTACCCATTCCAATACCCCGCCTTGCGGGTCCCCGGCTACCAGAGTCCCGGGCCCGTACGGCCGATCGAAAATTCTCAACGCAGAGAGGACAACCCCTTGACTATGGAGACACCCATGCGGGCACGTGAATCACAGGGGGTCGGGGAGAGTTTTGCGATTGTCGGCTATGCACTGCGCGTTCCGGGCGCTGCCGATGCGGACGAGTTCTGGGAGGTGCTGCGAGAAGGCCGCGATGCGATATCGGAGGTGCCTCAGGATCGATGGGACGTCGACGAGTACTACGACCCGGATCCCGATGCGCCCGGGAAGATCGTTAGCCGCCGGGCAGGTTTCATCGATGACGTAACAGGTTTCGACGCGTCGTTCTTCGGGCTGTCGAAGCGCGAGACGATGATGATCGATCCGCAGCACCGGCTGTTACTGGAAACGGCCTGGCGAGCGGTGGAGCATTCCGGCACCGCGCCATCGGCTTTGGCTGACACCCAGACCGGTGTATTCATGGGCCTGGGCACCCATGACTACCTGGGATTGATATCGGAGGAGCTAAGTCCCGCCGAGATCGAGGCCTACGTAGCGATCGGGACATCGTCCGCCGCAGGAGCAGGCCGGATCAGCTATGGGCTGGGGCTGCAAGGACCGGCGGTCTCCGTCGATACGGCGTGCAGTTCGTCGCTGGTAGCCGTCCATCAGGCGTGCCAGGCGCTCCGCTTCGGAGAATGCGACCTCGCGCTGGCCGGCGGCGTGAATGTCATGCTCAGCGCGAAGACCGCAATGACCTTCTCGCACGCGCATATGCTCGCCCCGGACGGCCGGTGCAAGACCTTCGACGCGGCCGCCGATGGCTACGTGCGTGGCGAGGGCTGCGGCGTCGTTGTCGTGAAGCGCCTCGAGGACGCGATCCGCGACGGCGACCGGATTCGGGCCGTCATCCGCGGCAGCTCGATCAACCAGGACGGCGCGTCGGGTGGTTTGACGGTGCCGAACGGTGTGGCCCAGCAGCGCGTCATCAACGAGGCGCTAGAGCGCGCCGGCGTCGCGGCCGCCGACGTCGACTACCTGGAGGCGCACGGGACCGGGACATCGCTGGGCGATCCCATTGAAGTCCAAGCCGCCGGCGCGGCACTCGGCAACGGCCGCGACGCCAGCCAGCCGCTGCTGATCGGGTCGGTGAAAACGAATATCGGGCACCTGGAGGCAGCCGCCGGGATAGCGGGCCTGATCAAGGTCATCCTGTCCCTCGAGCACGAAGTGCTGCCGCAGCACCTGCACTTCCAGAACCCGTCGCCGCACATCCCCTGGGACCGGCTCGCGGTTCGGGTGGTGGACGAGGCCCTCCCGTGGGAGCGCAACGGACGGCCCCGGATCGCCGGCGTCAGCTCTTTCGGATTCTCCGGGACCAACGCGCACGTCATCGTCGAGGAAGCACCCGCTGAGGTGAGCCCGGCTGCGTCGACGCCAGTGGCGCCGTCCGACGACAGATGCTTCAGCCTGTTGCCCCTATCGGCGCGCAGTCCCGCTGCCTTGGCGGAGCTCGCCGCTGGCTATGGCGGCTGGCTCGCCGACCACCCAGAGACCTCGTTGGCCGATCTGTGCTTGACCGCCGGGGTCGCGCGATCGCACTTCGAGCACCGCGCCGCGTTGGTGGTGAATTCGACGGAATCGGCGCGCGAGCTACTCGGCGCGCTGGCCGACGACCGTCCGGCACCCGGCTTGCTGCGGGGAGAGTGCGCCGACAAACCCAGGACAGCGTGGTTGTTCCCGGGTCAAGGCAGCCAGTACGCCGGCATGGCCCGGGAGTTGTTCGAGACCGAGCCGGTGTTCGCCGGGACAATGGCCCGGTGCGCGGCGGCGATCGCGGGCGTGCTCGAAAGACCGCTACTGGACGTCATTTTCGATTCGGACAGCCCGGAAAGCCAAGAGACCCTGCGGCAAACCGGCTACGCCCAGCCCGCCCTGTTCGCGGTGGAGATGGGCCTGGCCCGGCTCTGGCAGTCATGGGGCTTCGAACCCGACGTGGTGATCGGCCACAGCGTCGGCCAATACACCGCAGCCTGCGTCGCCGGTGTGTTCGGTCTCGAAGACGGCGCCTTGCTGCTGGCTGAACGCGGCCGGCTGTTCGGCAGCTTGCCCGCCGGCGGCCGGATGGCCGCGGTCTTCGCCCCCGCCGAGCGAGTGGAAAGCCTGACCGACGAGTATCCGAGTCTGTCGGTGGCCGCCTACAACGGCGCCAACACCGTGCTGTCAGGGCCTGCGCAAGACCTGGACCGGGCGGTCGAAGCGCTGACCGCCGACGGTGTGCGTTGTGACGTGCTGGACACCAGTCACGCCTTCCATTCGGCGCTGCTGGACCCGGTCCTCGACGAATTCGAGTCGTATGCGAACCGGTTCGAGTTCGCTGCGCCGCGAAGGACATTGGTGTGCAACCGCACGGGTGCGGCGCTGGGCAAGAGTGCGAAACTTGACGGCGCCTACTGGCGTCGCCACGCACGGCAGCCGGTCGAGTTCGCCAAGAGTGTGCGCACACTGGCCGATCTCAGATGCACGATGCTGCTGGAGGTCGGGCCGCAACCGGTGCTCACCGCTGCAGCCCTGCGGGCATGGCCCGACCCGGCCACCGCACCGCGGGCGATCCCGTCGTTGCGCCGAAACATCGCCGACCACCGCCAGATCACCGAGGCCCTGGCCAACGCGTACATCGTCGGCCACTTGCCCCACTTCGACGCTCTGCAGCAGGGACCGGCACGCAAGCTCGACCTGCCCACCTATCCGTTCCAGCATCGGCAGTTCTGGTTCCGTGAGCAGCGAGTCCGGCCCACCCAGACCTTTGACGAGACGCAAGCCATGCGGACCGACACCGTCCGGCTTCTCGAGGACGGCCGGATCGAGGAACTCGCCGCGCTACTCGGCGGTGCCGGCGGCAATCAACAGGCCGTCGATGCGCTGGAACAGCTTGCTGCACAACATAACCAGCAGCGTAAGGCGCAGTCCATCACCGACTCCCGCTACGAGATTCGCTGGGAGAAATCCGCTGTGGTTCCGCCGGCCGCGGATGCGCTGGCCGGCGAGGGACATGCCTGGCTTCTCATTGGCGATGACGCCGAGGCAGTTCAGCCATTGCTCGACGTGCTCACCGCGCGTGGGCACCGGCATCAGCTTCTCGGGTTGCCGGCGACCGACGCGGACGAGGAAAAGCTCGAAGTCGCGTTGCGCGCTGCGGTAGCAGACGAACCGGCGTTACGGATTCTGCATCTCGCGGCTTTCACACCCGACAGTGCACCATCGACAAAGTCGCTGGAGCGGATGCAAATCCGAGTGCTGAGCGGGACACGGCGACTCTTTCGCGCCGCGGCAGCCGCTGAACTCCGCACGCCGATCTGGCTGTTGACCCGCGGTGCACAACGAGTCACCAGTGCCGACAGCGTGGCACCGGACCAAAGTTGCCTGTGGGGGTTCGGTCGCGCCGCCGCGCTGGAACATCCACGACTATGGGGCGGCTTGGCGGACTTGTCCGAAGGCGGTGCCGACGAATTCTCCCGGTTGATCGACCAACTGCTGGCAGCACCGGCAGGCGAAGACCAAATCGCGCTGCGTGACCAAGCCGTCTATGTTCCCCGGCTGACCCGACGCACCGGGCAGCCGATCGCGACACCGCTGGAATTGCGCCCTGACGCAACATATCTGGTGACCGGCGGGTTGGGCGCGATCGGGATGGAAATCGCCGGCTACCTGGCCGCGCACGGCGCCCGGCATCTGGTGCTGACCAGCCGGCGCTCACCCAACGATGCCGCTCAACAGCGCATCGACGCCTTGCGCGAAGAGTACGACTGCGATGTCCGCGCCACCGCGGCCGACGTCGCCAATCCACACCACGTCGCGCGCCTGTTGGCCACGATGCAGGCCGAACTGCCGCCGCTGGCCGGCATCGTGCACGCCGCGGGCGAGATCGGCACCACCCCGCTGCAAACCTTGGACGACGCCGAGGTGGATCGTGTGTTCGCCGGAAAGGTTTGGGGTGCTTGGCATTTAAGCGAAGCCACCGCGGACATGGGGTTGGACTTCTTCGTCAGCACCTCCTCGATTTCCGGGGTATGGGGCAGCTTCGGCCAGACCGCGTACAGCGCGGCCAACGCCTTCCTCGACGGGCTGGCCTGGCAGCAACGCAAGCAGGGTGTTGCCGGGATCAGCGTCAACTTCGGTCCGTGGTCGGCCGCGGGCATGGCCGACGAAGATGCCCGAGCCGAATTGAATAAGCGCGGGGTCCAGCCGCTGTCACCCGCCGACGCACTGGCCGGCCTGGCCGACCTGATGGCGGCTTCGACCGCTCAAGGAATTGTGGCCCGGATCGACTGGGCCAGCTTCCTACCGCTCTACCAGTTGACGGGCAAGCGGGCATTCCTGGCGCAGTTGCAGAGTGAGGTGCCCGAATCGGCGCCGGCACCGACATCGTCGGGGACCACCCAATTGGTCGAGCGGCTCACTGTCGCTCCGGTGCAGCAGCGCAAGAAACTCATCGTCGACTATCTGCGCGACAACGTCGCAGACGTGACCCGGCTCGATCCGGCCGAGATCCGCGATGAGGCCGGCTTCTTCGCCCTCGGCATGGATTCGCTGATGGCCGTGGAACTGCGCCAGCGGCTCGAGCTGGCCGTGGGCAAGGAGTTGCCGGCGACCCTCGCGATGGACTATCCACGCCTGGTCGACGTGGCGGATTACCTACTCGACGACGTCCTCAGCATCGGCGCACCGGCGACCAGCGCACAGGCATCTGCCAATTCCGCGGCCACGCCGCCGTCGGTAGTGATGGCGCGCTCGGATGAGCCGATCGCGATCGTCGCGGTGGCCTGCCGTTTTCCAGGCGCGCCCGATCCCGAGGCGTACTGGGACTTGTTGTCCGGTGGTGTCGATGCGATCCGGGAGATCCCCGACGACCGCTTCGACGTCGACGAGTACTACGACCCGGATCCCGAAGCGCCGGGCAAGATCTACACCCGCTACGGCGGATACCTCGAGAGCATCGACGGATTCGATCCGGAGTTCTTCGGTATTTCTCCGCGTGAGGCGGTCTGGATGGATCCCCAGCAGCGGTTGATGCTGGAAATCGCGTGGGAGGGCCTCGAACGAGCCGGGTACGCCCCGGCGTCGTTGCGCGGCAGCCGAAGTGGCGTATTCGTCGGCGTGGCCGCCAACGAATATTCACAGCTGCTGGGTGCCAACTCGGTCGAGACCATCGAAGCCCACTTCATCACCGGCAATGCGCTCAATGTCATCGCGGGCCGGGTGGCGTTCGCCCTCGGACTGGAAGGACCGGCGATGGCGGTGGACACCGCCTGCAGCGCTTCGCTGGTGGCCGTCCATCAGGCCTGCCAGGCCTTGCACTCCGGTGACTGCGATATGGCGCTGGCCGGTGGGGTCAACGTCTTGGTGAGCCCGGCGTCCATCGTTGCCACCTCGCGAGCGAGGATGCTTTCCGCCGACGGCCGATGCAAGACCTTCGACGCCGCCGCAAACGGCTATGCGCGCAGTGAAGGATGCGGGATCCTGGTCCTCAAGAGGCTCAGCGACGCGGAGCGCGATGGCGACCCGATTTGCGCAATCATCACGGGCAGCTCGGTCAATCAGGACGGCGCTTCCAGTGGTCTGACAGTGCCCAACGGCGGCGCACAGCAACGGCTTATCGCCGCAACGCTGGCTCGCGCCGGAGTTGAGGGCCGGGATGTCGATTACCTCGAGGCGCACGGCACCGGCACCTCTCTGGGCGACCCGATCGAGGTCCAGGCCGCCGCGGCCGCCTACGGGATCGGCCGTGACCCGAACCGTCCGCTGCTAATCGGATCGGCGAAGACCAACATCGGGCACCTCGAATCGGCAGCGGGAATCGCCGGCCTGATCAAGGTCGTGTTGTCGTTACAGCACGAGGTTCTGCCGCAGAACCTGCATTTCGAGAACCCGTCGCCGCATATTCCGTGGGACTCCTTAGCGGTCCGCGTGGTGGACAAGGCGATTCCCTGGCTGACCAACGGCAAACCGCGCCGCGCCGGAACAAGTTCTTTCGGTTTCTCGGGCACCAACGCACACGTCCTCATCGAGGAAGCCCCACCGACATCTGCAGTCGCAGAGGATGTTTCGCCCGAAGGCGGCGCGCCGGAGCAGGACTACGAGCAAAAGTCGGTCAGCGTACTACCGCTGTCGGGCCGATCAGCGGAGGCGCTGACGGCGTTGGCCCTGCGATACGAAGCCTGGTTGGAAGCGAACCCAGAGGCCGATATCGCTGATGTGTGCTTCACCGCCGGAGTGGGGCGGTCGCACTTCGAACACCGGGCCGCGCTCGTGGTGGACTCGGTTGAGGGCGCTCGTAAGCTGTTGGCCGGATTGGCCGAGAATCGGCTGGGATCGGGTGCGGTGCGTGGCGTGTGCGGTGACCCGCCAAAGACGGCGTGGTTGTTCACTGGGCAGGGCAGTCAGTACCCCGGCATGGCGCGCGAGTTGTTCGATACCGAGCCGGTATTCGCCGACACCGTGAAGCAATGCGCAGAAGCAGTAGATGGCCTGTTGCCGCGTCCGCTCCTGGAGGTCGTGTTCGACACCGAGGGTGAGGCCCGAGAAACACTGCGGCACACCTCCTTTGCTCAGCCGGCGCTGTTCGCCATCGAGATGGGCCTGGCCCGGTTGTGGCAGTCCTGGGGCATCGAGCCCGACGTGGTGCTCGGTCACAGCGTGGGCCAGTACGCGGCGGCGTGCGTGGCCGGAGTGTTCAGCCTCGAGGACGGCGCACGACTGATGGCCGAGCGCGGTCGCCTGTTCGGCAATCTGCCCGAGGGCGGCCGGATGGTGGCGGCGTCCGCAGAAGCCCAGCAAGTGGAGCGCCTCGCCGACGAATTCCCGCAGATTTCGGTCGCCGCCTACAACGGCCCCAACACGGTGCTGTCCGGTCCGGCTGCGGATCTGGAACAGATTGTCGCCAGGCTGACCGGTGACCAAATCCGCTGCACCTGGCTGGACACCAGTCACGCCTTCCACTCCGAGCTGTTGGAGCCGGCGCTCGACGAATTCGAGTCGTACGCGAGGGGTTTCGAATTCGCCACTCCGAGCCTGCCTCTGGTGTGCAACCGCACCGGCGCAGTCCTCACCGCGGAAACCCCGCTGGACGCGAAATATTGGCGGCGGCATTCCCGGCAGCCGGTGCAGTTCGCCGAAAGCGTGCAAACCGTGGCGCAGCTGGGCTGCTCGGTGTTGATGGAGATCGGTCCGCAACCGATTCTGACCGGCGCTGCGGTGCAGGCCTGGCCGGACTCCTCGGCCGCTCCGAAGGCGATCGCTTCCCTGCGCAAGGGCACCGATGCCCAGCATCAGATTGCCGAAGCGCTGGCCGCGACGTACGTCTCCGGGCATCGGCCCGAGTTCACCGCGCTGCACCATCAGCAACGGCGCAGGTTCGAACTGCCCACCTATCCTTTCCAGCGTCGTCGCTTCTGGCCCAAGACTTCCGACATGCGCACCGACGGCGCCCCCGCATCCGGAATCCTGGGTAGCGCCAAGGATCTGGCTTCTGGCGATGCCGTCTACACCAGCCGGTGGTCCACCAAAACTCAGCCGTGGCTGGAGCATCACGTCATCTATGGCACCGTCGTTGTCCCGGGCGCGACATACGCGGCGATGGCCCTTGCCGCGGTCGGGGCGCCGGCGCAGGTGCGTGAGGTCTTCTTCTACGAGCCGATCATCCTGCCCAACAAGAGTTCCCGTGAGGTACAGCTGACCGTGCATCCGGTCCAGGACGGTGGCTGGACCTTCCAGGTACACAGCCGCCCGTACGGTGAGCGTGAGGCTGAGTGGTCGTTGAACGCCGATGGGCGGATCGCCGCCGGCGTCGACGACGCGCCGGCACCGGAGCCGACAGATTCCATCGATGCCGCGTGCGAGCGGTTGGGCCGCACACGTCCGCAGCAGTTGTTCGACACCTTCGCCGACATGGAGCTCACGTGGGGTCCAACCTGGTCCACGTCGCTGAAATCGTTGTGGGCCGGTGACGGTGAGGCGGTCGGCGATGTCGCCATCGGTGACGAGCTCGCCGAACAGCTCGGTACCGAACCGATCCACCCGGTGTTGCTTGATCTGTGCACCGGTGTCGCCTTCCCCGCCTTCCCGGCGGTGCTCGCGGCGACCGAGGGTGACGGACCCCTGGCCGATCTCTTCTTGCCGTTGAGGTATGGGCGAGTGGTGCTGCGCGAGCGGATGCCTAAGCGGTTCTATTGCCGCGCGCGGTGGCAGTCTGGCGGTGTCGACAGCGAAACCCAGGTCTTCGACCTCGATTTCGTGGATCGGGACGGGCGGCAGCTGGGCGAAATTCGCGACTTCGCGGTGAAACGCGCGCCCCGAGAGGCGTTGTTGCGCGGGCTCGGCGGCGACGCTACCCGCAACCTGTACACCCTTGGCTGGCAGGAGATGCCGGCGCCGGAGTCGGGCAATGCCGCCGAAGGCACCTGGCTGACCGCCGGATTTGACGAGCTGGCGGCCGGCCTGCCGGGTGGTATCTCGTTGGACCGTACGGCGGATTCGGCGGCGTGGCAGCGGGAGTTCGCGCAGGCTGAGGATCGCGGTGCGCCGGTGTCCGGCATCGTCTGGCGCAGTGCCGGGCGGCCCAGCGCTGAAGAGTCGGCCGCCGAATTCGCGGTGCGCGCGGAGACCGAGATTGCCGAGTTGCTCAGCGCCGTGCACACGGCCCAAGGCGGCGAGGTGAAACTTCCCGGCGGACTGTGGATCATCACCGAACGGGCCGTGGCGACCGAAGCTGGCGAGCCCGTCGACCCGGTGCAGTCGGCGCTGTGGGGATTCGGGCGGACCATCATCACCGAACAGCCTGCCCTGCGTTGCAGGCTGGTCGACTACGACAACATCGATGACGCCGTGCGCTCGCTGGCGGGCCTACTGGGTGCGCCCGTCGAGGAACCCGAACTTGCTCTGCGGCAAGGAAAGTACCTGGTGCCGCGACTGCTGCCATGGGCACGCGACGGCCACCTCCCGGTACCCCGTGCGGCTGATTACATCCTGGACGTGACCGAACGTGGCGCGATCGACAACCTTCATCTGGTCGAGCTTGACGTGCCACAGCCCGGCGCGGGCCAGGTGCAGATCCGGGTGGAGGCCGCCGGCCTGAACTTCCGGGATGTGCTCAACGTGCTCGGCCTGTATCCGGGCGATCCTGGGCGGATCGGTGGTGGTGACCTCTCCGGCATCGTCACTGAGCTTGGTGCGGGAGTTACCGGATTCGAGGTTGGCCAGCGCGTCTTCGGCTTCATGCCGGGGTCGTTCTCCACCCGGGTCAATGTGCCTGCCGTTTTCCTGTCGCCGGTGCCGAATGGGATCAGCGCGGTCGGTGCGGCGACGGTACCCGCCGGCGCACTCACGAGCCGGCTTGCGTTCGACTGGGCGAAGGTGGGGCCCGGCGACCGGGTGCTCATCCATGCCGCCAGTGGAGGCGTGGGTCTGGCCGCGATTCAGTTGGCCCAGCAGGCCGGTGCGACCGTCTTCGCCACCGCCAGCACCTACAAGCGTGATGCGGTGCGCAAGATGGGAGTGCAACACGTATACGACTCGCGCAGTACGGACTTCGCGGATCAGATCCTCGCGGACACCGGGGGTGCCGGCGTCGACGTCGTGCTCAACAGCCTGACGAACGAAGGGTTCATCGAAGCGACGGTACGGGCGACCGCACAGGGCGGCCGGTTCGCCGAAATCGCCAAGCGGGACATCTGGACCCGCGAGCAGATGGCAGCGGCCCGGCCCGATATCGATTACGAGATCATTGCGCTGGACGTGACCATCGCCGAAGAACCCGAGCGGACGGGGAGCTTGCTGGCCGAGTTGGCGGACAGCATGGCCCGTGGCGAGTTGGCGCCACTGGCTGCCGAGGTCTACCCGCTGACGGAGGCGAAGACTGCGTTCCGTCGCATGCAGCAGGCACGACACATCGGCAAGATCGTGCTGCAGATGCCGAAACCGCTTCAGCCGCGTGGCGATCGAAGCTATTTGATCACCGGCGGACTCGGTGCCCTGGGCCTGTACACGGCTGCCCACCTGGCCCACCTCGGTGCCGGTGACATCGTGTTGACCAGTCGTCGCGAGCCGGACGCGGAGGCACAGCGGACGATCGAGGAGATCGCCGAGCGCCACAAGTGCCGCATCCACACCTTCGCCGCCGACGTCGGCGACGAGGCACAGGCCAGGAACCTGATGGAGCGAATCCGGGCGGAGTTGCCGCCGCTCGGCGGCGTGGCACACCTGGCAGGGGTGCTCGACGACGCGTTGATTTCACAACAGAGCCCGGAGCATTTTCGGACGACGTTGGCGCCCAAAGCGTTCGGCGCCTATCACCTCGATCGGTTGACCAGGAACGACGATCTCGAGTTCTTCATCGTGTACTCGTCGGCCTCCAGCGTGATCGGTTCGCCCGGCCAGGCGAACTACGCGACCGCCAATGCACTGCTCGACGGGCTGGTTGCGGATCGCAGGGCGCAAGGCCTGCCCGCGACCGGTATCAACTGGGGTCCATGGGCGCAGGGCGGCATGGCTACATCGCACGCCGCGCGCGCCAATCTCAGTGCGCAAGGCCTGATTCCGCTGGATCCCTCGGCGGCCTTGAGCGCGCTCGACGAGATGATCACCCACGGAACTGGGCAAGCAACCGTCATCAAAGCCAACTGGCAGCGTGCCGCGAAGGGGCTGGGCGGCACTCGCCCATGGATTCTCGACCACGTGCTGCCAAGTGCCGCCGCGGCGACACACGGCGACAGCGAGTTGCTCCGGCAACTGCATGACGTGCCCGATATGGAGCGCGGCAGCTTCCTCACCGAATACCTGCGGCACGAGGTGCAGAATTTCCTGAGGCTCGCGCAACCGCCGGCCGCGAGCAGCCGGTTCCTGGAGCTGGGCACGGATTCGCTGATGGCGGTCGAATTCAGCAACCGGTTACTCCCCCAGTTCGGCGGTGCGTTCACGATCAGCGCCACCGCGGTGTTCGACTACCCCACGATCGGGTCGCTCGCCGAGTACCTGGCCGGTCAGGTGCCGGAGTTACAGGCGGAATCCGGCGGCGGAACCGAACCTGCCGGGTAGATCCCGAATTGACATAAGACACAGCGGATTTGGTAGAGGTGACATAATGAATCAGCAGAGCGAAGTTGCAATGTCGGAGCACCTGGCCGACGACTTACTGTCCACGACGGCCGGTGGATGGCGCAGTTTTTACAATCAACTGAGCCGCCGCTTGGAAGACATCGGCGTCGCCGACTCATCGTTTTTCCTCAATTACGGATACGTCCCGACGACTTCTGACAACGAGTCGGCGTTCGCCATTCGCGAAGGTACCTTCAACGCCCACTCGGTCCGACTGGTGTTCGAAGTCATCGGATCGATTGACCTGGATGATCGCACCGTTGTCGAAATAGGCTGTGGGCGCGGAGGCAACTCCAGACTTGTCGCGGAAAAATTCAGCGGTCACGTCATCGGCATTGATATGTCCTCCGAAGCGATCGAATTCTGCCGCAAAACGCATCTCGACAACTCGACGGATTTCAGGGTCGGCGATGCTCTGAACATTCCCCTGGAAGACGGGTCGTGCGATGCCGTCCTCAATGTGGAGTCGTCACACTCCTATGGGAATCTGCCAAAATTCCTGAACGAAGTTCGCCGGATCTGCCGGCCCGGGGCATGGTTTTTGCACACAGACTTCCTGAGCCCTGAGGACTGGGATTACGTGCGGAGTCGTCTGCGCGCGCTCGGCTTTGTCACGGAAGCCGACCGAGACATCACCGCGAACGTGTTGGCCTCTCGCGATCAAGCGAGCAACAACTGGGCGCAGGTTTACGGCGATGGAAATTCTCGGGTGGCGAACTTTCTCGCGCTACCCGGGTCGGCGATCTACGAGCAGATGCGGGCGGGCTTGTTGGAGTACCGGGTTCTGAGATCGCAGTTGCGCACAGAGCCCACCCAGAGCGTCTAAGCGTGCGCACGGCTTGCGGCGGACGCCGACGGCGATCGGCGATCCTCAGAGCCGTCTTGTCCACTGGCGCAGACTCATTATCCGAACCCTTAGACAAGCTGTATAGGGCTCCAGTATCGTCTAGAACTTGTTATACCCATGTCGAGTAGAGGGACTGGAGACGCGGTGAGCATCAACCCGTTCGACGACGGCGACGGCAGCTTTTTCGTCGTGATCAACGACGAGGAGCAACACAGCCTGTGGCCGGCATTCGCGAATATTCCAGCCGGCTGGCGAGTGGTGTACGGCGAAGGGGATCGCGCGGCGTGCCTGGACTACATCGAACAGAACTGGACTGATATACGGCCGAAGAGCCTGCGCGACAGGTTGGCAACTCACCAGGGGGTTTCGATAGGGAAACCGGATGGATCTTGATGACCGTGCACTTCCGCTAACGCGGGGACAGCTAGACATTTGGCTTGCGCAGGAGACCGGTCACTCGGTTACGGAGTGGCAGCTCGGTGTTCTTGTGCGGTTCGACGGAACGGTAAAGCCCGATGTGCTCAAACAGGCGATCCGTCAGGTGGTTCAGGAGGCCGAACCAGTCAGGGCCACTCTCTTCGAAGTGGATGGCCAGGTCTTCCAGAAGGCGACCGACTACCCCGACGTCGAGGTGGCCTTCCACGATCTGAGCGACGCACGCCATCCGGTGCAGGAAGCCCGTGCGACGGCATTGGCAATACAGGGCACGCCAATGCCGCCTGCGGGCCCGATGTTCAAATTCGCTTTATTTCAGACATGGGTCGACGAATTCTATTTGTTCGCATGCTTCCACCATTTAATCGTGGATGGATCCGGAATCACGCTTCTTGCCCATCGGATCGCAACTGTCTACGCTGCAATTGTTTCTCAGGCAGCCATTCCTCCTGCCTTCTTTGGCTCGTTGCAAGACTTGGTGCGGCGCGAGGCAGAATACGAAGCCTCCACCGATTACCTGGAAGATGAGGCCTACTGGACTAGGAACCTTCCACCGGAAAGCGGACCGAATTATCGGTTGCCGCAAGCCGAGGGTGCGGGTGAGACACATTCACCTTCTGCGCCGGTTCGATTGGACCCCACGGTCCTTCGACAAGTTCAAGAGCTATCCCAGGTATGGAACATGCCTCGGTCGTCGATCATCACCGCGGCGTGTGCACTTTTGGTGCGTGGGTGGTGCGCCGAGGGCTCAGAGGTGGTGTTGGACTTCCCAGTCAGCAGGCGGGTGCGTCCGGACATGAAGACACTCCCCGGGATGGTTTCCGGGGCGGTGCCGCTGGTGTTGAAGGTTGGTCCGGGAGCTACGGTCGCCGGTTTTTGTGAGCATGTTGACTCGCGGATACAAGAAGCATTGCAGCATCAGCGGTTTCCGGTGCGCGCCCTTGAACGCAAAGGCCGCCCAGAGCACCCCGCCAATAGGGTGAGCGTCAACTTCATGCCGTCTAAAATGACCATGGACTTCGCGGGTGTTGAGGCGTCGGCGTCGTTCACCAACCCCGGCCAGGTGGGCGACTTCGGGTTCATCTTCTCGGGCGCAGGCGATCAGCTTTTTCTCAGCACAGCGGGCGTCCGGGGGCCATTTTCGAATTTCGACGTCGCCGATCTAGCGAGACGGTTAGGTCAGGTATTGGCGGCGATGACGGCTGATCCGGGCCGGCGGCTCTCGTCGACCGATCTGCTCGACGCCGGTGAACACGCCAGCCTGCATGACTGGGGTAACCGGGCGGTGCTGACCCAGTCGGCACCGACGCCGGCATCGATTCCGGCGGTGTTCGCGGCGCAAGTGGCGCGCGTGCCGGAGGCGGTGGCGATCAGCGACGGGGAGCTTTCCAGGACCTACCGCGAGGTTGAGCAGTCGGCTAACCGGTTGGCGCATCTGTTGGTCCGCGAAGGTGTGGGTCCGGGTCAGCGGGTGGCGTTGCTGTTGCCCCGCACGGCTGAGGCCGTCGTGGCGATGTTGGCGGTGCTGAAAACCGGGGCGGCTTATGTGCCGATCGATCCGGTGGTGCCGGCGGCGCGGAGTGAGTTTGTGCTCGGTGATGCCGCGCCGATCGTCGCGATCACCACCGCCGAGTTGCGTCCGCGGCTGGACGGACATGACCTGCTGATCATCGATGTCGCAGACCCCGCTATCGAGACCCAACCGAGCACGGCGCTAGCGGCTCCGGCTGCTGATGAGATCGCCTACCTCATTTACACCTCGGGTACCACCGGAACCCCCAAGGGGGTGGCGATCCCGCACTGCAACGTGACGCGGCTGCTGGAGACTCTGGATGTTGATCTGGAGTTGGCGGGCCAGGTGTGGTCGCAATGTCATTCCTTGGCGTTCGACTTCTCGGTATGGGAGCTCTGGGGCGCGCTGCTTTACGGCGGACGGCTGGTGGTGGTGCCCGACTCCGTGGCGCGCTCGGCGGAAGATTTCCACGCCCTGCTGGTCGCTGAACAGGTCACGGTCCTGAGCCAGACCCCGTCGGCGTTTTATGCGCTGCAGGCTGCCGACGCGCTCCGGCCCGAGCTGGGCAGTCAGCTCAAGCTTCAGGCGGTGGTGTTCGGCGGCGAGGCCCTCGAACCCCAGCGTCTCAGCACGTGGTTGAAAGCCCACCCCGGTTTTCCGCGGCTGATCAACATGTACGGCATCACCGAGACGACGGTGCATGCCTCGTTCCGGGAGATCCTCGGCAGTGATGTCGAGAGCACTTCCAGCCCTATCGGGGTCCCGTTGGCTCACCTTGGCTTCTTCGTGCTCGATGCGTGGTTGCAGCCGGTGCCGGCAGGTGTGGTCGGGGAGCTGTATGTGGCCGGCGCCGGAGCGGCGTACGGGTATGTGGGCCGGGCCGGTCTGACCGGAACGCGGTTTGTGGCGTGCCCGTTCGGTGCGTCCGGGGAGCGTATGTATCGCACCGGAGACCTGGTCTGGTGGGGTCCTGACGGGCAACTGAGGTACCTCGGTCGTGCCGATGAGCAGGTCAAGATCCGCGGTTATCGCATCGAACTCGGCGATGTCCAGGCCGCACTCGGTGCGCTGCAGGGGGTTGAGCAGGCGGTGGTGATCGTCCGCGAGGACCGCCCCGGCGACAAGCGGCTCGTGGGGTATGCCACCGGCACCGCCGACGTATCCACCGCGCGTGCGGTGCTGGCCGAGCGGCTGCCCGCGTACATGGTTCCGGCCGCGGTGGTGGCAATGAATGCGCTGCCGCTCACGGTCAACGGCAAACTCGACACCCGCGCCCTGCCCGCGCCTGACTACCAAGAAGGCGACAGCTACCGCGCTCCGGCGGACGCGGTGGAGGAGATCCTGGCCGGCATTTACGCCGAAGTCCTGGGGCTCGAGCAGGTCGGGGTCGACGAATCGTTCTTCGAGCTGGGCGGGGACAGCATCCTGTCGATGCAGGTGGTGGCGCGGGCGCGGGCCGCCGGCCTGGTGTGCCGGCCGCGCGACATCTTCGTCGAGCAGACCGTGGCCCGGCTGGCCGGAGTGGTCGAAAATGCGGTTGCACTGGTCGATGAAGGCATCGGGCCGGTGGTCGCAACCCCGATCATGCGTTGGCTGGCAAGCGTTGACGGCCCGGTCCAGCACTTCAACCAGACCACGGTGGTGCAGGCCCCCGCCGGGGCGACCGAGGCCGACGTGGTGGTGCTGTTGCAGGCGCTGCTGGATCGGCATGCCATGTTGCGGCTGCGGGCCGAGGACGACGGCGCCGGCGGTTGGTCGTTCCAGGTGCCCGAAGCCGGGTCGGTGGATGCCCGCGAGTGCCTGCTGACAGTAGAGGTGCTGTCCGATGCGGCGATGCTAGCGGCGGGGTCGCGGTTGAACCCAGCCGCCGGGGTAATGCTCAGCGCGATATGGGTGACCTCCACCGCCCGTTTGGTGTCGATCGTGCACCATCTGGCCGTCGACGGGGTGTCGTGGCGAATCCTGATGGAAGACCTCAACATCGCGTGGGCGCAGCACCACCGCGGGCAGCAGGTGGTGTTGCCGGCGCCAGGGACGTCGTTCGCCCGGTGGTCGGCGCTGCTGGCCGAGCACGCGAGCCGTCCGGAAGTCGTGCAGCAGGCGTCAGCGTGGCGGCAGGTGGCGGCGACGCCGGCAGCGTTGCCGGCGGTACGCCCCGAGGTGGATACCTATGCCAACTTCGGGCAGCTCTCGATGGCGTTGGATGCGGAAACGACCCGCATACTTTTGGGTGAGGTGCCCACGGCGTTTCACACCGGCATCCACGAGATTTTGTTGATCGCGTTCGCCTTGGCGTGTGCGGAGTTCTTGGGCACCGGTGCCGCACCGGTCGGCATCGATGTGGAGGGCCACGGGCGCCACAATGAGCTGGCGCCCGATGTTGACCTGTCGCGCACCGTGGGTTGGTTCACCACCAAATACCCGGTGGCGTTGGCGGTGGGTGGGCTGTCCTGGACGCAGGTGGTGGCCGGCGATGCGGGGTTGGGAGCGCTGATCAAGGACGCCAAAGAGCAGCTGCGCGCCCTGCCCGAGCCCCTGACCTACGGGCTGCTGCGCTATCTGAATCCCGAGATTGACCTCGACGAGTCCGACCCGCCGATCGGGTTCAACTATCTGGGGCGGCTGGGCGCCGGTGCGGGCGAGTCCGGTGATGGGTGGCAGATCAGCTGGGACGGCTTGTCGAACATCGACGCCGGCTTGAGGTTGCCCATGCCGTTGGCGCACACCGTAGAACTCAACGCCGGCATAATCGATACCGATTTCGGCCCGTTCCTGCGCGCCGCCTGGTGGTGGGCGCCGTCGGCGCTGGACCACGCGCAAGTCAGCCGCTTGGGCCAGTTGTGGTTTGACGCCCTGTCCGGGATGTGCACGAATGTACGCCGCGGTGGGGGCGGGTTGACGCCGTCGGATGTTGCGGTTGGTGGGTTGAGTCAGCAGCAGATCGACGAGCTCGAGCGGTTGTATGCGGATCGCTGATGTTTTGCCGTTGACCCCGTTGCAGCAGGGGTTGTTGTTTCATGCCAGTGCTGGGCGTGGCTCCGGTGATGATGTGTATGCGGTGCAGCTCAATATTGGGTTGAGTGGTCGGGTTGATCAGCACCGGTTGCGGGATGCGCTGTATGCGGTGGTGGGTCGGCATCCGCAGTTGGTGGCGCGGTTTTCGGGGCAGTTCGAGGAGCCGGTGCAGATCATTCCGGCCGATCCGTGGGTGCCGTGGCGCTTTGTCGACATCGATGATGACGGTGTCGATGCCGGGGTCGATGCGCTGGTGGAGCGGGTGTGTGCCGGCGAGCGGGCCGCGGTGTGTGAGCTCGGTGATCAGCCGGTGTTTCGGGCGGTGTTGATCCGGTTGGCTGAGGATCGGTATCGGTTTGTGTTGACCAATCATCACATCGTGATGGATGGGTGGTCGTTGCCGATTGTGGTGCGCGAGTTGTTCGCCGCCTACGGCGGGCAGCGCCTGGCCGCGCCCGCGCCCTATCGCCGGTTTGTGACCTGGCTGGCCGGTCGGGATCACGACAGCGCCCGCGCGGCCTGGGGGCAGGTATTGGCCGGTGTGGACACCGCCACCTTGGTGGGCACGGCGGGCCGGGTGGGGGCCGGGCGGCGCGCGACGGCGTCGTCTCGGGTGCCCGCCGCGCTGACCGCGGCGGTGGGTGAGCTGGCCCGCGCCTGCCACACCACCGTCAACATCGTGTTGCAGGCCGCCTACGCCCAGCTGCTGTGCGGGGTGACCGGTCACCGTGATGTCACCTTCGGGACCACGGTCTCCGGCCGCCCGGCCGAGGTGCCCGGCGCCGAGACGATGGTGGGGTTGTTGATCAACACCGTGCCGGTGCGGGCCACCGTGAGCGCGGCCACCAGCACCGTCGATCTGCTCGCCCAGGTGCACCGCGCCCACAACCAGACCCTGGACCATCAGCACCTGGCGCTCAGCGAGATCCACCGCCTCACCGGCCACGAGCAGCTGTTTGACACCTTGTTCGTCTACGAGAACTATCCGCTGGACACCACCGCGCCGTTGGGGGTGGACGGGCTGGCCATCACCGAGGTCAGCACCCGCGAATACAACCACTACCCGCTGGCGATCCAGGCGCTGCCCGGCACCGAGCTGGGCCTGCGCGCCGAATACGACACCGAGGTGTTCTCCGCCGCCGACATCGAGGCCCTGTTCGGTCGGTTGACCGCGCTGCTGGCGGCCATGACCGCCGGCCCCACCACCGCGCTGTGCCGCATCGATGCCCTCGATGACGCCGACCACACCCGCCTCGATGAGTGGGGCAACCGGGCGGTGCTGACCGCCCCGGCCCCGCCGGCGGCGGCGGCCTCGATCCCGGCGGTGTTCGCCACCCAGGTCGCCGCCACCCCGGACGCGGTCGCGCTGACCTGCGGGCCGCAGTGCCTGACCTACCGGGAACTCGACACCGCCGCCAACCAGTTGGCCCACCTGCTGATCGGGCACGGCGCCGGCCCGGGACAGTATGTGGCGCTGCTGATGCCGCGCTCAGCCCAGGCCATCGTGGCGATCCTGGCCGTGCTGAAAACCGGGGCCGCCTACCTACCCATCGACCCCGCCCAACCCCCCCAGCGGATCGCGTTCATCCTCAACGACGCCACCCCCACCGCCGCGATCACCACCACCGAGCTACACCCCCACCTACACGAGCGAGACCTCGCCGTCATCGACATCAACGACCCCACCCTGCAACACCAACCCGACATCCCACCACCGGCACCACACCCCCACGACATCGCCTACCTGATCTACACCTCCGGCACCACCGGCACCCCCAAAGGCGTCGCCATCACCCACCACAACGTCACCCAACTCATGAAATCGCTGCACGCACCCCTGCCCACGAAAGCGGTGTGGTCGCAATGGCACTCGCTAGCTTTCGATGCCTCGGTCCAGGAGATCTTCGGCGCGTTGTTGGATGGTGGGCGCCTCGTGGTGGTGCCCGAGTCGGTCACCCGCTCACCCCAAGACCTCCACGCCCTCCTCATCGCCGAACACGTCACCGTCCTCAGCCACACCGCTTCTGCTGCGGCGGCTCTGTCGCCGGAGGGGTTGGATTCGGTGGCGTTGGTGGTGGGTGCTGAGCCCTGTCCTGCCGAGGTGGTCGATCGGTGGGCGCCCGAGCACGTGATCGTCAATGTCTACGGCCCAACCGAAACCACGGTGGATGTGGCGATCAGTGCGCCGTTGAGGGCGGGTTCGAGCGTGGTGCCGATCGGTGCGCCGGTGTCGGGGGCGGCGTTTTTTGTGTTGGATGGGTGGTTGCGGCCGGTCCCGGCGGGTGTGGTCGGGGAGTTGTATGTGGCCGGTGAGGGTGTGGGGCTGGGGTATCTGGGCCGGGCGGGGTTGACCGGGTCGCGGTTTGTGGCGTGCCCGTTCGGGGCGCCAGGCGCCCGGATGTATCGCACCGGGGACCTGGTGCGCTGGGGTGCTGACGGGCAGCTGCACTGTCTGGGGCGCGCCGATGAGCAGGTCAAGATCCGCGGCTATCGCATCGAGCTCGGTGAGGTGCGCGCCGCGCTGGCCGCCCTCGACGGGGTGGCGCAGGCGGTGGTGATCGCCCGCGAGGACCGTCCCGGCGACAAGCGCCTGGTCGGCTACATCACCGGGACAGCCGATCCGGGCGCCACCCGCGCTGCGCTGGCTGAACGGCTCCCGGCCTACATGATTCCGGCCGCGGTGGTGGTGTTGGCGGCGCTGCCCTTGACTGTCAACGGCAAACTCGACCGGCGGGCCCTGCCGGCACCGGAATACCACGACGCCGCCGGCGGCGGCTATCGCGCACCGACCGACGCGATGGAGGAAATCCTGGCCGGGATCTACGCCCAGATCCTGGGCGTAGAACGGGTCGGGGTCGATGACTCTTTCTTCGACCTCGGTGGCCATTCACTGCTAGCCATGCGGCTGGTCGCCCGGATCCGCGCCGAACTAGATGTCGAGGTCGCCGTACAAGCAGTCTTCGATGAACCCACCGTGGCCCGGTTGGCCAAATGGATACGACCCGACGTCGGCACACCGGCCATGGCAGCGCTGACCGCGCGTCAGCGGCCGGCGGTGGTTCCGTTGTCGTTCGCGCAGAACCGGCTGTGGTTCATCGACCAATTGCAGGGTCCCTCACCGGTTTACAACATGGCGGTGGCGTTGCGCCTGCGCGGTCGTCTTGGTACGGAGGCGCTGGGTGCGGCGCTGGCGGATGTGGTGGGCCGCCACGAGAGCCTGCGGACTCTGTTCCCCGCGGTCGAGGGGGTAGCCCGGCAGCTGGTGGTGCCTCCCGAACAATCCGAATTCGGCTGGCAGATCATTGATGCAACCAGCTGGT
>Ga0302326_10003794_pt1 | contig 35437 bp, 29 predicted proteins | sample Palsa_T0_3_FD_202264 | JGI IMG/M metagenome (GOLD analysis project Ga0302326, IMG submission 202264) | Peat permafrost microbial communities from Stordalen Mire near Abisko, Sweden - Palsa_T0_3 | ecosystem: Environmental > Terrestrial > Soil > Palsa > Peat permafrost | place: Sweden: Abisko...
GCTGGAGGGAAAGCTGGTCGCGATGGCGGGCGAGCGGCTCAAAGTGCCGGGGTATACCGAGGTCAGCGCCGTCTGCACCCATCCCGACCATACCGGCAAAGGTTATGCCCAAGTGCTGATGACAGAGATTATGAGGGGCATTCGAGAGCGCGGAGAGACGCCCTTCCTGCACGTGCGGCGCGACAACGAACGAGCGGTGGCGTTGTATGAACGATTGGGATTTCGGACCAGGGTCACGCCGCACTTTGCGTTGCTGCGGAGAACCTAAACTGTGCCGTGCCATTCGCGACCGTGAGTTTTGTGCTATCAGTCGAAGCGGAAGGTGGACTGATATACGCTGCCAAGTGCAGAGATCACCTTCGGCAAGCTAAGGGCAGGCTCTTCGCTGCGCTCAGGATGACAAGGCTGGGATATGGCGCCGAACGCGGGACTCAGTACAGGTGGAAGTCCACTTCGACGGCAATCTCAAATCGCACCGGATGACCGTCTTTCATGGCAGGTTCGAACTTCCAGGTCTTGACGGTTTCGATGGCCTTTTCGTCGAGACCCATGCCCAGGCTGCTCAAGACGCGAATATTTGTAGGATGACCTTCCGCATCAACAATTACGCCCAGGGTGCAGACACCCTGATACTTGGCCTTGCGGGCTTCGTCGGAAAATTCGGGTTCTGGGGAATAAATGGCAACCGGCGGCTTGGCGCCGCTGCCCATGCGGAAGACGCCTCCGCCGGTGCCGCCGCCTTCACCCGGACCAAAGCCGGGTCCCTTGCCTTTGCCAACGCCGCCGCCTTCGCCCTCACCAATCCCGCTGCCTGAGCCGGTTCCGTTCGACGGCAGTATGGCGTGGGCCAGAGGATCACCCAGGTTGGGCATGCTGTTCGACGCCAACTGCACCTGCGGTGGAATCACGATAGTGGGTTCGACGGCCAGCTTGGGCGCTTCGTTGCGCACCACAACCGCCGGAGGCGTGATCTGCTGCATTGAGAATTTGGGGAGCTTGCCGCGGGTGGCCTGCAAAACATCGCGATCACCGCCGCCGCCGCCGCCGCCGACCTGCGTCTTTGCCTCTTTCAGGGCCGGAAGATCGGCAGGGTCAACCAGGGTAACGGTTGCCTTTGGAGTTGGAGCTGCACTGACAATCCGGCGCCCGATGAGTACCACAATTGTAATGACGGCGAACAGCAGAACGTAGTATCCGGCGGCGCCCAAAGCCCCGATCTTCCAGTTGGAGTAGAAGCCCCAAAGATCCTTGACCGGTTCCGGCTTTGATTCCAGCTTGAGGGGCGGAAGCTTCTTGGGAAAGAAAAAGTCGTCCAGTTCACGGAAAAGAGACTTGTAAAGCGGCTCTTGGAAGCTTTTGTCGGTAATGAGCAGATGAAACTCGGGCTCGTTGCCGGGGCCATTCGAATTCATTGGTTCGGATCCCATAATTCCGGTCTGACGCACTTCCTGGCTCTATTCCCGGCACCGCACCTCTTACACAGATGAGCGGCAGGCATGGCAAGTTGCTCGATTCGCGCGCGATTTTTATAAACCATGTACCTGCCAGACGTCCCAGCCACGCACCGGTCCGCGTCAATCTCTGCTGACTAAAATTGTACCTCTAGTCGCCCTATTTCGACAGTGCAATCCGGTATGCCTGGCAACTCCCGGAAAGACATGCCCTTCCTGCAATCAAACTGAGTAATACGTCGTCATCCGCCGCATGGACGTTCCCTGCCGCGCTCCCTATAATGAAAGATTCAATCATTTGGGAGACCCGACCGAGTGCCGTTCGACGATCTGAAAAAGACCATCAACCTGCCGAAGACGGCCTTCCCCATGAAGGCCAACCTGCCCCAGAACGAGCCCAAAATGCTGGCACACTGGGAGCAGACGGGCATTTACGAGCGCATTCGGCAGGCCCGGAAAGGAGCGCCGCGCTTCATTTTGCATGACGGCCCGCCCTATACCAGCGGGCCGATCCACATGGGCACAGCGATGAACAAGTGCCTGAAGGATTTTATCGTCAAGTCGAAGACCATGGCCGGCTTTGACGCGCCCTATGTTCCGGGTTGGGACTGCCACGGACTGCCCATCGAAATCAAGGTGGATAAGGAACTCGGCGGCAAGAAGTTGCAGATGCGGCCCACCGACGTGCGCGCCGAGTGCCGCAAGTACGCGCAGAAATTTCTTGACCTGCAGCGGACCCAGTTTAAGCGCATCGGGGTGTTTGGGCGATTTGACCGGCCGTATGCGACGATGAATCCGCAGTACGAATCCGTGGTGCTTTCGACGTTCTTTTCGTTCTACGAAAACGGATTCGTCTACAAAGGGCTGCGTGCCGTTTACTGGTGCATGCACGACGAGACCGCGCTGGCCGAAGCGGAAGTCGAATATGAGAACCACACCAGCACGACGGTGTGGGTGAAGTATGCGCTGCTCGACGATCCGGCGACGATTGATGCTGCGCTGGCTGGGAAAAAAGTTTCCACCATCATCTGGACGACGACCCCCTGGACGCTGCCGGCATCGATGGCCGTCGCGTTTCATCCGGATGAAGAATATGTCGCGCTGGAATCGGGCGGCGAAGTTTACATTGTTGCGTCGAGGCTGGCGGGGGACGTGGCGGCGAAATGCAACCTTGCCGACCCTCGTCCGCTGGCGCACTTCCCCGGCCGGAGGATGGAGCGGCTGAACTTTCAGCATCCGTTTCTGGATCGCAAGATTCTCGGCGTCTTGGCGGACTACGTCACCATGGACACGGGAACCGGCGTGGTTCATACGGCCCCGTCGCATGGCGCCGAGGACTTCATCACCGGCATCAAATATGGGCTCGATGCCACCAGCAATGTCGATGAAAAAGGCATTCTGCGTGACGGGCTGCCGGAATACAACGGCCAGTACGTGTTCAAGGCAAATCCGCTGATCGTCGAACTTTTACGCAGTCGCGGCGCGCTGCTGCACTCGGGCAAGCTGGAACATTCTTATCCGCATTGCTGGCGGTGCCATAATCCGGTAATTTTTCGCGCGACCGAGCAGTGGTTCATTTCGATGGAGACTCCGATGCCCGGCGCGGCTGGGGGTCGAGTTTCCGAGAAAGACACACTGCGCACCCGCACTCTCGAAGAAATCAAGAAAGTGAGGTGGGACCCGGCGTGGGGTGAAGAGCGGCTGTCGAACATGATTCAGACGCGGCCGGACTGGTGCATCTCGCGGCAGCGGGTGTGGGGCGTGCCCATCGCCGTTTTCCTGTGCGAGGACTGTGGCAAGCCACTCAACGATTCCGCGGTCAATAAAAAAGTCGTTGAGTTGTTTGCGAAGTCGGGTGCCGACGCGTGGTTCACCGCGGAGTCGGACACGATTCTTCCTGCGGGAGCGAAATGTCCGCACTGCGGCAGCGCGAAGTTTGAGAAGGAAACCGACATTTTCGACGTGTGGCTGGAATCGGGCGCGAGTTATCTGGCTCTGGTAGATGATGAACCCGATTATCCCTGGCCTTCGGATCTCTATCTCGAGGGCGGCGACCAGTATCGCGGGTGGTTTCAGTCTTCCCTGCTGTGCGCCATGGGCACGCATGCGACTCCGCCATACAAAGGCGTGGTCACGCCCGGGTGGACGCTCGACGAAAAAGGTCAGGCCATGTCGAAGTCGCGCGGGAATGACGTGGACCCGGTGGACATCTCCAGCCGGTTGGGCGGCGAAGTCGTGCGGCTGTGGGTAGCGTCAGTGGATTTTCGCGAGGATGTGGTTGGGTCCGAAGGGCTGATGCAGCGCATCGGGGAGGACTATCGCAAGATTCGCAATACCTTCCGCTACATCCTGGGAAATATCGGCGACTTCAATCCTGAAACGGATGCTGTCCCGTTTGAAAAGATGGAAGAACTCGACCAGTACATGCTGCGCCAGACCCGCGCTTTCGCGGCGGACGTGCGGAACGCCTACGACGAGTTTGCCTTCCACAAGATTTACCATCGTGTGAATCATTTCTGCATCGTTGACCTGAGTGCGTTCTACTTCGACGTGCTCAAGGACCGGCTGTATATTCTTGCGCCGAAATCGCAGGCGCGGCGCAGCGCGCAGACCGCGGTGTGGCGGATCGGGGAAGCGCTGGTGCGGCTGCTGGCCCCGATCATGAGTTTTACGTGTGAAGAGATCTGGCCGTATCTTCCGAAAATTGCTGCCCGCGAGCAGAGTGCACATCTGGCGCTGTTTCCGGCGGCAGCAGACATTCTCGGCGCCGCCACGATCCCCGCCGCGGATTCGAAATCAGACGCCGACTGGGCGAGCCTGCGCGCGGTCCGCGACGAAGTGCTCAAGGCGCTGGAAGAAGCTCGCAACAGCAAACTGATCGGCACCGGGCTTGAGGCTCAAGTTGCGATCACCGCATCCGATCCTGTGTACTCGCTGCTGCAGCGTTATGCCAGCCAGCTTCGCTATTTACTTATTGTGTCGGCGGTCACGCTGGCGCAGAGCAACGGGAGCGGCGGCGTGCACGTGGAAGTGAAGAAGGCCGACGGCGCCAAGTGCGAACGCTGCTGGAACTACTCCACGCGCGTCGGCGAGGACAAAGCCTATCCTACTGTCTGCGAGCGCTGCAGCGCGGTGCTGGCGGAATTGGAAGCGCAGCCCGCCTGATGAACTCCCGCAACGCGCGCGCCGCACACTTTCTTCTCGCTCTGCTGATCTTCCTCCTCGACCGCTCGACGAAGCGGCTGGTGGCGACGCGCGTGGCCATGTACCGGTACATTCAGATCATTCCCGGATTTTTCCGGATCACGCACACCGAAAACACGGGCGCGGCATTCAGCCTGTTCGCCGACTCCCCATCGCATTGGAAGATCACGCTCCTGATCGGCTTCTCGGTGGTTGCGATGGTGGTCGTGACGGTGCTGTTGTGGAAGCAAACGCAGCCGCTAAGCATCACGGGAATCGCACTCTCGCTGATTCTCGGAGGCGCGGTCGGAAATTTGTGGGACCGCGTGGCCAGCGGGCGCGTGGTGGACTTTCTGCTCTTCTATGTAAAGCACTATGAGTGGCCGGTTTTCAATCTGGCGGATAGTGCGATCGTGATCGGGGCGGGGCTGCTGGTGCTGGAAATCCTGCTGGGGAGAGCGCAGACAGACAAATTGCGATAGCTGCCCCAGACTGTGGAATAATCTCTCCTGAGGGACATTAGCTGGGAGAACGCTGTGCAACGCATACGAGTTTATGCCCATTGGCTCGATCCCGAATACCTGGGCTATCGCTGGCCTGACGCACAAGTCGCTGCGCGAAGACTCGAACTTCTCGGGCTCCTCAAAATGCGTGCGATCTTGGGAGACACGCTTTGCCTAAGCGATGTGCAGCTCAACGATTCACGTTTGGTTTTTGAATTGTTTAGTGACCCGGAGTTCCAAGCATTCGTAGAGAGGGATCGGGAATTTCTGCGGTTGGTTTCTAGGCCGACCGACAAATTCTCAGCTACTAGTGAAAAGCTCCCAATAATCGAGTCCGGGTTTGGCCGCGTGGTCCCAGGTTGGAATTCCTCGACATTCCCATCGCCAGCTATTCACCTTACTCTTGCCGATCATCTACAGAAGGAGAGACCTCACGACGAGGCACACTTCCTTCATATCTTTAGACATAACGGGTCGAAGATTGACGAGATTCTCTCGGGTTGCGGCAGCACCGATAAGATGCTGGTGCGTGGAATGGTGCAGGCTATGGAGTACTTTTGTTTACACACAGACCAAGTCGAATTGTGCAACCTGCCGCCAGCTTCCTATTACGACGTCCTCCAGAGCGCAGAGTCAAGTATCTGTTCTGAGGCGACTGACTCCCAGAAAAGATTACAGACGGAGCTCCAGGATGTTTTGACTTTCGTCGATTCGAGCGCGCGAGGCAGCGATAGACACAGGCGGACGCCTGCGATCGTGAAACTTGCGGTACAGGGAATCCAGAAGCCAGAAAACTTCAACCGATACGCCAACATTCTCCAGGCTTGGAATATTTGCGTAGCACGTAGCGTCAGCCCTACTCACCAATCGGGCTACTACCTCCCGGTAGCGGTTCCGTTTACGTTCCTGTTCGGTAAAGTTTCGGAATTGTCCTTCGCTGCGGAGGGCTCTGATGACGAGCTGTTCAAGTACTCAGAGCGACAGAGGTGGCATCCCAGTGGGCTCTCGTGGGCAACGGTGGGTTTCGTGCGGGACGAGTGTCGTGCCAAAATCCTCGCATATCAGGGTGAACCCCAGAATCCATCTAGGTGGGACGATTTGCTCAAAGCCATAGCGAATGCTGTGGTGATGCATGGGGAGGGTGTGCGACCGGGCGGCAGGCCCTCATATGAACAGTCGAGGCGATCGCCACCCTGGGTGACGGGCGGACCGGAGGCCGGTGAACGCGGTGGGGTCCTGGGATCTGTCTCCGAATGGACTTCGAAGGTAGCAGACGCGACCGAACAATATTGGATGCTCCCCGAGTTTGCAGTACTGGTCGCGTGGTGCTTGAACAGCCCCGGCACCGCTGCAAGTTTCGGTTTGATGCCGATCCTAGCCGGGCTCCACAACCGGGTCATGCCGCTGTTCCGAAAACAGGCAACCTACGATGCTCTCGACCGTTACGCGATACGGTACAACTTACGGGTTGAGCAGGCTGGGGCTACCGATGAATAGGATCGGGTTCAGTTCCGGTTACGGCGCGCCGTAAAGCTGCTTGTAGACGCTGGCGTTGCGCATGATCGCCTGCACGTATTCGCGGGTCTCGGTGAACGGAATCGACTCCACGAACTCGGGCGAGTCGCGATACGGGCCTTGCCCCATCCATTCCTCAACGCGGTCGGAACCGGCGTTGTAGGCGGCCAGAGCGTGCTCGAACGATCCGCCGAATTTGTCGACCATGCCGCGGAAGTAGCGCGTGCCCAGTTGCAGATTCACCGCCGGGCTAAACAATTCGGTCGAGTTGTAGCGCTTCAGGTCGACCTGGTGGGCAACTACTTTGCCGGTCTTGGGCAGCAACTGCATCAGGCCCACGGCGTTGGCGCGCGAGACCGCGAGGGGATTAAATTCCGATTCCTGCCGGATCAGCGACGCCACCAGATAGGGATCGAGCCCGTTGGCCACGGAAAATCTTTTCAGGTCAGCCCAGTAGGGGCGCGGGAACAGAGCCTCCCAATAGACGCGCGGCAGCGTCGGAATATCCACCGCGAAATAACTGGGAACGGAATGCTTCATGGTTTCGATCGCGCGGTCATAGTGGCCGGTGTCAATGTAAAGCTGCGCAGTCTCCGCCGGACCCCAGTTGCCGGCGTCGGCGCTGGCGGCGGCCTGCAACTCGCGCACCGCGAAATCAACCAGGCCTCCGTTGCTCAGCAGCTGCGCTTTCTGCAAGTGGAGATCGTCGGCCGGCGGGTCAGACAAGGTTACTTTTTCGCCGTGTTCGAGAGCCGGAATGCGCTCGAGCAGCGGATATTGCCCCGGCGCAACCGCGGCTTCAGGTAGCTTCTTCAGGCGATCCCGGCCGATTTCCGCGTAGTAATAATTTCGGAAACGATCCGTTAGTTTCTGGTAGTAGGCGCGGGCCATGCCGGGCTGATTTTCTTCTTCGGCCAGCCGCGCCCGCCAATACAGCGCCGCGGAAGTTTCGTTGCCTGCAGGATAGATTGCGATCTGTTCGTCGAATAGTTTTTTCGCCTCGTCGTTGTGCCCCAGGCGCAGGGTGAGCCACGCCACTTTCCAGTGCGCGTAGGAGGCATGCGACCCGCCAGGAAAACGCTGCTGCAACTCGTGAAACGTTGCGAGCGCCTGGTCATACTCGTGATGAACCAGGTGCAAATTTGCCGCGGAAAGCAGGGCCTGTTCGAGCCAGGAACTCGCAGGCGCGGACTGGCGCAGTTCGTCCACCGAGTGATAAAACGCTTCATTCTCGTCGGACGACCAGGAGACCTCGCCGAGAATGTAGAGCCGCTGGGCGCTTTGGTCAGCGGTCGCTCCGGCCAGAGTGGTGAGTTCTGCCTTGGCCTCGCGATTTCGGCCGCTGCGGTGCAGCGCGTCGGCCAGTGCGAGTTCCGCCGCCGGACGCGATTCCGCGGTGGCGTGGCTGGCGAGTTCGCGATAGTCTTCGACCGCGTCGCTGTAACGTTTGGCCTTCATCAGCAACTCAGCACGCGTCTTGCGCTGGGCAGGCGTGGCGGTCGGGATCGAAGGAAGTTTTCTCAATTCCGCATACGCGGAGTCGGCTTCCGCTGCGGTCGGCATGTTGTAGTAGACGTTGGCGAGGGCGTCGGCGGCTTTCGCGTTCTGACCGAGAGCGGCGTAGGCGCGTCCCAGGGCAAACTCGATGTCCGACCGCGCGGGTAGCCGGTCTTTCTCCAGAATTGCGGCGGCTTCCTGGGCCCGGCCTTCGCCCAGCAAAGCGTTGGCGTAGCTCAGGTGCGCGTCACGAATCAGCAGTGAGTCCGGATAGGTGGTTTCAAAATTGGCCAGCGCGGCCAGACCCTCGGCCTGGCGGCCGGTTTGCAGGTAACAGGTGCCCAGCCAGTAGCCGACGTAGTCTCCCAGGTCGCCGGCCAGCGGCTTGGCGCGGCTCAGCGGATCGATCGCCTTGGCACACTCGTGGTCGAGGACGTGCGAGTAGCCCACGACCAGCCAGGCCAGCGCACCCGCATCTTCTTTCGAGTGCGCGCGGGCATAAGCCTCGACTCCGGCATAACCGGCCGGCGAACGGTCCAGAATCAACTGCTGCGCCATGGGCCGCAAGGTAGTGGAAGCGACGAAGGCCTGCCGGATGCGGCGCACGCGCGGAGACATCGGTCTTTTTTTCTTCGTCGCAGCGGCATGAGTCGAAGCTGTGCCGGATTTATGGGCGGGCGTATGAGCCGTGGCAGCCTTGTTCGGCGCGACGGAAGATTTCGTCTGCGCAGCCTTCGGCGCCGCAGGCTTCTGCGGGGCAGATTCAGCCTGCGCGCTCTTCGCAGGCGCTGCCGTTGCAGCCGGTTTGTCGGGAGTATCCGACGCCGCAGGAGTTGAATCCTGCTGTTGAAGTGACCATGCCGCGGAAGGCGTTCCGCTAAGAAGGCCGCACAATGCGCACAGCGCAAGCACCCACCACCACCTGAGACCCACTCGAACCACCTTCATCATTTTCGCGCGGAGGCGCGAAGGCCAGAACCTGCGATCTTAGAAATTTTAAAAACAACGTGGACGTTTATGAAGCAGCCCGGCTGAAGCCGCACCCTTCCCAAAACATTCTATCTGCGGAAGCTGGCGCCCATGACGGCGGTATCGTCTTCTGCCAGGCTGCGCAGGACTTCCTTCTGAAAATAGTCGCCGCTTGCGGCCACGGTGCTGCCGTAGCGCTTTTGAAATGTGGCGCGGCTTTTTTCAATATCTTCTTTCAGGCGATCATAAAGATCTTTGTTGCGGCGGCCTTCCGCCACTTTCGCCTGATTGTAGAGCTTAATTTCATCCACCAGCAGGCGGGCGAAGCGCTGCGCCTTGCGGTGCGTGTCCGCGTCTTCGGCGGACATACCGGCAAACGGGTCCGCGGCCGCAGCGGGCGCCGAGGCCGCGCTGGCCGATGCGGCATGGGCGGCGATCTCAACCACCTCGGCGACCGGTTCCGGCTCCGGCTCCGGCGCAGGCGCGGCCTTCGGAGCCGCGTGGCGCGGCGGAGGCTGAGCGGCAAAAGGATCAGCGAAAGAGCTTACCGTGTGCACGGGCGCTACCGCGGCCAGCGGAGGCGGCTCCACGCGCTCCACACCGGGCGCCGCATCGCCGAAGTCTTTCTGCGCCTGCTTGCGGAGGGAAGCCACTTCCAGCCAGGCACTGGTGGCCATCACCAGCACTTCGAGAGATGCCCCGTCGAGTACACCCCCGGCGCCGCCGTCGGCATAGAGCAGCGCGGCGACTTTATCTTTCAACACCAGGGGCAGCACCACGATCTGTTCGTTCTCGGGTCCGCCAAACTGCTTCACGAAGCGGCGGTCCATTTCGGCAATGTTGGCTGGGGCCGCGACGCGGTTCTGATAGGCGTAGGCCGCGGGACCGGTGGTCACGTCCAGAGGAAAATCCTTGATGGCGTCGTCGTCGCCCAAACCGCGGCTCTGCCATCCGCTGGCCGCGCCGGCCTTCACCACGAAGAGCGCAATGCGCGAACCGCACGCGCTGCCCGCTTCGAGCAACGCCCGCAGAATTTCCTTTTGCGTGGTGCCGGCTTGAATGCTGGCGATGGCCTGCACCAGATTGCTCTGCGCCGGATTGCTCTGAACCAGGCTTCCCGCGCCCGTTCCCGCCGGCGCCGCGGGCAATTCCGCCAGTACGCGCTCCACCAGTTCGGCCTGCAATTTAGGCAGCAGGCGGTCGAAAACCTGCGCCACTGCACGCTCGACAATTTGCTGGAGTTGCTTGCTTTCCGCCATGCTCAGAGAACCGTTCCCATGATTCGAAGCTTTCTCGCGTCACTTCTTTCCGCAATCTTTCGCGCTACATCTTCAATGCCACTTCGCACGCCGCAACGGCACTGCCCTAAGTGCTGATTATACGGCACTTGTACACCGGCCTCAGAGTGACTTCGGTACCTGTTCATCCGCGACAAAACAGTCCTTTGAACTTTATCGCAAAGTGCCGTCACCGGGATATGGCAAAGCCATTGGGCAAAAGGCCGGGTTACCAAGTAGAATAACAGTTTCGATTTCGTGACCCGCGTCACTCCGGGGTGTGACTCTCGTTTTTCGACTCTCGGGAAAATACTGCATCGGTTATTGAATGGAAGCCATCCAAAACAAAGTAGTAGGACCAGTCAGCGAAGAGTTGACCCTCGTTCAAGCGGCCAAGCGGGGTGACGACTCGGCGTTTGAAGAACTGGTGCGGCGTTACGACCGCAACGTATTCCGGATCGCGCAACACATCACGCAGAACCGCGAGGATGCGGAAGACGTGGTGCAGGAAGCGTTCCTGAAGGCCTATAGCAATCTGGCGCAGTTCCAGGAGCAGTCGAAGTTTTATACCTGGCTGGTGCGGATTGCGGTCAACGAAGCGCTGATGAAGCTGCGCCGGCGTAAGCCGGAACGCACGGTTTCGCTGGACGAAGATATTCAGACGGAAGACGACTCCCTGCCCCGCGAGATCGCGGACTGGAGTCCGAATCCGGAGCAGCAATACACGCAGTCGGAACTGCGCGAGATTTTGAGCAAGACCATCCAGGGTCTGCCCCCGGGCTTCCGGACGGTGTTTGTGTTACGGGACGTGGAAGGGCTTTCGACCGAAGAGACCGCGGCCGCGCTGGAGTTGAGCGTGCCCGCGGTGAAGTCGCGGCTGCTGCGGGCCCGCCTGCAGTTGCGCGAGCGACTGGGGCGGTACTTCCAGAGAAGAGAGAATGGCAATGGCAAGAGCGGCGATAAGAGTTCCGATGTCAACACGGGCGACGTCAAAACAGGCGACGCTCCAAGCGGAGATGGCAATTGAAATGTTCTGAATTCTTGACCGAGCTGACCAGTTATCTGGACGGCGTCCTCGACGAAAAAACCAAAGTTGAGTTGGAGAACCACCTTTCCTGGTGCCACAACTGCTACGTCGTCTGCGATACAACCAAGAAGACCATCGAGATTTACCGCGACTCCCAACTCTACGAATTGCCCGACGATCTCCGCAGCCGGCTGCGATCCGCCATCATGACCAAGTGCCAGCAGCACAAGAAGCGCGGCCCGCAGAGCGTATAAGAGACCGCGTAAACCCCTGTGAAACGTTTCTCTTCCCGCCGTAACTATATCCAGTGCAATGCTTTCCGAGCGTTTTCCTGTTTTGGCACGATCTGCCGCGGAAAACCCGAAACCGTTTGCTTTGTTTCTGAATCTAACTGTTTAGTGACCTGGCGCACGGATTCCTGTGCGGGAAGCGCGTAGTCTTTAAGTTCTGGAGTTTCGAGCCAACCAGCTCGACTGTGGAAGGTAGGTAATATGATCGACAGATTGATGAATGCATTTTTCGGCTGCCGGCACGCTCGCTACAGTTTTCCTGTGACCCTGCGAGGGGCAGCCCGTCGTCCGCAGGCCGCGGCTTTGACGGGAACCTACGTCGCGTGTCTGGATTGCGGAAGAGAGTTTCCTTATGACTGGCAGGAGATGAAAGTGGTTACTTCTCCCGAGAGTCACCGGGAGCGCCTGGCCGAACTGGCCAAGCACGCCGCGTAAGAAGAGTGCGCCGGGTTTGTGCGCTCGGCCGAAAGGCGAAGCGCAGGACTTCACGCAGGCATTCAGGCAGTACAGCGCAAGGGTGACCGCTCACCCTCCCCCAGGAGCCGCAGGCAAACCGCCTGCGGCTCGTCGTTTTTTGTTTGCAGGGGGATCAGCGAGTCGGATAATCTGCCGGGATTGGCGCCGGGACTCGCTTGTCAATGGGCGTGAACTCGCGCTCGGCATAGCCGGTATAGACCTGGCGCGGGCGCGCGATCTTCTGCTCGGGATCGGTGATGAGTTCCTGCCATTGCGCCAGCCAGCCCGCGGTGCGCGGAATCGCAAACAGCACGGTGAACATTTCGGGGCGGAAGCCCATCGCCTGGTACATGATGCCGGAATAGAAGTCCACGTTCGGGTAAAGTTTGCGCTTCACGAAGTAGTCGTCTTCGAGAGCGATGCGCTCCAGTTCCAGCGCGATGTCGAGCTTGGGACTGCGCCCGGTAACCTCGAAGACCTGCTCGGCGCTCCAGCGAATGATTTTCGCGCGAGGATCGTAATTCTTGTAGATGCGGTGCCCGAACCCCATCAGTTTGATCTCGCCTTCCTTCACCCGCTTGATATAGGCCGGGACGTGATCTCTTGAGCCGATTTCATCGAGCATCTTCAACACCTCTTCGTTGGCGCCTCCGTGCAGCGGTCCGGCCAGGGCCGAGGCCGCCGATGCGACCGACAAATACGGATCGGCCTGCGAACTGCTCACCGACCGCATGGCATTGGTGCTGCAGTTCTGCTCGTGGTCAGCGTGCAGAATAAACAGAATGTCGAGCGCGCGCGCAATCGCGGGATTGGCTACGTACTTGGGCTCGACCATCTTCCACAGCATGTTCATGAAATTCTCGGCGTAGCTCAAGTCGTTGTCCGGATAGACGTAGGGAAATCCCACGTTGTGCCGGTACGACATGGCTGCGATGGAAGGCACTTTTCCGATGAGCCGGGAAATCTGGTGCAGCCGGTTGGCTGGATCGTGAACGTTCTTGGCGTCGGGATAAAAACTCGACAACGCCGCAATCGTGCTCACGAACATCGCCATGGGGTGCGAGGAATAGCGAAAGCCCTCCATGAATTTCTTCGTGGTCTCATGCAGCATGGTGTGGTGGGTGACGTCGTAGACCCAGGCCCTCAGCTCTTTTTCAGTAGGGAGCTCGCCATGCAGCAGCAGGTAGGCGACTTCCAGAAAGTTGCAGCGCTCGGCCAGCACTTCAATGGGATATCCGCGATAGCGCAGGATTCCTTTGTCGCCGTCAATGTAGGTAATGCTGCTCTTGCACGACGCGGTGTTCATGAACGCCGGGTCGTAGGTCATCAGGCCGAAGTCATCGGCACCGGTCTTGATTTGCCGCAAATCCATCGCGCGGATGGTGCCGCTCTCGACCGGGACCGTGTAGGTCTTATTAGTTCGATTATCGGTGATGGTGAGTGTGTTCTCTGGCATAGGATGATCCGCCTTATCCGCGCACTTGATCCGCACAGAATGAGTTCAAGCAAAGCCGAGCCAGTTCCTTGCCCAAACCCAATCTGCGATCAAAATCGCGGGCGTGCGCGAGGAAGCCCGAACGACAATTTTATGCCAAATTGCTCCCGGCCGCGAAAAACAAAACCGGCGGCCGCGGCCGCCGGTAACCGAACCTGACCGAGTTGTCACTACACGATTCTAGTTCGACGAGGAATCGTCGCGCCGCTTCAGCGTCGGACGATCGTCGTCGCTCTGGGTGGTGGTGGTGCCGGAGTTGTCGCTCGGGTTCGAGGTCCGCCGCAAGCTGGGCTTGTTCGAATCCTTCTGGTCGAGCACCTTGTGCTTGTTTTCGATCGCCGCCAGCCGCGCCTTCACTTCGTCGAACTCCGAGGTCGTCACCACATATTGCTGTTTGGCGGGAAGAATCTTACGAATCTCCTCCTGCGATTTCTCGATGCGGTCCGGAGTTTGCGGGTGAGTATCGAAAGCCTTGGACAGCGTGCCCGGCTTCTTCTTTTCCATCGCCTGAATTTTTTCGAAGAACGAGACAAACGCCGAAGGATCATAGCCCGAGCGATACATGTACTCGATTCCCAGGTAATCCGCTTCGGCCTCGAAACCGCGCGAGAAGTGCAGGAAGGTCAGAGGAATGCCCAGGCCCATGCCCTCATAGATGCCATAGCCAATCGCGCCGCCCATGAAGATGGCGGGCAGCGAAGCAATCTGCAGCAAGTTGAGGCGGGTCATTTCGCGGCCATAATGGCAGGCGGCCACGTGGGCGATCTCGTGCGCCATCACGCCCGCCATCTCCGCTTCTTCGTCGGCGGCGAGAATCAGGCCGGAATTCACGTAAAAGAATCCGCCGGGCAACGCCATCGCGTTCACCACATCGGAGTCGATGACTTTAATCGTAAACGGAACCTGCGCGTCGGAATTGCGCACCAGGTTCTGGCCGATCCGGTTCACATACTCGGTGACCACGGGATCGTTCACCAGTTTGATCTGGGATTCGATCATCTGGGCATAACGCCGCCCCTGCGCTACCTGGCCTTCGACGCTGTACCAGTTGCCCACGCCGCGCCCACACCCTACGTTACGGTTCCCTACGGCGTCCACGTCGGTCTTGCCCCCGTCATGCTTGATCTGGCTGTCGTCCTGCGTCGGCAGCGTGGCCGGCGCTTGCTTGGGTGCATTCTCCACGTCGCCCGATTTCGGCTGATCTTTGTCTTGGTCTGAAACTTGTGCGAACGTCCAAGGTCCCACGCTGAACGCCGCCAATGCCGTCGCGATTGCCAGCCATCTGAGCTTCATAGGGGTACTCCTTCCGCTGATTATACGCCCGGTCGGAACCCGCCAAGTCCCAATCTTGTAAAGTTTTAGACGCGGCCCGCCCGGAATTGGGTTATCCGCCCGGGCTGAATTTAAGGCCCCCCAGGCGAAACTGAATTCAAAGCGCCGGTGATGCGCTTCGTTATCCCCTCTCAAGGTCGGGCGGTCCGGTTGATCTTTCCCCAAGAACTTCGCCCCAGGAAAACCAGCCCCTCTGAATGCCAAGCGGGACGCGGTTTTCCCTTGACAGTCCCGAGGCTGGGGCGGAAAATTGACGACGGTTCGCTGGCTCCTCCCCCTCTTGAGCCGGCTTCAGTACCGGCCCTAATCCTATCGATTCATGGGTAGTTTCGGCTTGGGACGGCTTGGAGTGTGTCCCTGGGTTCCAGCCTCTGGTTGAACGCAAGATTACAAGAACAGAAGAAAGTGGAGACATCGATCATGAAGACCGCGGTGCGTGGTGGGTTAATTGTGGCAGGAACCCTCATTGTTATGCTTCTGGGGTCGCAGGCAGCCTCTGCCCAGACCTTCGGTTTCCCGGTCGCCGGGTTCACCACCAGCAATGTGTGCGCCAACGCCGTCACGCCGCCGCCCAGCTGCCAAATTCTGACCGTTGGTTCTCCGAACCTGCCAACGATCATTACCGGGGGCGTTCTGCAGCTGAATTCAGCGAACCTGAATCAGCATGGCGCGGCCTGGTTCAGCACGCCGCAACCCATGTCCACGGGATTCACCACGGCCTTCCAGTTTCAGATTACGAACACGAATGCCTGCCAGTCCTGTAGCTTTCCGGCCGACGGATTGGCGCTGGTCATCCAGAATGATCCCGCTGGCACCGGCGCCCTCGGCTATACCGGAGACGGGCAGAATATATCCTATGGCAACAACGATGTCTCCACCGCCAGCGGCCCCGGAAACGCCATCACCAACAGCCTAGCCATCGAGCTCGATACCTACCAGAACACCAACTATGCCGATCCTAACGGCAACCACATCGCGGTGCAAAGCTGCGGGCCGAACAACCCCAGCACCCTTACCCCGAACAGCGCGGATCACGACTACATCTGCCCCAATGGCTCTCCCGCGAATTTCGCGCTGCAAAGCCTGCCGACTGGCCTGTCATTGTCCGACGGAAACACCCACACCATCACCGTGAACTATCTGCCGCCTGGAACCTGCACCAGCGCCTGCAACAACCTGCAGGTTTACATGGATAGCACATTGATTCTGCAGACCACCCTGAACCTGGCGACACAGCTGAACCTGACCGGCAATGGAAGCGCGTATATCGGATTGACCGCCGCGACCGGCGGTTCGGTCGAAAACAACAACATTCTGAGCTGGACGTTCAGTTCCCTGCCGCTCGCACCCATCACCATCACTCAGCCGCTGCAGACTGTGACGACTAACTTTAACTATACCCCCACGCTGAGTTCGATTGCCGACTACTCACAGAGCGGCCTGGGCAGCGGCGCATTCAACGGCGTCTTCATGCAAGGGACGGTTCAGACCATCACGGCCCAGCAATTCGCCACCCTGGTATCAAACACTCCCTTCCAGGGAACTACCTGCCAACTGCAGGACACGGGTTCGGGCAACTATGGCTGCGTGCTCACCACCGATCTGTGCACCACCTCGACCAACAGCACGCCCAGCGGCGCGAACTGCCCCAACACCGGCACCAACGCCCTCATCAACGTCTCCAACACCTACAACCTCGATCCCAGCCAGAAGCCCATCGTTGCGCCGGGCTACATCATGGGCTCGGACAACGCCCTCACCTGCGAAAACCAGGACAACGTCTGCAAAAATCTACAGAACATTTTCGTCAGCATCACCGGCGACCTGGCCAGCAGCAACGGACACACCAACAATTTCAATTCCACCCTGATTCCGATTCTAGGGGTGGTGCAGCCGACGACCACGCCCGGCACGAATCCGCCGCTGAACCAGGGTTGGACGAACTCCAGTGTCACGCTCACCCTCAACAGCACCGATGTCGTACCCAGCAACAACACCAATCCGCCTTCGCCATTGCCGACTGTGACCAGCATCAACTACTCGGCCACGGGAGCGAACCTGCCCAGCCCGGCGACCGGAACCATCACCGGACAAACCGGATCAATCGTCATTCCCAACACAGCGCAAGGCGCGACCGTGGTGACCTACTACGCCACCGACAACGCGGGCACAATCGAGAGCATCACCACCAATAACGCCGGCACCGTGAGCAGCGCCAGTCCTACGTTCACCATTCAGGTGGATACAATTCCGCCGACGGTGAACTGCACTCCGCCTGCACCTGTGTGGCAGGCCACCGACGTCAGCGTGCCCTGCAACGCCAGCGACAACGCCGGCGGTTCCGGACTGGTAGGTCCGGCTTCGTTCAACGTCTCGACCAACATCCCAGTGGGAACCGAAACCAACAGCGCCACCACAGCAGTTGTCACAGCACAAGACATCGCGGGAAATATCTCCGCTCCGGCTGGTCCGTTCGGCCCGTTCGAAGTGGATAAGAAGCCGCCGGTCATCAACGGCCCGACGATTTCGCCTTCCTCGCCCACCTTCGGGCAGACCGTCACCGCGAGCTACAGCTGTACCGACGGCGGCTCAGGAGTCGTGCTCTGCGGCCCCTCGGGCTCAGCGACCATCCCTGCGACCGGCAACACGGGTACGCTCAGTTTTACCGCCCCCGGGTCGACCGGACCGCATACTGTCACCATCACCGCGCAAGATGCCGTCGGCAACCAGAGCGTGCCCAGCAGCACGACCTACACGGTGGGACAAGCGACTCCGGCGATTATTTGGCCTGCGCCCGCCGCGATTACTTATGGCACAACCCTGAGCGCTACGCAGCTCGACGCGACCGCCAGCGTGCCCGGTAATTTTGTCTACAATCCAGGCTCGGGGACAGTATTGACCGCCGGCGCCAAAACGCTGTCAGTGAGCTTCACGCCGACCGACTCGACCGACTACACGACGGCCAACGCCAGCGTGCCGCTGCTGGTCAACAAGGCAACGCCGATCATCACCTGGCCGACGCCAGCTTCCATTACCTACGGCACTGGGTTAAGCGCAACCCAGCTCGACGCCACCGCGAACGTCCCGGGAACATTCGTTTATACGCCAGGGGTGGGCACCGTGCTGGCGGCGGGAACTCAGACTCTTTCGGTCATCTTCACACCCACTGATTCCGTGGACTACAACCCGGCGTCCGCACAGGTAGTGCTGGTAGTAACGCCGGCGACAATCGGCTTGTCTCCCAGCACCCTGAATTTCGGGAACGTGACGGTTGGGCGAATTGAAGTTCTCACCGAAACGGTCTCGAACCCCGGCCCGAAGCCCCTGAAAATTAGCGGGATCTCGATCAAACTTGGAACCGGATCGGACCTGGTCGAGTTTGCGTTCCTGGGCCTTTGCCCACCGTCCCTGCCGGCAGGCAAGAGCTGCGACATCTTCGTTAGCTTCTTTGCCGACACTCCCGGTGTGCACGACGCAACTCTAGTGCTCACCGACAGCGGGACGGGAAGCCCGCAGCAGATCCCGATTACCGGGACCGGAGTCAAAGCAACCCACTGACGGGACGCAGTCAGAAAGTTCTAAGGGCGAGATTCTTCGGATCGCCCTTTTTGTCCTCATATACTTGACGCCGTCATCTCGAGCGGAGCCGCCTTTCAGGCGGAGAGAGGGATCTCCCGTATTTTTCAGCTCCCGCGAGATCACTAGTGAAAACGCGCGCCTTCGGGAGGATGCCGCGAGGCAGCGAATTCAACTGAGAGACGCCCCCGTCCTACTGCCCAAACTGCGTGGCTTCAGCGTAGACCAGTTTCAGATCGGAGCGTTCGACGACATACTCGCCGCCCGGCTCTTTGCCGATCTCATCCAGCAGGCGGAGCGCCGCGCTGTATTGCGCCTTCGCTTCGGACGCACTTCCTGAAAGCCGGATCGCCGTCCCCAGCAGGTAGTGAATGCGCGCATTCTCCAGCCGCAATCCCAGCTTCTCGCTCTTGCTCAAAGTACGCTGCAGTTCCTGCCGAGCATGCGCGTAATCCTTGGTCTTGATCAAGGCTTCGGCCAGCAAAACCGAGCAGTCCACTGAGAGATATTTCGCGCCCATGGCATCGGCCTGCTGCCCCAGAGTTCGCAAATCACTCACGGCCGCTTGCGGATGTCCTTCGGCGATCGACACCTTCGCCAGATCCAGCTTAGAAGTCAGCAGCACATCTTTTTCAGAAGTATGTGCAGCCAGGTGAACGGCCTGCTGGTACAAATCCTTAGCCGTCTTGACGTCACCCTGGTAGAAGCTGGCGTCACCCTGGTGGTTTAGCACGGACGCGGCCAGCGAATCGTTCTTCAGACCGCGCGCCAGCCCTTGCGCTTCGTCCAGCAGTTTTGCGGATTCCCCGCCCCGCCCCGCCTGGGCCAGCACGCCACCCAGATCGTTCAGAGCCCGCGCCATCCGGCTGCTCCGGTCGCCCTGATCGCGAAATGCCTTCACCGCATCCTGCAAGGCTCCCACAGCGGGCCCCAGGCGTCCTTGATAGGCGAAGACCAGTCCCAGGCTGTGCGACACCACAGCCGCGCCCTGATTGTCGCCGCCCTTGCGATAAAGGTCCAGGCCGCGCAGCAGCGCGGTCATCGCCTGATCGTACTGCCCCAGGTTGGCGTAAGCCTCGCCCAGATTGTGCAGGGTCTCGGCGATGTCGCTGGGATTGTTCAGCTTCTCGCGCAACTGCAAAGCCTGCTGCAAATAGGTGAGGGCATCTTCGTTCTCGCCCTTTTGCAGATAAGTGTTACCGATATTGTTCAGGCACAGAGCCTGATAGGTCTCATCGCCGGCGTCGCGCTGAATCTGCAGCGACTCTTTGAACATCTGCAGCGCCTGATCGGACTGGCCGCGGTCGAAATAAACGTCGCCCAGGTCAATGAGCGTGTCGCCCGCTTCTTTCTTGGCGCCAATCTCCCGGCGGATCTTTAGAGCGTCGTTGTAAGCGGCTAACGCTGCATCGGGTTTACCCAGCGACAGCTGCACCTGCGCGATCTCTGCCAGGCTGGCCGCGACTCCGCGTTTCTGCCCCAGGCGCTGGTTGATCGCCATCGAATCTTCATAGTTCCGCAAAGCCTCGGCCGGCTTGTTCATTAACTTATAAGCTATACCCGTGGCCTGCAGGATCAACGCCTGCTGTTCCTGATTGTCGAGATCAATCGCAATGTGGCGCGCCTGATCGAGCGGATCCAATCCTTTCTCCGGACTGCCCGCCTTGATCTCCACCCGGCCCATGGCCAGCAACGCGTCCAGGTTCTTGCTGTCGGCTTTCAACACGTTCGCATAGCAGGCACGGGCTTTGTCCAGATCGCCGGCGTCTTCGTAAAGGCTTCCCAGCGCGAATTGCACGTCGAGGTTGTCAGGGAAACTCTTGACCAGATTCTCATAAGCCGCCAGCGCCTTCTGGTTATCCTTGGTGACCCGCGCCAGGCTGGCCTCAATAAAATATCTCTGAGCTAAGGGCAGGCTCTGGCTCAGGTCCACCGCATGCCGCGAAGCCTCCTCCGCTTCCGCGTCATATCCCAGCGCCGAAAAAGCCTCTCCCAGACGCGAATACGCGACCGCAAATTGCGGGTCTTCTTTCGCCGCGCTCTCCAATTGCTTCTTGGCTTCCAGATTGTTTCCCTGGCGCAAAAACTGCAACCCCTGGTTATAGTCGCGCAACGCATCCACCGAAGTTGAAGTCGGCTTGAACGATTGCGCCTGCAGTTCCTTCACCAGATCGGGCGACAGCGCCAGGTTCTCGCGGATCAATCCCGCCAACCGATCGACCGCCGCCGACAGGTCCTGCTGATTGGTCGCTTCCGCCTTCACCTGGATCGTTCGATTATGTTTGCGATCCTGCAGCGTCGCATCCATCCGGATCGTATCGCCCAGCTTGGTGTACTGCCCCCAGACCAGCGTGTCGGCATTGGTAAATTCCGCAACTCGACCCAGAGTCGACGAATCGACAATCGAGTTCGGCGCGATTCGCAGATCATGAAACACCTGCTGCACCCGGTCGGAAGAAACCGCCCGCAGATGCGTGGATTGCCCCACATCCGTACTAAGCATGTCCGCCAGACTGGGCCCCAGCCAATCCCACGTCGCGTCCCCGGAAGTATTTTGAAACGGAATCACCGCCAGCGACAGCGGCTGCGCGACGGCTGCTTTTTTCGTCGACGGCGCGAACAGCGGTCCGCGAAACACATAGCCCACAATCGCCAGCACCAGCACCGTCGCAACGCCAGTGACCAGCGGCCAATGAATGGTTCGTCCCCAGGGCTCGACCGCCGGTTGAAAGCGCAAATTTGCAGCCGCGCCCTTGCCTGAATACGCATCCAGATCGTGCAGTAACTCGGCGGCATTCTGGTAACGCAATTTCGGATCGCGCTCCAGACACTTGCTCACGATATTGCTGAGCGGCTGCGGAATCGTGCCATCATGATCGGAAACCGGAATCGCCCGTTCCTGGGTGCGCTTGATCAGGCTGGCCACGGCGCTCTCGGCTTGAAATGGCGCTCGACCGGTCAGCAGTTCATAAAGAATCAAGCCCAGCGTGAACAGGTCGGAGCGCTGGTCGAGATCCTTCGCCAGCGCCTGCTCCGGCGACATATATTCCATGGTGCCGACCAGCGCGCCGGTTTGGGTCATGCCGTCGCCTTCGACGGTGCGCGCCAAGCCAAAATCCATCAACAGGATTCGCCCTGTCGCATCGCGCATAATGTTCTGCGGCTTCAGGTCGCGGTGAATCACTCCCACATTGTGCGTGGCTTCCAGCGCGCGGCAAATCTGCTCCGTGATCTCGACCGCTTCTTCCGGAGGAAATTTCTTTCTCTGCTGGATCAGGGCGCGCAGGTCTTCGCCCTCGACAAACTCCATGCTGATGAACTTCACGCCGTCAGCGTCGCCCAGATCGTAGATGCGAATGACATTGCGGTGCGTGACTTGGTGAGCCAGCAGCAGTTCCTGCTTGAATCGCGCCAGAATCGAGGGGTTGGCCGCGAGTTGCGGCCGGATCAGTTTCAGGGCCACCGGACGGTTCAGTTCCCGGTCCATTGCCTTGTAAACCGCGCCCATCCCGCCTTCGCCCAGCAGTTGCAGAATTTCGTAGCGGCCACCCAATACGTCGCCGGGTTGCAGCTCCGGCGTGCTGGTCTGCGGCCGCACCGGTCCCGGACCGCTGGGACGAACCGGCGGACCCGGTCTGACGAATGAGGCGTTGGCATCCACCATCGTTGCGTCGGGATCGAGATAGGAGTTGGAAAAATCCACCAGCGTCGCGTCCGGGTCATGCGGCGGCGGAGGGTTCGAGGCCGCGCTGTCGCCCTTCGCAGGAACGCTCACGCCGGGCGAACCGGTCGCGTTCTCTCGATCTTCCGGATCAAAATTCCGGTTGTGCATGAGTCGCCTGGCTGTGGGTCAGATCGAACCGCCCCAATGCCCCGCAAAAGGCATCAGAAAGTCAATAAAGTATATACCGCAGGAGGCACGGGCGGACCGGGAAGGACGCGCACTCGGAGATATTTGGGAAGCACGGTTTGCGCGAAGTCTCATTCCTGGCAACTCGGGGATACGAAGAAAATGTCCCAAGATTTCAATTGCGGATAGTCTCAAGAGAATTTCTATAGTCATGGTATAATGACCATGTTTAAAGAGGTATGGTCATGAAGAGCATTCCGGCAGGAGAATTCAAAGCCCGCTGTCTCGCCCTGATGGACAACGTGCAGAACACGCGGGAGCCCCTAGTCATCACGAAGCGAGGAAAGCCGGTGGCGAAACTGGTACCCGCTGACGACGTCAGTCGTAACTTTATCGGCCGACTGGAAGGCATTGTGCGAATTGTCGGTGACATCGAACGTCCGGTTGTGCCGCTCGAATCTTGGAAAGTGCTGCGATGATCCTGGTCGACACTCACGTCTTGGTATGGACGGTCGCCGACTCCAAACGGTTGTCCCGGGCTGCAAGCAGGGAAATTGAGAAGTCCCGTCACGGTGGCGGCCTCGCCATTTCCGCCATCACCCTCTGGGAACTCGCCTTGCTGGTAACGCGGGGAAAAATCCAAGCCTATGGCGCGGTGGAGGCTTCCGTGAAACTCTTGACCGACGGCATAACCATTAAGCCGATCACGGCCGAAATCGCAGCGTTAGCCAACCAGTTTCCCGACGACTATCCGGGCGATCCCGCCGACCGACTAATCGGCGCCACCGCCCGTGCCGAGGGCCTGACCCTGGTGACGCGCGACGAAAATATCCGCAAGAGCCCCCTGATCAGGACAGTTTGGTAAGCTCATCCGTGCCAAGTAATCAGTCGTAATACTCCAACCCCAGATGCGTGATCAGTTCCTCGCCCTTCAAATGCCGCAGCGTGTTCTTCAACTTCATCAACTGAATGAACAGATCATGCTCCGGATAAAGCCCCGGCGCCGTCATCGGCGATTTAAAGTAAAAGCTCAGCCACTCCTGAATGCCCAGGCCGCGCAACTCCGTGCAGCGCTTCGCCAGATCAAGAAACAGAACCAGATCCAGCACGATCGGCGCCGCCAGAATCGAGTCGCGGCACAGAAAGTCCACCTTGATCTGCATGGGATAACCCAGCCATCCGAAGATGTCAATGTTGTCCCAACCCTCTTTATTATCACCACGTGGCGGGTAATAGTTGATGCGGACTTTGTGGTACATGTTCCCGTAGAGTTCAGGATAAAGTCCGGGCTGCAGGATGTGCTCCAGCACGCCCAGCTTCGATTCCTCCTTGGTTTTAAACGACCCCGGATCGTCGAGCACTTCCCCGTCGCGGTTGCCCAGAATGTTGGTCGAATACCAGCCGCTCAGCCCGAGCAGACGCGCCTTGAACGCCGGTGCCAGCACGGTTTTCATCAGCGTCTGTCCGGTCTTGAAATCTTTGCCGCAAATCGGCGCTTCGTTCTTGCGCGACAACTCGAGCATCACCGGCAAATCGACGGTCAGATTCGGCGCGCCGTTGGCGAATGGCACTCCTTCCATCAGCGAAGCGTAGGCATAAATCATCGACGGCGCAATCATTTCGTCGTTCGCCCGCAGCGCCTTCTCGAACAACTTCACCGACTGGTGCGCCTCGGTCGGCTCGATATACGACTCAGTCGACCCGCACCACATGGTCACCAGCCGGCTCGCGCCGCTGGTCTTGCGAAAGTCGCGGATGTCGTCGCGTAACTGCTCCGCGAGTTCCATCTTGTTCTTGCCCTTCTTCACGTTGGGGCCGTCGATCCGCTTCACGTAGTTGTGGTCGAACACCGCGGGACGCGGCTTCACCGAAGAGAGAAACGGCTTCAACTGCTCCAGCAGTCTGTAGTCGAGAACGCCCGCGTTGGTCGCGGACTCGTACATGTTGTCCTCAAAAATGTCCCAGCCCGTAAAAACCAGGTCGTCGAGCCCGGCCAGCGGCACAAACTCTTTCACCTTCGGCGACCGGCCGTCGGTACGTTTACCCAGCCGTATCGTTCCCATCTGTGTCAGCGATCCAATCGGCTTGGCAATGCCTTTGCGAATCGCCTCAACCCCGGCAACGAATGTGGTGGCCACCGCGCCCATGCCCGGGATCATCACGCCAAGCTTGCCCTTGGCGGGCTCCATGGTGCCCCTAGCCGCCTCTGACCGAGCCTTTTTACCGCCACTCGTCTTCCCGCTGCTGCTGCTGCGCGCAGCCAGCTTCATTTCCCGGCTGGCTCGCTCGGCATGAGCCAGAGCGGTTTCGCGGTGCTCATGTTCGCGCGCTGCTGCTGAAGTCGAGAACTGCTTGCGATGGCGCCGGCCGTCGGCATCCCACCAGTCGGCCATGAATACTCCTGGGCTTTTTTGATACATGGACTCTCCTTTTGGTGGCGGTGGCTGGTCACCGTCACCGTCACTGGAATCATCGCACCTCGGTCATGAGATTGGCAAATCCCGCCGGCCAAACGCGCAGAATCGCCGCCTGAGCGGTCTTGTGCGTTCGCCGAGCGGTAAACAATCGCAGCCCGCTCCATTACCTCCGTCACGTCCCCGCGCTGATCGCTCCCATAGATTCTTTGAATTGGACTCTCGCTGCAACTTCCTGCATACTCAAATCAATTCGCACCCAGCTCTGCAGCCGGTTCCGCGAAGCTGCTGTTTGCGTGCCAGCCGTGTTTGCGGCATGCAATTCTTTGTGACCCCGTTGATCTCCACCACAATCTGAGCCCATGCCCCGGCTTTGCGCGGGTAGCGTGCTCTTCAGACGCGCTCTTCCCTAGCGAAGAGCAAAAGGAGATTCCATGAAAACCATTCGCAACTACGCTTACGCCGCGATCCTTGCGGCCACCACCTTCACCTTCGTGCCCACCCCGGCTTCGGCCCAGGAAGCGCACGGCGAGTTTACCCTGACTCACGAAGTTCATCTGGGGAATGCCAAACTCGCGGCCGGAGAATACAAGTTCTCCTTCAACCCCGACAGCGGTTCCCGCGTGCTCAGTCTGACCAAGCTCACCGGCGCTCCTGCCGGCTACATGGTGCTGGTGCCCGATACTGCCGACGCCAAACTTTCTGACAGCAGCCGCCTGGTTCTCGAAACCACGCCTGACGGCAGCTACGTCAGCGCCATGCAACTGCCTGAGTTCGGCATCACGCTGCACTTCTCCGTGCCGACGCACGTCGCGGAGAGGCAGATCGCCAAAACCAGCACCATCGCCGCAACTCTGGGCCAGTAGCTCTACGGCTTGCTACAAAGCGGCTTGCAACAACACGAAGGGCGGATAGCGAACCAGCTATCCGCCCTTCGTTTTCTGTTTGGTTCTTGTCTAATGTGGGGCGGACACTCCTGTCCGCCGCCTTTGATCTCGACCTTCTCTCGCTTCTCGCTCCTACTTTTACGCCGGAGGCAACTGCGAATTCCCCCGCACATCGTCGCTGAGCACAATAGCTTCGGCAATTTCCTTCATGGGCTTGCGCTTCTGCCGGCTCTGCCGTTGCAGCGCCAGATACGCCTGCTCTTCGTTGAGTCCCAGATCGCGTTGCAGAATTCCCTTGGCGCGCTCCACAACTTTTCTGGTCTGCAATTGTTCGGCGAGCGTGGAGTTGGCTTCTTCCAGTCGCGCCAGTTCCAACTCGGCGCCCACCAGAAATCCCACCGTCGAAATCATGCGAATCTCGCGCCGCCGGTAAGCGTGGTGCTGGCGGTGCTGCAGATTGATCACGCCCACCACCCGCCCGCGGCACATCAGCGGCACCGAAAGAAACGCCTCGTAACTGTCTTCCGGGAGCTCGTGAAAGAACTGGAAGCGCGGATCGTGCGCCGCTTCCTGCGGAATGGCCACCGGTTCGCGGTGCTCCGCCACCCAGCCCGTAATGCCTTGTCCGACGCGCAGTTTCAGCCGGTCGACCACTTCCGGATGCGGATTCTTCGAGGCCCGAAGAACCAGTTCATCGCCTTCGAGAATGTAGATGAGGCAGGAGTCGCACTTGACCAGCGCCGCGGCAAATTCGACTACGCGGGTCAGAACGTCATGAAATCCGTCCGCCGTACCCAGGCGTTCACTGATTTCGTGGAGTACATCTACATGCGAATCCTCAACAGAAATAACGGTGTCCATGAAATACATTATCGATCATGTAGAGATTATGTCTAATTCCAAATTTTGATAGGCGTGATAAAGGATTTCCTTCCTGATTGTTACCAACGTTTAACATCTTTTGCATCGTTGGAGCATCGGATTGCAGGCAGCCGAATTAGGGGATACTCATCTATTCGCGCCCGCAGTCCCTCTGCACTCCTCTGTGCCCCTGTGGTGAAACGCGCTTAGGGTTTGGCGTCCAGCTCTACCGTCTTCACCGGTAAGTCCCAGTGCGCGTCAAGAATCTCGAAACGCCTCTGCTCTTCCCGCTGAAAAGTATCCTGGTCAGGGTACATCTGTTTCTGCAGCCCGGCTTCATCGAACGGCTCATTGGCAACCGTAGCGTTCTTGAAGACGATGGTCACGCGGAAATCCCAGCGCCCGTCTTCCGTGGTATGGTAGCGCGGCTGGTCCATCCATACCTTGGCGATGCGGCCCATCTCGGCTTCTTTTTTCAGCACGGGATAGTGGTTCTTCTTGAACAGCTTCAGAAATTCATCAGCATGTCCCCACTTCGTTTTGTAGTAATACTCCACCACAAACGGCCGGTCAGCGGCAGGCGCGGACTGAGCGGTTGCGGCCAAGGGCAGAGCGAAAGCAACGAACAGCAAGGCAGTGAGAAGACGGCGCATCGGGTTCCTCCGGGGATGGGAAATGACAGCTTTTACAGTATCATTCTGACGACGACTTGATGACAGATGACGAACAGCAGATCCTGAAGCTCTTCGAAGACGGCGACCGCGCCCTGATCGCCGCCGACGTCGCCGAACTCTCCCGCATCTTCGCCGACGACTATGTGCAATACGACGAATCCGGGAAGCTCTCGACCAAGCAGGATGTTATCGACAGACTCACGTCGGGCAAGATTCGATACATCTGGATGATCTCGACCGCCCGCCGCATCCGCCTGTTGCGCGACGGTGTGGCCATCGTCCACGGCTCAGAGGACGATGCGGTCGAGCAGCGCGGAGAGCGCTCCCTGGTGCGCTACGTCTATACCGACATCGTGATGAAGCGCGACGGCAAGTGGCAGATCGTGGCCTCACAGCTGGCGAAGCCATTGATCGAAAGCCAGCCAGCGCCTACTGGCCGCTGACAGCTGACACCCGACTGCGGACCCGATTCTGCCAGTGGCTCCAAACAAAATAAGCGGCACCCGCGGCCAGCACGACCCCAATCACCGCGTCAAACTTGTGAAAATATTTTCCCAGCTCGCGCCAGTTCTCGCCCAGCTTCATTCCGAACCACGCCAGGGCGAGGCACCAAGGCCACGAGCCTAAAAATGTGTACACGTGAAATCGTCCGCGAGGCATGCGCGCGATTCCCGCCGGCAGTGCGATGAACGTGCGAATCACCGGCAGCAACCGGCCAATAAAAACAGCCAGATATCCCCAGCGTGCAAAAAACCGGTCGGCCCAGTCCAGTTCGCGATGCCCCATCAGAATCCAGCGCCCGTAGCGCTCCACCAGCGGACGCCCGCCGTAGCATCCAATCTCATAAGCCACCAGCGATCCCAAGTTGCACCCCAGCGCGCCCGCCGTCGCCACCCACAACAATTTGAACTTACCTTGAAACACGAGATATCCGCCAAACGGCATGATCAGTTCCGAAGGCAGCGGAATGCACGCCGACTCAATCGCCATAAGCAGCGCGATCCCGACATAGCCGGTCGCGGCGATCACCTTGCTGATAAAGACAAACAAGACTCCCAGGATTTTTTCAGTCATGAAGGAATAATCGGAGAGTTCCCAAATGGCAACACCCAACAATTAGAACATAGTTTAGAAAATGGGCAGGAACATGGCCTGAAAGGTAGTATTGGATCAGCCGCAGAAACCTCCGAGGAGCCAACCAACCAGGTATGCAAAATCCTGCAACTTGACATGGCGGCGCTGCGAGGTTAGAAAGATGACTCCCCCGCAAGCCCAGGTCGCCGCTTCGCCTGAACGCCCGTACTCCAAGCACATTAGGGAGATGAACCATGCGTTACAACTTCCCCGGGATGACGTCGATTCGACCGTTGTTGGCAGTGGCCGCGCTGGTTTTTGGACCGTCCTTTTCGCGGGTGCACAGACGCCCGACACCGCACAGTACACCACGATATTCAGCTTCGACAATTATCTGAGCAGCGGCAATAGCGAACCGAACAGCGCGCTGATCGCCGACAGCAGCGGGAATCTGTATGGCACGACTGATGATAGCCTGCTTGGCGGAGGCGCATTCGAGTTGACGCCCGCGGGGAACGGAACGTGGACGGAAAGCTTTTATGGATTGACTAACGATGCGAATGGCCAGACTCCGAACGGGCTGCTGCTGGAAAGCAAAACCGGCAATCTCTACGGCACCACCCTCCGTGGCGGATCGGGTGGTTGCGGCGTCGTGTTTCAGCTTACGGCGCTACATCCTGGGGTACGAACGAAGGCGGCACGGTGTTTGAACTTGTGTTTTAGCGGAAAAATACCGCAGCGGCGATTTCCAACGTTTTGTCAGACCGGCCGGGAATCCGGCACATCGGTTAGAACGAACCTTCCTGGGTAAACGCGTAGCCCGGTAAAGTTGCGCCCTGCGGGCCCTTGGTGACCTTCACCCGCACCGTGGGCGCATCGGGAGCCGTAATTCCCGCCGGCCGCAGCATGGCATACTGCGAAAACACTTCGCTATAGACCTTGGTCACCAGGTAGTCCTGGCCGTCGGCCTCGCTGCGCCACACTTGCCCGAGTTGAATGGAATTGACTGCCACTGGATTTTTCCTGACTCGCTGGAGTTACCTTCAGACTACCGGGGGCCGAGGGACGCGTCAATTGCCCGCGAGGTTACCGAGGGCTAAGGCGCACCCTTGCCCTTGGCCGCGCCGTTAACCCGCGCCCTTAACCCGCTATCTTAAAGCGCTCTGTTAAGATGTTCCCCCCAGGGAGTCGCTCATGCCTCGTGGTCTAGTTCCCCGCCAGCCCAACCGCACCGGCCGCCAGGATAAAGTTCGTGTGGGGCGGACACTCCCGCCGGTGAAAGCCGCGGAGCGGCAAAAGAATGCAGCCCACGGCGCAAGCCGTGGGTCCTCGACGGAACAAGTGGAACCAGCCCCGAAGGGGCGAAAGAAAACCCGGACCGGGACGCCTCCTGCATCAGGTTCTAAACCGAACCGCTACAACCCCCTCGCCCCCGACCGCGTCGCAGAAATCCTGCGCCGCCTCGATCAGCTCTACCCCAACGTCACCTGCGCCCTCACCCATTCGACCGCCTGGGAGCTGGTGGTCGCGACCATCCTCTCCGCCCAGTCGACCGACGTAAACGTAAACCGCGTCACGCCAGAACTGTTCCGCAAATATCCCACCGTCGAAGCCTTTGCCGCGCTGACTCCCGAGCAGCTCGAGCCGGACGTGCGCTCCACCGGATTCTTCCGCAACAAGTCGAAATCGGTCGTCGGCGCCGCGAAAAAAATCGTCGCCGACTTCGGCGGTCAGGTTCCCGACGACATGGAAAAGCTGCTCACCCTTCCCGGCGTCGCCCGCAAGACCGCCAACGTCGTGCTGGGCTCGTGGTTCCACAAAGCCGAAGGCGTGGTGGTAGATACCCACGTGCACCGCATCTCGCGACGCCTCGAACTCACCACCGAAAATGATCCGCGGAAAATCGAGCAGGATCTGATGAAGATTATCCCCCGCGACAAGTGGATCCTGTTTTCGCATCAGATTATCTGGCATGGGCGCAAGCTCTGCATCGCCCGCAAACCCAAATGCGCCGACTGTGCGCTCGAAAACCTCTGCCACGCCGGGGATAAGACCTGGAGCACGGTCGACATGCACGCCGAAGCGAGAGTGTAGTGGTAAAATTGTTATTAGGAGTCAACCATGGCAACCTCTTGGCAGGCATTGATCAGCGAGCCGACAGAGCGCAAAGTGTTCGATGCGCTCAGCGATCCACGGTGGGACTTCAGAACCATTCACGGTATCTCCAAGGCGATTGACGCGTCGGAAGCAGAGGTGGCCTCTATTCTTCGCAAGTATCCCGATCTCGTCCGGCGTTCGTTAGTTCGAGACGAAGACGGCAACGAGCTTTTCACCCTTGGTTCGCGAACTCCGGGCCCGCAAGAGATAGTTTCTCAATTTCGATCCTTCGTAACAAAATCTGCGCGTTAACCCTGGAGGAACTCTCCGATGGGTTTGCTTGAAGGTTTTCTGTATGGCTTGTTAGGTGGATTGCTGTCGGAAGTGCTCGGTCTGTTTCGTCTTCGACAGCAAGCGCCCGCGGACTTGCCCCGGTGGTTCAAGAGCTGGTTTTATTGGGCGACAACCGGCGGCGGACTGGCGGTGATCTATCTGCGTTCCGGCATCTCAGTCCAGCCGATCCTGGCTGTTAACGTTGGAGCATCTGCTCCCCTACTGATTGGTTCGGTTCTCGGTCAAGCGCCTTCGATTCCTCCGGGCAGAGTGAACTAACAGGTGCAAATTGGCAGCTTTACCGATGTGATGTAGCGTCTTAGCCGCGGCGCTAAGCATTTCTTGTTTTCAGTCCACCTAATCACACCCATGCGCACTCACACGCTCTTTGCTATCGTCATACTCATGACCACCGTCGTCGCCGAAACCGCCGCCCAGACTTTGCCCGCGCCTCAAGCCGTTACCGATCCGAAGCAGATCTCCTCCAGGCCCAGCGCGCAGGTCGAGCCCCGCAGCCTGACTATCGAGAAGCTTTATATGACCCGGCAGGTGGGGCGTGCGACGTGGTCGCCCGACGGAAAGAGCGTCGCGTTCATCTCCAATATGAGCGGACGGAATAATTTGTGGCTCGTCCCCGCCGAGGGCGGATGGCCGGTTCAGCTAACGGTCAGCGACCAGCGCCAGACCGCGCCCGCATGGTCGCCCGACGGAAAATGGATCGCCTACCAGTCCGATTATGACGGCGACGAGCAGTGGGACATTTTTCTGGTTTCGCCGAAGACCGGCAAGGTCGTGAACCTGACGCAGACGCGCGAGATCGCCGAACTCAACCCCACCTGGTCGCCCGACGGCCGCTATCTCGCGTACGAGGTCAAACCGAAAACCTCAGCAGCCTACGAGATCGACATCTACGACACGGTCTTGCGCGAGGTGAAGCACCTCACCACCAACACGCCGCAGGATCGCGGAAACTACGGCATCCTGTGGTCGAAAGATGGGGCGTATATCGTCTACACCCAGGAGCAGGCCAAGGGCACCGACTCGAATATTTTCATTGCCGACGTGGCGACCGGAAGGAGCACGCTGCTGACGCCGCATGAGGGTGACGGCGAGCAGCGCTTCGCCGCCAATGACATTTCGCCAGACGGCAAGCGCGTTCTGCTCACTTCAAACGCAGCCAACGGATACGAGAACATTGGACTGCTTGACGTCGCGACAAGAAGGATCAAATGGCTCACCCGCGACAAGTGGGAAATTCGCGGCGGCGAGTTCTCTCCTGACGGCAAGCACATCACCTTCAGCGCCAATGTTGACGGCAACGAAGACATTTATCTGCATGACCTCGCCGCCGAAAAATCGACCGATCTCCCAATTCCCAAGGGCGTGAACGAACCCGCCGGCGGACACTCCGCATTTACCCATGACGGCTCTCGCCTGCTTTATCTGCACAACGGCCCCACCGCGCCCGGCGACCTCTGGGTGCATACGCTGGCGACCGGGAAGTCGCACCAGGTCACCCATTCGCTGGTCGCGGGGGTGCGCTCCGAAGACATGGTCGAGCCCTATCTGGTGCACTATCCCAGCCGCGACGGCAAGTGGACCATCTCGGCATTTCTCTACGTGCCTTTCAACATGGCGCGCAACGGGAAGAATGCGGCTATCGTTTACATTCACGGCGGCCCGACATCGCAGAGCATGAATTCTTTTAACCGTTTCGTGCAGTTCGCCGCCAATCAGGGCTACATGGTGCTCGCGCCCAACTACCGCGGCTCAACCGGCTACGGCAAAGAATTTCAGCAGGCAAATTTGTTCGACATGGGCGGTGGCGATCTGCAGGACGTGCTGGCCGGGGTTGACTGGATCAAGCAGACCGGCCATCTCGACCCCAAGAAAATTGCCGTCATGGGCGGAAGCTACGGCGGTTATCTGAGCATGATGGCGGTGACTAAGGCGCCGGACGTCTGGGCCGCCGGCGTGCCCATCGTGCCCTTCGTGAACTGGTTCACCGAAATTGAGAATGAAGACCCGGTGCTGCAGCAATCGGATCTGGCGACTATGGGCGACGTGGTGAAGAACAAGGCGCTCTATGAAGACCGCTCGCCCATCAACTTCATCGACCACATCAAGGCCCCGCTGCTCTTGTTGGCGGGAGGTCACGATCCGCGCTGCCCTAAATCGGAAACCCAGCAGGTAGTGGACGCCATCAAGAAACGCGGCGGGACGGTGGAGGCAAAGGTCTACGAAAACGAAGGCCACGGTTTCGCGCGCGTGGAAAATCAGATTGACGCCTACCAGCGCGTCGCCGATTTCCTGCTGGCGCACGTCGTCCCCGCAGATTGCAGCTGCTCGGTCACGGAATAGCTGTACGTATTTTATTGTAAGTACTTCATGATCGGTACCCAATTGCAGTCGTGAATTATACGTACAAAAATGTAAACAAATAGGCCTATTAGAATCAACAACTTAGCGCTAAGCTGTTGATTCCATTACAAGCCGCTACCATTTGCGGGCGATTCTAGCGCGTTGATTTCCGGGAGGGCCTCAGGCACGTCGACAACCAGATCGTCGCTGCCAGGGGCCTTAGCGGCTCAGCAAATGCCATTCTGGAACGCGACCTCGACGAAGACGGCGCCGGGGTGGTGGTGCTCCGCCACCCCCAGTTTCAATAACTTAGCGCTAACCTGCTGAAAGGATTAGACTTGAGACGACAACTCTCGCCTGGTACCGCGACTCTTCATTTCTTTTCAATCACTTGCCCCTAAGCCGTTGATCTTGAACGAGCCGCGCCCACAATCGCTGCGATCAATCCTGGAATGGTGAACTCTCTGGCCGAGATATCAACCGGCAGACCCAACTCGCGCAGGGTTGCGGAAGTGACCGGACCGATCGACGCCATCTGCATCTCAGCCAGCACTTTGTGGTGATCTCCTAACCCGTAGGCCGGGCCCAGCAATTCCACAAAGTTCCTTACCGTCGAAGAACTCGTAAACGTGACCACGTGCGGCCGCCTCCTGGGATTCTTCAGTGCGGCACGCAGCCGGGCCCGAGAAGACCGCGGCACCACCGTTTGGTAGGCTTCGACCACCTCCACCTGCGCTCCGGCCAGGCGCAGTTCCTGCGGAATCACATCGCGGGCGACCTTGGCGCGCACCAGCAGCACCCGCTTCCCTTTCACTTTGCTTTTCAGGCTGCGCACCACCGACTCGGCGACATATTCCCGTGGAACGACGTCGACTCTTCCACCGCGCTGCTCGATGGCCTTCTGCGTGGCCGGGCCAATGGCCGCAATGCGCAGATGATTGAGCGCAGAGTTGGTCAGCCGCTTTCTCTCCATCCGTTGCCACATGGCCTCAACCCCGTTCACGCTGGTCAGAATCAGCCAGTCGTAACTGGCGAGACTTTTCAGCCCTGCATCGAGCGCCACGAACGATTTGGGCCGGCGAATCTCGATGAAAGGAATCTCGATCACTTCTGCGCCCCGTCGGCGGAGTTCCGCGGAGAGCGCGCTGGCCTGATGAAGGGCGCGGCCCACTAGCACGCGGACTCCGCTGAGAGGCTGGGCCGACGCTGCTTTCGGTTTCTTGCTCATGGTAAGAGTTGGCGGGCGGAGCCTGCCCTGAGCTTGCCGAAGGGAGTGCCCGCCCCACATAATCATTTGACACTTGGTTATTTCTTCTCGCCCAGGCCCTGCTCGCGCATCAGGCGCGATACTCCCGACACGGAGGTATCTTCGGCCGTTGCCAGGGACGCGATCACATTGGTCTGCTCGACTTTCGTGCGATTCTGGCTCAGCTTGAACTTGGCTTCGATCTTCGTCACCGCGATCTCGATGCCGACGATATGGCTGAGCATGCGCTGACGATAGTTTTCATCCAGGCTGGCCCACTGCTCGGCATAGGCCGGCTCGAATGTCCCCATCAACTGGTGGAGTACGCCCTGCAGATCTTCGGGGGACGCGAAAGTACGCGCGGTTCCATAAACGTGCACCGCGCCATAGTTCCAGGTGGGAACATTTTCGCGTGTGGTGTAGTTCGAGGCGGACACATAAGCATGCGGCCCGTGGAAGATAGTCAGGCAGTTTGGCTGCTGTTCGAGATAGCCCCAGTGCGCGTTTGCCTTGGCCACGTGGCAGCGAATCAACAGGTGCTCGGGCGTCTCGGCTACAAACACGGGCAGGTGCGTCGCAAACAGGCCGTCGCTATTGGATGAAGCGAGCGCGGGTGAGGCTGGCGGAGAAGAAATTAAAATCGCAAACGGATTCGCTCGCATGAACCCGATGGCGTCGGCGTGATCGTGCACCCGGAAATGTTCAGGAATGTACATGGGTTTCTTTCGCCCCGTCGCCGCTTAATTCGGCGCTGGTTCTTTCTTGCGCACGTGCAGCAGTTTTTCCACGGCTGCCACGACCTCGCCTGAGTCGTCTTTCACTTCCACCTGAAACACCGGCTCGTATTTCGGCAGCGTCTTTAGTTTGTCACGAATATCGTCAAGTTGCGCGTCGTTGAGGCGAAATTCAGCGCGCACCGTTCCCTTCCCCGGCTTGCGGTAACGGATGCTGGCGGCCTTATCCCACACGATGTAGTCGCGGCCCAAATTCGCCATTAGCATCAGCATATAGAAAGCGTCGGTCATGGCAAAGAGCGATCCGCCGAAGTGCGTGCCCACATAGTTGGCGT
>Ga0302326_10003795_pt1 | contig 35427 bp, 33 predicted proteins | sample Palsa_T0_3_FD_202264 | JGI IMG/M metagenome (GOLD analysis project Ga0302326, IMG submission 202264) | Peat permafrost microbial communities from Stordalen Mire near Abisko, Sweden - Palsa_T0_3 | ecosystem: Environmental > Terrestrial > Soil > Palsa > Peat permafrost | place: Sweden: Abisko...
CTCGGCCTGCTGCTGTTCGTACTGACCTTCATGATCATCGCTGCGGCGCGGCTGTTGCTGATGCAGCTCGAACGCCGCGGAGCACGCGTATGAACAGCATCAGGGGGCGCAAGATCAGCGCGACGCTGGCGCTCGGAGCCTCGGGCGTCGCGACAAGCATCGGTCTGGCATTGCTGGCAGCGATTCTATGGACCCTGTTCTCGCGCGGCCTCGGCGGTCTGTCGTGGAACGTGTTCACCCAGACCACGCCTGCGCCCGGCAGCGGCGGCGGGTTGCTTAACGCTATCTACGGCAGCCTGATCATGACACTGCTAGGGGTGCTGATCGGTGGCCCGATTGGCATCCTCGCCGCCACCTACCTGTCCGAGTACGGGCGCAACGCGCGGCTGTCCACGGTCGTCCGGTTCATCAATGACGTGCTGCTGAGCGCCCCTTCAATCGTGATCGGCCTGTTCGTCTACACGTTGATGGTAGTGCCGATGGGCCACTTCTCGGCGCTCGCCGGCGCGGTGTCGCTGGGGATCATCGTCATTCCAGTCACGGTGCGCACGGCCGAGGACATGCTGCGGCTGATTCCACAGAGCATGCGGCATGGCTCGGCGGCACTCGGGGCTCAGCCCTGGCGAACCATCACCAGCATCGTCTATCCGGCCGCGCGCAGCGGTTTGCTGACCGGCGTGCTGCTGGCACTGGCGCGCGTCAGCGGCGAGACCGCGCCTCTGCTGTTCACGGCCCTGAACAATCAATTCTGGAACGCGAATCTTAATCAGCCGATGGCGAACCTGCCGGTGGTGATCTTTCAGTTTGCCACCAGCCCGTACAAGAACTGGCAGTCACTGGCCTGGGCCGGTGCCCTGCTGATTACGCTGTTCGTGCTGTTCCTGAGCATCATCGCGCGGTTGATTTCCGGCACATTCGGCGTGCGCGAAAACCGGGTGGAGTAGGCGAGGCGAGGGCAGTTATGGTTAATGTGGCTTAAAAAGAACATGTGAAAGACTTGTTTATCTCGATATATTCTTTAAACTGTTTCTTAGATCTAACACTTGAATGACGGGGATTAACAAATGACTAGCGAACATGCGCTCTCTGCAGCGGGAACATCGGCGGTGCACGGTAAACGCGCCGTCGCGCTTTTGGTTGCCTCCGTCCTTGCCATCCTGGCGGCAGCAACGACGGCTCAGGCGCAGAACGTCGGCCCTGCGCCGGCCAACAACGGCGGCGACGACAGCCTGACCTGGAAAGGCATCACGCTGTACGGCATCGTGGACATCGGGCTGCAGTATCAGAATCACGGCGCCCCGATCAGCGATTACTTTCCCCCGGGCTCGGAGGAGATCATCCAGAAGAACTCCAACAAGTCGGTGCTGGGATTCACGCCGAGCAACCTGAGCCAGTCGAGGGTCGGCCTGTCGGGCAGGGAGGCGCTGATCGGCGACTGGTCGGCGGTATTTCGGGTGGAGACTTTCTTCAACCCGCAATCCGGCGATATCTCTGACGGTCTGAAGTCGCTCACTCTGAACAACGGCCGCGCCTTGGACGCGCAGAACACCGGCGTCGATACCAGTGTGGGTGGTCAGATCTTCCAGCAGGCTTACGCCGGGTTCAGCTCCAAGACCTATGGCCAGCTGACGTTCGGCCGCCAGAACACGGTCATGGCGGACGGCATTGCCAAGTACGACCCGATGGGTGCGGCCCAGGCGTTCTCGCTGATCGGCTTCTCGGGCACCGCCGCCGGCGGCGGCGACACCGAGGATCGCCGCCTCGACTCGTCATTGAAATATGTCCTGGCGTACCAGGGCGTTCACCTGGGAGCGGAGTACAAGTTCAACGGCAGCCACGGCGCCGCTAACACCGCCTTCGAGGCTACGGTAGGTGGCGAGTACGCAGGCCTGTCGATCGATGCGTACTATCTTAACGTCAAGGATGCTATCGGCGCCGCTTCGCTCAGCGCGGCGCAGGTGGCGGACCTGCCGGCATTGGGCTACTCGACGACCAACTCCCTGGCCGGCACGGTTTCCGACAACACCACCTATTCCGTCATGGCTATGTACGATTTCGGCGCGCCCAAGATCTACGGCGGCTACGAGCATATCCAGTACGCGAATCCGACCGACCCGCTGACGCCGGGCTACGTTGATGAAGGCGGCTATATCCTGGCTTTCGTCAACGTGCAGGCCGGCCCGACGTCGACCTACTTCCATGACAAGGACCTGCAGATCTACTGGGCCGGCGTCAAATACGTGTTCGCCCCAAGATTCGAACTGACCGCGGCCTACTATGGAATCAAGCAGAACAGTTACGCTTCCGGCGCCAACACCGGCTGCACCACCAACAAGGCCGGCAGCTGCAGCGGCACGGAAAATGTCTACTCCGTGGCGGGTGTGCTCCACATGAGCAGGCGCTTCGACAGCTACGCCGGTGTGATGTACAGCCAGGTATCGGACGGGCTATCCAACGGCTTCCTGAATACCTCTACGGTCGTGCCGACGATCGGCGTGCGGTTCAAATTCTAAGCAGGCTGCCGCCTGGCAAATCCGGTCTCATGGCCCGAAATGCACGGGCCATGGGACCGTCCTGGGTGCTCCGTCTCGGGCGCGGCAAACCCTATCGCGCCTGGTGTTCGCGCCAGCGAATATCCAGCGTCTGACCGCGGCTGAGACTGGCACCCGCACCCTCGATCACGATGGCGTTCTGGCCAAAGCACACACCCTGCAGCTGCCGGTCGTAGCGATAGCCCCGTAGCGTTCGCAGCGGTTCGTCGCCTTCAACCGCGCCGCTGTCCTGGTTGGTGGTGGTGATGCGGCAGCGCGTGCAGGCCTTCACCAGCTTCAAGCGCACGCCGTCACCGTATAGCTCATCGATGCGATCCTCGTCATATGCCTGCAGGCCTTCGAGCACGATGTTGGGCCGAAAGCGATTCATCGGCAGCCGTGCCGCCAGTCGAGCGTTGAGATCGCTCAGCGACGCGGTGCTCACGGCAAGAATCGGAAATCCGTCCGGAAAGCGGATCTCGGCTTCAAACTCGCCGGTCCAGTCGCGCGCGCTCAGGCGCCGCTGCCCCGGATCGAAGCGCACCAGGCGGCAGTCGCAATCCAGAACAAGCTTCAGCCACGCGGCGACCTCATCGCCTTCGTCGAAGGCGTCGCACTGGTCGCGCCAGACGGTGACGGTGCGCCGCTCGCCCTGGTGTGCGAGCGGAATCGAGATCGGCGGCAGCTGTGGTGCGCTCAGCTGCAGCGCACCGGCCGCCAGACAGGGGCGCAGCAGCGCCAGGCGCGGCAGTTCGCGCTGCGTGATGAAGCGCCCGGCAACGGTGACCAGCATCCAGCGTCGATCGTCCTCGAAGCCGGCGAGCGTCAGCAGCGCGCGCTCCAGCTCGATGCCGCGCGCCGACTTCAGGGGGTAGTAGTGCAGCGCGGCGACGCGGGCGCTGCCGCTCACAGCCGGCGCAGCCGCTCAAGATAGGCCGCGTCTTCGGCAGCGCGACCGGTGCGCTGCGCCTCCCACAAAACGTCGGCCAGCACCTCGAGCATACGATGCTCGGCGGCGTGCTCGGATGCTGCGCTTGCGACCAGCCGCCGATGAATGGCGGCGATGCCGGGCGGGCGGTCGGTGCTGAGCTGTTCGTGCAGTGCCAGATGCAGGCCCATATGCAGGAACGGATTGTCGCGCCCGTCCTGCGCCGCGAAGTCCTGCTGCAGGGCCGTGTCGCTTTGCAGCAGTGGCTGGTATTCGGGATGGGCCGCGATCACCTCGGCAATCTGGGCCTCGAGCGCCGGCATCGGTACCCGTTCGCGCCATTTGCGCCAGGCCTCGCGATAGGTGGCGCGCAGTGCATCGCGGCTTTGATTGGCAAACAGGGTCACGGCGGCGTCTTATCCTCGTATTCGCACCAGCGCGCGATCGAACAGTGCGGACAGTCGGGCGCACGCGCCGTGCACACGTAGCGCCCGTGCAGGATCAGCCAGTGGTGCGCGTTCGGCATGAATTCCTTGGGAACGACCCGCAGCAGTCCGTCTTCCACCGCGCGCGGGTTGGCGCCGCGCGCCAGCCCAGTGCGGTTGGCGACCCGGAACACGTGCGTGTCCACCGCCAGCGTGGGCTGGCCGAACGCCACGTTGAGCACCACGCTCGCGGTCTTGCGTCCCACGCCGGGCAACGACTCGAGCTCATCGCGCGCCTGCGGCACGCGGCCCTGGAAACGCTGCACCAGCAACCTGCAGGTGGCCCGTATGTTTTGCGCCTTGGTGTTGTACAGGCCGATGGTGCGGATGTAACGCTTGAGGCCAGCCAGACCCAGTTTCAGCATTGCCTGCGGCGTGCGCGCCTTGCGGAACAGCTCGCGCGTTGCAAGGTTGACGCTTTTGTCGGTCGCCTGCGCCGACAGGATCACCGCGACCAGCAGCTCGAACGGCGAATGGTAGTGCAGTTCGGATTGGGGGTTGGGATTTGCGGAGCGCAATTGCTCAAAAATACGACGGACGTGCGCAGGACTCATTGCGATCGCGCCACGCCCGGCGTGGACGCGATGCGTTTGCGCTCGGCCAGTAGTGCCGAGCGCTCGTGGGCGCTGCGCTCCACGCGGGCGCGCTGCGCCTCGTAGCGGCCACGGTTATCGGCCGGCGCCGGTGCCGGATCCCCCGCAGCGCGCGGCCGCATGACAATGCAGTCAACCGGGCAGCTGACAATACACAGCTCGCAACCGGTGCAGGCGCGCTCGAACACGGTGTGCAGGTGGCGCCGGGCGCCGATAATCGCATCCACCGGGCATGCTGGCAGGCAGCGGGCGCAGCCGATACAGGCGTCCTGGTCGATCCAGGCAACGCCGGGATCCGCATCGCTGCCGCAGGCCGGATCGAGCGGCAACAGCGCGCGCCCGAGCAGCCCCGCCAGCGCGTCGATCCCGGCCGCACCACCGGGCGGACAGCGATTGATGGCAGCCTGGGCGTCGGCCAGCGCCTGGGCATACGGGCGACAGCCGTCGTAGCCGCAGCGCGTACATTGCGTCTGCGGCAGCAGGGCATCGATCCGATCCACCGTAGTCACCGGCACTGGCGCGCTCCTGCATCCAGCGGCTTACTTGTGGCTTGCCGCCAGGATGCCCTGTTTGGTCAATTCCGGCACCAGCACGCGGCTGATCTCATCCGTGGTGCGCTGGGTCGAGCTCAGATCGACGCTGCGGGTGATGCCGGTCCAGATCAGTTTGCCGCCCGTGGCGTCCACGGTAAAGATATCGGTCTGGTAGTCGGCGCGGTATTCGGTTTCCACATAGCCAGGCCCGTAGACCGTGTCCCAGTAGCCGTAATAGCGCCAGCGCCAACCGAAGCCGACGCCGGCGTAGCCCGGCATGTAGTAGTTGCGCTGACTGGCGCTGACAAAGTGCGTGGCCATGACACCGTCGAAGCCTTCATGGCTGGCGGTCGCGGCCAATTGCTCCGCGGCCGGAGCCTTGTCGGGAAATACCTGGTACGACGGTGTCGCCTGCACGCCCTCGTGCGTCAGGGCCGCGACCATGCCGTCCTCCCACACGCGTCGCCGGCCCTGGTCCTTTTGCACCCCGACCACCAGCACCTTGTGCAGCGGCGGGCCGCTGTAGCCCGGATCCTTCCATCGATCGACCAGCGAGGTGCTGACGCAGGCGCTGACGCCCAGCAGCAGCGCTGTAGCGAATAACGCACCGGCGGCTCGGGTGCGGGCACGACTGAGAGTAGAAGTACGCATGGAGAGGCTCTCCTGATGGCAATATGGCGCTACATTATCGGTTTTGACCGCGTAGCGAGACTGGATGTTCCGCAACCTCACGCCCGTGGTACGGGCGCTTCTATTCGCCAATTTCATCGTTTATGGCCTGCAATGGTTGACAAACGGTCAGCTCGAGCACGCGTTCGCGCTCTGGCCGCTGGGCCCGGTGGGATGCGCGGACTGCTACCCGTTCGAGCCGTGGCAGCTGGTGACCTATGCGTTCCTCCATTCCCAGCTCACCATCTGGCACCTGGCCGGCAACATGTTTGCGCTGCTCATCTTCGGCCCGGCGGTCGAGCGCGTGCTAGGGGCGCAGCGCTTCGCGCTGTATTATTTTGCCTGCGTGGTCGGCGCCGCGCTGACTCAGCTGTGGGTCGCGCACTCGCTCTATCCTGAGCCCTATGCCACCGAAGGTGCATCGGGGGGCATCTTCGGAATTCTGCTGTTCTACGGCATGACTTTTCCGCACCGCCAGGTGCTGCTGATCTTTCCGCCCATCCCGATGCCAGCCTGGCTGTTCGTGACTCTGTACGGGATTCTGGAGCTGTGCCTGGGCGTGTTCGGAACCAGCCAGGGCGTGGCCCATTTCGCCCACCTGGGCGGCATGGCGACCGGCTACCTGCTGATCCTCTACTGGCGCAGGCGCTACCGCCAGCGGCCCTGAAACCCGCACCCCGGAGCGTCGGGGCCGGCTATGTGACTTTCATGCCCGGCTCGGCACCCGGGTCCGGGGCGAGCAGGAATGCCGCGCTGGCGTCATCCTCACTGCCTGCGCACAGCACCATGCCCTGCGAAACACCGAAGCGCATCTTGCGCGGCGCCAGATTGGCGATCATCACCACCAGGCGGCCGGTGAGCTGTTCCGGCCGGTAGGCGGCGCGAATGCCGGAGAACACGGTGCGCTGTTCACTCCCCAGGTCCAGTGTCAGGCGCAGCAGTTTTTCCGAGCCTGCCACCAGCTCCGCTGCCGCAACGCGTGCGACACGCAGGTCGAGTTTTGCGAACTCGTCGATGCTGACGCTGGCTGGGGCGCTCGCAGCAGCTTCCCCGTCAACGGCTGCGGGTGCCGGCGCGATCAACGAGGCCACCGCTTCCGGGTCCAGGCGCGTCGCCAGTGGCCGATAGCGGGCGATAGGCTGCGCCAGCAGTGGGGTTGCGATGGCGCTCCAGTCGCCGATTCTGGTGCCGAGAAACGCCGCCGCCGCCTGCGCCATGTGCGGCAGCACCGGGGCCAGGTAGCTCATCAGCACGCGAAACAGATTCAAACCCTGGGTGGCGATGGCGCGTACATCCTCGGCGCGCGCCGCATCCTTGGCGAGCGCCCAGGGCTTGTGCTGATCGACATAGCGATTGGCGCGATCGGCCAGCTCCATGATCTCGCGCATTGCAGCCGAGTAGTCGCGCGACTCGTACAGCGCCGCAATGCGCTCACTGGCGGCGGTGAAATCGTGATACAGGCCGGGTTCGGGCAGCGCGGCCGCAAGCCGGCCGCCGCCGCGCTCGATGAAACCCGCGCAGCGGCTGGCGATGTTCACCAGCTTGCCCACCAGATCGGAATTGGTGCGCGCCACGAAGTCGTCGAGGCTGAAATCGATGTCCTCGACACCGCTGCTGAGCTTGGCGGCGAAGTAGTAGCGCAGCGGCTCGGGCGCCAGGCGCTCGAGATAGCGCTGCGCGGTGATGAAAGTGCCGCGCGATTTGGACATCTTCTGGCCGTTGATGGTCAGGAAGCCGTGCACGAATACGCCGCTGGGCCGGCGCAGGCCGGCGCCATACAGCACCGCGGGCCAGAACAGCGTATGAAAATAGCTGATGTCCTTGCCGATGAAGTGATACAGCTCGCTGCTGGTTTCCGACTCCCAGTAGTCGGCGAACGAGGCGGCGTGCGCGGCGCGCCAGGCCTCGAAACTGGCGATATAGCCGATCGGAGCATCGAACCAGACGTAGAAGAATTTTCCCGGGGCGTCCGGTATCTCGATGCCGAAGTACGGCGCGTCGCGCGAGATGTCCCAGTCCTGCAGGCCGGCCTCGAACCATTCGGCGAGCTTGGCGCGCACCGCGGGCTGCAGGCTGCCGCCGGCAACGAATTCGCGCAGCATGGCGTCGAACGCGCCCAGCCTGAAGAACAGGTGCTCGGATTCGCGCCACACCGGCGTCGTCTGGCTTAAGGTGGAGATCGGGTCGATGAGTTCGGCCGGCGTATAGGTCGACCCGCACACCTCGCAGCTGTCGCCGTACTGGTCGGGGGATTTGCAGCGCGGACAGGTGCCGCGCACATAGCGGTCCGGCAGGAAAATCCCGGCCTTCTCGTCGTAGGCCTGGCGTACCGCGCGGCGCGTGATAAAGCCGCCGTCACGCAGCCTTGCATACAACAGGTGCGTCAGGTGCACGTTCTCCGCCGAATGGGTGCTGTGGAACTGGTCGAAGCCGATCAGAAATCCGGCGAGATCGCGCCGGTGCTCCTCGGCGCTGCGCGCGATAAGACTCTCAGGGGTGATGCCCTCCTGCTGCGCCCGGATCATGATCGGGGTGCCGTGCGCGTCCTCGGCGCAGCAGTAGATGCAGTCATTTCCGCGCATCTTCTGGAACCGCACCCATATGTCGGTCTGCACCGCCTCCATGATGTAGCCCAGGTGCAGCGGGGCGTTGGCGTAGGGCAGGGCGCTGGTGACGAGGATTTTTCGTGGCATGGCGCATTATTGCACGCGCCATGAATTCTTAAACCGACGGCGGGTTCGCCGTCTCAGCCCTGATCTTTGAAGGGCTCGAATTTGGCCTTGTTGATGGCCTTTTTATAGGCCTCGGCGCCGCTGACAGCGCCGGCGTCGAGCAGTGCCTGGATCGCACTGTCCATGGTACGCATGCCAAACGCGCCGCCGGTCTGCATGGTGTTTTCCAGCTGGTCGAGCTTGCCCTGACGGATCAGGTTGGCGGTCGCGGGAGTATTGATCAGGATCTCCATCGCTGCCACGCGCCCGCTGCCGTCGGCTTTCTTCAGCAGCTGCTGCGACATCACGCCGCGCAGCGAGGTGGACAACATGGTGCGCACGTGCGACTGCTTGTCGGCCGGAAAGGCGTTCACCAGGCGGTCGACCGTCGGCCCGGCGCCGTTGGTGTGCAGCGTACCCATCACCAGGATGCCCATCTCGGCGGCAGTGACCGCCATGCTCATGGTCTCCAGATCGCGCAACTCGCCGACCAGGATAACGTCGGGATCCTCGCGCAGGGCGGAATGCAGTGCGGCTGCGAAGCTCGGGGCGTGCACCCCGATTTCGCGCTGGCTGATCAGGCAGTTGCGGCGCGCATGCACGAATTCGATCGGATCCTCGACCGTGAGGATGTGGCCCTTGATGCGCTTGTTGATGTCGTCGATCATCGCCGCCAGCGAGGTCGACTTGCCCGAGCCGGTCTTGCCGGTCACCAGGATCAGCCCGCTGACCGCATGACACAGCTGGCGCACCGCCTGCGGCATGTCGAGCTGATCGAGCGTCAGCGCCTGCGATGGAATGGCCCGGAACACCGCCCCCATGCCGTTCAGCTGGCGCATGATGTTGACGCGAAAGCGGCCTTTGCCCTCGAGCGTGTAGGCAAAATCGGCGCCGTCCTTGCTGTCGAAGCGCTCGATCGCCTTGCGCGGCATGATCTCGTACAGCGTTTCCTTGGCGAATTCCGGCGTCAGCGGCTCGCCGCGCAGCGGCGAGAGTTCGCCGTTCATGCGGATGCGCGGCGGATCGGCGGCGATGAAATGCAGATCCGAGCCGCGCCGCTTGAGCACCTCCTCCAGGAATTGATCGATCTGCGCCATGGTGCGAAACGTCGGGGGTTGGTTCGTCAGCCGCCGGTCTGCTGCGTCGACAGCGTGCTGTCCATGCGCGGCAGGATGCTGGTGTCGGTGACGAACTTCTGGAACAGCCGCTTATCCGAGGCGTAGATATAGGCGTCGTCGGGGTCGATCTCGCGCGCGTTGAGCGCCTGCAGCAATGCCTGGTCGAACATCTGCATGCCGAATTCACGCCCCATCTGCAGTTGGCTCGGGATCTGGTGCGTCTGGTCACTGGTGATCAGTTTGGCGATGGCCTTGGTCATGATCATGATCTCGACCACCGCCTTGCGGCCGCGACCCTCGTTGGTCTTGACCAGGATCTGGGTCACGACCGCCAGCAGACTCTGCGATAGGAAGCTCTTGGTCTGCTCGCGCTCCTCGGCCGGCAGAGCATCGATCAACCGGTCGATGGTCTTGACCGCACTGGTGGTGTGCAGCGTGCCCAGCACCAGGTGTCCGGTCTCGGCTGCGGTCATCGCCATGCGGATGGTCTCGGCGTCGCGCAACTCGCCGACCAGGATCACGTCCGGGTCCTCGCGCATCGCCGCGCGCACCCCTTCCGCAAAACTCGGGATATGGGTACCGAGCTCGCGCTGGATGATCTGGCTGGATTTGCTGCGGTGGACGAATTCGATCGGATCCTCGAGGCTGATGATATTGAGCCGGCGCGTGGAATTGAGCAGATCGATCATCGCCGCGAGCGTGGTTGACTTGCCGGTGCCGGTCGAGCCGGTCACCAGGATCATGCCCTGGTGGTAGTCGCACAACTTGGTGACCACTGGCGGCAGGCCAAGCTTCACCAGGCTTGGAATGTCGGACGGTATCGAGCGGAACGTGGCGCCGATGCCGGTGTCCTTGCGAAATACATTGACCCGGAAGCGGCCGCCTTCGCCCGACACGTAGGAGAAGTCCAGGTCGTTGCCGCGCGCGTAGTAGTCCTGCTGGTTCGGCGTCAGCACTTCCGTGATGTAGCTTTCCAGTTCGGTGTCGCGCAGATCGCGGAACTTGATCGGCACCAGATCACCGTTCATGCGCAGCATCGGCGGCACGCCCACCGCCAGGTGGATGTCCGAGCAGCCCTGCTGGGTGCCAAGTTTCAGGAACGCATCGATGCGCGCCACGGTGCTATGTCCTCACATTTTTGCAGGGTTAACCCCGCCATAACGACAAGGCTATACGCCCTAAGCGTTGCCGTATCAACGGCGTGCGGCTTGAACCTTGATCCAGCGCACGAACCGGCCCGGATATTGGCCGCGGCGGCGGCCAGCGGCGGCCGATCGATGGTGCTCTGCCATGCTGCCAAGCTTACAGGAACCGCTCCAGCGCTCCGCGGTATTCCTCCATGGTCTGGAAGCGCTTGGCCTTATCGACCGCCATGGCCTTGACCACGCATTCGGCCAGATTGGCCGACAGCGTCGGATTGATCTCCTGCGGTGCGCGCGCCTTGCCCTGCACGTGCTGGTACATCACCGCCATGTGATCGCCGCGTGAGTAGGGCGGGATGCCGGTGAGCATTTCATACATCATCACGCCCAGCGCGTAGACATCGGCGCGTTCATCGACTTTGCGCCCCAGGATCTGCTCCGGGGCCATGTACTTGGGTGAGCCGATCACATAGCCGGTCTTGGTGAGCTGGGTGTCGCCCTCGCGCTGGGCCGCGGCGACACCGAAGTCCACGATCTTCAGCAGCGCCTCGTCGTTGATCAGCACGTTCGCGGGCTTCAGATCGCGGTGCACGATGCCCACCTGGTGCGCCACCGTCATGCCGGTGGCGATGTCGATGCCGAACTGCAGCGCACGTTTGAGCTCCAGCGGCTTCTCGTTGACGATCTCCGCACCGAGCGTGTGCGAGGGAAAGAACTCCATCGAGATGGCGTACAACCCCTGGATGTAGAGGAAATCGTAAATGCGGATCACGTTGCGGTGCGTGATCTTGCGCGAGTAGCGCAGCTCATGCACGAACCGCTTCATGATTTCCTCGTCCTGTGCCACGTTCGGATTGAGGAATTTCAGGATCAGGCGCTCATCCACCACGGTGTCTTCCATCAGCAGCACGGTGCCGAAGGCGCCGCGGCCGATGCGCTCGATGTACTTGTAGCGTCCTTCGATGATGTCTCCGGGCGTGAGCGTGTTGATGTCGAGCTTCGGTGCGCTGGAGGCGGCGACCTGCTGCACCACCTTGGCAACATCGCGTTCCGGAATCAGCAGCGTGCGTGCCGGCTCGACCGGCCGCGCCGGGCGGCCGGGGTGCGTGCTGGCCGCCGGCGATACCGCCGTTGCCGCCGTCACACCCGAGGAGAAGCGCACTTCCAGCTCGGTCATGGCGCGCACCGCGGCGCGCGCCACGGTAGCGTCGGGATTCTGCGACTGGGTCTGCAACTGCGCCCGGATCTGATCGGCGCGCGGCTCGTCCGCCAGACGCGCCAGTGCCTGGATGGTCTCGACCCGGATCTCCTTCTCTTCGCGATTGAGCATCGGCGTAAGCAGGTCGAGCGATTTCTCGTCGCCAAGCTTGCCGATCGCCCGCACCACCACCGGGAGCGCCTTGGCATTGGCACTGCGCAGCATCTCGTACAGTCGCGGCACGGCGCGCTTGCTGCCGATTTCGGCCAGCGCGTCGACCGCACGTTCACTGACCCACCAGTCCGCATCCTTGGTGGCCTCGATCAGATGATTGATTGCGCGCTCGTCCTTGGTCTGATTGAGGATCTCGATCGCCGCACGCCGCAGGTCCTCGTCCTTGTCACGCACCAGCTCGAGCACCGCATCGATGACTTTCGGGCCGCCGATTTTGCCGAGCGCGTCGCCGGCGCGGCTGCGCACCCACCAGTCGTCATCCTTGATCGCTTCCAGCAGATATTTCACCGAGCGCGCATCACCGATCTCGTTGAGCACCTCGACCGCGGCCCGGCGTGACTGCTCATTTTCATCCTTGAGCACCGGGACCAGGTGGCGAATCGTTTCCGGGTCGCGCGCGCGTTGCAGCACTTCGACCGCCCGGTTCTGGACCTCGATTTCCGGGTCGCGCAGCAATGCGCACACCCGCGCCACTTCGATCGGGCCGTCCATTTTTGCCAGCGCAGCGAGCGCGGCAGAGCGAATCATCTTGTTGTTGTCGCCGAGCTGCCCCTGCAGCGCACGCTGCACTTCGGGTTTGTTGAACCGCGCCAGCACCGTGATGATGTGCAGCCGCGCGATCGGATCCTTGCCCTGCAGGCGGCTGATGAGCTCCGGCAATGCCGCCTCGTCGGCAGCTTCGGCGACGATGCGAAACAGCGCCGCCTTCTCGTTCGGTTCCTGCGCGTAGGCTGCGGTCAGCAGCTCGCGGATGGAAAACCGCGCACGCTGGCCGTTGATGACGTCGAGCAGGGCCGATTTGGCGATACCCGGGGTTGCCAGCGCGTCGAGCAGCAGGTTGGGCGGATAGCCGCGGCTGCTGGTCAGCGCCCAGGCGACACCGGCAATCGAGCGCGGGCTGCCCTGCACCAGTGCCTGCACGTATTTCGGGAACGTCTTGGCGCTCGCGAGCGTCGCCAGCACGTCGACGAAGGCCACCGTGGCGTGCTTGTCGGCTTCCGGGAGTGCGGCGATGACGGCATCGATCGCACCCGGCCCGGCATCCTTGAGCTTGGCGATGGCCTTCTGCGTTTCCGCGCCCATGAGATTGGTCGACGACTTGATCTGCTCGATCAGCCGGTCGGCACGCAGGTTGGTGAAAAAACTCATTCCGCCGTGTTAATGTTGTTGTAAGGGCTGCCGCTACCGCGGCCCTTCGCCCACACTTTCCAATGGCCAGGTGGTTCCAAGCAAGCTGGGATTATGCCATGTTTGCCCGGCGCGACGGCCGTTCTTGCCAGTTCCGGGGTGACAGTTTCCATGGCGATTTCCGAGGCTAGCGTACGCGCGGCCCTTGAAAAATTTGTCGATCCATACCTGCGGCAGACCCTGCAGCAAGCGCATGCGCTGCGTGCCGTAGAGCTGGATAGCGATCGGGTGCTGGCAAAAATTGAACTTGGTTTTCCCACCATTGGCTATACGCATACGCTGCAATCGGCGCTGCAGCGACACCTGGCTGCGGCCGGTCTGGACGTGGAGCTGACGCTCGAGCTCGCCAGCCACATTGTGCCTCACGCGGTACAACGTAACCTCAAGCCCCTTGCGGGCGTGAAGAATATCGTGGCTGTGGCGAGCGGCAAGGGCGGAGTTGGCAAATCCACCGTTGCGGTAAACCTGGCCCTGGCATGGGCGGCCGGCGGCGCGCAGGTGGGCATCCTGGATGCCGACATCTACGGACCCAGTCAGCCGCTGATGCTGGGACTGACCGGACAGCACCCGAGTTCCCCGGATGGCAAGCACATTCAGCCGTTGCAGGCGCACGGCCTGGCGGCCATGTCCATAGGCTTTCTGGTGGATCCGGCGCAGGCCGTGGTGTGGCGCGGCCCGATGGTGACGCAGGCGCTGTCGCAGCTGCTGAGCGACACCGATTGGGGCGAGCTCGACTATCTGGTGGTGGATATGCCCCCGGGCACCGGCGATATCCAGCTCACGCTGTCGCAGCGGGTGCCGGTGGCGGGCGCGATTATCGTTACCACCCCCCAGGATATCGCACTCGCCGATGCGCGTAAGGGGCTGGCCATGTTCGAAAAAGTCTCGGTGCCGGTGCTCGGAATCATCGAAAACATGAGCCTGTACGTGTGCTCGAACTGCGGTCACGTCGACCACATCTTCGGCGCCGGCGGCGGTGCACGCCTGGCCGCGGAATACGGCGTGACGCTGCTGGGCGAGTTGCCGCTGGACACCAGAATCCGCGAGCAGGCCGACGGCGGCCGCCCGACCGTGGTGGCGGAGCCTGACAGTGCGCGCGCGCAGGCTTATATCGAAGCCAGCCGGCACGCTGCCGCCGCGCTCGCGCTGCGTGCGCGTGATCGCAGTGCGCTGTTCCCGAAAATCGTGGTGGAAGACAGCTGAAGGTCGCGAGCGCATGAGCATAAAATCTGATAATTGGATCCGGCGCATGGCGCGCGAGCAGCGGCTGATCGAACCATTCGAACCGGGCCAGGTGCGCGAAACTGCGGCCGGGCGGGTGATCTCGTACGGCACCTCGAGCTACGGCTACGATGTGCGCTGTGCGCCTGAATTCAAGATCTTCACCAACATCAACTCGACCATCGTTGATCCGAAGCGGTTCGATGAAAAGAGCTTCGTCGACGTCACATCAGACGTCTGCATCATCCCGCCCAATTCGTTTGCGCTGGCGCGCACGGTGGAATACTTCCGCATTCCGCGCAATGTGCTCGTGGTGTGCCTCGGAAAATGCGTAACTGGCGACACACGTGTAGTGGATGCCGACACTGGAGCCTACGTCCCGATCACCGAAATGCGCTTTGGCAAGACTACATTGGCGCTCGACGGCTGGCAGCTCAAGCCGGCGAAAGTCTCAGCCTTTATTCCACAGGGCAAAAAAGAGGTGTTTGAGCTGCGTACCCGGGCAGGACTACACATTCGGGCGACGGCCACTCACCCGTTTCGCATGCTCAACGGCTGGCGAGCGCTGGCGGATCTGCGCCCGGGCGACCGTATTGCTGCGGCCCGCAACATTCCGGTATTCGGCAAAACCAACATCCCCGACTGGGAGGCGAGCCTGCTTGGGTTGATGATATCGGAAGGCCAGTGCGACGCACCGGGAGCCAGCCCGACATTCACCTCCGGTGATCCAGCGTTGGTACGCCTGTTGGAGGATGCAATTGCCGCTTCCGGTATGGGCGAAGTTACTTTTAACGGGCGCTACGGCTATCGCCTGGTCAACCATCGCGGCTGCGGCGGCAGGCCGGAAGCCAACCGCGCGCACCGGTGGCTGAAGAGCCACCGACTGAACGTAAAGTCGGGCGAGAAATTTGTCCCGCAATCAATTTTTATGGCGCCTGAGCCATCGGTACGGCTGTTTCTGCAGGCGCTGTTCGGCGGCGACGGAGGACTGTTCGTCTCAGGCGAGTCAATAGTTCTCGAGTACTTTTCCAAGTCGCGACGCTTGATTGAGGACGTGCACCATCTGTTGTTGCGGTTTGGCATTTTCTCTCTGATTCGGGAAAAGACCACCGCATTTGGCACTCTGGCCTGTGCGATTCAGATCACGCACAAGATCCAGATACAGCGTTTTGCGGACAAAATCGGGTTCCCGCCGGATTCAATAAAGCAGCGGCGCCTGGAAATGGAAGTGTTGCCGCTGATTCGCGCCAAGCCGTGGCGGCGCAGTAATTTCGATACGCTGCCACCGCAGGCATGGCGCCTGTTAGGTGCCGCCGCCCGTGTCGGTGGCACGAGCCTCAACGCGCTCCATATCCACCCCACTGAGCAATCGGTGCCGATGGCCGCGGCGGTGCGGGTGGCAAGGAGTACCGGGGACCTATACGTCGATCCGCTCACTCGCGGTCCGGTGTGGGACGTGGTCGAGACCATCGAGTCCGTGGGGATGGAAGAAGTGTTCGATATCTCGGTGCCGACGCTACACAACTTCGTCGCCAATGATCTGGTAGTACACAATTCGACCTACGCACGTTGCGGAGTGATAGTGAACGTGACTCCCTTGGAGCCCGAGTGGGAAGGCCACGTGACGCTGGAGTTTTCCAATACCACAACGCTGCCCGCCAAGATTTATGCGAATGAAGGCATCGCTCAATTGCTGTTCTTCGAATCGGACGAGGTGTGCGAGACCTCGTACGCCGATCGCGGCGGCAAGTATCAGGGACAGAAGGGCGTCACGCTGCCGAAGGCCTGACAGTCTCAGTCGCGCCTGACGCTGCGGATATCCATCGTCCATTCGAGGCTATCGATGCGTTTCTGCTCGATGCGCAGTGGCAGGTAGCCCATCGTTGGCGCGCACCAGAAGCGCGTCACGCGCGGCGAACCCTGGTGCTGGCTGCTGTAGATGACGGTGTCGATACGGCCCAGGGCGGTCTCGATCGCCTGTGCGCCCTCGCGTTGGTAGCGGTATTCACGGGTGGAATTCCTGTCGATCATCGACAAGCGCTCGGGAGTCCGGCCGTGCAGCAATTCCACCATCATCGCGATCTGCACCGACAGGTCATCCTGGATGCCGGGCTTGATCGACATGTCGACCGGCACGCCTTCGTACACGCCGCTGGCGCGGCCGGCGCTCCAGTCGAACGTGACGTCGGCGTTGTGATCGGTGCCGCCACCTTCGGCCTTGAAGCTCAGCGGCTGCACGCCCTGGCCGGTGATGCGCAGCGTGCTGCTCAATGCGGGGCGCATCGGATACAGATAACCCAGGCCGCGCGGCTCGCTGGTTGAGCTGTAGACCCAGCTATCGCCGCCATGATGTTCGAGCTTGAGCCTGGAGATCGCCACCGTGGCACCGTGCCAGCTCCAGGCATACGAGGCCTCGAACGGCTCCAGGTCCTCCGCCAAGGCCATCGTCGTGGCGGCCGGCCCGAATATCCCGACGGCTGCGGCCAGCAGGCGCAGCGTCGGCCTGGCGCTGCGCGCTGCGCGCGCCGTACTCATGCTTCGATGACCACGCCGTGCTCGCCGTGCCTGACTGCGCCGATGATCATGGCGTGTTCGCCCGCCTGTTGTAGCACTCGCACCGCTTCGGCGGCATGCTCACTGGCCACCAGCACCACCATGCCGATACCGCAGTTGAAGGTGCGATGCATCTCGCCGTCGTCGATCACGCCGGTGCGCGCGAGCCAGTCGAATACCGGCTGCTGTGGCCAGCAGCGCCGCTGCAGCACCGCCTCCAGGCCGGGGCGCAGTACGCGCGGGATGTTGTCGGTCAGGCCACCACCGGTAATATGTGCGAGCGCGTGCACCGGCAGTACGCCGATCAGCTCCAACAGCGACTTCACGTAGATGCGCGTCGGCGTCAGCAGCAGGTCGAACAGCGATTGGCCTGCGAGTTGCGTGGCAGAAGTGGCACCGCTGATGCCGATGAGCTTGCGGATCAGCGAATATCCGTTCGAGTGCGGACCCGAGGAGGCAAGGCCGATGACCGTATCGCCGGCACCGACGCGGCCGCCATCGATGATGGCATCCTTCTCCACCACGCCGACGCAAAAGCCGGCAAGATCGTAGTCCTCGCCGTGATACATCCCGGGCATCTCGGCGGTTTCCCCGCCTACCAGCGCCGCCCCGGCCTGCACGCAGCCTTCGACGATGCCGCTGATGACGCTGGCGGCGACGTCGACGTTGAGGCGACCGGTCGCGTAGTAATCCAGGAAAAACAGCGGCTCCGCTCCCTGTACGACGACGTCATTGGCGCACATCGCCACCAGGTCGATGCCGATCGTATCGTGGCGGCCGGTCTCGATCGCCAGCCGCAGCTTGGTGCCGACGCCGTCGGTGCCGGAGACCAGCACCGGCCTGCGGTAGCGATCGAGCGGCAGTTCGATCATGGCGCCAAAGCCACCGATGCCTGCGAGCACCTCGGGGCGCATGCTGCGCTTGACCAGCGGCTTGATGCGCTCGACCAGGGCATCGCCGGCGTCGATGTCCACCCCGGCGTCACGATATGTATAGCTGTGCGGCTTGCTCATGGATGGCGTTTCGCAGTTTTGCCGCGGTACGCGCAGCGCTCGCGGGAGCACGTTATAGTAGCCGAGGGAGTCGTAGAAGAATGCACCGCGGTCGCGATTTTTTTCGGTCCTGTGCCCGCTGGGCGCTGATCCTGGCATGTGTCGGGTGTGACGCTCACGCCGCCCAGCTGCTGCCCTCACGCTATGGCGCGCTCGTTCCCGTTACCGACGGCCAGCAGGCGGCGCAGGATGCCAGCACCACCGCCGGCGCCGCCGATGCACTGCGGGCGCGGGTGACAGCAGCAGCGCACGGCGAACGCGACTACCACTACCAGTGCGGCCCGTAGGCCGCTGCCATGCGTCATCTGCCGAATTTAATCTGCCTGTTGCGCATCGTGCTGGTGTGGCCGATCGTCGTGTCGATTGCGCACGCCCACTATCCGCAGACGTTACTGCTGTTCTTTATCGCGGCGATGAGCGATGGGCTGGATGGTTACCTCGCCAAGCGATTCAACTGGACCTCGGAGCTGGGCAAGCTGCTCGATCCGCTGGCCGACAAGCTGCTGCTCGTGGGCGTGTTCCTGGTCGCCACCTGGTATGGCCTGATCCCCCGCTGGCTGACGATCGCCGCGGTCGGGCGCGATGCGCTCATCGTGCTCGGTTCGATCGCCTTTCACTTCGGCTGGGGTCCACTCAAGGGTCGACCCATGATCAGCAGCAAGATCAATACGCTGTTGCAGCTGCTCTATGTGCTGGCGATCGTGGGTCATGCAGGCTACGGCTTTCCGCCGCAGAGCGTGCTGGATGCCCTGGCCTGGCTGACCCTGGCCACGGTGCTGATCAGCGGCGTCGCCTACGTGCTCGAATTCACGCGGCGCGCGCTGCAGGCCGCGCGCGCCTGAGACCCAGCTGCGCCGCGTTGCAGGCACTGCCGCCGTGAAACAACTGCCCCTGGCCATGCGGCTGCGCGAGCGCGCGGTGTTCGACAGCTTTGTACCCGGGCCAAATGCTGCGGCGGTGGAACAGCTGCGTGCGCTGGCAGGTGGCGCATCGGCCGGCGTGTACTGGCTGTCCGGACCGCAGGCAGTCGGCAAGACTCATCTGCTGCAGGCGACCTGCGCCATGGCAAGAAGCACCGGCACCGGCACCGACGCCGCCTACCTGCCGCTGTCGCAACTGTTGGCATTGGGACCGGAGACGCTCGAGGGCTGGCACGGCGCGCGCGTGGTGGCGGTAGACGAGGTGGCGGCAATCGCCGGCCAGCGTGACTGGGAGCAGGCGATGTTCCGGCTGTATCGCGAGGTCGAGGAGCACGGCGCGGTAATGCTCGCAGCCGCCGCGGCGCCGCCGTTGCTGCTGAATTTTTCGCTGCCTGATCTGGCGTCGCGTTTCGCCGCCGCGACGCTGCTGCCACTGCGTGCGCTCGATGAGAGCCAGCAACGCGAGGCGTTGCGGCTACGGGCGCACGCGCGCGGTCTGGAGCTGCCGGAGGAGAGCGCGTTGTATCTGCAGCGACGCTTCCCGCGCGACCTGGCGACGCTGTACGAGCTGCTCGATGCGATCGATGCGGCCGCGCTGCAGGCGCAGCGGCGTCTCACGGTACCGTTCATCCGCCAGGTGCTCGGCCAGCGCTCCCCGCCCGTGCCAGAGTAACCGCGAGCTGCGCCACGCGTTTGCCGAGCGCCTGCGCCAGCACGCGCTCATCCTCGGTCAGGCCATGCTGTGCGCCCGCCACATGCGAGGCCCCGTACGGCGAACCCCCGGCGCGCGTAGTCGACAGCGCACGCTCGGTGTACGGCAATCCGACCAAGAGCATTCCGTGATGCAACAGCGGCAGCATCATCGACAGCAGCGTGGTCTCCTGTCCGCCGTGCATGGTTTGGGTAGCGGTAAAGACGGCAGCTGGCTTACCGGCGAGCGAGCCGTCGAGCCAAAGACTTGCGGTCGAATCCAGGAAGTACTTCAACGGCGCGGCCATATTGCCGAAGCGCGTCGGGCTGCCGAGCATCAGGGCATCGGCGCGCCGCAGTTCCTCCAGGGTCGCAAACGGCGGCCCCTGGTCAGGGACCGGCCGCGGTGCAGCCTCGCTGCTGGCGGTGACGGCCGGCACGGTGCGCAGCGTGGCGCTCGCCCCGGGGATAGATTCGATGCCGCGGCACGCCTGCCGCGCCAGCTCGGCGGTACTGCCGTCGCGCGAGTAATACACCACGAGTACTTCGCTCATCAAGCCAAGTCTAACCGCTAACGCAGGCGGCAATGCGGCCGGCGTGAGAGTCGTTGACCGCGTGCGCCCCGGCGGGAAATCATGTCCCATGGCTACAGATTCGCCCTCCACGGTGCCACCGGTCGCGCGCCGCTGCCTGGTGTCCGGTCGCGTGCAGGGGGTCTATTACCGCGCCACTGCCCAGCAGCGCGCCCGCGCCGCGGGCATCGCCGGCCATGCGCGCAACCTCGAGGATGGGCGGGTCGAGGTGCTGGCCTACGGCGAGGAGCGGCTGGTGCTGGAATTCATCGACTGGCTATGGATTGGACCATCGGGCGCCAAGGTGACGCATGTAATCGTAGAAGTCATTGAGTTTCACCCGACGCAGCGACCAGTGGATTTCAGGACGGCTTGAGCGGCGCGCGGCCCAGGTCGTCGGCGCCGTGCCAATAGGTGGTCCAGCGCACGATCACGCGGTCGGGATAGTCGCGCCGCCCGATGCTGCCGTTATAGCGCTCCAGCGCCCGGCGCACGTCGCGGCGTTCACTGTCCAGATAGAAGCGCAGTATCGCGCAACCCATGCGAAGGTTGGCCGTGATACGCGTGAGTTCATAGCGGCGCATGCCCAGCTGCTCGGGCCAGAACGGCATCACCTGCATCAGCCCGACCGCCCCGGCACTCGAGACCGCCCAGCGATCGAAGCCGCTTTCGACATCGAGCACTGCCATGACCAGTCCGGGCGGCAGCACGCTGGCCCCGGATCGATGCGTCTCGCAGTACACCGTCTGCAGGATCTCCAGCCGCTCCTTGTCGTCCTTGACGTAACGCCGCAGCTTCGGCTCCATCAGCGTGTACCAGACCGCGGAATCGTACTGATCGGCGAAGCACTGCGCCTGAACGATGGCCTGCTGCACCACTTCGCGCAGTTCGGGATCGCTCTGCGCGGGGACGCTACCTGCTGCCGCGAGCGCTTGGGGGACCAGCGGCATCACCCCGAGCAGCGCCAGCAGCAGCCGCCCGCAATGACGCGCGCTGCTCATGCCGCAGCCTTCAGGCCGGCGATGTGAATTGCAGGCGTGAACGGATGAACTCGAGCGCTGCATGTTGAGGGAAGTCCACGCTCTCGGTGGCGCGGCGATGGCGGTATTCGAGTGTGCCGGCGTCGAGGCCGCGCTCGCCCACGACCACGCGGTGCGGAATGCCCAAAAGCTCCGCGTCCGCGAACTTGACCCCGGGGCGGGCATCGCGATCGTCATACAGTACCTCGATGCCGGCGGTGCAGAGTTCGGCATACAGGGCGTCGGCCGCCGCACGCACCCGTGGTGACTTGTGCAAATTCAGCGGTACCAGGCATACCGTGAACGGTGCGATCGGATCGGGCCAGATGATTCCGCGCTGATCGTGGTTCTGCTCGATTGCGGCCGCGACGATGCGCGTTACACCGATGCCATAACAACCCATCAGCATTGCGGTGGCGGTGCCGGCCTCATCCAGCACCGTGGCATTCATGGCGGCACTGTATTTACGCCCGAGCTGGAAGATATGGCCGACCTCGATGCCGCGCACGATCTGCAGCCTGCCGTTGCCGGAGGGACTGGGATCTCCCGGCACCACATTGCGCAGATCCGCCCCTTGGGCTTCCGGCAGGTCCCGGCCCCAGTTTGCGCCGGTGAAATGCTGATCCTCTGCATTCGCTCCGCAGACAAAATCGGCCATTGCCAGTGCGGCATGATCGGCATACACACGCAACCCCGTAAGACCGATGGGCCCGACGGAACCGGGCGGGGAACCGGTCGCGGCCTGCACCATGGCGGCGCTCGCCATGCGCAGCGGGTTGGCAATGCCCGGTAATTTCTGCGCCTTGACCGCATTGAGTTCGTGATCGCCGCGCAGCAACAGGGCTGCCGGCGTGCCGTCGTCTCCCGCCACGATCAGGGTCTTCAGGCAGCGCGACGCCGGGATCCCAAGCAGCGCGCTCAGCTGCTCGATGGTGTGGGCGCCTGGGGTTGGAATGCGCTCCAGCAGCTCTGCCGGTGCCGCACGCGGCGCTGCCGGGGGCAGCGCTGCGGCCAGTTCCAGGTTGGCGGCGAAATCGTCGGCATCGGAGATCGCAATCGCATCTTCTCCGGAGGCCGCCAGCACCTGGAATTCCTCCGAGGCGCTGCCGCCGATCGCTCCGGGGTCGGCCTGCACAGTGCGAAACTTCAGCCCCATACGCTGGAACATGCGCGTGTAGGCCGCTCGCATCGCGGCGTAGCCTTCCGCCAGCGATCGCTCATCGACATGGAACGAATAAGCGTCCTTCATGATGAACTCGCGCGCGCGCATCACGCCGAAGCGCGGCCGCACCTCGTCGCGGAACTTGAGCTGGATCTGGTAGAAGTTGACCGGCAGCTGGCGGTAACTCTTGATTTCGCGCCGCGCGATATCGGTGATCACCTCCTCATGCGTGGGCCCGAACACAAAGTCGCGCTCATGGCGATCCTTCAGGCGCAGCAGCTCCGGGCCGAATTCGCTCCAGCGACCCGACTCCTGCCACAGTTCGGCCGGCTGGATCGCCGGCATCAGCAGCTCGAACGCTCCAGCCCGGTTCATCTCCTCGCGCACGATGCCCTCGACCTTGCGCAGCGCGCGCAGGCCGAGCGGCAGCCAGCTGTAGATTCCGGCCGCGACGCGCCGGATCATCCCGGCGCGCAGCATCAGCTGGTGGCTGATGACATCAGCCTCGGACGGGGTTTCCTTGACGGTATTGATCGGGTATTGCGATAGGCGCATGCGGCGAGCGGGACGGTGGCATAAAAATGCAATGCTAACAGAAGGGTTAGTGCGGGTTGATGCGGTTGGTTGTGACTGGGGGGCACTCACCCTATGATGCCAATCCTCATGGATCCCGACAGCCCGCCCGTACGCCGTCAGTCGCGCGGCATCTATCTGCTGCCCAATCTGCTGACGACCGGTTGCCTGTTTTCCGGCTTCTACGCCATCGTCGCCGCGATCGATGGCAACTTCGAGCGCGCCGGCGTGGCGGTATTCATCGCCATGATCTTTGACGGCCTGGACGGCCGCGTTGCCCGCCTGACCAGCACCGAAACCGCATTCGGGAAGGAATACGACAGCCTGGCCGATATGGTCGCCTTCGGCGTCGCGCCGGCGATCGTGTCCTATCAATGGGGCGTGGCCCGGATCGCCGAGTACGGTAAGGCCTGGTATCGATTCGGCTGGCTGGCGGCGTTTTTCTATGCCGTGGCGGCGGCGCTGCGGCTGGCAAAATTCGGCTCGCGGGTGCAGGACAAGCGCTATTTCGAAGGACTGCCCAGCCCGTCGGCCGCGGCCGTCGTAGCCGCGTTCCTGTGGATGTCGAGCGAGTGGCGCGAACCTGGTCTGCCAGGATTGATACTCGCCTTCATGATCACGGCCGCCGCCGGCGCGCTGATGGTGTGCCGCTTTTCTTATTCGAGCTTCAAGGGCTTCGATCTGACGCGGCCGGTACGCTTCATCTGGCTGGTTGGCGTGGCGTTGATCTTCATCGTCATCGCCCCGGCGCCGGCGATCGTACTGCTCGCCATCTTTGGCGGCTATGCGCTGTGGTCGCCGGTGGTGTGGGTGTGGCGGCGCATTCGGCGCTCAAAGCGCATGGAGCGCAAAGCGCCCCCGGATGGTGTGCTGTGAGCGCGCGCGAGCAGTATCTGGAGGCGTTGGGGATAGAGCTGTGGACTGCGCGGCTGCGATCGGCAGCGGCGCCGCCTCACGAGCCCGAGCCCGAGCTGCAGCTCGCGCCCGCACCGGGCCCCCAGCCCGAGACCCGGTCTACCGTGGTAGCGCCGGTCGACGAGGCAGCGTGGGAGGCGCTGCGGCTCGAGGTCAGCGGCTGCACACGTTGCGAGCTATGCAACACTCGCACCCAGACCGTGTTTGGCGTCGGCAACCGCAGCGCCGAGTTGCTAGTCATCGGCGAGGCGCCGGGCGCCGACGAGGACCTTCAGGGCGAGCCGTTCGTCGGGCGCGCGGGGCAACTGCTCAATTCCATGCTGCGGGCGCTGGGCAGCCCGCGCGAGACGGTGTACATCGCCAATGTGCTCAAGTGCCGGCCGCCGGGGAATCGGGATCCCAAGCCGGCGGAAGTGGCCTCCTGCCTGCCCTACCTGCAGCGGCAAGTCGATATGATCCAGCCGCGACTGATGCTCGCGGTGGGCCGTATTGCGGCGCAAAACCTGCTCGCCACCGATACACCGATCGGGCGCCTGCGTGGCCAGGTGCATCGCTTCGGCACGCGCGCGACGCCGCTGATCGTGACCTACCATCCGGCCTATCTGCTGCGCAGTCCGAGCGAGAAGCGCAAGTCCTGGGGCGATCTGAAATTCGTCCGTGCCGAACTGGCGCAGTTGCGTGGCGCGGCGGGGGCGCGGCTGCCTGCGGGACTTGCTGGCCTGCAGTCCGGAGCGTAGGTAGTCGGTCTATGGCGGTGGTGCGACAAGAGGCGATCGGGATGCCCGGGCTCGATATCCGCAGCATGCAGGAGGCGGATATAGCCCGAGTGCTGCGTATCGAGCGGGCGTCCTATGCCTTTCCCTGGACCGAGGGGATTTTCCGCGACTGTCTGCGCGTCAATTACACCTGTCGCGTCGCCGAGATCGGGCTTGTGGCGGTGGGCTATGGGATCCTGAGCGTCGCTGCCGGTGAGGCTCATCTGCTCAACCTGTGCGTTGCCGAGGCCTATCGCTGCCGCGGCATCGGGCGCCGCCTGCTGGCCCACCTGCTGCTGGCGGCCGGTAATGCCGGCGCCGGGGAAGCGTTCCTGGAAGCACGTCCCTCCAATACCTCCGCTATCCGTCTCTATCAATCGTTGGGGTTCACGCAGATCGGCATGCGGCGCGGCTATTATCAGGCCAGCGACGGTCGCGAAGATGCGATCGTGCTCAAGCGCCGCATCGATTAGAATCGCGCGCCTTTCACCTTACGACCACCATCATTCTTAATGACTGCGCTCGAGCAGCAAGTCGCGCGGCGGCGCACCTTTGCCATTATTTCGCACCCCGATGCCGGCAAGACCACCTTGACCGAGAAGCTGCTGCTGTTCGGTGGTGCGATCGCGATGGCGGGAACGGTCAAGGGACGCAAGGCGGCGCGTCACGCGACCTCGGACTGGATGCGCCTGGAGCAGCAGCGCGGCATCTCGGTGACCAGCTCGGTGATGCAGTTTCCGTACCGCGATCACATCATCAACCTGCTTGATACCCCGGGGCATGAGGACTTTTCCGAAGACACCTACCGAACGCTGACCGCGGTCGATTCGGCGCTGATGGTGATCGACTGCGCCAAGGGAGTGGAAGAGCGCACCATCAAGTTGATGGAAGTCTGCCGGCTGCGCGACACGCCGATCATGACCTTCATCAACAAGCTCGATCGCGACGGCCGCGCGCCGATCGAGCTGCTGGATGAGATCGAGCGGGTACTCAGGATCCAGACCGCCCCGATCACCTGGCCGATCGGCATGGGCCGCGATCTCAAGGGCATCTATCACCTGCTGGAGGACCGGATCTACGTCTATGAGGCGGGCGAGCGCGGGCGCGTCGGCGGCAATCGGGTGATCGAGGGTTTGAGCTCGAGCGCGGCGCGCGCGCTGTTCGGCGAGGACGCGGCAAGTCTCGCCGCCGAGATCGAGCTGGTACGCGGTGCCACTGCCGCCTTCGATCCTGAGAGCTACCGCGCCGGCCGCCAGACTCCGGTGCTGTTCGGCTCGGCGATCAGCAACTTCGGCGTCGAGGAGTTGCTGCGCTCGTTCGTTACACACGCGCCGGCGCCGTTGCCGCGCGCCTGCCGCGAGCGCAGCGTGGAAGCGAGCGAGCCGAACTTGAGCGGCTTCGTGTTCAAGATCCAGGCCAACATGGATCCTGGTCATCGCGATCGAATCGCATTTCTGCGCCTGTGCTCCGGCCGCTACCAGCGTGGTATGCGCATCCGGCACGTGCGGCTGAAAAAGGATCTGAAGATCGCCGATGCGCTGACCTTCATGGCCGCGGACCGCGCGCAGGCGCAGGAAGCCTATGCCGGCGACATCGTCGGCCTGCACAATCATGGCACCATCAATATCGGCGACAGCTTCAGCGAAGGTGAGCCGCTGCACTTCACCGGAATACCGAACTTCGCCCCGGAGATCTTCCGCCGCGCGGTGTTGAAGGATCCGATGCGTATGAAGGCACTGGCCAAGGGTCTCGATCAGCTGTGCGAGGAGGGCGCGACACAGCTGTTCCGGCCACTGCGCAACAGCGATCTGATCCTGGGTGCGGTCGGCCAGTTGCAATTCGAGGTGGTCGCGTTCCGGCTGCAGGACGAATATGGCGTGCAATGCGTGTTCGACAACATCGCGGTGCATACGGCGCGCTGGGTAAGCGCCGTGCAGCCAGCAAGGCTCGATGAATTCAGGCTCAAGGCCTACGAGCACCTGGCGCTCGATCACGGCGGCGCGCTGGTGTACCTGGCGCCCTCGCGGGTGAACCTGCAGCTCACGCAGGAGCGCTGGCCGGATATCGGGTTTCACACCACGCGCGAACACCTGGTGGAGTAGCGCTAGCATAGTCCGGGCCGCAGCAGGGAGTACGGTTTGAGTTCCAAACGCGCCGCTCAATGGGCCTGGGCGCTCACCGCCTGGGCCAATCACGCCTTCGCCACCACCGTGCTGGTCGGTTTCTTTCCGATTTTCTTCGATCAGTTCTGGGCCGCGAAGCTGCCGGGCACGACTTCGACGTTTTATCTCGGCCTGACCAATTCCAGTGCCGCGTTCATCGTCATGCTGCTGGCGCCCTGGTTGGGCGCGCTGTCCGATCGGCGTGGCGAGAAAAAACTCTGGTTCGGAATCTGGAGCGCGATCGGCGCGCTGGCGACCGCTGCGCTGTGTCTCATTGGCGCCGGCCACTGGGCCTGGGCACTGATCGTGTTCGGGCTGGGGTCGATCGGCTTCTTTGCCGGCTCCTCGTTTCAGGATGCGCTGATCGTGCAGGTGGCGGATGCGCGCCAGACCAACCGCGTATCCTCGCTCGGCTTTGCGCTCGGATACCTGGGAGGCGGCCTGATCTTCCTGTTCAACGTATTGCTGGTGAAATATCCGCACTGGTTTCATATCCCGGACGCCAGTACCGCGATCCGCATCGCGTTTGTGGACGTGGCGCTGTGGTGGATCGTGTTCTCGCTGCCGCTGTACCGCTATGTGCACGAAGCGGCGCCGACTGCCATCTCGACCGGCTGGCGCGAGCTGTGGCACACGCTGCGCGGGGTACTGCGCGACCGGCCGGTGCTGAACTTCCTGCTGGCCTACTGGCTGTACATCGACGCCATTGGAACGCTGCAGCAGATGGCGGTGGATTTCGGCATCAAGCTCGGCTTCTCGTCCAACGCGCTGATCCAGGCGCTGTTGCTGGTGCAGTTCGTATCCTTTCCGAGCGCGCTACTTTTCGGCCGGCTCGGTGATCGCATCGGCACGCGGCGCGCGATCTACCTGGGCCTGGGGGTGTTCGTGGCGCTGACCTGCTTTGCCTACTTCATGCAGAACGAGCGCCAGTTCTACATTCTGGCCGCGGTCGTGGGCACGGTGCAGGGCGGAGTGCAGGCGCTGTCGCGCTCCTACTTCGCGCGCCTGATTCCACGCGAACGCGCCGGCGAGTACTTCGGTTTCTACAACATGCTGGCCAAATTCGCGGCGGTGCTCGGTCCGCTGGCGATGGGGGTGGTCGCAATCGCCACCGGCAATCAGCGCCTGTCGATCCTGGTGCTCGAAGTGTTCTTCATCGGCGGTGCGCTGCTGCTGGCGCGGGTGCGCGAGCCGGACGCAGTGCGCTAGTCAGCCTGCGCGGGGCCGCAGCAGCCGCACGGCACGCCGAAACTGCTCCAGTTGCGCTGCGCTGGCGGCCGGCCCGTAGCGCAGTCGAGCGTAGCGGCGCGCCAGCGCGGCCAGCGTGGCCGAAAGTTCCGGGTGGGCGCGACCGACGCGTGCGGCGTAATCCGTCGGGCATTCGTACGCGGCGCGCGGTGCCGCAAGGCGCCGCAATTTTCGCTCCAGCGCGCGCCAGCTGCGGCTCAGGCCGTCCTCGGCGCCAGGTTGCGCGCGCGGACGCAATCCCCAGGCGATCGCGGCCAACCAGATGCCAGCGCCGGCCGCCAACAGCAGCGCCAGCGCTTCCAGGTCGTGGTTCCTGATACCGAGCAGGCCGAGCAGGCCGAGCTGGCGGGCGAAATTGAAACCGATGAATTCGTCCTGCCACCAGGCATTGAGTCCCTGCCAGGCCTGTACCGCGTTCACGATCCAGACCGAGTCCAGCAGCCGCCGGTGACCGGTGGCTGCGGCCGGCAGCAGGTCCTCGAGTTCTTCCGTCAGGCGTCCCGGTGCCACCACCGCGGTTGGATCTATTCGCACCCAGCCCCGGCCGTCGAGCCAAACCTCAGCCCAGGCATGGGCGTCGGATTGAGTGACATACAGATATTCACCGTAGCGATTCCAGATGCCGCCCAAGTAGCCGGTCACCACCCGCGCCGGCACGCCACCGGCGCGCATCAGCATGACAAAGGCGGAAGCGTAGTGACCGCAAAATCCTTCGCGCGTGCGAAACAGCAGGTCATCGACTGAATCAAAATTCAGCAGCGGCGGCTCGAGCGTGTAACTGAAATCGCCGTGACGCAGATAATCGAGCACCGCGTCTATATAGGCGCGGTCGCCGTCCGCGCCGGCTCGCAGTGAGTGCGCCAGCTCGACGCTGCGCGGATTGCGGCCCGGTGGCAATTGCAGATCCAGTCGCCGCGCGGCGGCAGACAGCGGCTCATCAGTGCGATGCTGCAGGTAGGACTGCAGCCGGTAGCTGACCGCACGGCTCACTGGCGCCGGCGCGACCAGCTGGTAATCGAAAGTCGGGTATGCATTGGGCAGCGTGTCCGGCACGCCCTGGGGCAGTTCCAGCGCAATCAGGATGTTGTGCTGGTTCGGCTCCAGTGTGATTTCGTAGTCGTAGGCTGGCCCGTGAAACTGCAGCACGGGCGCGCGCCCCAGGTCGACGCGCCGGCGGCGCCAGGTGTAGCCGTCGAAGTCGTGCAGCACCGGCCCGCGCCAGTAGCGCTCGGCCGGCGGCGGCAGCGCACCGTCGAACCGCACGCGTAGCGCCGCATCGCCGGATTGCGTCAGTTGCGAGATGCTGCCGGGGCTCATCTCGTCGCCGAGGCCGGTGAACGCCTGGTCGGGCTGCGGAATTGCCCAGAACGATCCGGACAGGCGCGGAACAAACAGGAACAGCAGCAGTGCGAACGGCAGCGCCCACGCCAGGCTCAGCGCCGATCGGCGCAGCATCGCGGCAGCGGGCGGCGCATCGGCACCGGCGCCAAGCGCGTACAGCGCGCCGCACAGTAGCCACAACTCGGCCGCGTACAGCGGCAGCAGCCACAGCGCCTGGCGGTCCAGGCAGGCAGCGAGCAGCAGAAACAGTGCCGCGCCCAACACGATCAGCCAGTCGCGCCGGCGCACGGTCTCGGTCAGTTTCAGTGTCGCCATCGCCACCAGCAGGCTGGAGCCGGCTTCGACGCCGTTGAGGGTGTGAAATCCGACCAGCACTGCGAGTGTCAGCAGGCCGGCCACGCCGATTCGCAGGTAGCGGGCGGGCAGGCGGGGCGCCTTGCGCAGGTTGCGCGCCCGCCAGGCCACGGCTGCCAGCGCCAGCGGCAGGCACCACAGCGCCGTATGGTGCGCGTTGAGCAGCACCGCGCCCAGAAAGCCACCCAGCAGCAGCCACACGGTCTGCGGTGGCAGCAGCACCGGCTCATCGGCGATGACTGGGCGCGCGTTCACTGGCGGTACAGCCCCAGGGCTTCCAGGCAGGCGCGTTGATGGGCGATGCCGTGCCCGGGCGGTAGCGATTGCTGCGGCAGCCGCACGCTGTAGGTCTCCCCGAGGCGCTCGCAGTCGAGCACCCATTGCGTCAGCTGCGACAGACGCCGTTCCAGCGACAGCCCCTGCAGCCGCGTGAAGTCCAGTACGCGGCGCGCGCCGGCGGGCGCATCGTAGTGCGCCACCAGCAGCGGTGCGCCGCGCGCGTAGGATTTCCAGGCGACGCTGCGCGGCGGATCGCCATCCTGCAACGGCCGCAGCCAGGCCCATTCTTCATCGCCACTGACGCGCGAGCGCCACGCGCCGCGCAGCTCGTTGCCGCCACGCGCCGGCAGCGGGCGAGCTCCCGCCGGTGCCGGATACACGATGGCCTCGAGCGGCAGGTGCAGCCAGGTCCAGGCTCGAAACAGCCCCAAGGGAGCACTACTCGACAGCTCGAGCCGCTCGATGCGCTGCCGGCCGCGTGCGCCGGCCTGAAACGCCAGCCGCACCATCTGCGTGCCGCCCGGAGACATGTGGAAGCGGCTCGGTACACAGCCCGGGGAGCGCACCAGCAGCCCGGCGCGCACGCGCGTCTGTGCGTTTTCGAAGTAGAGCTGCAATTCGCCCAGTTGCCCGGCGAAGGTATTGTCGACCTCGGCTCGCAGCAGCATCAGGCCCGACAGCATGCCATGGCATTCATGCATCGATACCAGCGTCACGCCGCACAGCATGAAGCACAGCATCAGCGCCAGGCTGTTGTCGTAGTTCATGCCGGCGAGCAGCATCACGAACAGCAATGCCGCCGCTGCAGCGCCGCTGGCGGTAGGCAGGATGTAGATGCGCCGCGCCTGCAGCGCCACCGGCGGCAAGTCATCGCCCTGACGGGCGCGCGCCCAGCGCGCCAGCGCCGCCGCCAGCGCGGCGCGCGGCTCAGATAGGAACCGCGACTGCCTTGATGAGCGCATCGGCGAGTTCGCTGCCATGCGTGGCCGCTTCGCCCTGCCGGGTCTCCAGGCGATGCGCCGCAATGGCGGGAAATACCATCTGCACGTGCTCGGGCAGCACGGCGCTCTCACCCTGGACCAGGGCCCAGGCCTGGGCGGCGCGCAGCAGACCCTGCGCCGCCCGCGGCGACAGTCCGAGCGCCAGCTCCAGGCGGCTGCGGGCTACCAATGCCTGCACGTAATCAAGCAGCGCGTCGGCCACATGCACGCCGCGCACCTGGCGCTGCAGATTCAGTACCTCGGCACCGCTGAGTACCGCCGCAGTATCGTTCAGCAGCTCGCGCCGTTCGCCCTGCAGCAACACACGCCGCTCCGAGGCCCGATCCGGATAACCCAGGCTCACGCGCATCAGGAATCGATCGAGCTGCGACTCCGGCAGGCCATAGGTGCCGACCTGCTCGTGCGGATTCTGGGTCGCCACCACGTAGAACGGCTCGGGCAGCGGGTAAGTCACGCCATCGACGCTGACCTGCCGCTCCTCCATGGCTTCCAGCAGCGCGCTCTGCGCTTTGGGGCTGGCGCGATTGACCTCGTCGGCCAGCAACAGCTGGGTGAATACCGGGCCGCGCCGGAATTGGAATTTGTGTGTGTCGCGGTCGAAGATCGATACGCCGATGATATCGGCCGGCAACATGTCGCTGGTGAATTGCACCCGCGTCCATTCCAGCCCCAGTACCCGCGCCAAGCAGTGCGCGAGCGTGGTCTTGCCCACACCGGGCACGTCCTCGATCAGCAGGTGACCGCGCGCCAGCAGGCAGGTCAGGCACAGCCGCACCTGCTGGCCCTTGCCGAGGATGATGCGCTCGATCGCGGCCACGGTCTCATTCAGGCGGTTCAAGCACCCTCCCGGGGCAGCGCCCGCACCTGTCCGATGTGGCGCAGCAGCGCCGCGCGCTCGCTCTCGCGCTCGGCGAGGCGCACGCGCTCCTGCTCGACCACGTCGGCGGGCGCGCTGTTGACGAAGCTGTGGTTGGTGAGCTTGCCGCGCGATTTGCCCAGCTCCTGTTCGATCTTCTGCAGCCGCTTGTCGAGGCGTTGCAATTCGCTCGCGGGCTCGATCAGTCCGGCCATCGGCACCAGCAGGCTAAGCTCGCCGACCTGCGCGGCGGCCGCCGGCGGGGCAGTTTCACCGGCGGCGAGCGGGCGCACACTGGCCAGACCGGCGAGGCGCGACAGCAGCGCATGATGACGCTGCGCCAGTTGCAGATCGCCCGCACTGGCATGCTGCAGCAGCAGCGGCAGACGCTGGGCAGGGCTGATATCCATCTCGCCACGGATCTGCCGGATGGCCAGTACCAGCTGCATCACCCAGCGCAGTTCAGTTTCGGCGGCCGCGTCATGTGCGAATTGCGCCGCCTGCGGCCAGGGTGCGAGCATCACGCTCGGGCCGCTGACGCCGGCCAGCGGGGCCACGCGCAACCAGATGTCCTCGCTGATGAACGGCATCAGCGGGTGCAGCGTGCGCAGCAGCGCTTCCAGCACCTCCAGCATGGTGCGGCGTGCGGCGTGCTGCGCGGCCGGATGGTGCGCGTCCTGCAGCACCGGCTTGACGATCTCCAGATACCAGTCGCAGTACTCATGCCAGGTGAATTCGTAGAGCGCGCTGGCGGCAAAATCGAACCGGTAGTCGTCGAACGCGCGCTCGACCGCACTGATCGTGGCACCAAGGCGCGAACGGATCCAGCGATTGGCCACATCAATGGCCGTGGTATCTGCTGACGGTGCTGTGCGGAGGATCGAGGCGCCGGTCGCTTGCGGTGCTGCCTGGTCCAGCATCAGCATCACGAAGCGCGCTGCGTTCCACAGTTTGTTGCAGAAATTGCGATACCCGGCTACGCGGCCCAGATCGAAGCGCAGTTCCCGGCTCTGGGTGGCGAACGAGGCGAAGGTAAAGCGCAGCGCGTCGGTGCCGTAGGCGGCAATGCCGTTCGGGTACTGCTTGCGCGTGGCGCGTTCGATGGCGGCCGCAAGGTGCGGCTGCATCAGTCCGGCGGTGCGCTTGGCCACCAGCGCTTCCAGATCGATACCGTCGATGATGTCCAGCGGATCGATGACGTTGCCCTTGGACTTGGACATCTTCTGCCCGTCGGCGTCGAGGATCAGGCCGTGCAGGTACACCTGCCGAAACGGCACCTCGCCCATGAACTTCAGTCCGAACATCAGCATGCGCGCGACCCAGAAAAATATGATGTCGAATCCCGTGACCAGCACGTCGGTCGGGTAGTAGAGCTCGAGCTCGGGAGGCCGTTCGGGCCAGCCCTGGGTTGAGAATGGCCACAGCGCCGAAGAGAACCAGGTGTCGAGCACGTCGTCATCCTGGCGCAGCGGCACCTCGCGGCCATGGCGCGCGCGCGCCTGCGCCTGCGCTTCAGCCGCGCTGCGTGCGACGTAGATCTCGCCGTCCTCGTCATACCAGGCCGGAATCCGGTGCCCCCACCACAGCTGACGGCTGATGCACCAGTCCTGGATATTGCGCATCCACTGGTAGAAGGTCTTGTCCCAGTTCTCCGGCACGAAGCGCACCCGACCGGATTCGACCGCGGCGATGGCCGGTGCCGCCAGCGGCGCAATGCGCACGTACCATTGATCGGTCAGATAAGGCTCGATCACCGCCCCGGTGCGGTCACCGCGCGGGATCATCAGCTTGTGCGGCTCGACACGCTCGAGCAGGCCGTCGGCGTCGAGCTCGGCCACGATGCGCTCGCGCGCCTGGAAGCGATCGAGGCCGCGCAGGTGCGCCGGCGCATTGTCGTTCAAGCGCGCGTCGGGCGTGAAGATGTTGATCAGCGGCAGCCCGTGACGCATGCCGATGGCGTAGTCGTTGAAGTCGTGCGCCGGAGTTATCTTCAGGCAGCCGGTGCCGAAGGCGGGGTCGACGTAGCTGTCGGCGATGATCGGGATCTCGCGTCCGGTCAGTGGCAGCCGCAGCTTGCGCCCGATCAACGCCCGGTAGCGTTCATCGTCCGGGTGTACCGCGACCGCGGTGTCCCCCAGCATGGTCTCGGGGCGCGTGGTGGCCACCACCAGCTGACCGGCGCCATCGGCCAGCCGATACCGCACATGCCACAGCAGTCCGTCCTCCTCCTCGGACAGTACCTCCAGGTCCGACAGCGCCGTGCCCAGCACCGGATCCCAGTTGACCAGGCGCTGGCCGCGGTAGATCAGGCCTTCCTGATGCAGGCGCACGAAGGCTTCAATGACTGCGCGCGACAGGCCGGGGTCCATGGTGAAGCGCTCGCGCGTCCAGTCCACCGAGGCGCCAAGACGCCGCAACTGCTGCGCGATGGTGCTGCCCGACTGCTGTTTCCAGGCCCAGACACGCTCGACAAAGGCTTCGCGCGTCAAATCGGTACGCCGCCTGCCTTCGACGTTGAGCTGCCGCTCGACCACCATCTGTGTGGCAATGCCGGCGTGGTCGGTACCGAATTGCCACAACGCCTGCTCGCCGCGCATGCGGTGCAGGCGTATCAGCGCATCCATGATCGTGTCCTGGAATGCGTGCCCCATGTGCAGCGTGCCGGTCACGTTCGGCGGCGGAATCACGATGCAGTAGCTGCGTGCAGCCGGCTGCGGGGCAAAATACCCGGCCGCCTCCCAACGCTGATACAGACGCTGTTCGATAGCGGCGGGCGAGTAGACTTTTTCCATCCGGGAATGAGGGTGACCTGAAAGCCCCGCAATTATAGGGCTTGAGCTCAGGGCCTAAGGTGTTTCTTCGGCCGCGATGGTGTGCGTTTCAGGCGCCAGCCCCAGGTCGCGGTAATGACGAAAGCGGTTGCGCCCGGCGCGCCGCCGCGGCTCCTCCGCGTCCACGATCTCGGCGATGCGGCCGGCGCGCGTGGCGGCCGCGGGCACTTCGGTGCCCAGATTCAGCAGCACGTCGAAGGCCTGCTGCGGCTGTGCCTCACACCCCAGCAGCACCGGCGTGTGCTGCCATTGCTGCGGGTCGCTATAGATCTCATGCGGCACGAAGCTGCGGTCGGCGAAGGTCCATAGCAGGTCATCGAAGCTGCGCAATTCGGCGGCGTCGTCCAGCCAGACGAACACCCGCTGATCGGCCAGATAGGCCTTCTCGGCGAGCCGGCAGGCGAATTTGAGGCGCGAGCGCGCCTCGCTACCCGGCAGCACGTAAAAATCGACGCGTGGCGCCGCTGGCACCTACGACCTTGCCCCGGCGGCGCGCCGGGTCAGAAAATCCGCCACCAGGGACAGCGGCCGACCGGTGGCACCCTTGGCGGCACCGCCGGTCCAGGCGCTGCCGGCAATGTCCATGTGCGCCC
>Ga0302326_10003797_pt1 | contig 35417 bp, 33 predicted proteins | sample Palsa_T0_3_FD_202264 | JGI IMG/M metagenome (GOLD analysis project Ga0302326, IMG submission 202264) | Peat permafrost microbial communities from Stordalen Mire near Abisko, Sweden - Palsa_T0_3 | ecosystem: Environmental > Terrestrial > Soil > Palsa > Peat permafrost | place: Sweden: Abisko...
ACACGCCCCGGCTGCCCGCGCGCGGGGTGGGTGTTATCTTTGTGGCCGCGGGCGGGCGGGGGGGCGGGGGGCCTGTGTTCGGGGGCCCCCCCGCGACAGTGGTGCAGGCGATGCTCGACCACGACGGGGTCGAGGTGATCTCGTTCACCGGCGGTGTCGCTGTCGGAAAATCGATCGCCGACCGGCTCGGCTACCGCCGCGCGGTGCTCGAGCTCGGAGGCAACGATCCGCTGATCGTCCTCGCCGACGCCGACCTCGAGGAGGCCGCGCAGCTCGCGGTCCGGGGCTCGTTCGCGAACTCCGGCCAGCGCTGCACCGCGGTGAAGCGGATCCTCGCGGTCGAGCAGGTCGCCGACGAGCTCGCCGAGCGGATCGCGAACGGGGCGCGCGCGCTCGTTGCCGGCGACCCGCTCGAGGACGCGACCGACGTCGGCACCGTGATCGACGAGGCCGCCGCGAGGGTGATCGAGGAACGGATCGGCGGCGCGGTCGCCGCGGGCGCGACACTGCTCTACGGCGGTGACCGGAGCGGCGCGCTGCTGACCCCCGCCGTCCTCGACCACGTCCCGCGGGCGGTCGAGCTGGTCGCCAGCGAGACGTTCGGCCCGGTCGCCCCGATCATCCGCGTGCGCGACCTCGATGACGCGATCGCGACCGCGAACGGAACCCCGTACGCGCTTTCGAGCGCCCTCTGCACGTTCGACTGGCGGGCGATCTCGCGCTGCATCCGCGAGCTCAGGGTCGGAACCGTCAACGTCCGCGAGGTGCCCGGCTACCGCACCGAGCTGACGCCGTTCGGCGGCATCGGCGACAGTGGGCTCGGAGTCAAGGAGGGCGTGCGCGACGCGATCCGCGCGATGTCCTTCACGAAGCTCTACACGCTGCCCTGGAGCTGACGATGGCGGATGGCGCGTCGATCGATGCCACCGTTGGCGAGATCCTCGAGGCGTGCCGTTCGATGACCGGCCTGCCCTACGACGGCGAGCCGGTCGACCAGCTCGAGCACGCCCTCCAGTGCGCCTGGCTGGCCCGGACCTCCGGCGCGGGCACAGAGTTCGTGATCGCCGCGCTGCTCCACGACATCGCGCGGGCTCCGGCGGTCGCCGGCATCCCCTACGACGGGCCGCGCGAGCACCACGGCGAGGCCGCCGCCCGCTGGCTCGAGCCACGGGTGGGCGCTCGGATCGCCTGGCTGGCGGAGTCCCACGTGCCCGCCAAGCGCTACCTCGTCGCGACCGACCCCGGCTACCGCGATCAGCTCACCGAGGTTTCCGCCCGCACGCTGAAGGCTCAGGGCGGACCAATGAGCGACGCCGAGATCGCCGACTTCCGCGTCGCCGGCGACTGGCGCGAAGCCGTCGCGCTGCGGCTGATCGACGACCGCGGAAAGGTGCCCGGCGCCGCCGTGCCCGACCTGGAGGCCTACCGGGCCGAACTCACGGCGGTCGTAGCGGCCGCGCTGGGTGAGGGTCGCGGCGTCCGCTGAGGCCGCGGCGGAGGCCGCTCGGGGAGGATCGATGTTGGCTTGCGGGGGCATGAGCGCGGTATCGGAGACGTGGTGCGACCCAACCCTGGTTCAGTCCCGGCCCGAAACCCCGCCGCGCCGCGCCGCAGGCTGATCACCGCGCCCGCGGCGCCCGCTTCCCCGGCGGCGGTCCCGCCCGCGGCGGGGGCGGGGGCCGCGGGGGCGGCGGCCGCCTCGGCGGCGCCTCGCCTGACAGCGCACTCGCAACCCGGGGCAGGAGCCGCGCGAGCGCGTCGGCCTCCGGTGGCGGGAGATCGCTGAGCAGCCCGCCGACGCGCTCGCGCAACAGCCCCTCGGCCGAGCTGAACGCGCTCTGGCCGGCACTCGTCAGCTCGAGCAGCTGACGCCGCCGGTCGTCCGCTTGACCGCTTCGCGACACGAACCCGGCTTCGACGAGTCCGGAGATGAGCTGCGAGATCGCCGGGCCAGAAACGCCGGTGCGGCGCGCCAGCTCTGCACCGCCCACGCCCTCGCGAGCGATCGCCCTCAAGGCGAGGTACTGCGACGGCGTCAGCGGAGGGTCGTGCCGGGCGAGCAGCCGCTCGACCCATCGGGTCACCAGCGGCGCGACAGTCAGGAGCGCGTCGGCGGCGCGTGTTTGAGAGTGACGAGGAGGCATTAGGTAAGCTACCTTAACAACTAACCATGCTTATCTTACGACTGATCCTTGCAGGAATCGCCGTGATCGGGCTCGCGGTCAGCCCGGGCACCGCGCGCGGGGCCGCGGTGGCGGTTGGCGCAGCCGGCGTCGACGTCGCACTCGGGACGGGCATCGCACCCGCGATCCACGTCGTCACACCGATGTTCGTCTTTCTCTCCGCGGCACTCACGCTTGCTGCCACCGTCGAGCGGACGGGCCTCTCCGAGCGCGTGGCGGAAGCGCTCGCAGCCCGAGCCGACGGCAGCTCGTTCGTCCTCTATGCCTACGTCTGCGCGGCTTGCGCGGCCATGACCGCCGCGGTCTCGCTCGACGGTGCCGTCGTGCTGATGGCGCCAATCCTGCTCGCGCTGAGCCGCCATCACGGAGCTCCGCTCACGCCCCTGTTCCTGGGCACCGTCGTTGTCGCCAACGCCTCCTCGATCGCCGTCCCGCAGGGCAACCCGACGAATCTCCTGATCATCGCGCGACTCGGCATATCTCCCGCCACGTTCCTCCTTCACATGGCGGTCCCGGGCGCGATCGCCGCCGTCCTCTGCGCGGCCTGCGTGGCGGCGGCTCATCGCCGCCGGCTGGGGATCCGGTACGCCCCAGCGCGCGAGCAGCAGAGCATCCCCGCGGCACTTTCGGCGGCCGAGCTCCACGCCGGGGCCGCGCTCGTCAGCGCAGCCGTGGCCGGCTGGGTCGCTCCGCTGCTGGGGATCGATCCGTGGTGGCCGTTCTCCGCCGTCGTCGTGCTCGCGCTGATCGCCGGACGCCGGCGACCCGCAGCGATCGTCCCCTGGCAGATCGGTTGCCAGATCGCGGCGACGCTGGTCGTCGTGGAAGCCTTGGGCACGCCTGGCGTCGAACGGCTCGGGTCGGCGCTGCCCGGACTGCTGATCGTCGCCGTGACGGCCGGGACCGCCTCCGCGTTGCTCAACAATCTGCCGGTCGGGGCATCTGCGGTGGCGCTCATCACCACCGCGCCGATCGGATACGCAGCGTCGGTCGGCCTCGCGGTCGGGTCGCTGGCCACGCCCCAGGGATCGGTGGCGACGCTACTCGCGACCACGCTCGTCGGCTCGGACGCGCCGTCGCTGCGAGTTCGCCAGTTTGCGCCGCTGGCCGCGATGGCTGTGGTGGTCTGCACGCTGGCCCTATGGCTGACGCTGTAGCGACAGAGCAATTTCTTCAGGCGTTGCGGCAAACCCACACGGAAAGTTCGGGACTTCTTACGCATCCAGAACGACGAGCGTGTGGCCGATGATTCCTCCGTGAGATCCTCGAGACCACGCTCCGTGCTCGCTGTCATCGTGATCGCGGCGCTGATGATCGGAGGGCTTGCTTACTATCTGGTTCGCAGTGAGGCGAGGGCTCGAACGACGGTGGAGACGTCGTTTGAGGCGAGGGCCTCGCTCGCCGCGCGTCTGACGGCCGCCGCGCTCGACGCCGGAACGGGCGACACGTCCGCATTGCACAAGCAGCTCGGTGGGCCGCGCGCCACGCTGACGGCGACGCTCTCCAGCTTCGAGAGCGCCGGTGCCGGTGCCGAGGTCGAGGTTTTCGACGCCCGCGGCGACCCGATTGCGAAGTCGCCGGGAGCCGTCGCAAGCGGGATCAAGACCGTGATCGGCTATCAGCAGCTGCACGAGGCCCTCGACGGCCGCCAGCAGATCTCCGACGTGCTTGTGCGCCGGCCCTCCCCGGCGGTGATGGTCGCTGTGATGACTCCGTTTGAGACCCGGTTCGGCCGGCGCGTGCTGGTGTCCCTGATCTCAGCCGCAGAGATCTCGTCGTTCGCCTCGGGGTTTCTCGCAAGCGCGCCTGCCGTCCGCGGCGGACGGGCGTTCCTGATCGACGGTGCCGACCGCCTGCTCGCGTCGTCATCGCCGAACATGCCGCAGGGCATCAGAATCCCGGACGCGGCGCTCGCGAAAGCGGTCGCGGGCCGGTCCTCCGGCGATGTCGGCGACTCCTATTTTGCCGCCGCACCGGTGATGACCGGGACCGCATGGAAGGTGGTGCTCGCGGCTCCCCGGTCCACCTTGCTCGCGTCTATCCAGGGATCGACCCGCCGTACCGCGTGGCTGCTATTCGGGCTGTTCGTGCTCGCGGTGCTCGCGCTGCTGGCCGTCGCCGACGCGGCGATCCGGAAGTCAGCGCAGCTCGGCAGCGCGCGTGACCGCGAGCTGGCGGCGCGAGAGCTCGCGCACGAGCGCTTGCACGACTCGCTGACAGGGCTTCCGAACCGCGCGCTGTTCCTCGATCGCGCCGAGCTTGCGCTTGCGAGAGCGCGACGCACTGAGCGTGCAGTCGCCGTTCTGTTCATCGATCTTGATCATTTCAAGCGCATCAACGATTCCCTCGGTCATGAGGTGGGAGACCAGCTGCTGACCGTGCTCGCGGAGCGCCTGCGCGAAGCCATCCGTCCCCAGGACACGGTCAGTCGCTTCGGCGGCGACGAGTTCCTGATCCTGTGCGACGAGCTCGACGAGCCGGACGACGCGGTGCGGGTCGCGGCGCGCGTCCGGGGGACACTCGACCGGCCGTTCGACGTCGCCGGCCGGTCTGTTCACATCACCTGCTGCGTGGGCATCGCCATCCATGCGCCCGCCGATCCCGAGGTCGACGCCGCCACGCTCGTGCGCGATTCGGACGCTGCCATGTACCGGGTCAAGGCGCAGGGGCGCGGCGGCGTGCGCGTGTTCGATGCCGAGCTCCACGCGGACGCTCTGCGACGGCTGGATACGGAGGTTGCGTTGCGCGCCGCGGTCGACGCGGAGGAGCTGTTCGTTCACTACCAGCCGATCGTGAGGCTGCCGAGCGGCGCATTGCAGGGCGTGGAGGCCCTTGCGCGCTGGAACCGATCGGTCGAGGGCCTGGTCCCACCGCCCGAGTTCATCGCGCTCGCGGAGGAGTGCGGCCTGATTGCCGAGATCGGACGCCGTGTGCTCGAGGTCGCGATGCTTGATGCCGGTGATTGGTGGACGGAGGGCTTGCTCGAGGACGATTTCGTACTGTCGGTCAATGTCTCACCCCGTCAGCTGACGAGCGAGGAGTTCCCGCTCCTCGTCGACGAGCTGCTCAGGTCCTGGCCGCTGCCGCCGTCAGCGCTCTGCCTCGAGATTACGGAATCCGCAGTCGTCAACGATCCCGACGCCGCCGAGCGCGCCCTCGCGCGCCTCAGCCAGATCGGGGTGCAGCTCGCGATCGACGACTTCGGCGTCGGGCTATCGTCGCTGAAGCAGCTCGTGCGTTCGCTGCCGGTCGACCTGATCAAGCTCGACCGTTCATTCGTGGCCGAGATCGAGCATTCGCGCGAGCATGCCGTCGTCGCCGCGGTTGCGCCGATGGCCGGCGCGCTCGGGATGGCGGCCGTAGCGGAAGGGGTCGAGAACGGTGAGCAGGCCAGGGAGCTGTTCCGCCTCGGATACCCGCTCGCGCAGGGCTTCCACTTCGGCGCTCCGGTCAGCGCCGGAGAGCTCCGGTCGCGCCTGGCCGAGTTCGGCCGTGCAGAGTCCGTGGCACCCTGACGCCGCCCCGGCTGGTCGTGCCCGCCGAACCGGGCGTCAGTTCATACCGCCGCGCGGGCGGGCTGCGCTGCGGGCTGGTGCAGCGGGATCCTGCCCATCGCGCGCTCGGCGAGCGCCGTGATCGTCAGGCTGGGATTGACGCCCACGTTGGCCGGGATCGCCGAGCCATCGCAGACGAGCAGGTTCTGGTAGCCGAACACCCGCTGATCGGAGTCGATCACCCCATCTTCTGGCGAGGACCCGATCACCGCGCCGCCGAGGATGTGAGCAGTCGTCGGGATCGACAGGATCGCCTCGGTGAGCCCAGCCTGCGCGGTTCCACCCAGCTGGGCCTGCATCCACTCGGCTACGCGGTAGGCGGCCGGGATCTTGTCCGGATTAGGATTCTCCGAGTCCACCTCGGTCGTCAGCGTCACGTTGCCGTTTGGCAGGCGATGCTTGACCCGCAGGCTGATCGAGTTGTCGAGCGTCTGCATGACGAGGAGGATGATCGTGCGACGGGACCAATGCCGTACACGGCTGGCACGCCATGCCGCACCGGGGTGGCGGGCCACGTTCGCGACGAAATGGAGCGGCTGCGTGCCGCGCCGGCCGGCCTCGGTCATCAGCGTGAACAGCAGTGACTGCGAGTCGCCGGCGCTCCCATACGTAACGGGCTCTACATGCGTGTCCGGGTCGGGGTAGATGCTCGACGTGATCGCAACGCCACGGGTGAAGTCATTGGCGTCATCCGGAGCGGTCACCGCCAGAATCGACTCGCTGTTGGTGCGCACGAGGTGACCCAAACGGTCAGACACCGCCGGCAGCGATCCGCCGAGCTTGCACCGGAACAGCAGCCGGTTCGTGCCGAGCGGCCCGGCTGCCAGCACCACTCCGCGCGCCCTCAGACGCTGCGTGTCCCGCAGGGCCCAGGAACCAGAGCGTTCGTGGGTCACCGTGTATCCGTCAGAGCCGTCGGGGGCTCCGATCGGGCGGACATCGGTCACCGTGCGCTCGGGGAGGATCCGGGCCCCGAGGCGCTCCGCGAACCAGAGGTAGTTCTTGACCAGCGTGTTCTTGGCTCCGTGCCGGCATCCAACCATGCACGACCCGCACCGCACGCATCCGGCGCGATCGGGGCCCTCTCCGCCGAAGAACGGGTCGGGAACGACCTTCCCTGGCTCACCCAGGTAGACACCGACCCTCGTCTTCGTATACGTGTCGCCGCAGCCGTTCTCCTCTGCATAGCGCTTGAGCAGGAGGTCGGCCGGCGTGTCGTCGTCGTACGTGGTGACGCCGAGCATCCGCTCGGCCTCGTCGTAGGCGGGCTTCAGCTCCGATTCCCAGTCGGCGAGGGAGGCCCACTGCGGATCGGCGTAGAACGCTGGGCGCCCGCGGTAGAGCGTGTTCGCGTAGCCGAGCGAGCCGCCACCGACACCGCACCCGGAGACGATGAAGATGTCCTTCAACATCGTCATCCGCAGAATGCCCTTCATCCGCAGCTTCGGCATCCAGTAGTAGCGCCGCGCCTGCCACGTCGTATCGGCGAAGTCGCCATCTTCGAAGCGTTTACCGCATTCGAGCACGGCCACCCGGTATCCGCGCTCGGCCAGGCGCAGGGCGGAAACGCTGCCGCCAAAGCCGGAGCCGATCACGATCCAATCGAAGTCGTAGCCATCCCCGCTCACGAGGGACCGGATCCTAGTGGACCGCTAGTGCCGCACGGGCCTTTAAGCGGTCACGCGGCCACAGGATGCGCTTGGAGCTCGACCTCAGAGGGCAGTGATTCGCGCTGGAGATCGCCGTCCGGCCCTACCGTGTAGGCACCCATGCGCCGGAGCGGCGTGGAGTAGGCGTGGATCGTTATCGCCGGCTCGCCACCGTCGTGGAGAACGCGGTGGATCGCGGTCGGCGGCACGATGAACGTGTCGCCCGGTCCGAGACGGCGCACGCGCGGCTCCGCGCCGAGCACCAGGCGCTCCTCGCGCACGCGGCCCGAGATAACCGCGATGCCACCCGCGGAGTCGTCGTGGTCGTGCCAGCCGGTGTCGTTGTCCTCCTGCCAGCGGATCGCCCACGCGTTGACGTGCTCGTCTGACCAGATCAGCTCATACGCCCGCGCGCAGCCCGACTCGCGGACCAGATGCCGCCACCGTTCCGGCGTCGCCGCCAGCCCGGCGGCGAACCGCTCCAGCTGCTTGTGAGCCAGGCTCATACCGGCGTTCCAGCGCGTTCGATCAGCCGGGCGGCGTTTTCGGCCAGCAGCATCTCGCGACCGGTCAGCGTTGGTTCTACGACCGGGCGGTCCGAGCCGTACACCAGCTGATCGGCGCCGACGCGCCGCGCCATCCCCTCGATCGCCACCGGGCCGTAGCTCGAGATGTCATAGAACGTCAGCGGGTCGCAGAGGTCGATCGGCGGTCCACCGCGCACACCGAGGCGTTCGCTGAGCAGCGGCGCGCCGCCGGCAAGCATGGCGAACAGGACCACGAGGTCGGGGTGCTCCGACCGTCCGAGGGCCGCGAAGGTGAGCCAGGCAGCCTGCATTTGGGCCACATAGTCCGTCAGCGCGGTCCACCACAGCGGCTGATCCAGACTCACGCAGCTGCCCCAGTCGCCTCCGACTGAGCCAGGGTGAACGAAAACGGGTGCCTTTAGAGCAGCCGCTCGCGCGAGCACTTCTGAGCAGGCGCGGAGCGCGTCCGGCCCCGCCAGCGCCGGGGCCGGCAGCGAGATCCCGACGCAGCCAAGTGCGAGCAGGCGATCGACGTCGCCGGGGTCGAGCCCATCGAGCGCGAGGGGACCCCAGGCGCGGAACTCCTCCGGTAGTGCCGCAACGCCCGCGAGATAGGCGTCGATCAGCTCCGAAGCCTGTTCGCGAGGAAGGGTCTCGACGCCGATCGGACACGACAGCGCAATGGCGGCGAGGTCCAGTCCGTCGTCGTGGACGAGCTTTGCTCGGCGGGCCGGCGTCTCGTTACTGGTGTCGATGATGTACGGGCTCTCGCCCGCGCAATGGACGATCGTGAGGCCGTTCTCGCGCGCCACGAACGGAAGCGAGCGGCGAGCGGCGAGCGCGTCGAGCAGAGGCTCGGTCCAGATGTGCTGATGAACGTCGACCTGCATCTTGTGCTCGCGTGCGGTCCTCGAGTGGATCGAATGGACGGGGTTGACGGTCTTCCCCCGGTGCCAACCTAACTTATATTCTCCACTATATCAATCGACATTAGAGGTTTTTCCTTGAGCGGCCTGCAGTGCCGGTGAAGGGAGCGAGCAGAGAACCGCCGGACGCCCCAGTCGAGGCGCCCGGCGGTCGGCGGGTGCGAGGCTAGTGCACTAGGCGTCGAGCCCTTCGCCGGTGTCGCCGTCGGCGAGGATGCGGTAGATCGAGCGCCGCGCTTCGTCGAGCACCGCGGTCGCCTTCTCGGCCTGCTCGGTGCTCCCGGACCGAGCGACCTGGGTCATGGCCATCGCGAGCTGGCGCAGCTGGCCGAACATCGACCGCACCGCGTCAGGAACGCCCTGTCCAACTGTGTCCCAGGGCGCCGGAGCGTCCTCGGGACGCTCGGCGACCTGCGCCTTGCCGGCGTCGGTGAGCTCGAACGCCCGGCCGCCGTCCGCTTCGAGCGAACGGATCAGGCCTTCGTCCTCGAGCTGCGCGAGCGCCGGATAGACCGAGCCCGGGCTTGGCCGCCAGAGGCCGCCGGAGCGCTGCTCGAGCTCCTGCATGATCGCGTAGCCGTTTCGCGGCTCTTCGGCGAGGAGCAGCAGAGCGGCAAGGCGGACATCGCCGCGCCGCGCGCGCCGGCCGCCGCCGCCACCGCCACCGCCACCGCCGCGCCCGAGCGGTCCCGGGTGACCGGGGCCAAACGGACCGAACGGACCGAACCTGGAACCGGGTCCGAAACCGAACTCGCGCTCGTCACCGAACCCGTGCCGACCCCCGCGCTGATGCGCAGCAAGGACTGCCTGCCACGCGCGGGGTCCGCCGGAGCGGCCTCGCCACTTGCCCTCTCCCCGAGACGACGGATTGCCCGCGCCCCAGGGCGTGTCGTAGGTGGAATCAAAGGTTGTCATGTAACCCTCCTGTATTGCTTACGTGCTATCACGATATATCGCGATCTGTCGTTTGTCAAGAACGATCCGGGCGGGGCCACGGGCCCGATCGCCCCGCCGCGAGCGCGGGGCCGGCCACCCCCGCCGCCAGCAGACGTGGACGCTATTGAGCACGCATAACGTGCTTAAAAGCGTCCAGGCCCCCCGCCAAACCCCTCGCGTAGCATCGTCGCCATGCTCCTCTACAACAACGCGGACTCTGGCAACTGCTACAAGGTCCGGCTCCTGTGCGCGCACCTCGGCCTGGAGCTGGAGTTGCACGAGCTGGACGTGGTCGACCGCTCCAACCGCCCGGAGATCCTCGGGCAGCTCAACCCGGCGCTGCGGGTCCCCGTGCTCGTTCTCGACGATGGTCGCCCGCTGGCCGAGTCGAACGCGATCATCGCCTACCTGGCCGACGGAACCGAGTACCTCCCCGCCGACCGCTACGAGCGGGCCCAGGTGCTCCAGTGGCTGATGTTCGAGCAGTATTCCCACGAGCCGTACATCGCTGTGGCGCGCTTCTGGGCGCTGTTCGGGGTCGTTCCGAGCGACGAGCAGCGGGCGGAGAAGATCCTGTGGGGCAACCGCGCCCTCGCCGCGCTTGACGGCCATCTGAACGAGCGCCGGTTCCTGGTCGCGGACCGCTACAGCATCGCCGACATCGCGCTGTACGCCTACACCCATCTGGCGCACGACGGAGGTTTCGACCTTGCCGTCTATCCGGCGATTGGCCCATGGCTGGAGCGGGTCGCCGCCCAGCCCGGGCATATCCTGATCACCGACTGAGCCGCGATCACGGTAGCCGCCCCGACCAGAGCGTCGACGTGACGCCGGCGAACAGCAGCAGGGCGAGGCCGCCGATCGCGAAATCGGCGGTCACCTCGCGCTGGCGCGTGACTGTGCCGAGTCCCCTGCCGAGTCGCTCGTAGATCGAGCTGAGCTCGTCCGCGCTCTGCGCGTTGAACGCGCGCCCGCCGGAGAGATCGGCGATCTGGCGCATCAGCTGCGGATCGGGCGGGACCAACACCGGCGGTGAGAACGGGTCGAGCTGCACCGTCCCGTTGGGCGTGCCGAGGGCGACGGTGTAGATCGGGATTCTGTCCTGTCGCGCCTGACGGGCAACGGTGAGCACGTTCTCGCCCGCGTTGGCGGCACCGTCCGAGAGCAGCACGATCGCCGACGGTGGGTGCTGGGCATCGCCGCCGTGAAGCAGCTGGAGCGCGAGCGAGAGCGCGTTCCCGGTGGCGGTTGAGCCTCCGGCGACCTGCCCGTCGATGATCGTTCGCGCGGCGCTGTGATCAGTGACGGGCGCCTGCACGGCGTCCGGCGTGGTCGAGAAGGCGATCGCTCCGACCCGCGCGGCGCTCGGCAGCTCGCCGATGAACGTGTTGGCTGCGCGTTCGGCCGCGATCAGCCGGGTCGGCTGGACGTCGGTCGAGGCCATCGATCCCGAATGGTCGGTCACGAGCATCACGGAGGCTGCGTTGACTGCGGCTCCGTAGCTGACGTGCGGGCGGGCAAGCGCGAGCGCCAGTGCCGCGAGCGCCGCAAGCGCGAGCGCCGCCGGGACCTGGCGCCGCCACGAGGACCCGCGCCCGGCGGCGAGTCTCACCGTCGACACGGCAGGAAAGCGGACGGCGTAGCGGGTCGCGCGCCGGCGCGCGACAACCGACGCCGCGATCGCGATCGGAACCAGCGCGAGCGAGGCGAGCCAGACCGGCGCACCAAAACTCATGAGCGCAGATGCCCCCCGAGCGCCAGCAGCCAGTCCTGATCGGTCGATAGCGCGACGTGATCGACCCGCAGGCGGCCGAGCTCGCGGGCCACTCCTTCGCGCCGCTCGCGTTCGAGCTCGGCGAAGCGCCTGCGCACACGGCGTCTGGAGGTGTCGACGTGGATCTCGGCGCCGCTCTCGGGATCGATCAGCGCGAGGTGCCCGACCGCCGGGAGCTCCGCCTCGCGCGGGTCGCCGATCTCGACGGCGAGCACGGAGTGGCGCATGCGCACCGAGCCGAGCGGTCGCTCCCAGGCACGCTGGTCGCGGAAATCGGAGATCACGACGACGAGCCCCGGCTGGCGGGCGAGCCGGGCCACCCTAAGCATCGCGCCCGCCAGCCCTTCTTGGTCGTGCTGACCGTCGGGGGCGACACCTTCGTCGAGCGCCCGGCGCAGCGCGACGAGCCCGGGCTTCGAGCCGCGCGGCGGCAGCACTCGCGGCGCGGCGGCACCGAATGCGACCAGCCCGACGCTGCCCGCGCGCCGTACCCCGAGCCGGCCGAACACGAGCGCGACACCCTCCGCCACGTCCGCCTTCAGCCGGCGCGCCGTGCCGAATGCCATCGAGGGCGAGACATCGAGCACGATCCAGGTCGTGAGTGCCCGCTCGGGCACGTGCAGGCGGACATGGGGCTGGCCGGTGCGTGCCGTCGCCGCGGCGTCGATGTGGCGCACGTCGTCGCCGATCATGTACGGGCGAAGCTGCGCGAGCTCGGTGCCGATGCCGACACCGGCGGCACGCCGGTCGCCGGGCAGCATCCTCGCGACCAGCCGGTTGACGGCCAGATCGATCGCATCGATCAGCGGCTGCGGGAGCGGGCCAGGACCCTGTCGCGCCGCCGGATGCTCCAACAGCGACGTGCTCACACCACTCTCACAGTGGCCGATTGCACGGTGCGCGATTGTCCGCCGCCCGCCTCGGGAACCGCGGCGAGGATCCGCTCGAGCAGTTCGTCGGCGGTCACCCCTTCACTGAGAGCGTCATATGAGAGCACGATCCGGTGTCGCAGCACGTCCGCCGCGAGATCGCGGATGTCCTCGGGCAACACGTGCCCGCGACCCCGTAGCAGCGCCAGCACCCGCGCGGCCTGGACCAGCCCGATCGGTCCGCGCGGGCTCGAGCCGAACTCGATCAGCGAGGCGATCTCCCTGAGCCCGTACTGTGCCGGGTGGCGGGTCGCGTCCGCCAGCGCGACCGCATAGCCGATCTCGTCGCGATCGACCAGAACGGTTCCCGCGGCGGCGGTGTGTCGGCGCAGATCCTCGAGTGAGAGGCGCTCCCGCACCTGGGCGTGCTGGGCGAGGCTGCGGCCGACGATGGCGGCCTCTTCGCCGACGCTCGGGTAGTCGACCAGGATCTTCATCAGGAAGCGGTCGACCTGCGCTTCGGGGAGCGGATAGGTGCCCTCTGACTCGATCGGGTTCTGGGTCGCCATCACGATGAACGGCAGCGGCACCGTGTAGGTCGTCCCGCCGATCGTCACCTGCTGCTCCTGCATCACCTCGAGCAGCGCCGACTGGACCTTTGCCGGGGCGCGATTGATCTCGTCCGCCAGCAGGAAGTTGCAGAACACCGGACCGAGCTCGGTGTCGAAGCCGCCGGTGTCGGGCCGGTACACGCGCGTGCCGATCAGATCGGCGGGAACGAGGTCGGGTGTGAACTGGATCCGGCTGTATGAGCCGCCAAGGACCGAGGCGAGCGTCTTCACGGTCAGCGTCTTGGCGAGCCCGGGGACTCCTTCCAGCAGCACGTGCCCGCCGGCAAGCAGGCTGACCAGCAGCCGCTCGAGCATCGCGTCCTGCCCGACGATCACGCGCTTGATCTCGTACAGAGCCTCCTGCAGGGCATCGCGCGCCTCCCCACGCGAGTGGTCGGCGGTGTCGTTGTGGTTCATCTGTTCTCCATGATCGTTTTCATCTATACGAGCCGGCCGAACCAGCGCAGCGACAGCGCGCTGCCGACCAGCAGCAGTACCAGCCCCCCGCCGGCGAAGCCTTCGGTCAGCTGGCGTTCGACGTGCTTGCGTCCGAGATCGGCTGCCAGTCGGGTGTACACGGCGGTCAGGCCAGAAGCGTCGGAGGCGGTGAACGCGCGGCCACCGGAGACGCTTGCGATCTGGGCCAGCTGCTGCGGGCTGACGGGCACGGCCGAAGTGACCGTCCGGTGGCCCAGTTTGAACTCGATCGTTCCGTGCGGCGTACCCACCGCGACCGTGTAGATCGGGATGTGCAGCGCGCGCGCTTGGCGAGCCGCGGCGAGCGGGTCGGTCCCGAAGTTGGAGCCCCCGTCGGAGATCATCACGATCGCCCCAGGCGGACGCTTACCCGCGACGAGCGGCACACTCCGCAGCGCCTGCACCGCCGCCAGGATCGCTTCGCCGATGGCGGTGCCCCCGCTGGTCCGCAGCTGCGCGAATGCCGCGCTCGTGAGAGCGTGGTCGGTGGTCGGCGACTGGAGGACGACCGGTGCGCGGGCGAACTCGATCAGCCCGACCTGGACCGTGCTCGGGATGGTCGCCAGGAAGCGCTTGGCGGCGCGCTCGGCGGCGCCCAAGCGCGAGGGGGCGACGTCGGTGGCTCGCATCGAGCCGCTGACGTCGTTGGCAAGCATGATTGCCCCGTTGGTGACCGGGACCGCGACGCTTCGCTGCGGGCGGGCAGCAGCGATGATCAGCACAGCGAGCGCGAGTACGAACATCAGCATCGGCCCATGGCGGCGCCAGCCCGGGCTGCGCGGCGCGACCGACGCGGTCAGCGCCGGCGCGACGAATGCGGACGCGGCTCGGACCCGGCGGCGCTGCTGTCCGATATACCACCCGATCAGCAGCGGAATCGCCAGCAACGCAAGCAGCACGAGCGGCGATGCGAAGCTCATGGATAGCCTGGCGGCAGCGGGCCGAGCGTGGCCAGCGTCGTGAAGATCGCTGGGCCGCGGCTGAACTGGATCTCGATCTGGTCGCCGGGGTGGAGGCCGCTCAGTGCGGGGCCGACGCTGTCAACCGTGCCGATCGGCTGATTGTTGACCTGGCTCAGCAGGTCTCCCCGCTCGAGGCCGGCGTCACCGGCGGGGCTACCCGGCACCACACCGGTGATCACCACACCGAGCGGCGAGCCGGCGACGCTGATGCCGAGCCACTGGTCGGCTTTGCCGGCGGCCGAGGCAGCCTGGCCGCCTGACCCGCCGAGCAGCGATGTCACCCCCCATGCCGCGCCGGCGCCGACGAGCGCCACCAGCATTACCAGCAGCACGACCCGGACCTGGCGGCCCCTGGCCCGAAGCGCCGCCCGGAGGCGCTCCCGCAGGTTCGGGCTCCGCTGACGCAGACGCCGGGCCGCGTCGCGCAACCAAGCGATGACACGCGCGAGGCGCGACGGCTCCGCTCCCACTGGGGCAGACTCGGCCTCGGGCTCCAGCGGCTCAGCGATCTGCCCACGACGCTCTGCCAGCTCCTCCGCGGCGGCCGCGGACTCGAGCTGCCAGTCGCCGGACCATAGATGTCGCGGAGCGCTCATACGCCCTCCGGCAAGGTAGCTGGTGTTGATGAGATCTTCTTAAGAAGTCGCACCGCCGAGCGCATGCAGCCCTCCCGCTACAGTCCCGCGCCGATGCGCGACGCGGTCATCTGCGAGCCCCTACGGACGCCGGTCGGCCGCTTCGGCGGCGTCTTCCGCACAGTTTCCGCGGCGGCCCTCGCGGCGAGGGTGATCGCGGAGCTGGTCGAGCGCACCGGGCTACCCGTCGAAGCGGTCGATGACGTGCTGCTCGGGCAGTGCTACCCCAACGCTGAGGCACCGGCGATCGGCCGGGTCGCGGCGCTCGACGCCGGGCTGCCGGTGGAGGTGCCGGGCATGCAGATCGACCGGCGCTGTGGCTCTGGCCTGCAGGCCGTGATCGAGGCGGGCATGCAGATCCAGACGGGCGCCGCGGAGCTGGTGATCGCGGGCGGGGCGGAGAGCATGAGCCAGGTCGAGCTGTATTCGAGCCAGCTGCGTTGGGGGGCGCGGACGGGCGGGGCGATGCTCGAGGACCGCCTCGTTCGCTCGCGCTCGACCGCCGGAGGAGTCAACTACCCCGTCCCCGGAGGGATGCTCGAGACCGCCGAGAACGTCCGTCGCGAGCACCGGATCCCGCGCTCCGAGCAGGACGAGCTCTCGCTGCGCTCGCACCAGCGCGCCGTCGCCGCCCACGAGCGCGGCGCGTTCGGCGAGGAGATCGTCGCCGTGACCGTGCCGGACCGCCGCGGCGATCATATGGTCAACCGGGACGAGCATCCGCGACCGGACGCGAGCCTCGAGCAGCTTGGCGCGCTGCGGCCGGTGATGGCGGCGACCGATCCGGACGCGACCGTCACCGCGGGCAATTCGAGCGGCCAGAACGACGGCGCCGCCGCGTGCATCGTCACCCATCCTGAACGCGCCCGCGAGCTCGGGCTCGCGCCCTTCGCGCGCCTCGTCAGCTGGGCTGTCGCCGGGGTGCCGCCGCGCACGATGGGGATCGGGCCGATCCCTGCGACCGCGCGCGCTCTCGGGCGGGCGGGGCTGACCCTCGGCGACCTCGACCTGATCGAGCTGAACGAGGCGTTCGCGGCCCAGGCGCTGGCGGTGCTGCGCAGCTGGGACCTCCCCGACGGTCTCGATCGAGTGAACGTCAACGGGTCGGGCATCTCGCTCGGGCATCCCGTTGGCGCAACGGGCGCGAGGATCCTCGCGACAATGCTGCGCGAGCTCCGTCGCCGCGGGGGGCGCTACGCGCTCGAGACGATGTGCATCGGCGGCGGCCAGGGGCTCGCGGCGATCTTCGAAAGCGTCTGACAGCGGCCGGCGGGCAGCGCGACCGCTACCTGCTCGTCACCAGGAACGCTCCCGCCGCGATCAGCACCACACCAAGAGCGCGTACCCAGCCGATCTGGACCTGGTGGAGTCCGAGCACCCCGAATCGATCGAGAATCACGGCGACGACCAGCTGGCCCGCCACGAGGACCGCGGTCAGGCCGCCCGCGCCGAGCGTGCGCACGGTGACCAGCGACACCGCGACCACGCCGGCGCCGGCGATACCCCCGAGGGCGTGCTCGGGCCGGAACCCGGTGATTGCTCCCAGGCGGCCCGGGTGCCCGAACACGACCAGCGCGACGCCGATGATGGCGGCGGAGATGACCAGGCTGACGAGCGCCGCGCCGAGGTCTCCGACATGGTCGGCCAGGGCGGCGTTCGACGGCGGCTGGAGGGCGACGAGCGCGCCCACCGCCAGCGTGCAGATAAGCGCTGCGGCGCGGGCCACTGACGTTCGGGTTCCAGGTCGCGACCCGACTTCCTGCCTGACAAGAAGTCGGCGGTTCGGGCCGACACCGGAGATTCAGCTCTCAGCGTCGGCGTGGGCGAACGCCAGGGCGCAGGCTCGTTTGGCCCATCGCTCGGGGGGAACCAGCCGGCCGCGGTCGATGATCGCGTCTGCCTCCTCGGCGCCAACGTGCGCGCGTGCGTCATCGATCACGTCGGCCAGTTCGCGGACCCAGTCGAGTTCCATGATGTAGTCGTGCTCCGCGCGGACGGCGGCCTGTGCCTGGGCGATCCCGGCGATTTCCAGCGCGGCGTGATGGCGGCCGAGGCGGGCGAGCGCTCGCGCGAGCGCCGGAGTGTCCATTTGAATCCGCACTGTCTCCCCGGCGGGCAGGTCGGCGGCGGTCAGGGAGCGCGTGTACCAATGGATTGCGCTTGAGGGGTCTTCCTCAAGGAGGGCGAGATCGCCACGTGTGCCGGCGAGATTTTGAAGCATCGACGAGACGCGTCCAGCGGCGAGTCGTTCGCACTCCGTGAGCACGAGTCGAGCCTCGTCGTGTCGCCCGGCCATCACGAGCGTGTCCGCTTGGAGCGAGAGCACCCCCGCTTGGAAGAGCGGATCGATCTCGGCGGCCAGGCGCTCGGCACGGTCGATGTGAGGGAACGCAGCATCCAGGTCAACGCGCGTCAGGGCGATCGCGGTGTTGACCTCGCACAGCAGCCGGGTATACGGATCGGTCGTTGACTGCGCGATGCTCCTCACTTGACGGACTCTGTCCTCCGTGTCACTGCCCTTGCCATACAAGAAAGTGCCTACAGCGCGCGCGAAGTCGGCGACCCCCGGGTCCTCGCCCGGATCGGCGAGGACCTGATCGAGAAGATCGCGGCACTCACGAAACGCGCCGCCTCGCCCCGCCAGCGACATCCGGCCGAGGGTGATCTGCCGTGCGACCGGGAGGTCGTGCTCCCACGCCCATTCCTGGGCGGCAAGCGCCTCGCCGGTGGCCTGCAGCGCTTTCTCGACCAACTCGAGATCGGCCAGCTCCGAGTAACGCAGTGGCCAGAGGAGATCACGTTGACGTACGGCGTGTGCTTGGCGCCAGCGCTCGCCCCCTGCCGCGTCGAGCCGGGCTGCCGCCTGCCGGCGCAGCGCCTCGGGGAGCCCGAACCGGACGCGCCCGTCACCGGCCTCAAGCCGGCGCACGAGCGCGACATCGAGCAGCACGTCGAGAGCGTCGAGCAGATCGATCTGATCGTCGGTGAGTACCGCCTCGATCTCACCCAGCTCGACCGGACCGGCGAACACTCCAAGCCGGTCGAACAACGTTCGCGCGTCGGGATCGAGCAACGCGAGCGACCAGTCAAGCGCCGCCCGCAGCGACTGCTGCCGGTCGGGCCGCTCACCCGAGCGATCCCGCAGCACATCGCTTGAGGAACGCAACCGATCGATCAAGTCCCGAACCCCGAACAACCGCAGCCGGGCTGCGGCCAGCTCGATCGCGAGCGGAAGTCCGTCGAGGAGCCCGACCAGCTCTCCCATCGCCCCCTCGTCCTCAGGCGCGGGGATGCCCAGCCGCTCCGCGGACGCGACCAGCAGCGCGACCCCGTCGCGGTGATCGAGACAATCGAGCGCGAACCGCCGCTCCGGACGGCACCCCAATGGCCGCTGCGAGGTCGCGAGCACGCGCAGACCGGGCGACCGCAGTTGAAGGGCCTCAACGGTACGGCCGGCCTGCGGGATCTGCTCGAGGTTGTCAAGCACCAGGAGAGTCCCGGGACGCTGCGCGAAGTGCAGCTCCAGCGACTCGGCCAGCGAGCCGCCCTGCGACGCTCCACATCCACGCACGACCGCCGTGAGCAGCCCTTCGGCGTCGCGCTCGCCCGACAGCGCGATCCACCACACCCCGCCCGTGAAGTCGTCCAGGAGGTCGTTGGCAACGGCCAGCGCGAGACTCGTCTTACCGACCCCGCCGCGCCCCAGCACCGTCACCAGCCGCACCTCATCATCGATCAACGCCGCCCGCAAAAGAGCACGGTCACTGTCACGCCCGACCAACGCCGCCTGCGTCACCGGCAGGTTGGTCGAGCGAAGCTCGAGCGTGCGCGGCGGCGGAAAGTCAGCTGCCCCCCGTCCGTCGATCTCGGCACAGAACAACGCGACCGGAGAAGGGAAGTCCTTGAGGCGATGCGCCCCCAACGCCTGCGTCACCACAACATCACCCGCGAGATCGGCCGCAACCCCGGTCATCAGCACCTGCCCACCATGCGCAGCCGCAGCGACCCTCGCCGCGCGGTGAATCTCCAGACCGACATAGCCCGACGTGTCGCGCTGGACAGTCCCGACATGCAGCCCCATCCGCACGCGCAACTCGCCGACAGCCTCCGGCCACGAATGCGCCCTCAGCCTCCGCTGCACCGCGACCGCGGCCCGCGCCGCCGCCACAGGGTCCACGAACGTGGCGAAGAACCCATCACCCGCGACCCCATCGATCCAACCCCCAGACGACCGAATCACATCATCCACGATCGCATGATGATCGGCATGCACCCGAGCCCACGCCGGCCCGAGAGCACTCGCCAGCCGCGTTGAGCCCTCGATATCGGTGAACAGCAACGCGACCAAACCGGTCGGGGGACCTGACACAGCAGAAGTCACAGACACCCTTCGTCGATCATCTAGGCACAGGCGACCGGCACGACCACGGGCTGCCTCCTGCAGTTTCGCACCCCATGCAGGTGCGAGACGCTGTCTACGGCTCCTCGTTGGCGTTCCGCTCCCAAGGAGACAACAAGCGCGAGAGCTTGACGTAGACGCGGGCCTGTCGCTCGGATGGATGGCCGTCCCGCACCCGAGCTGCGCACGAACCGGTTAGTCGTTGTGCTGGGGCTCGAGATCGATCCCGCGAGCGGGCACAGGCGCTGACTGGATGATCGACGTGGTCGTGTGACCGTAGGCGGCGAAGCGGTCGATGACCTCCTCGAGGTGCTCGACTGAGCGGACATGGGCGGTCATGATGAAGCAGTCCTCGCCGGTGATCCGGCGGCAGTCGACGACCTCGGGGGTTCGCTTGGCGAGCTCGGCGACCTTTTGCAGTTGTCGGGGCGCGGGTCTGGAGCGGATCACCGCGCTGAGCTGAAACCCCAGCGCGCGAGGGTTGAGCTGGGCGTGGTAGCCGACGATGACTTGCTCCTGCTCCAGCCGCGCGACGCGCTCGGCCACCGCCGGCGAGGACAGTCCGACGCGTCGCCCCAGCTCGGCAAGGCTGACCCGAGCATCGGCCTGAAGCTCCGCCAGAAGCCGGAGGTTGATCTCATCCAGAACGCCGCCCTCGGCATTCCGGCCATTTCGCCTTTGATTCTCAGGCATATCACCAAATATACCGTTTGATTACTATGTACTGCGGTCGGTGAGCCGATCAACATGTGGCTCCATGAGCGAGAGCACACGCTGCGCGTCGCGGAAAGCGGGCCTCACCCGCTTCGGGCAACGGATCGAGACCACACCACCGCACGCCTATTTCCTGGTCAGCGCGAGCTTCCATTACCTCGGTCCGTCGTTCGCGGTGCTGCTGTTCGCACGCGTGGAGGTGCTAGGAGTCGCATGGCTGAGAATCGCCTCGGCAGCGGCGATCTTCGCGCTGTGGCGGCGGCCGTGGCGTCAACTGCGCGGCATCGACCGCGACGCACGGAAGCTGCTGTTGGGCTGGGGCGTGACGCTCGCGGTCATGAACGCCTGCTTCTACACCGCGATCAGCCGCCTCCCGCTCGCGACCGTCTCGGCAATCGAGTTTCTGCCCGTCATTGCACTCGCGGCGCTCGGCGCCCGAACCGCACGCAACATCATCTCGCTGGCCGTCGCGATCGTCGGCGTCTATCTGCTCACGCATGTGAAGCTCGGCGGCGCCACGATCGGATTCGCGTTCGCGTTCGCCAACGCGCTGCTGTTCGCCGTCTACATCGTGCTCGCCGACCGAGTCGCCAAGCGGCCCGAGCTCAGCGGCATCGACGCCCTCGCGGGCGCGATGCTGATCGCCGCTGTGGTCGTCACCCCAATCGGCGGCTGGGAGGCGCTGCGCGCGTTCACCTCACCGACCGCGCTGGTCGCCGGCGTCGGCGTCGGCATCTCCTCATCGGTGATCCCCTACGTCACCGACCAGCTCGCGATGGCTCGCCTACCACGGGCGACCTACGCCACCATGGTCGCGCTCCTACCCGCGATCGCCACCATCATCGGGATCATCGTCCTGACCCAGATCCCGACCCCGCTTGAGATCGCAGGAATCACCCTGATCATTGCGGGCGTGGCTCTCCACCACCCGCACACGAACGACGACGCCCCGAAGGCCCGGACCACCCCCGAAACCGCGTGACGGTATGAATACCGCCCGTCGCGGGACTACGTCTTGGCGACGAAGGTCTACTACCCGACCGGGCCCAGGGCCCAACGACCGGGGGCTTTCCCGCAAGCAGGTCAGGGCAGGAGTGGTGCTAGGCGCGCGGCGAACTCGGCCGGGTGGGTGATCATTGCGGCGTGGTTCCCGGGGAGCTCGATCAGTCCGGTGCCGAGCGCTGCGGCGAGCGCCTCGGCGCAGCGGTGGGGATAGAACTCGCGTCCTTCCTGACTGGCGGTGACGACGATCCGGTCTGCGAGCGGGGTGATGCGGTCGAGGTCGAGGTGGTAGTCGGCGATCGCGGGGACGTCGCGGTGGACGAAGAGCTCGATGTCGCCGCCGCGGACCTCGGGCCGGTCGGCTGAGCCGGTGAGCGAACGTCCGCGGGCGACGCCGATGCTTTCGGCGATCTGGTCGAGCGCGCGACCGGCATCGTCGCGATCGAGTTCGACGTCGAACGATGCCTGGTCGTCGGCCGGCACGAGCTGGCCGAGTGGCGGCTCGTGGACCATCACCAGCGTGATGGTGTCGGGATGGGAGGCGGTGAGCTCGAGACCGATCAGCCCACCGGCACTCGTCGCAAAGACCGATGCTGGTCCGGCGCCAAGGTCGTCGAGGACGTGGCGGACATCGTCGGCGTGGACGGCGATGCTTGCCGGCTGCGAGGGATCGTCGAGCCGGCTGCGGGAGTAGCCGCGCCGGTCATAAGTGACGACCGTGCGGGCGGTAGCGAGGTGGCCGGCGAGCGCTGCGAGTGTGTCGGCGTTGCTCGGCCCGCCGCCGATCAGCACCAGCGGCGGGCCAGAACCCTGCGTGCGGTAGTAGATCGTCCCGCCGGGCGCCGCGACCGAGTGCTCGGCCACAGCCCGGCAAGACGAAGCCGCGTCGTGGCTCATCGCGCGGCGGTGGTGCCGCGGCCCGCGACGAGTCGCGGGTGACGCTTACCTGCGTACCGGATGGCGCTGAGCGCGATCGAGCTGCCGCCGCCGAGGATCAGGACGGTCGCGCCGGCGCCACAGGCGATGCCGATCGCCAGCGTGATGACGCCCGTGAGGAAACCGAGGATGTTCGCGATGCGCGGATAACGGTGACGGATGACGAGCAACATTTGAGTGTCCTTCCTGATCGTGATGTAAGGGACAGTGCGTATCTAAGCACGATCGAAGATAAGACGCAAGGCGTCTCCTAAAAATCTCTTCATGGGTCTAGCTCCGGAAAGATCGCCTTCACCGGTCTCGGTGTGACGGGCAGGATTGAGCTGCTCGAGGACTACGACGGCGAGGAATAACGCGCCGTCACCGTCAAGGGGAGCGAGCCCCGGCGCTGCTTGTCTGCCTTATTGCTCCGGGTCGGCACGACCTGCTGCCGTCGGACCGCGAGCTCTCCACAAGTTCCACCACCGCCGCTTGGCGGCCTCATCGTCAATGGTGGTGTTCAGATCCATCGGCATGTCAGGCGGATAGTCGATGTTCATGCTGTCGCGCAGAATGCGGGCGAGCTCTCGCTCCAGTTCCGACGCGTCGTCCCACATCACAGACCGCTCCTTGGTTCGTTTCCGGGCAGGTGTGCGACCTCGCCCGAGAGCGCGTACGCGCCGCGCCAGAATAGCTGAGTCCGCAGGCGCTTTGGAGCATTTTCCTAGGTAATGCTTATGCGATCGTTGGCGCGTGATCGTTTCGGCCGTCGCGCGACGGAAACCCTGTGGTTGCGGGAGATTTCGAGCCTCGACCGTCAGCCGGCATGCCCGGTGACTTCTTATCGTGTGCGTACCTAGACTGGCGGCCATGACCGCGGACTCCACCGAGACGCTGCACGAGGTCGTCGAGGCATTGGCGCCACTGGAGCGGCGCGCGGGTTCGCCCGGCGAGGAACAGGCCGCTCGCTGGATCGCGGCGCGTCTGTCAGATGCCGGCTGTGCGGCCACGGTCGAGGAGGAGCAGTTCCGCGACGGCTATGCGCGCCTGATCGCAGGCCTTGCCGCTGCGGGCGCACTCGCCGGTGTGGCCGGATTCGCCCGGCGGCTGCGCAAGCCTGCTGCGGCAGCGGCAGCTGCGGTCGCCGCCGGGATGGCCGACGACATCTCCAACGGCCCGCGGATCGCACGGCGGGCGACCACGCGGCCGAAGACGACTTGGAATGTCGTCGGGCGCTGCGGCGACCAGAACGCGGACCGGACCCTGGTCGTGCTCGCACACCACGACGCCGCACCGACCGGGCGAATCTTCGACGAGCGCGCGCAGGTGTGGCTCGGCGAGCGCTTCCCCGGCATCCTCGAGCGGATCGACACGTCGGTCCCGCTGTGGTGGCCGGCGCTCGGCTCACCTGCGGCGGTGGCGCTCGGAGCGGCGCGCGGCAGACGCGGGCTGCTGTGTGCGGGGTTGGCCGCATGCCTGATCGAGACCGCCGTGTTCGCCGACATCGCCCGCAGCCCGATCGTGCCGGGCGCGAACGACAACCTCAGCGCCGTGTCCGTGCAGGTTGCGCTCGCCGAGCGCCTGCTGGCCGAGCCGATCGAGGGGATCCGGGTATTGCTCGTCTCCTGCGGTGCGGAGGAGGTTCTCCAGGGCGGGATCTACGGCTTCGCCGCGCGTCATTTCTCCGCGCTCGACCGCGAGCGCACGTGGTTCCTCAGCCTCGAGACCGTCGGCTCACCCGAGCTCGTGATGCTCGAGGGCGAGGGACCCGTGGTGATGGAGGACTACCACGACCGCAGCTTCCGCGACCTTGTGGCGCGCGCCGCCGACCGCGCCGACGCACCGCTGCGCCGGGGCATGCGCGCACGCAATTCAACCGACGCGGTGATCCCCAGCCGCGCCGGTTACCCGACCGCTACGCTCGCATCGTTCGACCGCTACAAGGCGCTGTCCAACTACCACCAGATGACCGACACGCCAGAGAACCTCGACTACACGACGGTGCTCCATGCGCTCGTCGTGGCCGAGGCGACGGCGCGCGAGCTCGCCGGCTCACGCTGGCTAACGCGCTAGATGGAGCGCCCTACAGGTTCCAGCTCGGGTCGTTGCCGTGCGCGATCAGCTGCGTCGGGTGACCTCCGGAGAACGGGATCTGCTCGATCTTCGCCCGGCTCGGCGGAGCCTCGAATCCGCCGACCGAGATCAGCACCGAGCGTCCGCCGGCCGAGATTCCCCACGCGCTGACGGCCTTGTTGCCGACCTTGAGCTGGGTTGCGTGCCCGGTGAGGATCGAGACGCTGTAGCCGATTGCCGTGTCCTCCCCCTCGTACTCGGCCGCCAGGCGGGTGCCGTCGGCCGAGAACGCGAGCGGGACCAGACCCTCCGCGAGGAGTCCTACGGCAATGTGCGTGATCTGCCTGCGGCCGGTTCCGTCCGGCTGCATCAGCCAGATCTGGCCGAGCGGGTAGTTGTCCTTGCGCAGGCGCTCATGGACGTAGGCGATCCCGCGCGCGCCCCATACCGGGTCGGCGTCGCGTCCGTCGGTCGTGACCTGCGTGTTCCCGGTGCCCGTGGCCGAGATCGTGAAGATGTTCGACGCCGCGGTGGCGCTGAGCGAGGACGCGCGTGCGTACACAAGCTCGTCCGAGCTGCCTGGCTCGAAGCTCGCGCCGTAGGTCACCCCTTTCACGATCTCCCGCTCGGTTCCGGTCGCGGTGTCGATGATCGCGAGCCCGTAACCGGCGGTGCTCGGGGCGTTGTCGCCCATCAGCTCAACCGCCAGGTAGCGCGAGTCTGGTGACCAGGCGACGGGAGTCGCGCTCGTCGCCGAGCTGAAATAGCTGGTCGCCGGTCCCCCGGCTGCCGGGTACAGAGTCAGCGCGTGGTGGCTCGAGCCGACATCGCCCGCCGCGACAGTCAGGCCGTTCGGCGACAGGAGCGGGATGTCGCCGCTGCCCAGCCGCCGCGGGCCACCGCCACTGCTGTCCGCGACCCAGACCGACGGCAGGCCAGACCCACCGCCGGTCACGTACGCGATCCCGGCGCCGTTCGGTACTGCCCCGGCGGCCGGAGCCAGCGCCCCGAAGGCACCGAGCATCGCGACGATGATCCCCGTCAACCCTCTCATCGCGCTACACCCTACAGCTGGCTGGACCGCCCCTCGCCCGCTTGGCCGGCCATCCTAGGCCACGAGCAGCTCAGCCGGCTCGGCCTCTTCCTGCGCCGGATCGGCCGCCGGTTCGTTCGCCAAGTCCACCTCATGGCGCCGCGGCCGCAGCAGCACCACCGCCGCGACGGCGCCGGCGAGGCAGAACGTCGCTCCGATTGCGAACGCCAGCTGGTAGCCGTCGGTCAGGGCGCTGAGCGCGGGCACCGCGGCGCGTACCTGCTGTCCGCTGTAGGAGTCCGCGATCGTGCCGAGGACGGCGAGGCCGAGCGCGCCGCCGATCAGCCGCGACGTGTTGAGCAGGCCGGACGCGAGTCCGCTCTGCGCCCGCGGGACTCCCTGCACCGCTGCGATCGTCGCCGCCACGAGCGAGAGCCCCATGCCGACCGTGCAGAACATCCCGCCGGGCAGCACCTCGAGCAGGTACGCACCGCCCGGCCGCACACCTGTCAGCAGCACGAGACCGGTGCTCGCGGACAGCATTCCGCCCGTCAGGACGACCCGGACGCTCGAGCGCGCGATCAACCTCGGAGCCAGTGTCGAGCCGGTCACGACGCCGAGCGTCAGGGGCACGAATGCGATCCCTGCCCCGAGCGCGTCGTAGTGCAGAACCTGCTGCATGTAGAGCGTGAGGAAGAACCACATCGAGAACAGCGCCGCGTACATCAGCACCACGATCATGTTCGCTGCTCGCAGTGCCCGCAGCCGGAAGATCGAGATCGGCACCAGCGGCACCCGCGCGAACCGTGCCTCGACGAGCACGAACAGGGCGAGCAGTACCGCACCGGCGGCGACCGGACCGATCGCCTGGGCTGAACCCCAGCCGAACGCCTCGGTGCGGACGATGCCAAACGTGACACCGACGAGTCCGAGCGTCACAAGCAGCGCCCCGGCGACGTCGAAGTGACGGTCGATGTCCTCACGACGCCCTTCGACCAGGACCCTTGCGCCGAGCATGACAACGAGGGCGCCGAGCGGCACGTTGATCAGGAAGATCGCCGGCCAGCCGAACAGCTGCGTGAGCAGGCCGCCGAGAAGTGCGCCGGAGGCGGCACCAAGGCCGCCCATCGCGGCCCACACACCGAGCCCGCGATTGCGCTCGGCTCCCTCGGGAATCGAGCTCGTGATGATCGACAGGCTCGCGGGAGAGATCACCGCACCGCCGATCCCCTGCAACGCGCGCGCCCCGATCAGCAGCCCTCGCGACGACGCGACCGCGCACGCCAGCGAGGTGAGCGCGAACAGCGCGGTGCCTGCAAGGAAGACGCGGCGCCGGCCGAGCAGGTCGGCGGCCCGGCCGCCGAGCATCAGAAAGCCCGCGAATGTGAGCGTATAAGCGTTGACCACCCACTGCAGGCCGGTCTGCGAGAAGTGAAGGCTGCCGCGCATCGACGGTAGCGCGACGTTGACGATCGAGACGTCGAGGATGACCATGAACTGCGCAAGGCAGACGACCAGGAGCAGGGCCTTCGCGCTGGCGGCTGGGCGCTTACGAGCTGAGAATGTGGGGTGCGTAATTACGTTCACGGTGGTAGTGTGCGATCATGCTGATGGTGGTACAAGAGAGGGGTTTATCCTGGTATTAGCACTAACACCCACGAGCACCTTGCCGGAGGCCAGGCTGCCCGCGATCGGGTCGAACGGAAACGGCGCGAACGGCAACGGCAAGCCGGCGACCGGCGACCGGCGCCGCGCCGAGCTGGCCGACTTCCTGCGCAAACGGCGCGCGAGCATCCAGCCCGGCGATGTCGGCCTTCCCGCTGGTGGCCGCCGCCGGACGCCTGGACTCCGGCGCGAAGAGGTGGCGCAGCTCGCGGGCGTGGGCTCCACGTGGTACACGTGGCTCGAGCAGGGACGCGATGTGAAGGCGTCGCTCGAGGTGCTCGAGTCGATCTCACGCGCGATGCGCCTCAGCCCCGCCGAGCGCGTGCACCTGATTCTGCTCGGGCGCGGTGAGGACGCGCCCGCCTGCACCGCCCCGGCCGAGCGGGTGTCGCCCTCGCTGCGCCGGCTGATCGAGAACCTGGGGCCCAACCCGGCGTTCGTCCTCGGCCGCCGCTGGGACTACCTCGCGTGGAACCGCGCCACCACCGTGTTGTTCGGTGACCTCGGCAGCGTTCCGCGGGCGGCACGTAATCACATCTGGCTGACATTCATGGATCCGGCCCGCCGCGAGATGTTTCCGGACTGGGAGAAGAACGCGCGCCTCTGCGTGGCCAAGTTCCGGGCCGACACCGCCCGCCACATCGGCGACTCGACCTTCGAGGAGCTGGTTCAAGCCCTCCGCAGGTCGAGCCCCGAGTTCTGCACCTGCTGGAAGCGCCACGAGGTCGCTCGCGGCGGCGCCGGCCGCAAGGAGCTTCGCCACCCGGTCGCGGGAACACTTGTGTTCGAGCACGCCGTGTTCGGTCCGCAGGAGACCCCCGATCAGCGGCTGATCCTTTACACGCCGATGCCCGAGGCCGACACGCGCGCGAAGATGGCGGCGCTGTTCGCCGAGGTTGGCTAGCTGCCGGCGGCGCCGGCGGGCCTGCACTGAGCTCGCGCCGGGGCGTGGCTGGAGTCAGCCGAGCGCGGCCTCGAGGCGATCGAGCAGCACCGCCTGACCCTGGTTGATCCGATCGCGCGCCTGCCGCAGCGTGAACCACTGCGCGCGGTCGACCTCGGGGAACTCGCTCATGCGGCCCGAGCGCGGCGGCCACTCGAGCGTGAACGTGTTACTTCGGATCTGGCCGGCGTCGAGGTCCCCCGGCGCCGCCCAGGCGCGAACGAGCTTGCCCCCGCGCTGGCGCGCCTCGCCGAGGTCGACGGGGAGGTCCGACGGCGGCGGCGTGCCGAGCTCCTCGGCGAATTCGCGCCGCGCCGCCGTGGCGGGATCCTCATCGTCGCCGTACTCCCCTTTCGGAATCGACCACGCACCGGCATCACGCCGCGCCCACAGCGGACCCCCGGGATGCACGAGCAGGACCTCTACCCCGGCTGTCGAACGCCGGTAGAGCAGGATCCCCGCGCTACGAGCGGGCATCGATCGACGAACGCCGGAGCGCCGGCGGAGAGGACTGCGCGGCGGTCCCCGCGCACCCGGTCGGGAAGGATTCGTGCCTACAGCGCGTCTTCACGTCTCGAAAGACCATCCCACGCTCGTTCAAAGGAGATCGGACATGCATCTCAAGCATTCAATCGCTGCTGCCGCCGCCGTGGCCGCCGCCGTCCCCGCCGGTCTGCTCGGTGTCGGCGTCGGCGCGTCGATCGCCGACAGCGCCGCGGGTCCACTCGCAAGCTCCGCGAAGGCGCCAACCGTGACCTTGCACAAGACCAGCCTGGGCAAGGGTGCTAGCCGCCGGAAGCACCGGGCGCACGCTTTACCTGTTCACACAGGACACCAAGAACCACAGCAATTGCACCGGCGGGTGCGCCCAGGTGTGGCCGCCGCTGCTCGTGAGCGGCAAGCCGACCGCGGGCGGTGGCGTTTCCGGCTCGAAGCTCGGCGAGATCAAGTCCGGCCACAGCCACCAGGTCACCTACGCCGGGCACCCGCTGTACGAGTTCGACTCTGATTCCGCACCGGGTCAGGCCAACGGCGAGGGCGACAACGACTTCTACGTTGTGTCTGCGTCGGGCCACGCGATCAAGTAGCGGAGCCGTTCAACGCATCGGCGCCAGGCACGCCCATCAGGGGGCGGGGAGCAGCGGCGGCCGGTCGGGCAGCGGGGCCCCCGACCGTGCCGTCGTTCCTCCCGAGCGTATTGCCGGCGCAACCGACGGCGCTGTCGATCTCGCAGAACGAGCACGGCCCCGGAGCCGAGGACAGCCCAGGTGGCCCGGTTGCCGCAGGTGTGCGCCGACGGTACTTTACGGGTGCGATGCACACACTTACGGGCGGCCTCGCCCGCCGAAAATCGGGCGGCGTGAGCCACGGAGCGCCTGAGGGGATCGATCAAATCGAAGGGCGAAGTGTCCCGGTTCGACGATGATCCCTGGTCAGATCCGGTCGGCCCGCCGGCCAGCCAGCCGGCGCCTCGGCGGCCGCGAGCAGGCGTGATCGGGGCCGCGGTCGCGACGGCGGTCCTGATAGTGGCGATCGTCGTCGCGGTCGTGGTCATCGCGAGCGGCGGCAAGAGCGCGACGCCGGGCACCCCGGCCGCCGGTGCCAACGCGGCTGGGTCGGCGGGCGGGTCGGCGTCCACGGGTGGGTCGGCGTCCACGGGTGGGTCGGCGTCCACAGGTGGGTCGGCGTCCACGGGTGGGTCGGCGGGCGGCGGGAGCTCCGCGGCGGGCTGCGCCACGTCCAGCCCGGCCACCCCCGCCTCGAGCTCCGGGGCGCAGACTCAGGTCTTTGACCAGCTGATCAACTATCAAGATTGGGCGGAGGGGCCAGCCACCGATCCGTCCAAGATATTCACTTCAAACGTCGTGCAGTGCGGCCTCACATCACCGGGATGCGGCACGGTCAGCGGCATAGAAAGCGTCGCCGCCGCTTACACCTCCTGGCAGAACGACGGCGGTTCAAACTTCGAGTTCGACATCAACGCCGACCCGAACTCGATCCCGATCAGCGGCAACACCTCAGATGTCCAGACGACCTTTACCCTGACCGGCGCGCCGGATACGGCCAACAAGACAGGGAAGATCGAGATCGACCTGGTCAATTCGGGTGGAACCTGGCTGATCGACAAGATCGTCGCGGCATGCGCCTAGCGACCGCGGGATCGAACCGCACCAACACGCGTACGCGGCGGGACAGTGGCTGATCGAACGGATCAGAGCGACACGCGTCTCGTGATCGGGAGAGTCTTCCTGAGTGAGCACTCTGAGGTTCAGTAGAGCAGGCCAACCCGGCCCAGGCGCCCAGCGGCGAGCCGCAGCGACTCGAACGTCCGAAAGCGAAGGTCCTGCTCGGTTTCCCAGCGCCTGAGGATCTCGGCCTCGCCAGAACGCAGAACGTCGTCCAGCACCACGAGCGAATCGGCGCTGAGCGCCGGACGGAAGAACCCCGCCGCGGGGTATCGGTCGAGTCGATGCCGCGGATCCTGCGCCGGTGGGCCGTCGACCAGAAGGAGGTCGACGTTCGAGTCGATCACGTGCTCGATCGCGGTTCTCGAATACCACTGCACCGTGATATCTCCCACGCTCATCTCCTGCAGAGGCGCGTGAATCAGCTCGACCTGCTCGGCGAGGCCCTCCCAGTCGAGCAGGCGCCTGGTCTGCTCCACCCAGCCGGCGTCGTGCTCGATGCTGATCAGCCGTCCGCCGGTCGAGCGGAGCGCGCTGGCGAGAAAGACGGTCGAGATCCCGGACCCGCACTCGACCACCGAGCGGAGATTGCAGAGCAGAAGCTGCTGGATCACGAACGACATCGCGCTCGGCTTGAGCGTGCCCGCATTCCAGGGCATGAAGCCCCGTACCAGCGGGCTCAGCTGCGCGAGCGCCGCCAGATCCGCGTTGTCGTACGTGGCGCCGCTCCTACCGGCGGCCCGGCGGCCGGCCGATCACGGCGGCCGGCCCAGCATCGCGTGGACGGCGTCCGCGCCCATTCCCGACAGGTCGACCGGCAGGACGATGCACAGCCGGTCCGGCCGCTCCTGGACGACCGTGACTTCCAGACGCTCCGGCAGCTGTACGCCAAGCAGCTCAGAGACGGCTGTCCGCGGTGCCGAGATCAGCCGCTCGCGAAACTCAGGATCGGTCTGCGCCCGCTCGACGATACGCCGCTCGAGCTCCGCCCGACCAGTCGGCACGGGTAGGTACGCCATCAGCCCCAACGCTATCGCGACACGACAGCGACCACTACACTCGCCGCCATGCATGCGAGGGCCGCGAAGGGCCAGTGAGCGCACTCGAAGGTCGCACGGAGGCCGCGGAGCGGACGGCGCCACCCGCAGGCGTGGGGGCCGGTGCCGGAACCGCTGTGCCCGCCAAGGACCCACGTGTGGTGGCCGAGATCGAGCGGATCGCGGCGCTCCTCCATGCCGGCGGGCGCGAAGCCGACTCGACCGAGATCATGCGCCAGTTCAAGGCGCCGGCTCACGCCAAGCCGGCCCTGTTCGTGGCGGGCGAGGACAAGCGAGGTAAGAGCTGCCTCGTCAACGCCCTCCTGTCACGCCCGGACCTGTCGCCCGTCGGCGTCGAGGTCGTCACAGCTGCACCGATCACCTTCACGTACTCGAGCAAGCCCTGGGCGAAGGTGTTCCGCTACGGGGAGGCGCACGCGACCGAGGCGGAGTTCGACGACGCGAGGGCGCTGGCGACGGTCGCCGGTAATCCACGCAACGAACAAAACGTCCGCGCGGTCCAGCTGGCAGCCGACAGCCCCCTGTTGCGCGCGCTGAACCTGATCGATACGCCCGGTGTCGGCGGTCTGGACTCGGGTCACGGCGCGCTCACGATCCAGTCGCTGCGCTCCGCCGATGCGCTCCTGTTCGTCACCGAGGCGGGGGCGCAGTTCCGGTCGGCCGAGCTGTCGTTCCTCCGGCGCGCATCGGCCCGAGTCGACACCGTGATCCTCGTCCTGACCAAGATCGACCTCCACCGCGGCTGGCGCACGATCCTGGAGGACGACCTTGCGATCATCCGCGAACAGGCGCCGCGATTCGCCAACTGCCCGGTTGTGCCGGTCAGCAGCCTGCTCGCGCTGCGCGCGCTCCAGGTCGAGGACCCCGAGGATGCGGAGGAGCTCCGCAAGGAGTCCGGCCTGACCCAGCTCGAGGAGGTGATTCAGCGCCATGTGGTGGAACGGTCCTTCCTGCTGCGCGACGCCAACCTGCTGCGGGCGGGACACGGCTCACTCGGCGGCGTCATGCTCACCACGCGCCAGACACTCGCCGCCGTCGGCGGCGACGGCGCCGCACGCGCGGCGCTCGAGGCCGAACAGGCGCGCCTGCAGCAGCTGCAGAAGGATCGCTCGAAGTGGCCGCAGCTGCTCGACAGCGAGATCCGCAAGCTCACGCTCGAGCGTTCCGAGCTCGCGACTCGCGGCACCGTCGAGATCAAGACCCGCTACGACGAGCGCATCCGGAACGTCAAGAAGCACGACTTCGACTCGATGCCAGGAGAGTTCGTCGCCGATCTCACCGCACTCGCCCAGCGGCTCAACGAGACCGCTGCCGACCGTCTCACCAAGCTTGTGGATCAGATGCTCGCCGACCTCGACGAGGTCGCACACCTGAACGAGTCGATCCAGCGGGTCACCGGGGAAGCGCTGGCGGCGGAGCTTGCGGATGCGTCACTGGGCGATTTCGGCATGACCGGCAACGACCGGCTCTCCGTCCTGTCCAGCTTCTCCAGCGGACGCTCGCTCGGCTCACTCGCCGGCGCCGCGGCCGGTTCGCTGATCGCACCGCCGATCGGGCTCGCGCTCGGGCTCGGGATGGGCGCGATGTTCGCGTTCTCCGCGTTCATGACCAAGGACCAGCACGCCTTCGTCGCCGCCTTCCAGCCGTGGTCGCAGGCCCAGATCTCGAAGGCTCAGGTCACGATCAACACCAGCTTCCAGCGGCAGATGATCGACGTCCAGCTCGAGCTGCGCGACGCGATCGGCCAGGCCCTCGCCGACCGGGAGCAGGAAATCAACGCCTCACTGAAGGCGGCCCAGCAGCTGCAGGCAGCCGAAGCCGGCAAGCGAAAGACCGAACAGGCGCGCCTCCAGAAGCAGTTCGACGACGTCCGCGCCACCCGAGCCGAGATCGAGCAGCTACTGAAATCACTGGCGCCGCGGATCGACGAGGGGGCGGTCGGGGGTGCGGCGGGTAGCGCCGGCGCGGCGGTGGCGGCCCGGTAGGTTCTGCTGGCGCGGCGGTGGCGGCGCGCCGCATCGCGGGGCGGGCGCGTTGGGACCGCCGGGACCGGTGAGTCCGGGCGGGGACCCCGCGGGTCAAGGTGGGGTCGCGGACGGAGCCGTGTGCCTCGCCCGCAAGCGCGGCGGGTCGCACCAGAAGTTGGCATGCTGCAAAGCCGGCAGTAAGATGGTGTCGCAAAAGCGTGGCCGACCACAGTTGGTTTGTAAAGAGTTGATGGTTGCGAGCGCTCGACGGCGTCGCCCGGCTTTGCGCGACGGGGTTCGCGCGTGCGGCTCACTGTGACTCCCCGCGCGTTCTGCCCGGATCCGCCCAGTTTGCGGGGATGAACGCATCAACACCTCCGTTATCCGAAGGAAATGATGCGTGGCTCTCCTGAGCTGCTCGCGTCCGCCGTTGTCACATCCTCACAACGCCGCGCGTTTACGCGACACCCTCAATAGTCACGTTTCTCGCCACGGCTCGCCGATCGCGCACGGAACCAGCGGTCGCGTCTGTTGCCGGGTTCGCCCCCAGTCGGGCCGGACCCTCGCCCGCACCGCGCCGGCCCGGCGGTCACGGGCAGCTGCGGGAAGTCGGCACCGTCGACGATGATCGTCGCCCCGGCAGGCGAGGTGTGCATCAGCTCACGCGCCCCGACCGTCGCGCCCCCTCACCCGGCGTCGTAGCCGAGCCGGTGCGCCAGGTCGATCGTGGCGACGAGAAGCCAAGGGTCCACTAGCCACTCGGACGGGATGTCGAGCGAGTCCGGGAGCCGTGTGCTGTGCATGACTGGATCCCGCAGAAAGCCGGAGTCCCCGCCGCCCACGGCGCCAGCGGGACCAAGGCGGGCATGGTAGGCGAGCTCTGGATGGCACATCTCATCAATCGCGGCGTCGCCGGCATCGACCCCCAGCCACTTGCAGATCCTCGGCAGGACGTCTCGTGGAGCGTTCAGCATGTCCTCCGACCTGACTTGCATACCGCGATCTGGCGGCAGCCGCTGGAGGAGGCGGTGAATCCGCTGGTGCTGGAAGTACCAGACACCCAGACAGAAATTGTGGAACGTCTCGGGCTGGATCTCCCAGTAGCCGAGCTTGTGCCAGCTCTTGTGCATGGACTCGACGGTTGTGAGCGGGTGTCGCGTCAAGTGCAGGAATCGGGCGCGAGGGTAGGCCGCGGTAGCCCGAGCCAAATAGTTGTCGCGACTCGAGGTCTCGGGCGACTTCTCGACCCCGATCCGTGGTGCTACACGTCCGAGTAGATCGTCGAGAATCATCTCCACACGCCAGGAGCGGCGCGCGTCGAGCCAGACTTGGGCGTCGGCCACCGTTTGGTCGGTCTGCTCTCCGTGGTGGGCCTGCGCGACCGAGCGCAACAGACCGGACATCCTCAGCTCCGCGCGAGCCCCACGCCATCCCGGCGGATCGGCCATCAGCTGGGCGAGGGTGTCGCGCCTGAATAGTGCCAGCTCCGGAAAGCCGTACAGCTCCGGATGCATCCCGATCATCGTCGCCGCCACAGTCGAGTTCGACCTTGCAGGAGCGAGCAGGAACAGCGGCGAGAACCACAGCGCGTCACGTTCCGACGGCGGCGGAACCGGCTGCGGCGGCGTCGGCTTTCTGGACTGCGCCTGTTCGGCTGGCTCGGGCACCACCCGAATTTTGGCGCGAACTGCTTGTCCCGCGTCGCCCGGCCAATTAGGGTGCCCGCCGAGACCGTCCGTTCGTTCATGCCTTCTCGACCAGACCAGGATCATGCCCCTTCGGCCGCGCGGTCATTCGTGCGCGGCGTCGAGGCAGATCCGATGAAGGCCATCGGCGGGCTACCACACGTCAGGAACCCCGGGGGCGAGATCCATGGAACCAGTAGCACCCGTTCCTGACACTCCGCCGCCTCCGCCGCCGCCCGACACGCCTCCGGAGCCGCCGCCGACGCCTCCGCCGACACCGCCGCCGACACCGCCGCCAACACCGCCACCGACGCCGCCGCCGACACCACCGCCAACACCGCCACCGACGCCGCCGCCGACACCACCGCCCGCGGACACGGTGGGCGACGACCCCGCCTTCTCCCCGACGCCCTCCCCCACCATGTCGGCGACGCCCGAGCCGACCATGGCGCCGACACCCGAGCCGACCATGGCGCCGACAATGGCGCCGACACCCGAGCCGACCATGGCGCCAACGCCATCCCCGACGATGGCGCCCACCCCCTCGCCGACGGTCGCGCCCACCACAGCACCGACGATGGCGCCCACGCCGTCGCCGACCGTGGCGCCCACCACAGCACCCACACCCGCACCAACCACGGCGCCCACCACAGCACCAACGATGGCGCCCACGC
>Ga0302326_10003798_pt1 | contig 35414 bp, 26 predicted proteins | sample Palsa_T0_3_FD_202264 | JGI IMG/M metagenome (GOLD analysis project Ga0302326, IMG submission 202264) | Peat permafrost microbial communities from Stordalen Mire near Abisko, Sweden - Palsa_T0_3 | ecosystem: Environmental > Terrestrial > Soil > Palsa > Peat permafrost | place: Sweden: Abisko...
CCGACAACGTCAACTTCATGGCGTCGAACCTGACCGCGCAGGTGCGCAACATCGCCGAGGTGGCGACCGCCATCGCCGGCGGCGACTTGTCGAAGAAGATCACGGTCGACGTGCGCGGCGAGATGCTGCTTCTCAAGGACACGCTCAACACCATGGTCGAGCAGCTGCGCTCGTTCGCCGCCGAAGTGACGCGCGTCGCGCGCGAGGTCGGCGCCGACGGCCGGCTCGGCGGCCAGGCGGTGGTGCCCGGCGTTGCCGGCACCTGGAAGGACTTGACCGACAACGTCAACCTGCTGGCGGCGAACCTCACGACCCAGGTCCGTAACATCGCCGAAGTGACGACCGCGGTTGCGCGCGGCGACTTGTCACGCAAGATCACCGTCGACGTGAAGGGCGAGATTCTCGAGCTGAAAAACACCATCAACACCATGGTCGATCAGCTCAACGGCTTCGCCTCGGAAGTCACCCGCGTGGCGCGCGAAGTCGGCACCGAAGGTCTGCTCGGCGGCCAAGCGGTCGTGCCCGGCGTCGCCGGCACCTGGAAGGACTTGACCGATACCGTGAACGTGATGGCCGCCAACCTGACCGAACAGGTGCGCGGCATCGTCAAGGTGGTGACCGCGGTCGCCAACGGCGACCTCAAGCAAAACCTCGCGGTGAAATCGAAGGGCGAGGTGGCGGCGCTCGCTGAAACCATCAACAACATGACCGACACGCTGGCGACGTTCGCCGATCAGGTCACGACGGTGGCGCGCGAAGTCGGCGTCGAAGGCCGACTAGGCGGCCAGGCCAACGTTCCCGGGGCCGCCGGCACCTGGAAGGATTTGACCGGCAACGTCAATCTGCTCGCCGCCAACCTCACCACTCAGGTGCGCGCTATCGCCGAAGTGGCGACGGCGGTGACCAAGGGCGACCTCACGCGTTCGATTCAGGTCGATGCGCGCGGCGAAGTGGCGGAACTCAAGGACAACATCAACACGATGATTGACAACTTGCGGCTCACCACGGACCGCAACACCGAGCAGGATTGGCTCAAGACCAACTTGGCCAAGTTCACGAACATGCTGCAGGGCCAGCGTGATCTGACCACCGTCGGCCGGCTGCTGCTCTCGGAGCTGACACCGCTGGTCAATGCCCACCAGGGCGTCATTTATCAGATGGAGAACGAGGAGACGCCGGGCCTGCGGCTGTTGTCGGCCTATGCCGATGATGGCGCCAACGGCCACGCCGATGGACTGCGGTTGGGTGAAGGCCTTATTGGCCAATGCGCGGTGGAAAAGCGGCGCATGCTGATCACCGAAATGCCCGACGACACCGTGCCGATCAGTTCCGGTTTGTTCAAGGTCAAGCCGCGCAACAACATCGTGCTGCCGGTGCTGTTCGAAAGTCAGGTCAAGGCGGTGATCGAGCTCGCCTCGCTGCACGAATTTACCACCCTGCAGACAATGTTCCTCGAACAGCTCACCACCTCGATCGGCATCGTGCTCAATTCCATCGAAGCGACGATGCAAACCGAAGGCCTGCTCAAGCAGTCGCAACAGCTCGCCGGCGAATTGCAGGCGCAGCAGAAAGAGTTGCAGCAGACCAACGATCAGCTCGAGCAAAAGGCGCAGCAGCTCGCCGAGCGCAACGTCGAGGTCGAGCGCAAGAACCAGGAAATCGAACAGGCCCGTCGCGCGCTGGAAGAAAAGGCGACCGAGTTGGCGCTGACTTCGAAATACAAATCCGAATTCCTCGCCAACATGTCGCACGAGCTGCGCACGCCGCTCAACTCGATCCTGATTCTCGGCCAGCAGCTGACCGACAACCCCGAAGGCAACCTGTCGCCGAAGCAGGTCGAATTCGCCCGCACCATTCACGGCGCCGGAACCGACCTCCTCAACCTGATCAGCGACATTCTCGACCTGTCGAAAATCGAATCCGGCACGGTCACCGTCGATGCCGAGGAGATTTTCTTCACCAACTTGCTGGACATGGTGGCGCGGCCATTCCGGCACGAAGCCGAGAACCGTCAGCTTGCTTTCGACGTCGTCGTCGATCCGAATCTCGGCCGCACGCTCACCACCGACTCAAAGCGCCTGCAGCAGGTGCTCAAGAACCTGTTGTCGAACGCGTTTAAATTCACCGGCCAGGGCGGCGTGCGGCTGACAGTATCGGCGGCCGCAGGCGGCTGGAGCGCGGGCCATCCACTGCTCAATCAGGCCTCGGGTGTCGTCGCGTTCGAGGTTTCCGACACCGGCATCGGCATTCCGCTGGAGAAACAGAAGATCATCTTCGAGGCCTTCCAGCAGGCCGACGCCTCCACCAGCCGCAAATATGGCGGCACCGGGCTTGGGCTCGCCATCAGCCGCGAGCTTTCGAGCCTGCTCGGCGGCGAAATCCATTTGCGCAGCGCGCCCGATACCGGGTCGACGTTTACGCTGTACCTGCCGATCAAGTATGTCGGTTCGAGCACCACCTCCCGTCCGGCGACCACGCATTTCGTACCGCCGGTCGCGGTCGCGGAGCGCGTTGTGGAGCCAATTCCGGACGACCGGCTCGAAATCCAGCCCGGCGACGCGATTTTGCTCATCGTCGAAGATGATCCGCATTATGCGCGCATCTTGCTCGATCTGGCGCGCGATAAAGGCTTCAAAGTGCTGCTTGCCATGCGCGGCGACGACGCGCTTGATCTCGCCAAACAATACCAGCCCACTGCTGTGTCGCTCGACGTGTTCTTGCCCGACATGCTCGGCTGGAACGTGCTCAGTCAGCTCAAGCAGAACCCGCTGACGCGGCACATCCCGGTGCAAATGGTCACGCTCGATGAGGATCGTCAGCACGGACTTTCGCGCGGTGCGTTTTCGTTCGTCACCAAGCCGACGACGCGGGAGGGCATTTCCGAGGCCTTGGCGAAAATCAAAGAATTCTCCGAGCCCCGGCGTCGGCGTCTTTTGGTCGTCGAGGATAATAAGGCCGAACAAATGAGCATCGGCGAGCTTCTCGGCCACGACGACATCGAGATCGTCAATGCCGGCTCCGGCCGGGAGGCGCTCGATATCATGCGGCACGAAGCGTGCGACTGCGTCGTGCTCGACTTGCGCCTGCCCGACATGTCGGGTTTCGAGGTGCTGGAATGCATGCGCGGCGATCAAGCGCTGGCCGACGTTCCGGTGGTGGTTTTCACCGGGCGCGAGCTCTCGGCCGTCGAGGATGCCCAGCTGCATACAATGGCGCGCAGCATCGTCGTTAAGGGAGTCGAATCGCCCGAGCGCCTGCTCGATGAGACCGCGTTGTTTCTGCACCGCGTGTTCAGCGATCTGCCGAGCGAGAAGCAACGCATGCTCGAGCGGCTTAATTCCTCCGACGAAGACCTGGTCGGCCGCACCGTGCTTCTGGTAGACGATGATTCGCGCAACATCTTTGCCCTGTCGAGCGTGCTGGAACGCCGCGGCATGCACGTCTTGACCGCCACCACGGGAAGCGAGGCGATTGCGCTCGTCGATCAGACATCGGAACTCGCGATCGTTTTGATGGACATCATGATGCCGGAAATGGATGGTTATCAGACCATCGAGAAGATTCGCGGCAACCCCGCTTACCGGCGGTTGCCGATCATCGCGCTTACCGCGAAAGCGATGAAGGGCGACCGCGAGAAATGCCTGGAGGCCGGCGCCTCGGACTATCTCGCCAAGCCGGTTGACACCGAGCAGTTACTGTCGTCGTTGCGCATGTGGCTCCATCGCTAGGCCGCGTTTCATGCATGAAAAAGTCAACGTTCTCCTGGTCGACGATCAGCCGGCGAAGCTTCTCGCCAACGAGGAAATCCTTCGCGAACTCGGCGAAAACCTTATCAAGACGGCGTCGGCACGCGAGGCGCTCGAGTTCCTGCTGAAGAACGAAGCCGCCGTCGTCCTCGTCGATGTTTGCATGCCTGAGCTCGATGGTTTTCAGCTTGCGGCCATGATCCGCGATCATCCGCGGTTTCAGCGCACGGCCATCATTTTCATTTCCGCCGTCCAGGTCGACGACGTCGACCGGCTGCGCGGCTACGAGATGGGCGCGGTGGATTATGTGCCGGTGCCTGTCGTTCCGGCCGTGCTGCGCGCCAAGGTCAAGGTATTCGCCGAGCTTTATCGCAAGACTCGCCAGCTCGAACGGCTCAACGCCGAGTTGGAGTGGCGCGTTAAGGAGAGGACGGCGGAACTGGAAACATCCAACGCGCGGGCGCTCGAGAGCGAGGAGCAATTGCGATTGGCGACCGACGCGGCCGAGATCGGCTTGTGGGACGTCGACAATGTCACCGACACGTTGTTTTGGCCGCCCCGCGTGAAGGCAATGTTCGGGATATCTTCCGACGTTCCGGTGACCATGGCGGACTTCTATACGGGGCTTCATCCCGACGACCGGCAAGCTGCCGGTGACGCGTATGCGGCGGCTTGCGATCCGCAAATGCGCGCGTTGTATGATGTCGAGTATCGCAGCGTCGGCAAGGAAGACGGTATCGTCCGCTGGGTGGCGGCCAAGGGCCGCGGGATTTTCGACGCGGACGGCAAGTGCGTTCGTGTGATCGGCACTGCGATCGAAATCACCAAGCGTAAGGAGGCCGAAGAGCGCCAGGATTTGCTGGCGCGCGAAGTCGACCACCGCGCCCGTAACGCGCTCGCCGTGGTCCAGTCGATCGTCCGGTTGACGCGCGCCAACAGCGTGGACGGCTATGTCATGGCGGTTGAAGGGCGCATCAAGGCGCTGGCGCGGGCGCATGCGCTGCTTTCAGATTCGCGCTGGAGCGGCGCCGACCTGGCGACGCTGGTGGCCGAGGAATTAGCCCCTTACCGGCTCGGCGAACCCGACAAGGTGCAGATCGGCGGCCCCAGCGTCTCGCTGCTGCCGCACACGGCGCAGGCCTTGGCGCTTGCACTTCATGAACTCGCCACCAACGCCGCCAAGCACGGCGCGCTTTCGTCGATGTCGGGCAAGGTCATGATAACGTGGAAGACCGGGCCTGACTTTCTGGTTCTGCATTGGAACGAGACCGGCGGTCCGCGGATTGCGCCGCCGCCGTCGCGGAGCTTCGGCCTCAACGTGATCCGCGCCAGCATCGAGAACCAATTGAGCGGCAAAGCCACGTTCGATTGGGCGTCGGAAGGAATACAATGCACGTTGTCGATCCCGCAGCAGGCGCCGGTGGCTGCCGGTGCCGCGAAGAAAACCGGTAATGGAGCAACAACCAACGTCGCCGCGGAGGCGACGATGGCGAATTGCCGGCGCGTTTTGCTGGTTGAGGACGAAGCTCTCGTCGCCATGATGATCCAGGAATGCTTGACTGAGTATGGGCATTCGGTGGTCGGGCCGATCGGCCGGGCAGCCGAAGCGCTGGCGGCCGCGAAGCAGGGCGAATTCGACGCGGCTATCCTTGACATCAATCTCAGCGACGGCATGGCCTATCCGGTCGCCGAAATTCTATCGCAGCGCGGCGTTCCCTTCGCCTTCGTCACCGGCTACGAGGCCGACACGGTCGACGAGCGATTCAGCAACGTCCCGGTGCTGCAGAAGCCGATCGAGCGGCAGATGCTGCAAAGACTGTTCGTCTCCAATGCCGCGGGCGCGGCTACTCCGTATGCGGGGCGCGCGAAAGCGCGGGCACACAGCTAACATCGCGGTCTTTTTCGCCCGCCCGTTCGAATTGCCCGCGACCCGCCTGGCGCCGGACGGCCTGCGCTTGACCGCTCCCGCTCCTCTTGCGCAATCCCGAAACATTAAGCGATAACGCGGTAGCGAGGTCTTTAAGCAATGAACGCCGATGTCATCGAGAAAACGACGGTTTTGAGCGCCTGTCTTGGCACTTACGCGCACACGCGCGCGCTGAAGGACGGCGCTATCAAATCCGATCTGGTCAAACTCAATTTTACCGAGATCAACCCAGTGAATCGCGCTTTTCTGCTGATGGCCCGCGAGCAGAAATTCGACGTCTGCGAGATGGCGATCGTCACGTATCTGCAGGCCAAAGCCTACGGCAAGCCGCTTATGCTGTTGCCCGCGACCATGATGGGACGCTTCCAGCACGGCACCTTGTTGTACAATTCCGAGCGTGGCCGCCTGCGCGTTGAGGATTTACCCGGCCGCCGCGTCGGCGTGCGCGCTTTTTCGCAGACCACTGGAGCGTGGATCCGCGGCATTCTCTGGAAGGATTACGGTCTCGATCTCAACAGTGTGAAGTGGGTGACGTTCGAGGACGCTCACCTCGCCGAGTACCGCGACCCGCCGGGCGTGGAGCGCGCCGCTGCCGGCAAGGACATCACTCAGATGCTCCTGGACGGCGAACTCGACGCCGCCATTTTCGGCGGCAACATGCCGGACGATCCTCGGCTCAAGAGCGTCATTGCCGACCCCGAGGCCGCCGGCGAGGAATGGTCCCGCAAGCACGGTACCGTGCCCATCAATCACATGGTGGTGGTCAAAGACAGTTTGGCAAAATCGAATCCGGCAGCGGCGCGCGAAGTATTCCGCATGATGCTCGAAAGCAAAAAGGCCGCCGGCCTGCCGAAGCAAGGCGCGATCGACTTTGTTCCATTCGGCTTCGATGCAGTCAGGCCCGCGCTCGAGCTGATGAGCGCATATGCGCTGGAAATGCAGCTTATTCCGCAAGGCTATACGGTGGAGGAACTCTTTGACGGCACCACGCGCGCACTTCGCGCCTGAGCGTCGCACGCCTTTCACAAGTGGAATTTGGCTCTTACCTTCACTATCATTGATTATCGTAGCGCCTTGAAGGGAGCCGGGATGAGCTTGGCAGCTTTAGGCTATGTCGGGATCCGCGCCAAAGATCTCGGCGAATGGGCAACGTACGGCACGAACTTTCTTGGCATGCAATTGGTCGAACAGACCGGAGGCACGCTGACGCTGCGCATGGACGACCGCAAGCAGCGCGTCATTGTGCATGCCGACGGCGACGACGCACCTTCGTTCTATGGCTGGGAAGTTGCGGACGCCGCCGCCTTGGACGCGTTGGCCGCGCACTTGCAGACTTGCAAGGTCGATGTCGCGCGCGGTTCGCGGGCGCTCGCCAACGAGCGCCGGGTGACGGATTTAATCGTTTTTGCCGATCCGATCGGCAACCGCCTGGAGGCCTTCTACGGCGCCGAGATCGCTTCCGAGCCGTTCAAGCCGGGGCGATCCATATCCGGTTTCCGCACCGGCCCGCTCGGCATGGGTCACGCCGTGCTCACGGCCGAACGGATCGACGACGTCGTTCCGTTCTATACCGATATTCTCGGTTTTCGTCTCAGCGATTATTTCCTGCGCCCGTTCAAGGCGTATTTCTTCCACGTCAACCCGCGCCACCACAGCCTGGCCTTTATCGAGGCCGAGAAGAACGGCATTCACCATCTCATGGTCGAGCTTTGTTATCTCGATGACGTAGGACAGGCCTACGATCTCGCGCTACGCCGGCCGGAGATGATCGGCACGACGCTCGGCCGCCATACCAACGATCAAGTCACGTCGTTCTATTCCTGGTCGCCGTCGAAATTTCTGGTCGAGTATGGCTGGGGTGGCCGCAGCATCGATCCGCAGACCTGGACGCCGCAATTGCGCGCCGATGGGCCGAGCCTGTGGGGCCACGACCGCATGTGGTTGCCGCCGGACCGGCGAGAAGACTCGCGCGATCTGCGCATAAGCGTTGCGCAAGCCGGAGGCCGCGCGCCGGTCAACGTGATGGACGGCAACTACCTGCAGGCGCGCGACGTTTGTCCGTGGTGGGACGCGGCCGTCGCCGCCCGCAAGACCGGCTGAACAAGCCTACCAATCGGCGCCGGCGCGGCGCTCGGCCGTCCAATCACCTGAGCATTCGCCCCGGTCGGTGCGCCACAGCCCGCTTCCAGCATTGCGTACAAGCCGGCCGGCGCCGCTCGCCGACCGGTCGCCCTCGGCGACGACGACGCGAATCGTGCCATTTGGAGAAACGGCGCCACCGGCGCGATAGTTTTGTTCATTGGACTGAACTTGGCCGCCGACGATGCGCAGCGAATAGCGCAACGACGCTCCGCAATCGCCCTGCCGCGTATGGATGACGACGCTCCAATTGCCGTCGAATGCGCTCGGGCGCGCGAGAGGAGCGGACATGGCCGCACCGCTTGCTGCGGCAGAGCCGGCGATCAGCGCAACAAAAACTGAACGCAAAATGGACGTTTTCATTTTAGTTTGCTCCGGTTTTCTCAATGTGACTGGATGGCGACTTTGGTGCACCGCTCGGGTAGGGCGGAGGTTCTGAGCCAAACGCATTCTCGCCTTTGCCTTGTTCGAATCCGACCTGGAACAACGCACTCATGTATTTCGGATCGAACGAGCCCTGGCTCGGCATGTCGAAGCTTGGCGGAATGCTCGCAACATTGAACGGCACGTTGCTGCGCTTGGCGACCGCGAAACTGAGCGTCAGCATCAATCGGGTGTCGACTTTGACCGCGGCGCCGACCGCTTGCGTCAGAATCGAAGGCGCGAAGCGGTCGACAACCTTGAAATCGCGCTCAAGCCCGGTGTTCACGACAACATAGAGCGCCGTCGCCGGCAGACGATAATCGCTGGTGGTCGCCATGAACGAGTGAGGGGCGACGAAGAACTGGCCGCCTAACCCGCCGTCGGCGTGCATCTCGGCAAACCGCTTGCCGTCCGCTTCCACGCCGATCAGTACGGGCGGAAATCCGCCGGGCACCGACGCCGAGGCCAGCAGGACCTGGACGAACAGTTTGCGTGCATCGTCGCCGCCATGCGCCGCGATCGCGCCCATGTTCCAGACGACAAAGCGCTCGGCGTCAAGATTGGTGGTGACGACGAACAGGCGCCGGCCGGCGCGATCGGCGGCGGCGATATCGGTCATCAGCTCCGGCGTTATTTCCTTGGCGATGAAATCCCGCAGCGGCCAGGAACTGACAAAGCTTTCGCCGGTCGATCCGCCGGCTTCAAAAATATCGGCGGGCGTTACGGTGGTGTAAGCTTTCTTCAGCGCTTCATCATATCGGCCGCCGGCAAAAATAAAGGGCGCCATCAGCGCGCCAGTGGAAACACCCGTCACCACCGCGAAGTCGGGGCGCTTGCCCGCCGCGGAGAGCCCGACGAGCAGGCCCGCGCCAAAAGCGCCATCTTCGCCGCCACTGGAGAGGGCGAGCCAGGGCCCCGGCTCGGCCGGCAACGCGTTCTTGAAATCCGCGGCCGAGTCCGCCCAAAACCGCGCATTGGGTATGCCCGGAATTGTCGCCACGGCGTCTTCGGCCGCGGTGAAGGGGGTGCGCGGCGGCAGCTGGGATTGCGCCGAGGAACTCGGCGATTGAGGCTTAATGCTGTTTTTGCCGGCGGGGTGTTTGGCTTGCGCTTCGGCGACGAGGAATGGCCGCGGATTTTGCCGTTCCCGGTGATTTGCCGCCCATTCGTCAGACCAGGCCGCCGAGACGAAAATGGCCGAAAAAACGGCAGCACCGGCGCAAACACCCCATCGCTTATGCAGCAGCGTCATGGCGGTTGGTGTTCCTCGATTTGCGGGACAGCTCAAGCCCGTCGGTGACGGCAACCGCATGGGGGGTTACGATTCGGAGGGAGATAAGGCGGCAGCAGACAGAGTTCAATCCAATCCGGAACTTGTACGCCGTATTAGGAAAAAATCCGCTAAACGCCCTTGGCTTTTGAAATCCTAAGTATGCCGTTCGGCCACAAATCGTGCTCCCTCGATGAGAATTTCGGCTGTTTTGCCAAACGGCGCCAGTGCGTCTTCGGCTTCGGCGACCAGCTCCTTTAATCGCGCCCTCGCGCCGGGTGCGCCAAGCATGCCGACAATGGTCGCCTTGCCGGCCACGGCGTCCTTGCCGGTCTGTTTGCCGACCAGCGCTGGGTCGCCTTCGAGGTCAAGAAGATCGTCGGCAATCTGAAAAGCCTGGCCGACCGCCGATCCGTAGCGGTCGAGTGCTTTGCGCTGCGCCGCATTTGCCGAGCCGAGGATTCCTCCGGCGCTGCAGGCGAAACGCAACAATGCACCGGTCTTCATCGCCTGCAACGTCCGAACGCTGCTCTCGTCGAGCTTGAGCGGCACGTTGCCGGCGAAGCGGCCTTCGGCCTGGAGGTCGAGCATCTGCCCGCCTACCATTCCGCCAAGGCCCGCGGCGCGCGCAAGCGAACCGACGAGGTCGATCCGCACCGCGGCGTCCGGATGCATCTCGATACGGGAAAGGATATCGAATGCAAGTGTGAGCAGTCCGTCGCCGGCAAGAATGGCCGTCGCTTCATCGAATGCTTTATGCGCGGTCGGCTGCCCGCGCCGCAAATCATCGTTGTCCATGGCCGGTAGATCGTCATGCACCAAAGAGTAGCAATGCACGCATTCCAGCGCCGCACCGGCCATCAGCGCGCGGCACCGCGGGACCGCGAACAAAGCCGCGCTTTCTACAACAAGGAACGGCCGGAATCTTTTTCCGCCGCCGAGGCTCGAATACCGCATGGCTTCGATCAGGCGCGCTGGCCGGCTCAGTTCGCCTTCCACGGGGGCCGCGGAAAGGAGCTTCTCAAGCACGCTCTCGATCTCCTTGGCGGCGGTATCGAGACGCTGAAGAAACACGTTTTGGCTGCTACTCATTGTTGTCTTATCGGCTTTGCACCGTCCACAATTAATCCGATCTCACTTTATAATGAACCCGGAACTGCGGGCGGCAGGCCGGTTCCATGGGGGTTGATCGTTAACGAATGCCCCATCAAGCCGCTTGAGGACTATCTGTGGCCAACGATCTGTTAGCGTCAATGGTGGTGGCGATCTGGGTCTACCTTCTGATTGGACGTGGAGGCTTTTGGCTCGGCCGCGAGCGCGATGATGCCACCGGGACGGAGGACGGACCGTGGCCGGCGATTGTCGCCGTCATACCGGCCCGCGATGAGGCCGAAAGCGTAGGCAGAACCATAACCTCGCTGCTGCAACAAGATTATCCCGGCAAGTTTTCCATACTTCTTGTCGACGACCAGAGCCGCGATGGGACCGCGGAAGTCGCGCGCGCGGCCGCCGCGTCGCTTGGCGAGGCCGCCCGGTTGACGGTGGTGTCCGGGCGGCAGTTGCCGTCAGGTTGGACCGGTAAGCTCTGGGCACAGCAACAAGGGGTCGAGGCGGCTTTAGCGTTTTCGCCCCCGCCGGATTGTTTGCTGCTGACGGATGCGGATATCGTCTACACACCGCAGGCGCTCAAAGCACTCACAATGCGTGCGCGGCGGGGCGGCTATGTGCTGACTTCGCTGATGGCGAAACTTCGCTGCACAACGCTTGTCGAGCGTTTTTTCATTCCGGCCTTTATTTTCTTTTTTCGGATGCTTTATCCGTTCGCCTGGGCGAACGATCCGCGCCGCGCCACAGCGGCCGCCGCCGGCGGCTGCATGCTCGTGCGCCGCGACGCGCTTGTGCAAGCCGGCGGAATGGCCACGATCCGCGATGCGCTTATCGACGACTGCGCGCTGGCAAAAAAGCTGAAGGCGCACGGTCCTATCTGGATCGGGCTGACGCAGAACGTGTCCAGCATACGCGGCTATCCGGCGCTCGCCGACATTCGTCATATGGTCTCGCGCACCGCTTACGCGCAATTGCGCTATTCGCCGCTTGTGCTTGCGGGCACGGTCATCGGCTTGGCGCTAACCTTTGTCGCGCCGGTCGTTTTGGCCTTGTTCGCGGCGGGCGCCGCCAGGTTCCTCGGGATAGCCGCGTGGCTGCTGATGGCGTTGGCGCTTCAGCCAACGCTTCGTTTCTATCGGGTTTCGCCGCTGTGGGGCGTAGCGTTACCGGCAATTGCCGCAATCTATATGGCCTTCACGGTTGATTCCGCCTATCAGCATTGGCGCGGGCGCGGCGGGATGTGGAAAGGCCGCGCCCAAGGCGATCTGCGAGGCAAGGTTTCGGAATCGCGATGAACGAAGCAAAGACCGCCGATGCCGCCGATTGGCGCTCCGGGAAGGGACACCGGGACGAGAACTTTCCGGTAGCTTCTTTTCTTATTCATCCGCGTTACCGCGCGCCGATCCTCGCATTCTACAATTTCGTCCGCACTGCCGACGACATCGCCGACCATCCCTCGCTTGCGCCTGAGCAAAAACTCGCTTTGCTTGATCGTCTCGGCGGCGGCCTGACCGGCGAAAACGACGCCGACGCCCCCGCTGTCCGCCTGCGCGCGGAGCTTACTGCGCGCGGCCTGTCGCCGCGACACCCGCAAGATTTGCTCACGGCGTTCATGATGGACGTGACCAAGCTGCGCTACATAGATTGGAACGACCTTCTGCATTACTGCTCTTATTCGGCTATGCCGGTCGGCCGTTTCGTGCTCGACGTTCATGGCGAGAGCCACAGCACTTGGCCGGCGAATGACGCCTTATGCGCCGCGTTGCAGATCATCAATCATTTGCAGGACTGCAAGGACGATTACCGCGATCTCGACCGCGTCTACATTCCACTCGACACATTGGCCGCGCACGGCGCTGGTGTCGAAGCGCTGGGTGAGCCGCATGCGTCGCCGGCGCTTCTCGCCGCGCTCCACGAACTGGCCGGGCGCACCGACAAGCTTCTCGCCGATAGCGACGTCTTTCCGCTTCTGATCAGTGACCGCCGACTGGGGCTGGAAGTGTCGGTGATCAATGCGCTGGCGCACCGGCTGACGCGAATTCTCAAGACGCACGATCCGCTCAGCGATCGCGTGCACCTGTCCATGCCGGCCGTCGCCGGCGTGACGGTCATCGGCATTCTCGGCGGTGCGTTCCGCCGGCTGAGCCGACGCTCTTCCGCTACCGCGCATACGCCGCGGGGTGCGTAAGTGACGACGTCAAGTCCGGCGGCCGAGCGCGCCTCACGCAGCTCATTTTATCTCGGCATGCGCATTTTGCCGCTGGCGCAGCGCGAGGCCATGTTTGAAATCTATTCGTTTTGCCGCGCCGTTGACGACATCGCCGACGATCCCGGTCCACGCGAGGCGCGCCGCGCTCAGTTGGCGCAATGGCGCGCCGATATCGACGCGCTGTACCGCGGCGCGGCGCCACCGCAGCTCGCCGGGCTGGCCGCTGCCGTCGGCACGTTTGCGCTTGAGCGCGAAGACTTCATCGCCGTTATTGACGGCATGGAGATGGACGTCGTCGCCGACATCCGGGCGCCGGATCGGCAGACGCTCGAGCTTTATTGCGACCGGGTCGCGTGTGCGGTCGGCCGGCTTTCGGTGCGGGTGTTCGGCATGCCGGCCGATAGCGGCCGGGCGCTGGCGCATCATCTCGGTAGCGCGCTTCAGCTCACCAATATCTTGCGTGACCTCGACGAGGATGCGTCGCTGGGCCGGCTTTATTTGCCGCGCGAGGTGTTGCAAACGCGCGGGATCATGGCGACCGATCCGGGCGAAGTGCTGGCGCATCCGGCGATCGGCACGGCCTGCGCCGACATCGTCGAGTTTGCCGGTCGGCACTTTGCCGAAGCGGACGCGATCATGGCACGCTGTCCGCGACGGATGGTGCGGGCCCCGCGCATCATGGGCCGGGCTTACCAGGTGATCCTCGATGCCTTGGTGGCCCGCGGCTTCACTGCACCGCGTGCGCCCATTCGCTTGCCGCGCCTGAAACTTCTGGGAATCGTATTGCGCAATCTCTTCTGAAACGATGACCGGGACAGTTCATATTATCGGCGCCGGCCTTGGCGGCCTTTCGGCCGCGGTGCGGCTCGCGCCGCTTGGGCGCCGCAAGGTGGTCATCCACGAGGCGACCGCGTTCGCCGGCGGCCGCTGCCGTTCCTACCATGACGCCGCGATCGGCATGACCATCGACAATGGCAACCACCTTTTGCTCTCCGGCAATGGCGCCGCTCTGACTTATTTGCGCGACCTCGGCGCTGAGCACAGGCTGATCGGGCCGCAGCATGCGGAATTTCCTTTTGTTGATCTTCACAGCGGCGAGCGCTGGACGCTTAAATTCAACGATGGACCTTTGCCGCTCTGGATTTTCGACCGAAATCGGCGGGTGCCGGGAACGGGGCCGCTGGATTATCTGTCGCTGGCGCGTCTCCTGTGGGCGCGCGAAGGGCAAAGCGTCGGCGAGGTGATCTCCTGTAAGGGATTGCTTTATCAGCGGCTGGTCGAGCCGCTGATCCTCGCCGCTTTGAATATCGATCCGCCGCAAGGCTCGGCGCGGCTCGCCGCCGCGATCGTGCGCGAAACACTTGCCGTCGGAGGTCGGGCCTGCCGCCCGCTTATCGCTCGCGAAGGTCTCGGCCCGACGCTGGTCGAGCCGGCGCTCGCGTTTCTCAAACAGCACGGGGTGACGCTTCACATGGAGCACCAGCTCCGGGCGCTCGCCTTTGCCGGCGGCCGCGTCGAAACGCTCGACTTCGGCGCCGAGACGATCGCGCTTGGCGCCGATGACGCTGTCATTCTCGCCGTCCCGCCCTATGCAGCCGCGATGCTGGTGCGCGGTCTCGACGTTCCAAACGAGTTCCGCGCCATCGTTAACGCGCATTTTCGCATTGCGCCGCCGGCCGATTTGCCGCCGATCCTCGGCGTTCTCAACGCGACCACACAATGGCTTTTCAGTTTTCCGGGCCGCGTCTCCGTCACCATCAGCGCCGGCGATCGGCTCATTGACAGCCCGCGCGAGGAACTCGCCGCCACGATCTGGAGCGAGGTGGCGCGCGTCACCGGCTTGCCGGCGGCGCTTCCGCCATGGCAAATCGTGCGCGAGCGCCGCGCCACCTTTGCGGCTACGCCGGCGCAAGACGCCAAGCGCCCGCGCGCGACAACCAGTTGGCCCAATTTGTTCCTCGCCGGCGATTGGACAGATACGGGGCTGCCCGCTACCATCGAGGGTGCGATCCGATCAGGCAATCGCGCCGCTCAGATGATCGCCCAGCTGCCATGACGGAAGCCGTTCTCGACCGCAAGACTGAATTCGCGTCCGATGCTGCGTTCGCGCGCACGCTCATTGACGACGTCGAGCAAAACATCAACAAAGCCGCCGCGGCGCTGCTGGAGCGCCAGCGTCCCGACGGACACTGGGTGTTCGAGCTCGAGGCCGACGCTACCATTCCCGCCGAATACGTGCTGCTCCGGCACTATCTCGGCGAGCCGGTCGACGCCGCGCTGGAGGCCAAAATCGCCGTTTACCTGCGCCGCACCCAAGGTGAGCATGGCGGCTGGCCGCTGTTCCGCGACGGCGAGGTCGATATAAGCGCGACGGTGAAGGCTTATTTCGCGCTGAAGATGATCGGCGACTCGATCGATGCCGATCATATGCGGCGTGCGCGCGAAGCGGTGCTCACGCGCGGCGGTGCGGCACAGGCCAATGTGTTCACGCGCATCATGCTTGCCTTGTTTGGATTCATTCCCTGGCGCGCGGTGCCGGTGATGCCGGTCGAGATCATGCTGCTGCCGAAATGGTTTCCGTTCCATATCGACAAGATCTCGTACTGGAGCCGCACCGTCATTGTCCCGCTCCTGGTGCTGCTGGCGAAAAAGCCGGCGGCGCGCAACGCCAAGGGCGTGCGCATCGACGAGCTGTTTCTCGAGCCCCCGCACAGCCTCGGTCCGGTGGCGAAGGCGCCGCAGCAGAAAGCCTCGTGGTTCTGGTTTTTCCGCGCGGTCGATGTTGTCCTGCGCGCGAGCGAGCCGTTCTTTCCCGCGCGCACGCGCCGCCGCGCTATCGATCGTGCGGTTGCCTGGGTGAACGAGCGCCTGAACGGCGAGGACGGACTGGGCGCGATCTTTCCGGCCATGGCCAACAGCGTGATGATGTTTGCCGTCCTTGGCTATCCGGAGGACCATCCGCAGCGCGCTATTGCGCGCAAATCGGTCGAGAAGCTCCTGGTCGTGCACGAGCACGAGGCTTACTGCCAGCCCTGCGTTTCGCCGATCTGGGATACCGGCTTGACCGCGCACACACTCCTTGAGGTCGGCGGCGAACGAGCGATCGGCGCAGTCAAAAAAGGCCTCGACTGGCTGATGCCGCAGCAGGTGCTCGACATCCGCGGCGACTGGATCGCGCGGCGGCCCGATCTCCGGCCCGGCGGCTGGGCGTTCCAATATGCCAACCCGCATTATCCCGACGTCGACGATACCGCGGTCGTCGCCATGGCCATGGATCGAACGCAAAATCTTTCCGGCCGCAAAGATTTCGACCCTAGTCTCGCGCGCGCGCGCGAATGGATACTCGGCATGCAGAGCGCAAACGGCGCTTGGGGCGCGTTCGACGCCGACAACGAGTACTATTATCTCAACAACATTCCGTTCGCCGATCACGGCGCGCTGCTCGATCCCCCGACCGAGGACGTGACTGCACGCTGTCTGTCGATGCTGGCGCAGTTCGGCGAAACCGTGGAGAAAAGTTCGGCGGTCGCTCGCGCTGTCGATTATCTCAAGCGCACCCAGCTTGCCGAGGGCAGCTGGTACGGCCGCTGGGGCATGAATTACGTTTACGGCACATGGTCGGTGCTGTGCGCGCTCAACGCCGTCGGCGTGGAACGCAGGGCGCCGGAAATGCGCAAGGCGGTCGATTGGCTCATCGCCATCCAGAACGCCGATGGCGGCTGGGGCGAGGACGGATCGAGCTATAAGCTCGACTATCGGGGCTACGAAAAAGCGCCGTCGACAGCGTCACAGACCGCCTGGGCGCTGCTCGGATTGATGGCAGCGGGCGAGGTCGACCATGCGGCGGTCGCGCGCGGCATCAAATATCTCGCCCGCCACCAAGGCGCCGACGGTTTTTGGGACGAGCCGCGCTACACTGCCACGGGGTTCCCGCGCGTTTTCTATCTGCGCTATCACGGCTATGCGAAATTCTTCCCGCTGTGGGCATTGGCGCGTTACCGCAATCTCAAGCGCACCAACGCGCGCGCGGTGGCGTGGGGAATGTGAATTTCACAGACTAAACTTGAACTTACGAGTACCGGTCACCGGTAGGTGAGGCGATTCCTGTGCATTGTGGCCGTTCGGGCACAGCCGTCTCCGGTCGCTTGCGCTAGCGTGGCGCCCAACGTTGCAGTTGTTGCTTTCGTGGAGGGGCGCGATGAAAAAGGGTCTGTTGTCGATGGCCGCGGTCGCGGCGTTAGTTGGAACACCCGCGCTCGCGGCCGACATGGCGCTCAAAGCACCGCCGCCTCCGCCTGCTCCAATATGGTCAGGGTGGTATTTCGGCGCCAACGGCGGCGGCGGTTGGGAGAACGCCACCTGGACGTTCCCGACCGTTCAATTCTTCGCCACAGCGGCGGGGCAAAGTTTCAGCACCAATCCGAACGGCGGAATCGCCGGCGGACAGTTTGGTTATAATTATCAGTTCGGCCATTGGGTTGTCGGTGGCGAATTCATGGGCGATTGGTCGGGACTTTCGCAAAAGGTCGTTGGGCCCGTCCCGGCATTTCCGTTCGACAGCTATACGACCAAACTGTCCGACCTCGAGTCGCTGACGCTTCGTTTTGGCTACGCACCGGCGAATTGGCTGGTCTACGGCAAAGCCGGTATCGCCACCGGCGGAGTTAATCTCAGCGCCATTTCAGGAGTACCGGTCGCGGGCGTGGCATTTTCGAATACGCAAAGGCAATGGGGCCCGACTGTCGGCGTGGGCCTCGAATTCCTGTGGACGCCGCACTTCGTCGTCGGCGTAGAGTACGATTTTACGGTGCTTGGCGGGGAATCCGTCAATACGACTGCGACCTGCACGGCCGCCGCACTTTGCGGTGCCACAACGGCGCCTGTTGCAATCAACAGCGGCGCCTTCAACATCTCAACGCTGACCGGACGAGTGAGCTACAAGTTCGACTGGGCGCCGATATCCATCGCCGCGAGATAGTGAGCAGCGAAGCGACTACTGCCTGAACTGCCGCTTTGCAGCGGGCGCAGCTTCTACGCCGCGCTTGCCGAGGTTTGCGCTGCGGCCTTGGCGGCTTCTTTCGCTGCCTTTTCGCGCGCCTCGTTGGCGCGCATTTGCGACAGTGTGAGCTGCAGGTTGCTGTCGAAGACGTATTGCGCCGGGCGCTGATCGGCGAGTGAAATCTCCGGCGCCATCGGACCCTCGGTTTTTACGCCGCGCCGAGACACCGCGAGTGCTTTAAGCGGGTGCTGGAAGATCGCTTCGGTCGCAGTCGCCTCATAACCGCAATGCGCCATGCAGTTCGCGCACTTCTCGTAGCGGCCGGTGCCATAGGCGTCCCAGTCGGTGGTTTCCATCAATTCCGTGAAGGTCTTGGCGTAACCCTCGCCGAGCAGATAGCAAGGCTTCTGCCAGCCAAAAATGTTGCGCGTCGGCATGCCCCAAGGCGTGCAATGGAATTCCTGATTGCCGGCAAGGAAGTCGAGAAACATCGTGGAATGCGTGATGTTCCACTTCTTCTCCCTGCCGAGCGCAAACACCTCGCGAAACAATTCCTTCGTCTTGCGACGATTGAGGAAGTGATCCTGGTCGGGTGCCCGCTCGTAGGCGTAGCCCGGCGAGATCGATACGCCGACGCCCAGCTCGCTCGTCAGGTCGAGAAACTTGGCGACGTCTTCCGACGGATGCCCGTCATAGACCGTGCAGTTGACGTTGACGGAGAAGCCTTTGGCTTTAGCGGCCTTGATAGCGGATACCGCCTTCTCGAAGCCGCCGGCCATGCACACCGATTTGTCGTGGTGCTCCTTCAGGCCGTCGAGATGCACCGAGAAGAACAAATAAGGCGACGGCTCGAACAGGTGGAGCTTCTTTTCCAGAAGCAGCGCGTTGGTGCATAGCGAAATAAATTTCTTGCGCGCGACAATGCCTTTGACGATTTCGCCGATCTCCTTGTGGATCAGTGGCTCGCCGCCTGGAATAGCGACCATCGGCGCGCCGCACTCGTCCACGGCGTCGAGACACTGTTGCACCGACAGGCGTTTGTTCAGGATTGCGTCAGGGTAATCGATCTTGCCGCATCCGAAGCAGGCGAGATTGCACCGGAACAGCGGCTCGAGCATGAGCACGAGCGGATAACGCTTTCGCCCGGCGAGCTTCTGCCGCAATACATACGAGCCGACGGCGATTTTTTGTCGAACTGATACAGTCACTATCCTGTCCTTCTTGCTTGTTCTTTGTCGTTCGCGTCCTACTTACGGGCCGCTAAACCTTTGCAGTCGCCCGTACCGACGAGCGCCCCTCGGTTAATTCAGGCGGCAGCCGGAATTCGATGGTTTCCTGCCGGCCAGTGAGCTCCGAGACCTCGACCGGGCCTAAGCGGCGCAACGCGTCGATAACGTCTTCCACCAGCACTTCGGGAGCCGAAGCACCCGCCGTAATCCCGACCGTCTGCGCCCCATGAAACCACGCCGGTTCGACTTCGCTGCCATCGGCGATCAAATAACACGGCGTGCCAGCCTCGTGACCGATCTCGCGCAACCGGTTTGAATTTGAACTGTTCTTGGCGCCAACCACGAGAATAACGTCGACCAAATTCGAAAGTTCGCGCACCGCGGTCTGGCGGTTTTGCGTGGCGTAACAGATGTCGCGTGTTTCCGGACCGACGATGTCGGTGAAGCGCCGATGCAGAGCGGCGATGATGCCGCGGGTGTCGTCGACGCTCAGCGTCGTTTGCGTCACGTAGGCGACGGGGGTGTCGTCCGGAATATCGAGCGAATCGACGTCCTTTTCGGTTTGCACGAGCGTCACCGGCTCGGAAATCTGGCCCATGGTGCCTTCGACTTCAGGATGGCCGGCGTGGCCGATGAGAATGAGCCTTCGGCCCTGCCCGACATAGCGCTTGCCCTGATTGTGGACCTTGGTCACCAGGGGACAGGTTGCGTTCAGCACCGGCAGCTCGCGGGCCGCGGCTTCTTCTTCCACACTCTTTGCGACCCCATGGGCGCTGAAGATGGTGACCGCGTGCGCCGGAACTTCCGACAAATCCTCGACGAAATGCGCGCCCTTGGCCTTCAGGCTCTCGACCACGTGTTTGTTATGGACGATTTCATGGCGCACATAGACCGGCGGCCCATATTTTTGCAGGGCACGCTCGACGATCTCGATGGCGCGTACGACCCCCGCGCAGAAACCACGGGGCTGAGCCAATATCACTTTCATCCCTTACCTCCGGGCCGCGCCCCCGATGCGGCCTTGCGCCGCAAGGGCACGGCAGGCCGAGACCCGTCCAATGCCTTGGCCGTCCGCAATAATTGGCCACACCGGCGCGACAATCAAGCCTGGTTTCCGCGACCGGACGGCCCAGTTGGGGCTTGTGAGACCACCTATGAGGCGGAAACGCCTCCTTTGTCCAGCGTGCGCGGGTTCCGGATTGTGCCGTGAATAACGGCCTTGCGGCCTCCGAGGTTTCAACGCTACCTAGGAATATATCCACCATTTCCCTTTTGCCGCGGTTTCGGGCACTAAGGCGCGGCCAGCCCGACTCTGGGGATGGACGACGACCGGCATGTCGGCGTGCGTGGTTGCACGATCTGACGCGTCGCATATGTAGGCAAATCGGCCTGCATATGCCTCCAGTTTGCCGTCGTTATAACGCCTCAACCGCCGGTTCGCCGCCCACGCTCCATGAAGACGATTACCAATTCCGTCGTTCGCACGATCGCCCTCTGCATCCGTTACCAGCGGTCCGTCATCGTTGCGTCGATCGTTCTTGCCATTTTGTCCGGCGGGTACGCGGCCAGCCACTTTTCGCTGACCACCGACATCAATCAGCTGATTTCGAGCAACAGTCCTGCGCGGCAACGCGAATTGGCGTTCGAGAAGGCGTTCCCGCAATTCGATACGATTATCGCTGTCGTAAGCGCGCCGACGCCGGAGCTCGTACAGGAGGCCGCGGGGGCGTTGGCGGAGCGGTTGACCGACGAGAAGGCTCTTTACCGCTCGGTTGTGCAGCCGCAGGGCGGGTCGTTCTTTGCCCAGAGCGGCTTGTTGTTTCTCCCCGCCGATAAACTCGATCAGCAGATGAAGATGCTGACGCAGGCGCAACGCCTGATCGGCACCATGGCGGCCGATCCGAGCTTGCGCGGCGTGATCCGTGCTCTGCAATTCGCGCTGCTCGGCGTGCAAAGCGACAAACTCGCGCTCGACGACACCAAATGGCCGCTGACGCGCGCGGCCGAAACGCTTGAGCTTGTCAACGCCGGTAAGCCCGCGAGTTTCTCGTGGCAGGTGCTGGTGCAGGGCCATGAGGCGCAGGCGAGCGACCTCGTGCGATTTTTGCAAATCACGGCGGTTCTCGATTACTCGGCGCTGCAGCCCGGGCTGCGGGCCAGCGATGGAATCCGCAAAGCCGCGGCCGATCTCGATTTGGCGTCGAAGTACCAGGCCACCGTCCGCTTGACCGGCCCGGTGCCGATGAACGACGACGAGTTTGCCACGATCAAGGAGAATGCGGCGCTCAACGCCGTGCTGACCATCGCCGTCGTTCTATTCATTCTGTGGATGGCGTTGCGGTGGTGGCGAATTATTTTCGCCGTGTTCGTCAGCCTCGCCGTCGGACTTTCGATGACCGCCGCGCTTGGTTTGCTCCTGGTCGGCGCGCTCAATCTGATTTCCGTCTACTTCGCCGTACTGTTCGTCGGCCTCGGTGTCGATTTCGGCATCCAATTCAGCGTCCGTTACCGCGCCGAGCGGCATGAAGTCGACGGCTTGCACGAGGCGCTGTTGCATGCCGGCCGGCGCGCCGGCGCGCCGCTGACGCTCGCGGCCTTGGCCACCGCCGCCGGTTTTCTGGCGTTCCTGCCTACAGCGTATAAGGGCTTATCCGAGCTCGGCTTGATCGCCGGTTTCGGTATGCTGATCGCGTTTCTGACCAGCATAACGCTGTTGCCGGCGCTGTTAAGTCAGGTCAAGCCACGGAGCGAGCCTCGTCAGCTCGGCTATACTTTCCTCGCTCCGGTCGACGAGTTCCTCGAGCGCCATCGAACGCCGATACTTATCGTTACCGCGATCGCCATACTCGCTGCGAGCCCGCTGCTGTTCTGGCTGCGATTCGATTTCAATCCGATGAACTTGCGTAATCGCAATGTCGAATCGGTTGCCACCTACCTGCAGCTGGAGAAAGAGGGGGCGGGTGGCTCCAACAATATCGAGGCGCTCGAGCCGACGCTTGCGCAGGCCGACGCTGTCGCGGTGCGGTTGCGGGCGCTCCCCCAGGTTTCGCGCGTGGTCACGCTCTCGACCTTCATTCCGGATCACCAGCAGGAAAAGCTGCCACTGATCCAGAATGCCGCCGCGACACTCAACAAGTCGCTTTATCCGACCAAAATGGATCCGCCGCCGACCGACGCCGATAATGTGTCGACGATCAATTCCACCATCGAAATCCTCGACAAACTCGCCGAGGACTCACCTCCTGGTCCGGGTGTCGATGCAGCCAAACGGTTGTCTGCCGACTTGACCGCGCTCGCCAAGGCCGATGCCTCAGTGCGCCAGCGCGCGACTGTCGCTTTCGTGCAGCCGCTGCAGACGGTGCTGGCTGAATTGCGCAGTCTCTTGCAGGCCAAGGAAGTCACACGCGAGACGCTGCCGCCGGATCTGGTGAAGCAATGGACCACGCCGGATGGTCAAGCGCGGCTGGAAGTCGCGCCGAGCGGCAATGCCAACGATAACGCGACGTTACGCGAATTCGCCCACGACGTTGTCAGCGTCGAGCCGAACGGCACCGAAGGACCGATCTCCATTCTCGAGGCGCGCAAGACGATCCTTGCCGCGTTCCTTGAAGCCGGCGCATTTGCGCTGCTTTCGATCGCCGTGCTTTTGTGGATCACGTTGCGGCGGCTCGGCGACGTCATGCTGACGCTGATTCCGCTCTTGGTCGCGGGCGTGGTCACGCTCGAAATCTGTGTCGCCATCGACATGCCGCTGAACTTCGCCAACATCATCGCATTGCCGTTGCTGCTCGGCGTCGGCGTGGCATTCAAGATCTATTACATCATGGCGTGGCGCGAAGGTCAGACCAGATTGTTGCAATCGGTGCTGACCCGGGCGGTGACATTCAGCGCCTGTACGACGGCGACAGCCTTCGGCAGCCTTTATTTTTCCAGCGATCCCGGCACATCGAGCATGGGCAAGCTTCTCTTCATCTCGCTGTTGACCACGATGACGGCGGCGGCGCTGTTTCAGCCAGTGCTTATGGGTAAGCCGCGCGAAGAGAGTACCCATCACGCCCAGCGCCCCGCGGCGACGGCCGCGGAATAGCCCGACATCGGACAGTTTGGCGGTATCGGTCCCGCATGGGGATTTGCGGGCGGGGTGAATCCCTGAGCGTTTGACCGATCGCGCCGCATGCTGCACACCATCGGCGGCGAACGAGGAAACCGACCATGGCAAACAAAATCATCATCAGTTGCGCGATCACCGGCTCGATCCACACCCCCACCATGTCGGATGCCTTGCCGATTACGCCCGATCAGATCGCCACCCAGGCGGTGGATGCCGCCAAAGCCGGCGCCGCTATCCTGCACTTGCACGCGCGCGATCCGAAAGATGGGCGGCCTTCGCCGGACCCCAATGTCTTCATGCAGTTCCTGCCGCGGATCAAGCAATCCTGCGATGCCGTGATCAACATCACCACCGGCGGTGCCGTCACCATGACGGTAGATCAGCGCATTTCCGCAGCCGAAAAGCTGTCGCCGGAAATGTGCTCGCTCAACATGGGCTCGATGAATTTCGCGCTCTACCCGATGGCGCGACGCTTCAAGAATTGGAAGTACGATTGGGAGGAAAGCTATCTGCTCAATTCCGACGCCTATATTTTCCCCAATACGTTTCGCGATATCGAAAAAATCTATAGAACGCTAGGCGAGGGACACGGCGTCAAATTCGAGCACGAGTGTTACGACACCGGTCATCTTTACAATCTCGCTCACTGCATCGACCGCGGCTGGTTCAAGCCGCCGGTATTCGCGCAGCTTATTTTCGGGATTCTCGGCGGCATCGGCGCCGATCTCGATAATCTTTTGTTCATGAAACGCACCGCCGATCGGTTGTTCGGCAACCAGTATTATTGGTCCGTGCTGGCCGGCGGCCGGCATCAAATGAACTTCGGCACCAACGCCGCGATGATGGGCGGCAACATCCGCGTCGGCCTAGAAGATTCGCTCTATATCGGGCCCGGCAAGCTGGCGTCGAGCAACGCCGAGCAGGTGGCGAAAATCCGGCGCATCGTCGAAGAACTCGGCTTCGAGGTCGCAACGCCGAGCGAAGCGCGCGCGACGCTCGGCCTTAAAGGCGCCGATCGCGTCAAATTTTAAAGGTGCGTGTAGCCTTGACCGGCCGCTTGGCCGGACGCTAAATCCGGCCATCGGAAGGGGCGGTTAGCTCAGCGGGAGAGCACTTCCTTGACATGGAAGGGGTCGCAGGTTCGATCCCTGCACCGCCCACCATCCCCGGCCGCGTCACGGCGCAAATGCCGCAACGTGGCCGAAGATTAACAGCTTACATTCCTTCCGCTTTCTTGCGCACGTCGCATTCGTGCCAGAACTGCGGCCAATGCTGTCCTTCCGGACGCTTCCCCGACGCCTTGAGTGCCTTCCATTCGGCGGAGCAGCCGTGGAGGCGGGCGAGATACGCCTGCCTGCCCGGCGATCCGGTCTTCGCCGCGGGTGCCCCCGCGGCTGGCGGCGCGGCGGTCTTCTCGACGGGCGGGGGAGGCGGCGGCGGCGCGGCGGCCGGTTCGGCGGCGGCATCGGTGCCGCACTGCGCCTTGCGGAATTCGTTCCACTTCAGGCCGTTAAGCGTGCCGGCTTCCTTCGCCGCCTTGTACTTGGCGCTGCACTCTTTGCTTGACAGCGCTTGCGCCGAATTTGCCGCCAAGGCGGTGACGCCGAGCAGCATGGCGGCGCAGATGGTCAAATGACGTATCAGCATGACAGGTTCCGATCCTTCGTTCGATGAAAACGGTTAGCTGGCGGTTGCGTCAGAGAGGCACTTCTTGGTGAAGCTTGTTTGTGCGGCGCCGTGCAAGTTCTGCGCGGTGGCTTGATCATTGCAGCACTTCTTGGCGAAGCTTGTCAGCGCAGCACCATGCAGGTTCTTGGTGTCGGCCTGCACCTTGCAGCTATCGTCGGCGGGCGCGGCGGTGACCACAAAAAACGAGGCGAGAACAATTGCGATGTGTTTCATTTTCCTTCCCCTCAAGATGCGGCTGTGCCGCCAGCAAAAATTGCTGAACGCGGATTCGGCCTAGGACGTTTTCAACACGCCGTTCGGCGAAGCCTTGTCGATGATTTCGGGTAGAAATTTCGCCAGCATCGCCAGGGTCTGATCGACCGGCAATCCGAGGTGACGGGCGAATTCCTGCACCTGAGTATTGCCGAGCACCGCTTTCAACTGATCCTCGGTGATCGGAAGATTGGCGCCTGGGCCGAGCCACGATTGAACCTGGGTGCTGAGGCCGCCGCTCTGCAGCGCGGTGACGAGGCCGTTGAGGTCGTGATACTGCGTTTTCGCCAGCACGCCGTTGATGAGAGCCGGAAGCGCGGCCCCTTCGACTTGCCCCAATGCGCCCTTCAGCGCGTCACCGAGGCCTAAACTGTCCAACAAACCCATGACTATTCTCCTTAACTTTGCGGAATTCCGCAGCCCAGGCGGAAGTCATGTCAGCCCTGCGACGGAACCCTACTCGAACATTGCGCGCGGCGAAAGAGGCGGGCGCGGCGTTTCCTGAATAAGTGTCAAGTTCAGCATTGGAAAAAATCATCGCATTTTAATTGGCGCGGTTACGCAGCGCGAGCCCGGAGGCGGCGACCGCCGCGAGAGCAAGCGAGATCAGAACGTTGTAGCCGGCGAGCGAGATGCCGAGAAATCGCCAGGCCGCTTCATCACAACGCACAACGCGGATCGAACGCAATTGATCGAGCAGCGGGCCCTGGGCGGTGAAATCTGTCATCGGCCCCGAACAGTCGGTCGGTCCGGCCCAAAAGTGCCACTCGACGCCGGCGTGATAGGCGCCGAGCGCCGCGCTGCACAGCATGGCTATAAGGACGGCGGCATAGCCCGCCGCAACAACACTGCGCGGCGCGTGCAGGAGCGCGGCGACGGCGACCAGGAGCGAAAGCGGAATGACGACGTAATACGGAATGCGCTGTTCCAGGCAAAGCGGGCAGGGCGGCAGTTTGAGCACGAATTGGAAAAACCAGGCGCCGAGGAGTGTCGCCAAACTGACGGCGAAAATAGCCAGTGCCGCGATCGCGGCCGGGTTGCGGCGCAGATACTCGCTCCAGGTCGCTTGCATTATTACTGCGGGTCAAAAAGCGGAAGAGACGCCAGCAATGTGCCGATCTTAAGGGCGGAAGCAAGACCAGTCGACTGCGTGTCCGGCGTTCAGCTGTGTCTGCCGATACGAATGCGGCAGCGCGAATAGCTGGCCGGGCTCTGGAGCATGATCGGAAAAAGTGATACGCGGTTTGCCGCTAGTGGACCGAATTTGACATTCGCTAACCACCGGGCCGCGAACTCGTGAAGCGAATGTCAAATCCAAAGCTCCATCAGTGCAGGGGCCCGTGTGGCGGAATTGGTAGACGCGCACGACTCAAAATCGTGTTCCGCAAGGAGTGGGGGTTCGATTCCCTCCACGGGCACCACCTCATAAATGATAGGCGCTACTGCGCTTCCTTTAATTTGGGATCGGCGTTGAGCCGCGCGGTGTTGAGCGCGTGGATGGCAAAGCAGACAATCGCGCCGGCAGCGAACGGCAGCGCCGACCAGATGTAGAGCTTCTCCACCGCGAGCCCGACGAACAAGGCGCCGAGGAGTGGGCCGATGATCGATCCCAGGCGGCCGATGCCGAGTTCCCAGCCGGAGCCGTTGGCGCGCAGCGAGGTCGGATAAACCAGCGCACCGGATACGTTGATGCCCGACTGGATGCCCAACACCAGGAAGCCGCCGAGGAACGTCGCCGCCAGCAAAGCCGTCGCCGAAGTCAATCCCGCGTAGCCGATCGACGCGACCGCCGGCACCGCGAGCACAAACAAGATCGAGATGGCGAGGAAACGGTGACGCTGTAGCCACCAGCACAGCACCAAGGCGCCGATAGTGCCGCCGATCTGCAACGCCGCGCCGGCGAGTGCCGCTGTCGCCTGCGGCAGTTTGGCGGTAGCGAGCAAAGTCGGCGTCCAGCTGATGAGGAAAAAATAGCCCATGAGGTTGAGCGCGAAGAGGAGCCACAGCAGCGGCGTGATCAGCCCCATTCCGTTGCGGAACAAATAGATCGGATTGGAGGAGGGCGCCTGTAGCTCATCCTCGATGACGAAGCGTGCGTTCGCCGGGACGTCGAAGCCTGGGCGGATCGCGGCGATCAGTTTTGCCATCCTTCGCTGCCCGCTTTTATGCAGCGCCATGTATTTGATCGATTCCGAAAGCCCGATGGTCCCGCCGAGCGCCGCGATCACCGGAATGATGCCGCCGATATAAAACAGCACCGGCCAGCCGTAACGCGGGATCAATGCGGCGCTGGCGAAACCGGCGAGCGCGCCCCCGGCAGGAACAAATCCGACGGCGATAATCGCGATGGTCGCGCGCAAGCGGCGCGGCGCCGACTCCGCGTTGATCGCCACGATATTGGGGATGACCCCGCCGATGCCGAAGCCGGCAAAAAACCGCAGCCAGAACATTTGCGTCAGATCGGTCGAATAAGCGGCGGCGAAGGTCAGCACGCCGAATATCAGGTTCGATAAAATCAGCGCCGTCTTGCGGCCGTATCGGTCGCCGACAAAGCCCATGAGCTGCGAGCCGAACAGAACGCCGATATTGCTGGCGGTGAGCACCCATTTGAGATCGCTGGGTTGCAGATGCCAATCGCGGACGAGATGCGGCGCCGCAAAGGCGATCGCGCCGATATCGTACCCGTCGATCATGCCCAGGATGATGGTCCAGATCAGCATCCTGATCTGAAACGGGCCGAATCCGCGCTCATCCAAAAGGCGCGAGACCTCAATCTCCGGATTGTCGGTCACCGCTTCCTCCTGAAATGATGTTTTGTGAAATGATGTTGCGTTTCGTGTGTTTAGAGCGCGGCCGGGAAACTAGGGGAGTCTTCAAAGGAAGAAAAGCCTTCGCTCGTCGGAACGCGCCCCGCGCCGCATCGAGATGCTGGCCGGCCTGGAGTTCCCGCATCGGCGGATACCCCCCTAGATAGGGGGGCATCGCTGAAGCTAGTCGCCTTATTGACGTTAAACCCAGGCGCACTTGGTCGCCGCTTGCAAAAACACTCGGCGCGAAAAGCGCTTAGCCGCGGCGCGATACCCCCCTATCTTGCACTGCCCTGATTTCGTCACACAAGCTTCGCGCGAAAGCTTGTTGATGACTACGCGGGGAAGCACCGCGCGCCTTGCGGGACCCTACGAAAGGGGCAACTATTTGGTTTTCCTCCGGGCTTGGATCTTTAGTGATGACATCGGCTGCGGCCACGCTTTTAGCACCGAGCGCCGAGGACGGTCCGCTTTTGGTCAACGGCACGTCGCACATCAATGGTTCCGTTTTCAACGACGCCATTGTCAAACGGAACTGCTATCTGCATGTGCGGGGGAATATCAAAGGCAGCTTGACCATTGAGCCGGGCGCCCAAGTCGTTGTCGAAGGCTCGGTCGACGGCAAGGTTTTCAACAAAGGCGGCAGGCTGGTCGTCAACAATCGGGGCGTTGCCGAATTTGCCCGGACCGAGGGCCCCCCCGAAGCCGAAGCCGGCGGCATCCTCAAGATAGATTTGACGACGATCGCGTCGAATTGGGAGTCATTGGCAAAGCGGACGGACGCCGAGTGCGCCGCGGTTGTCAAGGCCGATGCCTATGGCTGCGGTGTCGATCCGGTGACGGCGACGCTAAAGGAAGTCGGCTGCAAGACTTTCTTCGTCTCCAATCTCGCGGAAGCCAAGCGTGTGCGAGCGGCCGCGCCACAGTCCGTCATTTACGTTCTCAATGGTTTCTACGCCGACACCGGGCCAGTCTTCGCCGAGATCGATGCCCGGCCGGTTATCAATAACCTCATCGAGATGGCGGCGTGGGATGCTTTCGCCGCCGGCGCCAACTGGGCGGGCGGCTTTGCGGTCAATGTCGACACCGGTGCCGACCGGCTCGGGCTTACCTTGGATGAAGCGGCCGGGATTGCGCAACGCATCCGCTCGTCAAATCACGGCGTCAAGCTGCTCATGAGCCGGCTCGAGAACGCGGCGCAACCCGATCATCCGCTCAACCATCGCCAGATCGGTCACTTTCATGAGCTGCGCCGGCTGTATACCGATGTTCCGGCTTCGCTGGCCGATTGCGACGGCATCTTTCTCGGATCCAAAGCGCATTACGACCTCGTGCGCGCGGGGCCGGCATTGTACGGCGCCAATCCGACGCCGAAGCTCGAGAATCCCATGCTTCCGGTTATCGATCTGCAAGCGCGCATTATGAATGTCTTCAACTTTCTGCCCGGCCAAGCGCTCGGCGAGGCCGGCTGGACGGCGACACGGCCGACGCGGCTTGCTTTCGTTGCGGTCGGCTATGCCGACGGCTTTGCCCGCGCGGCAGGGTTGGAGCATAATTTGCGGGCGGCGATCGGCGGCAGACTTTGCCGAGTGGTCGGCCGCCCTACAATGGATCTGTTGGCGATTGATGTGACCGGCCTTTCGGACCAAAGAAATGCGCGGCACGGAGAAATGGTGACATTGATCGGCGGCCAAATCAGCATCGACGATGTCGCAAGCGATGGGAACTCGACGAGCGGTGAAGTGCTCTGCGATCTGGGCCACCGCTTTCACCGCATCTACTATGCAAGCTGAGAAACGGAGAATTTCAATCTCGTTTGAGCAAACAGGAGAAGTACATGTTCAGTAAAAATAACACCTCGACCGCCGATCAAGAGCCGACAACGCCATCCGCGCCGAAGCCGCAGGTGCAACGTCCGACCATCGTGCAACCCGCCGCCGCGGCGGGACAACAAGACATGAGCTCTTCGCTGAGCCCCGGCATGACCGTTATCGGAAAATTGGTCGGCGAGGGCGCCGTGAAAATCTATGGCCGGATCGAAGGCGAATTGCAGGCGTCCAGCATCGTCATCTGCGAAGGCGCCCAGATCGACGGTGATGTGGTCGCCAAAGAACTGACCATTGCCGGCCGCGTCAAAGGCACGATCCACGCCGGCAAGGTCAAGCTGCAGAGCAGCGCCGTGGTCGAAGGCGATATCTTTCACCGGTCGCTCGCGATCGAAGAGAACGCCCGGTTCGAAGGCATGTCGCGCCGCGAGGAGGGCCAAGCCGAAAGGCCGTCCGCTTCGGCGCCTGCTGCGGAAAAGCCATACAGTGCAGCGACTAACGGCACGAAGACGCCAAACGGCGGCTCGGCGCACGCCTCGTATGCTCCGCCCGCGGCATAGAGGTTCTGCCGGAAATTAAAGCTCTAGGCCGGGCGAACGCGCGGACGGCTCGACGCTGACCGCGCGTCTATGGCGTTTTTGACTCATATGCCAGCGCGTCCGATGTCGCCGCGCCGGCGACGGCCGGTTCGCCGTGCGCCTCCAGGACGGGATAGGCGACCGAGCAGATGTGGGAGTGAATGCGCTTAAGGTCGCTGAGGATGTCGAGGTGCAGCGAGGTCGTCTCCAGGCTTTCCTGGCGGCCTTCGCGGAGGCGCTCAAGGTGACGATCCGCAGCTTCAAGTTCGGCCTTACGCAAATCACTCTTTTCGCGCAACAGCCGGCGCGCCGCCTCGACGTCCGACGTCATGAAAACTCCGAATGCGGCCTGAAGGCTGTCGCATACCCTTTTATGGAAGGCGGTCAACTCGGCCGCGCCCTCGGCGGAAAATTCGCAGCGCCGCTTGATCTTCTTCACGGCGAGCTCGCATAAATTCTTGTCGATGATGTCGCCGACATGCTCGAGGTTGATGGCGAAGGACACGATCTCCATGGCGCGATGGCCTTCGCGTTCATCGAGGCTGCCGCGTGTCAGCTTGGTCAGATAGAGCTTGATGGCTTCGTCCAAACGATCGACGACGTTGTCCATGCGCTGCACATCGGCAACAAGCTTGCGATCGTTGGTCATGATTGCGGTCATGACCTGACGCAACATGACTTCGACAAAGTCGCCCATGCGCAAGGTTTCGCGCGCCGCGTTGGCGAGCGCCAGCCGCGGCGTCTCCAGAGCCGCCTCGTCGAGATAGCGCGGTAGCGAAGGATCGGTCGGCTGCTTGCGCTCAGGCAGGACGCGCACCAGCAACGCGGCGATGGCGTCGAGCGGCACAATGAACACGATTGCCAGCACGGCGTTAAACGCCATGTGAAATTCCGCCGTCATCTTGGCGGCGTCCGGCTGCAACGCGGGCAATTCGCGCGCCAGGAACGGCAACAACGGCAGCGCGATCAAGATACCCACGAGGCGGTTGAGGAGATTGCCCAGCGGCAAGCGCCGGCTCGCCGGATCGCCGCGAACGCCGCCCTCAATCAACGGATTGATCGCGCTGCCGAGATTGGCGCCAAGCACCAAAGCCAGTGCGGCTTCCGGCGTCACGAAATGCGAATACGCAAGCGACATCACCAGCAGCACCACGGCGGCACTTGAATGCGCCGCCCAGGTGAGCGCGGCAGCGATCAGAATGCACAGCATCGGATCTTGCGTAATGGCGGCGAGGATGACGCGCGCCGCCGGCGCCTGTTCGGCTGGGGCCAGCGTGTCGACGAGAATGTGCAGGGCGAGCAGGATCAGGCCAAGCCCGATGAAGATGCGGCCAATTGCGCGGGTGAGGCTCTGATTGCCGACCCGGAAGGTGACGAGCCCGATGACGAACAAGACCGGGGCAAACGCGTAGATATCGAAAGAGAGAACCTGCACGATGAGCGTCGTGCCGACATTGGCGCCGAGCATGATGGCGAGCCCCGTCGCCAGACCGACCGTGCAGTCGGCGGCAAGCGATGTCGTCATCAATCCGGTCGCCGTGCTGCTTTGCAGGATCGCGGTCAGCACGAGGCCGGCGCCGAACGCAGAAAAGCGGTTACCGAGAGCCTTGCCGAGAAAGCGCCGCAGGTCCGGGCCGAAGGCGCGCAGCACCCCGGTTAGCACCATATGCAGACCCCAGAGCAGCAGCGCCACTCCGCCCATGAGATCGAGCACGACCAGGCTTCCCATTCACCGGCGCTCCGAACTATCCATCAAGCTGTGCCAAGCGTCGCAAAGCCAAAGCGCGCATTTAGGTCCGTCAACGAACGGGCGCAACCCTTGCGCAGTTCCCGCGGACCGGGCGATCGGTGCGTGGAATATAAGAGAAGTGATCGGACCCGCGCGTCCAGGCGCTATCAGGGATCGAGCTCGGTATCCCAGTAGAGATAGTCGAGCCAGCTCTCGTGCAAATAGTTCGGCGGAAACAGCCGGCCGTTGCGGTGCAGTTGCTGCACCGAAGGCTGGAACGGCCGCTGCGACGGCCACATCTTTGATTCGTCGGGCGTCAGGCTGCCCTTCCTGAGATTGCAGGGCGAGCAGGCGGCGACCACGTTGATCCAGGTCGTATGCCCGCCGCGTGACCGCGGCACGAGGTGATCGAACGTCAGGTCGTCGCGGTTGCCGCAATATTGGCAGGAAAAACGGTCGCGCAGGAAAACGTTGAACCTGGTGAATGCCGGATGTGTCGAAGGTTTGACGAAAGTTTTCAGCGAGACGACGCTCGGCAGTTTCATCTCCAGGCTGGGACTGTGAACCGCGCGATCGTAATTGGCGACGATGTTGACGCGATCGAGGAACACCGCCTTGATGGCGTCCTGCCAGGACCAGAGCGATAGCGGATAATAGCTCAGCGGCCGAAAATCCGCGTTGAGAACAAGCGCCGGAAAGCCGGATGGCGACACGTGAGCGTTCAAGACGATATCCTACCTCGACTCAAGATGCCCAGCTACGGTTTCGCACGCTAGTTTATAGGCAGGCGTGACAGGATTGTGAAGCCTGCCCCGTGGGTTATGAGAGGGTGGGGCTGCGGCGGTCCTCCGGGTGGCAAGTCGAAACCACCATCACTGAGAACGCGGCTCTTGGCCTGCGCCGCGAAGACCGCGTGGGATTTACGTCTTGCCGCGAAAATTTCGCGCCAAAAATTCGCCGCCGTGACGCAAACCCTCGGGATCGATGCCGTGGCCGACGCCGGCGGATAAATGCCACTCCACCGGTACCCCGAGCTCCGCCAGTCCTTGCGTCGCCTGAAACAGCGCTTCCGCCGGAATGAGATCGTCCTGGTCGCCGTGCACCAAGAGCACCGGCGGCCGCGACTTGATCTCGGCGGCAAGCGCGTCAGGCTTGCCTTGCGGCGGCACGACCAGCAGCCCCGAATATCCGACGATTGCCGCCGGCGCTGCGGCGCGGCGCAAGCCGACGTGCAGCGCCATCATCGTGCCCTGGCTGAAGCCGACGAGCGCAAGCGCTTGCGGCGGCAGCCGATGACGCGCCAGCTCGGCGTCGATGAAACGCTCCAGTACCGGCGCCGCTTTGTTGACACCGACCCAGCGCTCGTTCGGATCGCGAAAGGTCAAGGCGAACCACTGGCGTCCGACTGGAGCTTGGCCGCACGGCTCCGGAGCATGCGGCGAGACGAACGCCGCCTGCGGCAACAGCGGCTGCCAGGCGCGGCCGATCTCGATCAGATCGTTACCGTCGGCACCGTAGCCATGCAGAAAAATGACGAGCTGCCGCGCGGTCCCCGATCGCGGGCTAAGCCGCGGTCCGTCAAGCTCGGCCGCCATCGACGCTCTCCACCGCGCCGCCGGGCGGATGGGACGCCGAGGAGGCAGTCCGCCAGCTTGAACGCACCTTGCTTTAGCTAACGGACCCGCGGCGTGTCTACGCCACGATTATCAGAACGTCGCGTGCCAACGGCCGGCGAAAACGCTTACCGGACCGCGATCGGCGTTGTAGGCGGGATTGGCGATGAACTGATAGTCGAAGCTGACCTTCATGGAAGATGTGATCGCATAGCTGTAATAGGTTTCCAGAATCTGCTCGACGCCGTAATTGGTCAGCGCGCCGTCGCCGATGAGAATCCCCAAGCCCCCCGCCGCGAAATAAGCTTCGTGAGCCGGATCAAGCCCGTTGACAATGCCGGCAATGCCGATCGTATCGTCCGGCCGGTTCCATGATTTGCCGTTGATGGAAACACCGGCTTGGACGGTGCGGTCGATATCAGTGAAGTCCCACGGCTCCTGCTTGCCGTCCGCCCAACCGGCGCGGGCGAACACACCGACCGTCTCATTGATCTGCTGTTCAAGATTGAGGCTCACGCCCGGCCGGCTCTGATAGTGGCGCACCGCCGCCAACGCGTCAGTCGGATCGCCGAACAGTGGCCCCGGCATTTGGGAAAGCAGAATGGCGTCCGAGAAGGTCCCCATATTGCCGCGTTCGAGGTAGCCGGTGACCTTGAGCTTGCCGGGCTGTCCCCACAATTCGTGCCGCTCTTCGATTTCGCCGACCAATTCGAATTGCTGGAACGTTGGGTCGAGGCCGTAGCCGAGAGCGCTATTCCCCCCGCCGCCGGCCGGAGTTTGCGATAAGTCGAAGACGCCGCCGCGCAGCGTCCAGTGCCCTTGATACCACTCGGCGGCTGCGCCGTAGGTGTAGCCCCAGGCATCGCCGGCGTAGTCGAACGTGCCGGCATTGATGAGCGCCCAGTTCATGAAGTCGGTCTTCGGATTGTTGGCGTATTTGTTGGTGTCGAAAATATCGACAATGGAGAATTTGCCGACCGTAAACACCAAGCGGTTTTCCGTCGTCGACTGGGCGAATTGATTGACGTCGGCGTCGATCTTCTGTTTGTCGCCGCCGAGATCGATGGTCTGCCGGATGAAATAGCGCTGTACGCGCGCATAGGGGTAATCGAAGCCTTCCTTATAAGCTTCGCCACTGGGAAAGCCGGCGACGCCGTGCGTGTCTTCGAGGCCGTGGCCTTGATCGATTTCCGGATCTACCCACAGCTCGGCGCCGCGCCACAGCCGCGCGCCGGCAAAAAGCGTCAAATCAAAGGTCTCGCGGCCTTCGCCGCCGATCGGCAAGCTGTCGCCGCCCTGAAACGGCGAACGGATCGCGGGATAACCCTGCCAGATAAACGTGCTCTGGCCGCTGAAGCTAAACTCATCGGCGCTCGGCGCCGCCTTGGTCACGACGCTTGGCTTCGCCACAGCATCGGGTGCATTGAACTGGTAGTTCAAACCAACGCTGAGCTCGTGAAGCATAAAATCCGAACTGATCGGCTGGGCGCCGGAGAAAAAGGGCGTGGTATGATTGCCATAATCGGTGAACAAATATTGGAAACGCGCCGTCCAGTGCGGCGCGATCGGCACTTCGGCGCCGGCGCCGGCGGCCCAGCCCAGCCGCCAGAGAAACGGCGTATCGGTTGCGCCGCTGGCGACTTGCGTCAGCGACTGCCGATTGTAGGTCCAGGCGAATCCGCCGGTTGCATAAAACAGCCAATGCCCGGGCGCGTAGCCGATGCGGCCGCGCACCGTGCCGGACGCCAGCATGATCTCGG
>Ga0302326_10003799_pt1 | contig 35408 bp, 27 predicted proteins | sample Palsa_T0_3_FD_202264 | JGI IMG/M metagenome (GOLD analysis project Ga0302326, IMG submission 202264) | Peat permafrost microbial communities from Stordalen Mire near Abisko, Sweden - Palsa_T0_3 | ecosystem: Environmental > Terrestrial > Soil > Palsa > Peat permafrost | place: Sweden: Abisko...
TACCAAGCCGCGGAAAGCGAGTTCGGACCCTTCTCGCTGGCGCAGGTTCGCCTTACCGCCCGGGCCGGCGTACGGCCCCGCGCCTACCTCGTGTCTGCCTGCTGCGACAACGCAGCGGCGGCCGAGGCGCTATCGGGCTCGTGGGGTTATCGCATCCAGCCGGCCGACGTTCGTTTGCGCCGCTTCCACGATCGGGTCGAATGCACGGTCATGGCTGATCGGCGCGCCATTCTCGAGGTCGCGTTGGTCGATCCCACGCCGATAACGGGACACGACATTCAGTATCCACCCGGCATGCACCTCGCCCGGGTTGCGGACGAGAAGGGCACGACGCCGCGCCTCATTCAGGTCGATTCCGAATACGAATTCCAACGAGCCGATCGCGGGCGCCCCGAGCTTGGAACCTTCGATGCGGCGGCCTGGGGCGACGAACGACTCGTCGCGGTAGAGCCCGTCTCGGCCAGCTTCGCCGCCTGCGACGTGACCATCACCAACGTTCGTTATATCTGCAATCCCGACATCCCGGCCGCCGAGGGGACGCTGAACGTCGGGGCGTAGGACCCCCCTGGCCCCGTCAGCGACGGCGGAGTGCCCGCGGCGGAGATCGGTCCGGGCCGATTTCAGCGAAGGTCGAAGCCGACGTACCGTTCCGCGGCCACCTCCTCGCAACGAGCCTCATAGTTGGGAAAGCCCAGCAGCGGCATGAAGACTCGTGGCTTGCCGGGAATGTTGGCTCCGAGATACCACGAGTTGCAGGTGGGATAGAGCGTGGGGGCCGCCATCTGGTTCACATGGTCGACCCAGTCATGGGCTGCCGCCTCGGTCGCCTCGATGGTCTCCACGTCGTGCTCACGCAGGTAGACGAGGCAATCGATGATCCAATCGGCATGCTGCTCCACCGCGAGGACCATATTGGTGAGCACCGAGGGGCTTCCCGGACCGGCCATGATGAAGAGATTGGGAAATTGGGGCACGCCCAGCCCCAAGTAGGTGATGGGCCCGGCCGCCCATGCCTCGTGCAGACTCCGGCCCCCTGCACCCTTGATGTCGATCCCCGTGTACGAGCCGGTCATGGCGTCGTAACCGGTGGCGAGTACGAGCACGTCCAGTCCGATGTGTTCGTTGCCGATGATCACTCCATTGCGATCCACTTTCACGATGGGGTGACGTGCGATGTCGACCAGTCGTACGTTGTTGCGGTTGAAGGTTTCGTAGTAACCCGAATCGAGTGCGAGACGCTTGCAGCTGATGGGTTGCTCCGGGCAGAGCATCTCCGCTACGACGGGATCGGTAACGATGGACCTGATTTTTCGTCGGACGAAATCTGCAGCCAGGTCGTTGGCATCCTTGTTGATTGCGGTATCACCGTATGACCCGATAAAAGCAAAGCCACCCTCCTCCCATCGGCTCTCGTAGCGGGCTTCACGCTGCTCGGCGGTGGCGTCGAGGGCCGAGCCTGTGTTCCAATCGAGTCCCGAGCCGAACCCGCCCGCCATTCTCCGGTTTTGGGCCCGGAAGCCCGCGTAGTCCGCCTTGATCCCGGAAAGCTCGGCCGCGGCCAGGGGCCGATTTCGGGCGGGAACCGAATAGCTGGCCGTGCGCTGGAACACGACAAGCGATGCCGCCGCGCCGGCGATGATCGGTATGGCCTGTATCCCCGAAGATCCCGTGCCGATCACGCCCACGCGTTTGCCGCCGAAGTCGACCTCCTCCGGCGGCCAATGACCGGTGTGGAGGAGGGCTCCACCGAATGTCTCGAGTCCGTCGATGTGAGGCACATTGGCCGCGGAGAGACAGCCGGTTGCCAGCACCAAGAACTGAGCGGTCACCTCGTGCCCTCCTGCGGCGCACACATGCCAGCGCGCCATGTTCTGGTCAAAGGTGGCGGAGAGCACGCGGGTGGAGAAGGTGATGGACTCGCGCAGATCGAAGCGTTCGGCCACGTGCTGGGCGTAGCGCAAGATCTCAGGCTGGCTGGCGTAACGCTCGGTCCACACCCACTCCTGCTGGAGGTCCTCGGAGAAGCCGTAGGAATACTCGACCGACTCGACATCACAACGTGCGCCCGGGTAGCGGTTCCAGTACCAGGTCCCCCCCACATCCTCCCCCGCCTCGAAGACCCGTGCCGTCAGCCCCGCCTGTCGAGAGCGATGCAGTGCGTACAGCCCGCCGAAACCTGCGCCGACAACGACGAGATCGAGACTGTCCGTCATGGACGACCCGGAGCCTGCTCTATCACCGACCCGACCGCCGACGGCCACTCGAAGACAAGCCGCTGTTGCGGCGAGAGCTCCCGCCATTGCGTGAGCGCTTGGTTGAGGGCATCCGTCACCCGCGAGGGCCGCTGCGTTTTCCATTCGGCCAGGTGGTGGCCCGCCAGGTGTTCGGCTCCCATCAACGTGTCGCGATGTCCAGCGATGACGGCCCGGCCGGGCTTGGTCCTTGGGCGCCCGGTGCTCTTGAAGGTCGCGCCCTTCGCCACCAGCTCCCAGAATCCATTCCGGTATCCGGTCGAAGCCTCTATGACGTATTGCGCCAGGTCATGGGGGATGCCCATTCCCGCCGCCATGACCGTTCCCGGTACCTTCGTCCGCTTGCCCCGGGTGGCCTCCCATGCGGCACTGAGTCGGCCCTGCTTCCCCAGCTTGTAGAACTCGACTCGCACGGCCAGATCCTAGGCTGGGTGTTGAAGCGCTACGAAGGCGGTTTTGGTGACAGAAGAGGGCGGAACCTCGCCCGGAGAAGGATTCCGGGGTCCAGGGGACGTGATCGTTCGCGCACCCATGCCGGGCGACCGTGATGGCATCCTCGCTGTCGTTCGAGATGCCTTCACCAGCGATGACCGCGATGCCAGCGAGGAAGTCGACATCGTCCTTTCGACGTGGGAGCGGAGACCGGAGCCTTCCCGCCTCGAGCTTGTCGCGGTGGCCGACGACGCCATCGTCGGCCATGTGCTGGCCGCGGCCGGGAGTCTCGGAGGCCGCGACGTCGTCGCCATCGCCCCGCTCGCGGTGTCGCCGTCATGGCAAGGCACGAGGATCGGCACCTCCCTCATGAGAAGGCTCCTTGACCGAGCCGAGGCGGAGACGCTCCCGTTGGTCGTCCTCCTCGGCCTTCCCGCCTATTACCGACGGTTCGGCTTCGAGCCATCGGGGCCCCTCGGGATCTGCTACCGGGCGGTCGGTGAGGGTAACCCGCACTTTCTCGCGCGCCGGTTCGCCGGCTACACGCCGTCCTACCGAGGCGACTTCACCTACTGCTGGGAGATGGTGCCCGGATGACCCGGGGTTGCCCTTTACCATCGCCCTCGAGCGAGCGGCGGCACCTTCGAGACAGGCGTGCCGCCCGGCGATTTGGCATCTTCGGCCCGTCAAGTCGAGCAGCCGACCCCGCCGTGACGTACCGCCAAGTGGCCGAAGATCTCGAACCAAAAGGCAAGGGGCACTTCGATTTCAAGGCGTGATTGGCGAGCACCCTTCACCCCCGCCCGTCATTCGCGGTCGATAGCATCACCGTCAATGACACCGCTGAAGATAGACGTGATGCTGTCCAATTCGGTGATGGACGCCGCCGCACGAGCGCAGGAGCTGGAGCGTCTAGGCGTTGACGGGGCTTTCACCTTCGAGAACGCCCATGACCTCTTCTTTCCTTTGGTGGCGGCCGCCCCCGTCTGTTCCCTGGACCTCATGACCAACGTGGCCATCGCGTTCCCCCGCAGCCCGGTTCACCTGGCCCATGCCGCATACGACCTGCAGCTCCTGTCCGAGGGGCGCTTCCGTCTGGGACTCGGTTCCCAGGTGAAGGCGCACATCGAGCGCCGTTACGGCGCTCGATGGCACAAACCGGTCGCGCAGATGCGCGAGTGGGTACTCGCCACAAAAGCGATCCTGGACAGCTGGCAGGAAGGCGGACGGGTCGACTTCAGAGGTGCGTACACGACCCATACGCTGATGACGCCGGCATTCGACCCCGGGCCCAACCCGTTTGGCGTGCCCAAAATCCTCGTGGGAGCCCTCGGCCCCCGCATGAACGAGATGGCCGCCGAGGTGGCAGACGGCATTCTCGTCATGCCGTTCAATAGCGCTCGCCATATGAGGGAGCGCACGGTGCCGGCGATCGAGCGAGGTCTGGCCACTGCGGGGCGCGCGCTGGCCGACCTCGAGATCACGGTCGAAGTGATTGTCGGGGTGGGCCGCAACGAGAGGGAGCTCGAGGCTGCAAAGGGTCTGCGCAATCTGCTGGCCTTCTACGGGTCAACGCCCGCCTATCGACCCGTGCTCGACATCGAGGGCTGGGGCGAACTCCAGCCAGAGCTCAATGGCCTGTCGAAGCGGGGCGAGTGGCAGCAGATGGGGCGCCTGATCACGGACGAGATGGTGTCGACGATCGGCGTATTCGGCACGCCCGTCCAGTGCGCCGAAGAGATCGTGGCTCGCTATGGCGACTGGGCCGACCGGGTCTGCGCCTATTTCCCCTATTACAACGCAGGCGATGATCTGATCGCAGAGTTCACGGCCGCCCTCAAGAATGCTTCGGCATAGGCCGACCGTCGCGGCGCGCGCCTACTGGCCCAGATACCACGTCTCGGGTCGGATGAGCGCGGCAGCCTCGGCCGGGCCCCACGATCCCTTTACGTACGAAATCGGCTCGGGTTTGTCACCCAATATGTCCTGCGCAACCTCCCACACGTGCTGCAGTCCGTCGGGACGGGTGAACAGGGAGCGGTCCCCCATCAATACGTCGTGCAGCAAGCGGGAGTAAGCCGGCAGCGATGGTGTCTGGAAGCCCGTGCCCAGCGGGATCGTGGCCGTGGACGTGCCCAGGCACAACGCGACACCCGGCACCTTCACGACGAGGTTCAGCAGGATCTCCCCGTCGCCTGAGAGCTCGAAGCCGAGCACGCTGGACCCGGTGGGCTGGCCGGGGAGACCCGGGACAGGATCCTTGAACTGAACGCTGACCCTCTGATGGCTCTCGGCCAGACATTTGCCCGTTCGAAGCAAGAACGGGACACCCTCCCATCTGTCGTTGTCCACCCACAATCGAGCCGCCACAAAGGTCTCGGTGCGTGAATCAGCCGGAACCCCGGCGATGTCCCGATAGCCCTCGTATTGCCCGACGACCACATCGGTCTTCTTGAGCGGCCTGAAATCGCCGATGACCTTCTCGCGTACCTCGGCCAAGCACTCGGGTTCGAGGCAATGCGGGGGTTCCATCGCCACCTCACCGGCGATCTGGAAGAGATGGGTCACCAGCATGTCGAGGATGGCACCCGTCGATTCATAGAACGCCGCCCGCATCGCGACATCGAGCGTCTCGGGTACGTCGATCTGCACGCTCTCGATGTGGGTGCGATCCCATGCCCCGGCGAAGAGCCCGTTCGCGAAGCGCAGAACATGGATGTCCTGCGTCGCTTCCTTTCCGAGAAAGTGGTCGATCCGATAGATCTGCGATTCCTCAAATGTTTCATGCGCGACGCGGTCCAGCTCGTTGAACGACTCCAGGGACGTGCCGAACGGCTTCTCATACACAACGCGCGAATCTTTGGCGAGGCCGTGGGAACCAATCGCCTCAGTGAGCGACCCGAACGCTGCCGGTGGGACCGCCATGTAGTGGATCAGCTGGGGCCGGCTACCAATTTGCTCTTCTGCGTCGTGTAAAACGTCGAGAAGACTTCCGGGGTTGGAGCTGTCGAACCCTCCACCGGCGAAACACAGTCGTGACCGAAACTGGTCCCACGGGCCTTCCGACGGTTTGGGCCCGAACTCCTCCAAACTCTCGCGCACTCGTTCTTGAAAGTCCTCGTGGGAAACGTCTCCCCGTCCGTTTCCGACCAAACGCCACTCGTCCGGAAGCAGTCCGGCGATGGCCAGGCGGAAGAAGGCAGGCAGAACGAGCCGATGTGCCAAATCCCCCGTCGCGCCGTACAAAACGAAGAGTGTCGGCTGGGGTACGAGACGCTGGTCTGACATCGAACGAGCTCCTTGAGCGGTGAAACGGGCATTCCAAGGGCGAGCGCCCTCGCACGGAGAATAACCCCGGGCGGGCCCGCGCCAATCAGGCGACCCGGGGTCCCGTCCCCTCAGCAGTGCCAAGCTGGGACGGGCATCGCGGTCCCCTCCCTACCAATGGACGATCAGGGCCGCCACGGTCAGCGCGCCCACCAGGAGCATGACGCAGAACCAGCTTGGTTTCATGGAAGAACCGGATCCCTCGTCGTCGCTCATGTCGGAATCCCGTCACGCAGCTACACGACGAAGCTAACCAAACGCTTCTCGGCCGGGTACCCCCTACCGGATGAAATCTGCCCGGTTTGTTTCATCCTCAGGTCGGAGCACGCCCAGCCGGGAGTCCGCCACGAGGAGAAACATTCCGATAGCAGTCGGACCGGCATCGGGTCCGAAGGTACGCTCCTCGCCACGGCTCTCGTCGGAAGGGGCAACATCGTGCGCAGCATTGTTCGCCGGATCACCCGAGAACCACTCGCGGCCAAGGTGCCTGAGATCACGGCCCTGTTCTGGGCCCTCAAACTGCTCACGACGGCAGCCGGCGAAGCGACCTCTGACTACCTGTCCACGCACAACCGGGTGGTCGGTGCTTTCATTGAGATCGTCCTCTTGGTTGTCGCATTGGGTCTGCAGTTCGGTTGCCGCCGCTACTTCGCCCCCGCTTACTGGTTCTTGGCCCTGGCCATAGCAATTTCCGCAACCGGCCTGTCCGACGCCATGCACCTGACCGTGGGCATTCCCTACGCAGGTACGACCGCCTTCTGGGCTGTATTGCTGGCAATAATCTTCTGGCAATGGCACCGCAGCGAGCGGACCCTGTCCATACACAGCATCACGACACGAAGGCGGGAGCTCTACTACTGGAGCACGGTCTTCGCCACATTTGCTCTGGGTACTGCGCTGGGTGACCTCACGGCGACCACCTTGGGTCTCGGATACCTGGCCTCGGCCTTCGTGTTCATCGTGGTCATCGTGATCCCTGCCATTGGCTGGTGGCGCTTTCGGCTCAATGCGGTTTTCGCCTTCTGGTTTGCCTATGTGGTGACCCGCCCGATCGGTGCCTCCTTCGCTGACTACTTCAGCAAACCCCACGAGCTCAGCGGCGCCAATTTTGGCGACGGGCCGACCGCCGTCGTCGGGGTGATTGCCGTTGCCATCTTGACCGTCTATGTCTCAATCGCCCGGGTCGATATCCAGCCGGCGGCGGATCAGGCTCGCGACTCCAGATCACCCGAGACGCCCTGAACCGATTCCCTCGACCGGGGAAGGGATGTCCTATCCGTGGTCTTGTGTCTGTCGCTGATGGATCTCGTGGGCGTGCCGTATGTCGTCAGCCGTAGCTCCGCCTGTGGGGTGATGCCTTCGGCACGTGATGTAGGGCGTTCCCTCTACATGATGAAGCCCGACGCGCCAACACCCCTTGGCATGGCAATTGAGCTTTCGATAGACGACAGCGAAGATCGCGAAGTACGTCAGGCAGGCCCCGAAACTTGACCAGAAGGCGTACCACTTCCCAGACTCGGGCCACCAGAAGAAGTCCCACGCCAGGCCCAACGTATGCGGACTCATCGAATCCCCCGTTCAGAAACGCGTGCATTGTGTAGCCGACTCGACACCGTAGCGCGCAAGATTGTCACCCGCTCCGCTTGACGGCTCCGCTGATCGCCGGGTGTTCACGCCACCTGAGGATGACGACCAGACGGCGCAATCATCCTCAAGGCTGACGAAATTGGGGAAGGCGGAGCGTACGTTCTACCCAACCGCCCAGGCTCTCCGGGAACGTGACCAGTATGGCGTCGGAGATCGAGAACCAGAACCCGTCGGTGGATCCGCACACGACGACGTTCGGTCGATACAAGCAGCCCGTCATCGCCGGACTTATCGGGACGACGCTCGTGAGCCTGGCCGCTTCCCTTCCCGGATCTCCGTTCGCCTTCAAGGTGCCGGGGGCGTGGTTCTTCGGAACGCCACCTCCCTATCCATCTCAAGGCATCGCACATGCGAGAGGCTTTGCGCTTTTCGCCGTACTGGCGTGCGGCTTCATTGGCGTCGTGCTTCTGTGCCGCTCCTGGCAGGCAATCGTCCGCAACGTTGCGCCGCAACCCCTCGGAGAGACCTTGAGCCTGAAATGGATCCTCGCTCTCTGGTCGGCGCCACTGCTTGTCGCACCACCCATGTTCAGTAACGACATCTACAGCTACGCCGCCCAGGGCGAAATGGTCAGTCACCACATAAGCCCCTACCTCTACGGACCCGGGATCCTGGGAGCCACCCCATTTGCTTCGCTGGCCAATGGCGTCTGGATCAACACACCCTCCCCCTACGGACCACTCTTCAGCGGGCTCGAGGGCGGCATCGTCAACGTCGCCGGCCACCGGGCTCTCGTCTCGATTGTCCTCCTGCGGCTGCTGGCCATCGCGGGTGTGGCACTCATCGCCGCCTTTCTCCCCTTATTGGCCCAGAGTTACGGCAAGGATCCCGGTCTCGCATTCGCGCTGGCAGTTCTCAATCCGCTTGTCCTGCTGTTTCTCGTTGGTTCGGGCCACAACGATGCCCTCATGATCGGGCTCCTCGTAGCCGGACTCTCTATCGCCCGCCGCGGCCATTCGGGTTGGGGGATCGTGGTCTGCGCGTTGGCCGGTGCCGTCAAGGCTCCCGGCCTCGTCGGGGTGTTCGCCATCGCGTGGACGTCGGCAACCGGGCCGCGCCCAATGGCTCGGCGATCTCTTGCGCTCGTCGGGGCAGGAGTTATCACCGCCGCGATATTCGCCGCGTCATCCGTCTCTTTCGGGGTCGGATGGGAATGGATCCGAAGCCTGGGCGACTCAGACAGGGTCAAGAGTTGGATCACGCCGGTCGACCTGGTCGCGAAAGTCTTGCCGCACGTCAGGATCCCGGCTTCTCGGTTTGTCGATGTTGCACACATCGTAGGTCCCGTGCTTGCGGCTGTCGTCGGCCTGTGGGCATTGATTCACCTTCCAACGCTCGGCCTCCCGCGGGCACTTGGGTTGACCCTATTGGCATTCGTGCTCCTCGGGCCGATCGTTCAACCCTGGTACCTGGTTTGGGGAATTGCTCTTTTGAGTGTCACCGCAGGTCCCCGTACCGCGTCGGTGATCATCAGCCTTTCCGTATCCGCCTCCCTCCTGGGGGTGGTTGGCCTGGGACGATTGATCGGCGAATTCAACTCCCTGGGCTTGCCCTATCAGGCGCTCTTCAGCCTCACCGTGGCGGCCGCGGTGGTCGTACCGGTCACCACGGCCTTCCCCCGAGTCAATGCCGTGACGTCCCGGCATCTCGTTCGATGGAGGACGTCGACACTGCGGCAATTGCAACGTGCGTGACCACCTGGGCGGATGACACATTGCCAACTTTGATCAACGGGATGAGCGTTTCGCGAGGCACTCGCGCCGCCAACGATCCACCAGACGTCGTCATTGGAAGCGAACTGGAACGCCTTCGCCGAAATTGGCGTGTCATTGCCGTGATTGCCGCGGCGGCTCTCGGTGTGCTGGCCCTCCAGGCCTTCCTGCACGGCCATTTTTCGGCCGTGGACGAATACGATGACGGCGTCTACTTCGGGGCCTCGCTCGAGCTCTCTCATGGCGTGTTGGCCTATCGCGACTTTGCTTTCATACAGCCCCCCATGATCACCGTGTGGATGCTTCCCTTCGCCGGACTTTCAAGCTTGACGGGAACCGCTGTTGCCATGGAAGCCGGGCGATTCTTCGTGGATCTCGTCAGCGTCACCAATGTCGTACTGGTCGGTGCGCTCGTACGCCGGCGGTCAACCCTCCACGTCATCGTGGTCACCGGGATAACAGCCTTTTCTCAAGGAACAATCCGATCTTCACAGACAATACTCATCGAACCATTTCTCGTGCTTGCGTGTCTCACGGCGCTCCTCTTCCTCATGCACGGGGATGCAGTCACGCTTTCATCGCGCCGGGTTGGGTGGTCAGGCGCATGCTTCGGGGTAGCGGGAGCGACCAAAGTATGGGCGATATTTCCACTTGTCGCCGCCTTGATCATTATGTCGACCGTCAAAAAGGGGGGACGACGCACGTTGGTCGGAGGAGCACTCATCGGCTTCTTCGCCTGCTCGCTTCCGTTCATAGTGGGAGCTCCCGTCGCTTTCTTCCATGAGGTCCTGGTAACGCAGGCGACTCGCAACGCGGGAGGACTCGCCCTCCCCGAGCGAATGGCTGACCTAACCGGCATTCCCGGGTTCTCTTCGCTGACGGAACGGCACCGCGTACTCGGCCTTGGGCTGCTTGCGCTCCTACTCTTGATTGGATCTCTCGCGCTCTTGGTCTGCCGGAACGTGCGGGAGCGACTGCGCTGGTCACCGCTGGAGCGCTTCTCATTGTGGAGCACGCTCCTCGTCGGCGCAGCTCTTCTCCTATCTCCCACCTACTACTACCACTACTCAGGATTCATGGCGCCTTTTCTCGCTCTCGTCGTGGGTACGGTAATCGCGAAGTTGAGAGACCCGCTCGAAACCTGCTCCCGGTCCGATCGCTCCTCCTCCGGGCCATGGTCGAACTGGTCACCGTACCGTCTCTCGTTGCCCTCTTGTTGGCGACCGTCATCGCCGAGGTACTCCACCTTCCTGTCGCACCGCATGTCGGCGACTCGGTGAGCGATGCCATTCCCGCCCGCGGCTGTGTCCTCTATGCAAATCCCACGCTCGCCATTCTTGACAACCGGTTCACCGCTGACACCAGCGGATGCCCCGACGTCATCGATTGGCTGGGCCAGGAGCGCGTTTTGGACAATGGCGTCTCGGTGACGGGTTCTGGTTCCGCCAACAAGAAGCTTCAGACGGTGATGAGTCACTGGCTCGATGCCTCCGACGCGATCGTCCTTGAGGCAGGCAATTTCGGCCTCAATGCCGCAAATGTCGGGTACCTGTCCCACCACTTCGAACGTAGAGCGGGTATTCCGAGGGGCCTCAGGATCTACGTGCGGGCCTCCCGGCATCGGCAGGGCAGGGATGCAGAAGGCCCGCTGGCAATCGATTCGAGATCGTCGCATGACCGAGGCGGGTAAACGCGACACGAGAGAGGAACGGGTCGTCCCCGCGCGATGATGGGTCCGGCATGAGACGCTCGTTTCACGTAGACCTCCGACGAGACGCACGATTGGGGCGATGGGTGCTGGCTGTGATCTTTACAGCTCTCTGTGCCGCTGCCACGAGCTCTGCGATGATGTCGGCGAGCGCGACTGTCTCGACGCCACAATCGACTCCGTGGACGGTGTATCACGGTGACGCCACGGGCTCTGGCCTAGCTACGTCCGTTTCATCAGTGAATACGACAGCGCCAGAGTGGACTTCTCCTGCTCTGGATGGTCAGCTGTACGGCGAACCGCTCTTCTACTCTGCTCGCGTCTATGTGGGTACGGAGGACAATACGGTGTACGCGCTCTCCTCCTCCGGTGGGACCATTGTCTGGTCGACCCACCTTGGTGCACCCGTGCCCGCCCGTTCACTTCCATGCGGCGATATCACCCCGGAAGTAGGCATCACCGGCACTCCGGTCATCGATCCAGTGCGGGCGGAGTTGTTCGTGGTAGCCGACGAGCTGGTCGATGGAAGCCCTCATCACATGTTGGTCGGATTGAGCACGACGTCGGGACAAGTCATGTTGACCCAAGACGTGGATCCACCCGGTGCCGACCCCGCCGCACTCTTGCAGCGCACGGGTTTGACACTCGACGCCGGTCAGGTGGTATTTGGGATGGGAGGTAACTATGGGGACTGCTCCACCTATAAGGGGAGGGTTGTCGCCGAAAACGAGACCGGGGGTACCCCCGCCTATTTCACCGTGGATGCGGCAAGTGGCGACAGCCAGGGGGCCATCTGGATGGGTGGAGCCGCACCGGCAGTCGATGCGAACGGCAACATCTGGGTCAGTGTGGGGAACGGCTCGGTCTATTCTGCCAGCAAGCCATACGACGACAGCGACTCGGTGCTCGAGTTGTCGTCGGCACTGAAGCTCCTGCAGTTCTTTGCGCCGAGCGACTGGTATCAAAACAACGCGGACGACCTCGACATGTCGACCGCCCCGGTGCTGCTTTCCGACGGTCAGGTGGTCGTGGCCGGCAAGTCCCGCATCGCCTACCTCCTCAACGGGTCGGATCTCGGTGGGGTCGACGGGCAGCAGGCAAGCCTGCCGACTTCATGCAGCGGCGACGTCGACGGAGGCACCGCCGTCGAGGGAACCACGATCTATCTCCCCTGTGTCACCGGCATCATCGCCGTCCGGGCGACACCGTCTCCGGCCGCACTCAAACTCGAGTGGAGCTCAGGGACGGGAGGAGGGCCACCGATCATCGCGGCGGGGTTGGTGTGGACAATTGGCCAGAACGGCACCCTCTACGGTCTCGATCCCTCGACCGGCACGGTGGAGCAGATGGCCTCGATCGGAGTGCCAGCCAACCACTTTCCGACGCCCAGCGTGGGCGGTGGCCTTCTTCTGGCGGCCAGCGCCACGAAGGTGGTCGCCTTCGCCGCAGGTACCACGTCCACAACCACGTCCCCGGCAATTGCGTCCACTACAACAAACCCCACCGGTACGACATCGACGACCGTGTCGACTCCGCATCATGGTGCTCCAACCACGTCTCAGAATGGCGGCATGGATCCCGGGGCACTCGCAGGCATTGTGGCGGGTGCGCTGGTCGTTCTCGGCGGCGTCGCGTGGGGTGTGTGGCGGAGGCGAAAACGAAGAAGGTGATCGGCCATGACGGCGGCGCCCACAGATCGGCAAGGCGCTGAGAAGTGACCGTCACTATTGTCTCTCCAACTGGTAGGCACTAAACGGTGCACGCAGCGACAGACCCGCGCCGACCCCCTGGTCGCTGGCTCGACCGGGGCGTGGCGGCAACAGCGAGGAGATCGAAGAATGGACGATGAGCTCTCGGGCTGGGGCCCAGCCTTGGAGGAGATCGAGCGCCGAAAGGCAGAGACGCGGGCCATGGGCGGCGACGCCAGGTTGGTCCGTCAGCGTGAGCGCGGCCGGCTGAACGCCCGCGAACGGGTGGCCGCCCTGTTCGACCCGGGCACGTTCTTCGAGATCGGCAATTTGGTGGGCACCACGGAGTCGCCCCCCGCTCCGGGCGACGCCCTGGTCGCCGGCTCGGGACGTATCGGAGGACGACCGGCACTCGCCGGCGCAGAGGACGTGACGGTGCTCGGTGGATCCATCGGCAGTGGCGCCTCCGACAAGCGTTACCGCCTCTGCCAGCTCGCCCTCCAGGAGCGGGTGCCGCTGGTGATCATGCTCGAAGGGGCAGGGCACCGTGTCACCGAGTCGGCGACAGGACGACGACCCGGGGATCTTTTGGGCTTGGCCGACCTCTCGGGATCTGTCCCGATCGTCTGCCTCGTCATGGGGGCATCGGCCGGTCATGGCGCCCTCACCGCACCGCTGTCCGACTTCTCCGTGATGACAGAGACGGCATCGATTTTCGCCGCCGGCCCTCCGCTGGTGAAATCGGCCACCGGCGAGGACGTGGACAAGGAGGTGCTCGGGGGCCCGCAGGTCGCGGTGAACGCCGCGGGCGTGATCCACAACGTGGTGACCGACGACGAGGAGGCCATCGAGCTGGCTCGCCGCTACCTCAGCCACTTCCCTCTCAACGCGTGGGAATCGCCTCCCTTTCACCATGGCGGCGATACCGGACCGAGAAGGCTCGATGAACTGCTGTCGCTCATTCCTCCCGATTCTCGTCGTCCGTACCCGATCCGGCCGGTGCTCGAAGCGTTGGTGGACGACGGCGACCTTCTTGACGTGCAACCGGCCTTCGGAAGTTCCATCGTGACGACCCTCGCCTACCTGGGTGGTCGAAGCGTTGCCATCGTGGCGAATGACCCGAGCGTGATGGCCGGGACGATAGACAGCAACGCGGCCGACAAGGCGGCTCACTTCCTCGCCGTCGCCAATGCGTTCGGGCTCCCGTGCATCTTTCTGGCCGACAACCCAGGGGTGTTGGCCGGCACGACCGCTGAGCGGCAGGGCATCCTCCGTCACGCGGCGCGCATGTTCGCTGTACAACACGGACTTGAGGTGCCCAAGCTCCACGTGACGCTGCGCAAGGCATTCGGGTTCGGCTCCTCCGTCATGGCCATGAATCCATTCGACGATCAAACGATCACCCTGGCCTTTCCCTCCATCACCCTGGGGGCGCTACCGGCCTCGTCGGAGGGAAGTGCGATCACAGACCCGGCGGAGCGGGCGCGGATGGCGGCGAGACAAGCCAACGCATCGATCAACGCCGGGAGCTGGCTCGCCTACGACGATGTCATCGATCCAAGGGATCTCCGCAACGCCCTCCTGGCAGGGCTGGCCCTGGCCGAGGGCCGCCAGACGACGCCCCGTTCGCCCCGGATGACAAGGATACTGCCATGAGCCAATTCAATCTGGCCGATCTGTGGGAGGCGGTTGCCGATCACGTACCCGAGCGGGTTGCGCTCCGGTGCCGCGGAGAGCAGCGCACGTATGCCCAACTGGAGGAGCGGGCCAACCGGTTGGCGCACTGGTTCCTCGACCAGGGTGTCGCACCGGGTCAGCACATCGGCCTGTACCTGCAGAACTGCTTCGAGTATGTGGAGGGAACACTCGCCGCATACAAGATCCGTGCCGTGCCGATCAACGTGAACTACCGCTACACGGCGGACGAATTGCAGTACCTGTTCAACGACGCCGATCTCGTGGGAGTCCTCAACCAAAGCTCGTACGACGAGCGGGTTGCCGAAGTCGCATCCGGCACACCGACCTTGGGCTGGTCGCTGACCCCGGGGGAAGCGTATGAACGTGCCCTCGAATCGTCGTCGGCCGAGCGGGACTTCGATCCCAGGTCGGGCGACGACCACTACATCCTCTATACCGGTGGAACCACGGGCATGCCGAAGGGGGTCGTGTGGAGACAGGAGGACGCCTTCTTCGCCTGCATGGGCGGGGGCGATCCCAGCCGCCCTGAGGTCACCTCGGTGCAGGAGCTGATCGAGCGGATCGCGCCGCAGCAGTCGACGTTCCTGGCGTTGGCACCTCTGATGCATGCCGCCGGAGGATGGACGGTCATGATCAACCTGTTCGGTGGGAATCGCGTTGTCCTGTGGGCGGGCCCACTCGACGCAGCAGCCGTCTGGCACACGATTGAGCAGGAGTCGGTCACCACCTCGTCTGCCGTGGGTGATGCCGTCATGCGCCCGTTGCTCGACGCCTGGGACGCGATGGAGCCCAAACCCGACGTGAGCTCGCTGGTCGCCTTCAGCTCGGGTGGCGCGCCCCTCTCACCCGCGTTGCGCGAGCGATTTCTGTCCACCTTCCCGTCCCTCCCGTTGTCCGACGGTTACGGCTCGTCGGAGACGGGCATTCAGGCCGGCCGGGTCTTTGTGGGACCCACGGGCGACAAGCCGGAATCTCAATTCCTGGCGCGACAAGCGGTGGTGATGGACGAAGAAACGCACCAACCGGTACCACCGGGCTCGGCAAGAGTAGGCCGCATCGCGCGCACCGGGCGCATCCCTCTCGGGTACTACAACGACCCGGCGAAGTCGGCGGCCACCTTCGTCGAATGGGATGGAAAGCGTTGGTCGCTCACCGGCGACATGGGCACGGTTGCCAACGACGGCAGCATCACCCTGCTCGGCCGCGGCTCCATCAGCATCAATACCGGCGGTGAGAAGGTGTACCCCGAGGAGGTGGAGGCGGTCCTTCGCAGGAATGACGCGGTGTACGACGTGATCGTGGTCGGCACGCCCGACGAACGATGGGGCCAGCGCGTGGTGGCGGTCGTTCAGGCAACGCCGGGGACCGAGCCCACCGAGGAAGACCTACGGGCGCAGGCCCGCCGGTCGCTGGCCGGGTTCAAGGTTCCGAAGCAGGTGATCTTCGTCGACAACGTGGTCCGGTCTCCGACAGGCAAGGCCGACTATCGCTGGGCGGCAGACGTGGCCGCCCGTTCCTGAAGCCAGACTCCCGAACCAGCTCACCACGTCGGGCAGCCCATGCCATCGGCCCCAACGGGAGTCGCCCGCATATTGTATTTATACTCACGGCCATGAACGCAACCGCCGGCCCACGCTGCGTGGACGCCTGACCATGCCCGACGTCATCACCGACGAGGGAGTGGCCCGATTGCGCGATCGCATCGGCATTGCGCGGCCGCATACCAATCCACCCCACTACCGCTGCGTCAACGAGGACGCGTTCCGCCACGTGGCCGAGGCCTACGGCGACGACAACCCGCTGTGGTGCGATCCCTCGTACGGAGCAGGGACGCGGTGGGGTGGCCCGATCGCGCCACCCCATCTGGTCGGGGGGGACACGCTCATCGGCGAGGACGAGGTGACCAGCCTTGCTGGCGAGACCAAGGCGAGGATGAAGGGTGACCCGCTGGGCGGTGTCCACGCGTTCTATTCAGGTTCGTTCCGGGAATGGTGGAATCCGTTGCGCCCCGGCACCCGCGTCACCCGGCGCAATGCCCTGGTCGGGGTGCACGACAAGATCGGCGAATTCGCCGGGCGTGCCGTGCACGAATGGCTCGCCGAAGTCTTCGCGGCGTCGGGAGGCCCGGTGCTCTCCGGCCAGTATCGCCTCATGATCAGGGCCGAGCGGGAGAAAGCGGTCGAGCGCAAGAAGAACGACCTCACCACAATCCGCCCGTACACCGACGATGAGATCGCCGCCATTGGAGAGGAGATCGGGGGGGAGCGCGCCCGTCGACGTGGTGCGGAGCCGCGGTGGTGGGAAGACGTGGAGGAAGGAGACGAGATCCCCCCGCTCGTCAAGGGTCCCATGCGGGTCACCGACATGGTCGTGTGGCACACGGGCATGGGCATGGGCCTCTATGGGGTCAAGGCGCTCCGCCTCGGCTTCGATCAACTGCAACGCATGCCTCGCTTCTTCAAGCCCGATGATCTCAACGTCCCTGACGTGCAACAGCGCGTCCACTGGGATGACGAATGGGCTCGACGTGCCGGCAACCCAGCCAGCTACGACTACGGGCGCATGCGCGAGACGTGGCTGATCCATCTGTGCACCGACTGGATGGGTGACGACGCCTGGCTATGGAAGCTTGACTGCCAGTTCCGCAAGTTCAACTACGTCGGCGACACCCACCGGATGCACGGCCGTGTCGCCCGCAAATTCCTCGCCGAGGGTGATCGGCCGGCGGTGGACCTCGACATCTGGGGGGAGAACCAGCGCGGCGAGACGACGACACCCGGACACGCCACGATCCTGCTGCCGTCGCGTGTCCACGGTGAGGTGCGACTCCCCGAACCTCCCGGCGGCGCGACATCGTGCCAGGAGCTGCTCGACGCGCTGGGCGAACGGTTCGCCGCCGAGGAGCACGGGTGAAGCCCTACCCCGACATCCCGCCCGGTCTCCTCGTCGAGCACGATGGCCCCGTACTGCGCGTGCGCCTCAACCGCCCCGAGCGACGCAACAGCCTCACCGATCCGATCGTCTACGCCCTGGCCGACACGGTGGACGCCGCTGCCAGTGACGAATCGGTGCGGGTGATCCACCTCGAAGGCGCCGGCGACCACTTCTGCTCGGGGTTCGATCTTGCCGAGCGAGCACCCGGACCGGACAAGCCCCGGGTGGGCTCTATCCACCGGCGGATGAACGGACACGTGAACCGCCTCATCCCCGCCATGCTCACCTGTCAGACACCGATCGTGTGCACGGCGCAGGGATGGATCATCGGGCTCGGTCTCGACCTTCTTCTCGCCGCGGACTTCGCTGTTGTGCGTGACGATGCGACCCTGTGGGCTCCCTTCACGACGTTCGGGTTCACCCCGGACAGCGGTGCGACGTGGCTCATCCCCCGCTTGGCCGGCGTGGCCCGGGCGCGCGAGATGCTCTTGCTGGGAACCAAGGTCTCCGGGGCCGAAGCGGCCAGCTGGGGACTGATCCACCGCGCCGCGCCCGCTACCGAATGGGAGGCCGTGGGCCGGGACCTCCTCACCCGCCTGAGCACAGCGCCCACCGTGGCGATCGGCCTCACCAAACTGCTGCTCCAACGGGCCTTGACGTCGGACATCGACCGCCACCTGTCCGACGAAGCGTGGTCGATGGAGGTCTCGAGCCGCACCGAAGACTTCAAGGAATACGGGCGGGCCAGCCAAGAGAAACGGGAGCCCCGGTTCACCGGTCGGTGATCGACGCCACGTTCAGCTCGAGCGGACCACCGACCTGAGCAGTGCGTCGTTTGGGTGCTCGGGCAGGTCGGTGAGTGGCCGGTCCAGTTCTTCGACCGTCGGGCCGAACTGTACGGCCAGAGGGGCCAGCTTGGCCAGGTCGAAGTCATACAGCTTGGCGCAGTTCTCTGCCAGGTAGCGCTGCTTCTCGTCGTGCCCCATGTCTGCGAATACCTGGCGCAGCGTCTCCCGGGTGAAGGGGTAGGTCCCTTCGTCGTGGGGATAATCGCTGCCCCACATGAATCGCTCCATGCCGATGGAAGCACGCGCTGCGATGTCACCGGGCCGCGGTTGGCTCACACCCATCCACACGTTCTGGGCAAAGTACTCGCTCGCCAGTCGATTGAGCTTGTGCTCCTCCCCGTAGCGGATCTCCCCGGTCTGCCCGGTCCGGCGGATCTGATCGATGATCGAATCCAGCGTCTTGAGCAGCGGGGGCACCCAGGAGCATCCGGTCTCGGTGATGACGAACCTGAGCCGGGGAAAGCGCTCGAACACCCCTCCCAGGATGAGCTGGACGAGAGGACGTTGGGAGTAGAAGCCTGCTTCGGTGATGTAGAAGAGCATGGCGAAGGGATAGTCGCCGTAGTCCGGCGCCCCCGTCCCCCCGTGCACATGAATCGGGATCTCGAGGTCCTCTATAACGCGCCAGAGTCGGTCGTACGCGGGGTCGTAGAGCGGGCGCACCCATTTGACGTCGGGAGGGATGTTGGGCAGGAGGATCCCGCCCCGGAGCCCGTGCTCCTTGATCCAGAGGGCGTCCGCAATGGCGTCATCAATGTCATTGAGGAAGATCTGGCCGATCCCTGCCCGGCGGTCCGGGAATTCGGCACAGAAATCAACGAGCCAGCGGTTGTGCGCACGCACGCCGGCCAACCGATGTTCGTAGTCCTCCGGGCTGGGCGGCGGAGCGAAGAGAACGAAGCTCGGGAAAAAGGGTGGGATGGTGTTCGGAAAGATGACCTCTCCGACGACGCCGTCCGCCTCCTGCTGGCCATTGCGCATCTCGGTGTCCCAGTTGCGAAGCCGCCTCGTGTCGCCCAGGTCCTTGAAGGGGTTCTTGTAGCGGGAACGCCAGGCATCGAAATCCTCCAGAAATTTCGGGTCGAGGTACTCGCGGTACGCGGCATGGCTCCCGCCTGCGTGGCTATCAGCAGTGACGATGGTGTAGTGGCCATCGGCCCTGTCGATCGTTTCGTTGCCCGTCTTCATCGGCGCTCTGTCCTTCTTCCCCGTGTTCGCGCTACGTGTGCCAGCGTTCTGCAGTCCATTGTAGACGGGACATACGCACCGCCCTTTTGCGCCCGATCCCCTAGCTTTCCCGACCGAGGCTCACCCGTAAACGGCGCAGGGCAGCGGCAAACTCGGGTCGTTCCATCGACCATTGCTGCGCGGGAAACTCCAGGTCGACGGCGTCCGATGCCCGATGCACGGCGCCGCTCTCATCGAGCGTGGACCGGATACGCCCGGCCAGCTGGCGGTCCAGGCCGGCCGCCCGCGACGCCAGGGCGACCGCAACGTCGAGCAGGTCGCTCTCCGGTACGCAGCGCCAGGCCAGGCCATGTTGCGCGGCCTCCTCACCCCCGAGCACCTCGCCGAACAGGGACAGGGCGGCCGCAGCCTGCCGTCCCATCCGCTCGCGCAGGTGCCACAGATGACCGCCGCCCGGATGGAGACCGATCTGGGGGAATCGGGTCTCGAAACGGGCCCGTGGTGTGCAGACGATCAGATCACACGACAGGGCCAGATTCATGCCCGCCCCGAGCGCGGGACCATTGACCGCGGCCACGGTCGGCACACCGCTTTCGGCGACCGCCAGGGCGCCGGCATACATCTCTTCGAGGGGAGCTTTTGGCTCGAAGAGGTCGTCGACCGATCCCCCCGCCGAGAACACCGGCCCGTCCGCCGCCACCACGATCGCACCGATCTCGCCATCGGACGACAGGCTGCGTACAACCGCAACGAGCCCCTCGATCATCGCAAACGACAGGGCATTGCGGTCGGATTGGTGGTCGAGCGTGACGACGGCGACCCCCTCGAGACGCTCGACGCGCAGGTAATCCGAGGTCGCCACCATGCCCGTTCCTTTGGTCGGCGGCATTCTCATAATATATACAGCCGTGCCAGACGAGAGACGGGCCGACGTCGACCCCACCGAGCGGCGACCACGGACGATTCCTGAAGCACTGGCCTTTGCGGTCGACCAATTCGGAGACGACGAGGCATTGGTCGACGGTCCGGCGAGGTTCACCTTCCGCCAATTGGCAAAAGAGGTCGACGTCGTCGCCCGGGCCCTCCTGGCCAGCGGCGTGAACGTGGGTGACCGCGTGGCGCTGTGGGCTCCCAACAACGCCGAGTGGGTCGTCACGAGCTTTGCCGTCTACGCCGTCGGTGCGGTGCTCGTGCCGATGAACACCCGCTATCGCGGCGAAGAGGCCGGGCACGTGCTGCGGACTGCACGCGCCCGCTTTCTCTTTGCGGTCACCGACATGCTCGGAACCGACCTCGTGGCGCTTCTCACAGACGTCCCCGGGCTCGACGCCATCGCGGAGACGGTCATTTTGGACGGACCGGTACCAGCGGGAAGCGTATCGATGGCCGCGTTCAAGGCCAGGGGCCGTGACGATCTGCAAGCCGAGGTGGACAATCGTGGTGCCGCGCTCTCGGGCGAAGACGCATCGGACATCATCTTCACGTCGGGCACGACGGGCCGGCCCAAGGGGGCGGTCCTGGCCCACGAGGCCAGCGTCCGAACCTATCTGGCGTGGTCCGAGCTGGTGGGGCTTCGCCGCGGCGACCGGTACCTCATGGTGTACCCGTTCTTCCACACGGCGGGGCTCAAGTCCGGTCTGCTGGCATGCGTTCTGCGCGGAGCCTGCATGATCCCCCATGCCGTCTTCGACGTTGTCCCGGTCATGCGGCGGGTCGTCGAGGAGCGAATCACCATGCTGCCGGGACCACCAACGGTGTTCCAGTCCATACTCAACCATCCCGATTTTGCGTCGTTCGATCTGTCGTCACTGCGCTTGTCCGTGACGGGCGCGGCCACCGTGCCCGTGGAAGTGATCCGGCGCATGCGCGAGGAGTTGCGCTTCGACACGGTCGTGACCGGCTACGGGCTGACCGAGACGACGGGGACCGTCAGCATGTGCCGACACGATGACCCGCCCGACGTGATCGCCACCACGGTGGGTCGGCCTCTTCCGGGGGTGAGTGTGCGCATCGTCGACGATGCCGGCCGCGAGACCGCCCCGGGCCAGCCCGGCGAAATTCTTGTCCATGGATTCAACGTCATGCGGGAGTATTTCGAGGATCCCGAGGCCACCCGCTCCGCCATCGACAAAGGCGGCTGGCTACGTACCGGGGACATCGGGGTGCTCGGGAGCGACGGCAACCTCAGGATCACAGACCGCAAGAAGGACATGTACATCGTCGGCGGCTTCAACGCCTACCCGGCGGAGATCGAGGCCATCATGGTCTCCCATCCCCTGGTGGGCCAGGTCGCCGTGGTCGGGATACCCGACGAGCGGCTCGGTGAGGTGGGGGCGGCCTTTGTCGTTCCCCGTCCCGGTCGTGTCATCGATCCGGAGGAGCTCGTCGCATGGTGCCGGGAGCACATGGCCAATTTCAAGGTGCCGCGCACCGTGCGGGTCGTCGATTCCCTTCCGCTGAACTCCACGGGAAAGGTGATGAAGTTCGAACTGCGCGCCCGGCTCGAGAGGTGACGACGGCCGCCGCAGCTATGTCGGTGCCGCCCAGGACGGTTCCCGCTTCTCGGCGAACGCCAGCGGCCCTTCGGTCTGGTCGGGGTGCCCCCACATGGAGACCAGTTCTTGTGCCCCTGCCTTGCAGGCGTCGGTGAGCCCACGTTCGAGCGCTCCCCACAGGGCCCGTTTCGTGGCCGCCATGGCAGCGGGGGAATTGCGTGCGATCTTCTCGGCCAGGGCTTGGGCCTCCTCGCGGAGGCGGTCGGGTGGATCGACCACCTGGCTGATCATGCCCAAAGCCAGCGCGCGCTCGGCCGACATGCGCTCGTGCCGTCCCACCAGTGCCATGCGCAGCACCGCTTCGAACGGCATCCGCCGGGCCAAGCCGATCAGCTCATAGGCGGCCACCTGACCCACCGAGACATGGGGGTCGAAGAATTGCGCATCGGAGGCGGCGATCACGATGTCGGCGTCGGCGATCCAGTGGAATCCCCCACCGGCACAGATCCCGTTCACCGCCGTGATGACCGGCTTCCACACACCGTTGTGCCAGGACGTGAAGTGGAAGTCGAACTGCTCGGCCGATTCGCGGTAGCGCTCCATGCCAATGCCGTCCGATGCAATTTCGAGCATGTCGACGCCCGTCTGAAACGCCTTGCCTTCCCCGGTATGGACGATGACCCGCACCGCCGGGTCGGCGTCGAGCTCACGCCATGCGAGCGCGAACTCGTCACGCATGGCGTTGTTCATGGCATTGAGCCGTTCCGGCCGGTTGTTGATGAGCCAACCGACCGGGCCGTGGCGCTCGATCTTCAGGGTCTCGTACACCATCACCCTTCCCTTCTCACGGGCCTGCCTCGGTCGGGGCCGCCCAGGACGGTTCCCGCTTCTCGGCGAACGCCAGCGGCCCTTCGGTCTGGTCGGGGTGCCCCCACATGGAGACCAGTTCTTGTGCCCCTGCCTTGCAGGCGTCGGTGAGCCCACGTTCGAGCGCTCCCCACAGGGCCCGTTTCGTGGCCGCCATGGCAGCGGGGGAATTGCGTGCGATCTTCTCGGCCAGGGCTTGGGCCTCCTCGCGGAGGCGGTCGGGTGGATCGACCACCTGGCTGATCATGCCCAAAGCCAGCGCGCGCTCGGCCGACATGCGCTCGTGCCGTCCCACCAGTGCCATGCGCAGCACCGCTTCGAACGGCATCCGCCGGGCCAAGCCGATCAGCTCATAGGCGGCCACCTGACCCACCGAGACATGCGTATCGAGAAAGGAGGCGTTCGATGATGCGACGACGATGTCCGCATCGGCGACGAAATGGAGGCCGCCACCGGCGCAGATTCCGTTGACCGCGGCAATCACCGGTTTCCATACATTGTTGTGCCAGCCGGTCAGCTTGAGCTCGGCCCGGCGGGTGCGTCCTGATTGTTTCCGGAGCGCGGCGGGGTCCCGGTTGAGCTGGACCACATCCAAACCCGTCTGGAAGGCAGGGCCTTCGCCCGTGTTGACGATCACCCGCACGTCCGGGTCCGCGTCCAGCTCGCGCCAGGCCGTCTCGAGCTCGTCGATCATGACCGCGTCCATGGCATTGCCGGCGTCGGGCCGGTTGAAGATGAGCCATCCGACGGGGCCGTCCCGATCCACCTGCAGGGTCGTGTACGCGCTCAACTGCGAGGGACCTCGTCCCAGGGGGCACCGACGAAACGATCCGGCTCGCGGGGCAGACCGAGCACACGCTCCCCCAGAATGTTCTTGTTTATCTCCGTCGTGCCGCCCTCAATCGTATTGGCACGGCTGCGGAGCATTCCTCGCACCTCGTACGGCAGGGTGGCGCCGTAGTCGCCCCCATCGCCGAGCCACGCCGTCGCCGCCAGGCCGAGCACCCCGGTGGCCACAAGCTGCACACGCTGGTTGAGCTGCCCTTGGTGAACCTTGCCGACCGAGCTCTCGGCACCGGGTGACCGGCCGGCACGTACCTGGCGGCGAACCCGCAGGTTCGTCCATTCCCGAACCCGTTCTTCGCAATAGAGCCGCGTGATCTCGTCACGCTGGACCGGATCATCCCACCCGCCCGATCCTCCGTGGGCGCTGCGCTGCCGGGCCAACCCGATCAGATGCCCAACCCCTGAGCCGCCGATGCGATCGACACCTCCCGAACCGGCTCCGGACACCATCTGGCGCTCCCCCGAGAGCGTGGCATTCGCCACTTCCCACCCGGCTCCGACCGCTCCCACCCGACACGTATCGGGGACGCGAGCCCCGTCGAGAAAGACCTCGTTGAAATCGACTTCCCCGCCCATGTGCCGCAACGGTCGAATTTCGACACCGCTTTGGTGCAGATCGACGAGGAAGTAGGTCAGCCCCCGGCGCTTTGGGACGTGTACATCGGTGCGCGCCAGCAACACCGCCCAATCCGAGAGATGCGCCCATGTGGTCCACACCTTTTGTCCGGTGATGACCCAATCGTCGTCGTCCTGCTCGGCCCGGGTGGCCAAAGAGGCGAGATCCGAGCCCGCACCTGGCTCACTGAACAACTGACACCAGACCTCTTCGTTACGGACGATAGGCGGCAGAAACCGCAGACGCTGCTCCTCGGTACCGTGGGCGAAAAGAGCCGGTGCCGCCAAGTTCAGCCCGAGCGGGTTGAGCCGACCCAAATTGAACGGACGGAGCTCCTCGTCCACGCGTCGAGCCAATTCGGGCGAAAGACCGAGACCACCATATGCTCGAGGCCACGAAGCGGCCGCGAGACCCGATCTCCCAAAGGTCGGATACCAGGCCTCGTACTCGGCCCTGCTCCGTACCTGGCGTACGGCTGCCGGGCCGCCGCGGCGCCCGGCCTCCAGCCAGGCCGCCGGAACGGCCGCATCGATCCAGTTCCGCACCGCAGCCACCACATCGTCGGCGGATGCCTGCGCAGACACCGCCAGGAGCTCCGCTTCGTTGCCGCTCGCTCGCGTGCGGGCAACGCCGTCGCGCTCGTCGTCTCTCATGGTGCCCTCATCGGTCTTACCGCCCACCCGTCACTGCCTTGATCGCCCGGCACCGTTGCAACTGTCGACCCGTAGATCCCTACATTGCATATTTTATCATTTTCCCCGAGGTTCCCCGTTGAGACGGCCCGGACGATGCATCGGGTCGCCCATCTCCGCTCGCATGCCTTTGACCGGGGCAGCATCGCATATGATATGCACATGGCACCCCCCGCGAGCAGCCCGAAGAGGACACCGGGCAATCCGACCGGGAGCGGAGCCGTGAAGCTTGTCCGCACACCGAGCGGAGAGCACATCGCTTCGCACATACGACGCTTGATCTTCGAAGGCGAACTGCGTCCCGGTACCCGAGTACCGCAGGATACCATCGCCAGCGATCTCGGGGTGAGCCGAATCCCGGTCCGGGAGGCGCTGATCGTCCTCGAACGCGAGGGTTGGGTCACCAACGAAATGCACCGGGGCGCCTTCATCAACGCACTCGACGAGCAGTCCGTGCACGACCATTACGAGCTTTACGGTCTGATCTTCGGCTTTGCGGCCCAGCGAGCCCTGTCGCGCCGGTCGCCCGATCTCCTGCCGCGCCTGGGTGAGATACAAGAGGAATTTGCCACGGCCACTTCTCCCGCCGAGCAACATCGCCTGTCTCTCGAATTTCACCGATCGATTCTCGCCGTCGCCGCTTCGCCCAGGATCGCCGTGGCGTTGCGTTCCATGTCGGCGTTGGTTCCGGGTGACTTCTTCGATTCGGTTCCCGCCGCGGTCGATGTGCAGCGCCGTGGCTTGGCCGCCATCGTGCGAGCAATGAAGCAAGGGGACGGAGAGAAGGCTGCAGCTGAGTACGTGAAGGCGATGCGCCAGGTGGGAAACAAGGTGGTGCAGCTCTTCGCTGAGCGATCCTTGTTCGAACCGGCCGCCGTCACGGCCTGACGGCGGTCCGATCGCCTCGGCACGCGGTTGTTGACGAAGGGCGAACCGATCCGCACGCCGGTTAGCGGAGTCCGCCCGACGGCGACGCGTCATCGATCAGTGCCCGTCGCAGCACCTTGCCGACTTCGCTCCGGGGCAGCACGTCCATGCGCCGGAACGAAACGGGGATCTTGTAGGCGGTCAGGTGCAGCCGACAGAGCGCTTCGAGCTCGTCGTCCGGTGCGTCACCGACGACGAAGGCGACCGGCACCTCGCCGAGGCGGTCATCCGGACAGCCGACCACCGCCACCTCGCGCACCCCGGGCGAGAGGAGCAGGACCTCCTCCACCTGCCCGGGGAAGACCTTGTTGCCCCCCCGGTTGATCACATCGCCCACCCGGCCCTCGATCCACACGAAGCCCTCACCGTCGATGCGGGCGTAGTCCCCGGTGCGGACGTGACCCTCGGCGTCGAGCCGATCCTCGAGGTTCTCGCCATCGGCATAGCCCGATGCCATTCGCGGCGGTCTGACCAGCAGCTCCCCCACTTCGCCCGCGGGCAGTGCAGCGCCGCCTCCATCCACCACCTTGATCGCCACCCCGGGGTGGGGGCGTCCGGCGGCGCCGATCTTTTCGGGGTGTTCTCGGGCGTCCGCCGCGGTCCAACCAATTACCTCGCCGACCTCGGCCTGGCCATAGCTGTTCAGGACTGTGACGCCGAACTTGTCCGAGAACCGGCGTGCCGAAAGCGGGGAGAGCGGTGCCGTGATGCTGCGCACGAAACGCAGTGGCGTCAGATCCTGCACCCCCGGGTCATCGCACAGCATCACCATGGCGGCGGGCGGCAAGACGGTCGAACGGATGGAGAAGCGTTGCACCAGCGTCGCGAACTCGGCCGTGGAGAACCGGTCCATCAGCACCAGCGCCGCCCCGGCGCGTAGGCCGAACAGGACGTTGTAGATGCCGGCGTTGAGCGCCAGCGACACCGGCACGAGATTCGGCGACGGAGGACGCGAGGCGTCCGCCGGTCTTCCACGCAGCGGCCCGAGCACGCGGTCCAGCAATTCCAGATAGCCGGAGTGCGTCTGCAATATCGGTCTCGGTCGCCCGGTCGTCCCCGACGTCCACGTCACGAAGGCAACGTCGTCGGCGTAGACGGTCGGCTCGGGGTCGGCACCCCGGACTCCTGCCGTGTCGATCGCCGCAACCGGGGAAGTGGCCGAGAGCACATGGTCCAACTCGGCCTGGGGCTGCCGCACGTTCGCCGGCACGAACACCCCACCCGCCAACCAGACACCGAACATCGCCAGAATGAAATCCGGACCATTGGGCAACTGGACGACGACCGCCTGCCTTGGCTCTAGACCGAGGTCGATCAGGTGCGCTGCAATGGCTGCTGCCCCGGTCCGCGCTTCGCCCGCCTGCACGGCGCCGGTGAGGGTGCTGATGAGTGGAGTTGCGTCGGTGAAGGGATGACGGGTCAAGAGCTCCGACAGGTCACCGGCAACGGGAGGCACAGGTTCGGTCACGTCGTCGATCGCCCGTCCTGGCGCAGCGGGTGCGGGCGATCGGTCTGCCGACGAGACCGAGGCACGACGTACTCCGACGGCTCAGGCACAGAGATCCTTTCCGGAGGCTCGCATCGTTCGATCCCTCGACCGCGACAACTGCAGATTATATTCGATCTTGATCATGCCCCACGGACGAGGGAGGTCGCGTCGGGTTCAGTCGCCTGCCGGTCTCGCCACGTGCGCCAGTGCCCGGAACGGCACGTCCTTGTCGGCCCGCACCTCTCGGGGAAGACCGAGGGCGCGTTCGCCGATGATGTTGCGTTGGATCTGATCCGTGCCGCCACCGATCCGGATCGACCACTGGCCCAGGAAGTAATGCTGCCAGAACCCGTCCGTGGGTGCCCAGGTACCCATGAGCATTCCCCGCGCACCCTCTAAAGCCATGACCAGGTCGCCGGTCGCCGCCGTGTGGCGCGAGACGGCCAACTTCAACACGGAGGTCTCGGGACCGGGTTGACGCCCTTGGCTGAGGGCCGTCTGGATGCGCAACCCGAGATACCGCAGGAGCTCCATCCGGATGAAGGCGTCGGCCATGCCCTGCCGAGCCAGCGGATCGGTGGATCTTCCAGTCGTGCGCAGCAGCCGCTCGAGATCGGCGAACGTGACGCCGCCACCCCCTCCGATCAACGTGCGCTCGTTCATCAGCGTGGTCTGGGCCACACTCCACCCGCCGTTGACGGTGCCCACCACGTTGGCGACGGGTATGCGGACGTCGGTGAGGAACACCTCGTTGAAGTGAGCGACTCCGTTGATCTGGCGAAGAGGGCGGACTTCGATGCCGGGGGTCGACATGTCGACCAGGAAGTAGGTAATGCCTTGGTGTTTCGGCTGCTCGGTATCGGTGCGGGCCAACAGGATCGCCTGGTCACTGTGCTGCGCTCCCGATGTCCACACCTTCTGGCCGTTGACCACCCATTCGTCGCCGTCGCGCACGGCGCGCGTGCTCAGACCGGCCAGATCGGAACCCGAGCCTGGCTCGCTGAAGAGCTGGCACCAGACCTCATCGCCGCGCAGAAGTGCATCGAGATGGGCCTGTTTCTGCTCGTCGGTTCCCCAGGCGATCAGCGTCGGTCCCACCATCCCGATCCCGACGGCGAACGCCCCCACCGACACATCGAACCGGGTTTGCTCCTGGCTGAAGATGGATTGCTGGATCGGTGTGCCACCACGGCCCCCGTATGCCTTGGGCCAGGTGATGCCGGCCCAACCCCCTTGGTAGAGGGCGAGCTGCCATGCCTTGCACGCGGCCACGTGGCGTGCGCCGGCCGCCGGATCGGGATCGTTTCGATCTCGCTGCGTTGCGCTGGTGGTCTCGCCGCGTGGCTTGGCATGCTGGCTCAGCCACGTCCTGACCTCGGCACGAAACAGTGCTTCCTCTGGTGTGTCGTCAAAATCCACCGCAACAACCTACGCCGATGTCCGATTGGCCGTGATCGACGCCGTCCGCGTACCGACGAACGGAGAACCGCGGTGATCCATCACGCTGATTCCCAGGTCTGCACCAATTCGTCCGACGTGACGAGGGTGGCGACCAGCGACAACGTGTTCTCCAGCACCTGAGCGCCGTACTCCAGCGGTACCCCGACGACCGCATCCGATACGACGACGACCTGATACGAGAGATTGACGGCATCGAACACGAGGTTGGGTATGGCCACGTTCAGCGAGACGCCGACCACGACAACGGTGGTTATTCCACTGTTGCGCAGGATCTGGTCGAGGCCCGAGCCGTTCAACGGGCTGAGGCCGTGGTAGCGGGGGAAGACGATGTCCCCCGCCTCGGGACCGATTGCTTGAACCGGCTGGACCTCGTCGGACCCGGGCGCGTTGTCCATCCCGGCCTTGAGGGCCGCCGCAAAGAGGCGCGCGTTGTGGCTCCTCCCGAATCCGCCGGGCAAAGTCTCCGCCGTGCAGTGGAGCACGGATACGCCGCGGCGTCTCGCCGCGTGGGCCACCGTGGCGACGTGCTCGATCAGTCCGACTTGCGCGCCCGCTGCAGCCAGCTCGGGGAGACCGGACCCGGGACCGACCACGCCCCGTTGCATCTCGAGGATGAGCAGCGCACAGCGGTCCCGTGACACCAATTGCCGGAGGCGATCGGCCCGGCGCGGCGCGACATCGGAATCAGCCATGGCAAATCGTATATGGCATGCAGTCCGTGGCAATTCGGGCGCGGTTGTCCCGGCGCGCCCACAACCACGGTGCGGGCCGCCGACGTCTGGTCGGGGCCAGCCGCCGACCCGATTACAGCTGTGCGCAGACGGCCTTCACTTCCGTATAGGCCTCGAGCACCTGATGGCCCATCTCGCGGCCCCAGCCGGACTGCTTGTACCCACCAAAGGGAAGAGCCGCGTCAAAGATGTTGTAGCAGTTGATCCAGACCGTGCCCGCCCTGATCTTCTTGGCCAATGCGTGTGCCTTCGATATGTCCTTGGTCCAGATCCCTGCGCCGAGCCCGTAGGGCGTGTCGTTGGCCACCTTGGCGATTTCATCGAGGCTCTGGAAGGGGGCGGCGACCACCACCGGGCCAAAGATCTCCTCCCGGACCACCCGCATGTCCGGGCGGGTGTTGGTCAGCACGGTGGGCTCGACGAAGTACCCCCGATCACCGCTTCGGTTTCCACCGGTCGTGGCGGTCGCACCCTCGCTCTTTCCCGAATTGAGGAATCCCGTGACGCGCTCGAGCTGCTCTTCGGAAACGAGCGGGCCCATCTGGGTCTCGGGGTCCATCCCATCGCCCAGCTTGATGGACTTGGCGATCTCGGTCACCCCGGCCACGACCTCGTCGAAGCGATCCTGCTGCACGAAGAGCCGTGATCCGGCCACGCAGCACTGACCGTGGTTGAAGAAGATGGCATTGGCCGCGCCGGCGATCGCCGACTCGGGATCGGCATCGGAAAAGACGATGTTGGGACTCTTCCCGCCCAGCTCGAGCGTCAGCTTCTTGAGGTTCCCCGTTGCGGCTTGGACGATCAGCTTGCCGACCTCGGTAGAACCGGTGAAGGCCACCTTGTCGACGCCATCGTGTGCGGCGAGCGCCGCGCCGGCGGTCTCACCGAAGCCGGTGATCACGTTGACGACACCGTCGGGCACTCCAGCCTCGGCGATCAGCTCAGCCAGCCGCAACGCCGACAGGGGCGTCTGCTCGGCCGGCTTGAGAACCACACAGTTCCCCGCCGCCAGGGCGGGACCGAGCTTCCATGCCGCCATGAGCAACGGAAAGTTCCACGGGATGATCTGGCCGACAACCCCGATCGGCTCACGGAGGGTGTACGCGTGGAAGTTCGCGCCCGGGGCGAAGGGAACCGAGATATTGATGGAATTGCCCTCGATCTTGGTGGCCCAACCCGCCATGTAGTGGAAGAGGTCAGCGGCCAGCGGAACGTCCGCCACCTGCGCCACGCCGAATGGCTTGCCGTTGTCGAGCGTCTCGAGCTGTGCCAGCTCGTCGACATGCTCGAGAATGAGATCACCGATCTTCCAGATGATCCGCCCCCGATCGGACGGGGTCATCGAAGCCCACGGACCGTCCTCGAAGGCCCGGCGCGCCGCCCGCACGGCCCGATCGACATCCTCCGCGTCCCCTTCGGCCACGGTGGCCAGCGTGTCACCGGTCGCGGGGTTCGGGGTGACGAAGGTACGGCCCGATGCTGCGTCAACCCAGCGCCCGTCGATGAACAGCTTCCGCTCCGTTGCGATGAAATCGTCTACCCGCTTGTCGAGCGTGATGGTCATGGCTCTCCCTTCTCGGCCTGCCACTGGAACGGGCAAGGCCCGGACGTTCTGCCGACCCTGGCGCCGCTTCGGGCGTCGGAAGCCACTCGCAGACTACCCGTGAGGGCCCAGGCGACCAAGTGGCTTTTGGGGTTCCGCACACCGGCACACACGCCCCGTCAGCTCCCCCTTCGTGATCCGTATCACGAGCCACCGGTCCGGCGCGATCGACCCCGTCGGCCGGCCGCACGGGTCTGTGCGGTGGCCCGGTTGCGCGGACCTCCAGACGGCGCCTGCGACGAAGCGCCGATCCCGTAGGCTCGTTCCGTGAAACGGCAGCGTGACCGCCCTCATGTTGGGAATCCCTAGCCCTGCCAGGCAACCTGCGCCGTACTGTCGCCCGCAACGCGCGGCTCGGTGGCAATGCCGCCCGGTCACGCCTGACGCTGGCACTGGGGGGATCCACCCGAACCAGCGTTGTCGTCGTCCTGGCAGGCGTCCTCGCATTGAGCAGTGCCGATGCGGCAACGGTGGGCGCTTCGGCGATCGAGCTCCGCCAGCATCTCCACATCGACAACACCGATATCGGGCTGCTGGTCGCAGTCAGCTCCCTGGTGGGAGCGGTGGCCTCCCTACCCTTCGGGGTTCTGGCGGACCGGGTTCGGCGCACCTGGACGTTGTCCATCGCCGTCACGCTCTGGGGCATCACCATGCTCTGGAGCGCAACAGCCAGCTCCTTCGGCCATCTCCTGCTGGCCCGGCTGGCGTTGGGTGTCGTCACCGCGGCAGGCGGCCCGATCGTGGCATCGCTGGTCGGGGACTACTTCCCGAGCATCGAACGGGGCCGCATCTACAGTTTCATCCTCACCGGTGAGCTCATCGGGGCCGGAGTCGGGTTCGCGGTAACGGGAGACATCGCCGCCCTCTCGTGGCGTGTGGCATTCGGGATTTTGGCCATACCGGCCTTCGTGCTGGCCTATTTCCTCTTCAAGTTGCCCGAACCACTTCGAGGCGGAGAGGGGGCGCTCCTTCCCGACCCGGGCTACCAGCACCAAAAGGCCTCCCCCACTTCGGCTGAGCCGGCAGCGCCGCCTGACGGCCTGACCGACGCCCAGCGCCTGGCCAAGGAACAGCACATCAGTCCCGACCCTCGATTCCTGCAGATGGGATCCGTCGAAAAGATGGGGTTCTTCGCGGCCGCCCGGTATGTGCTGCGCGTCCGGACCAACGTCGCCCTGATCATCTCGGGGGCGTGCGGGTACTACTTCCTGTCCGGCGTGCAGACGTTCGGCGTGGAGTTCGTGCATGGCGAATACAACGTCAGCCAGGTGCTGGCCAACCTCCTCATGCTGGTCGTGGGCGCCGGCGCGGCGGCCGGCGTCCTGATCTCGGGACCGTTGAGTGACCGGCTCCTGCGCAACGGGCGGCTGACGGGCCGCATCCAGGTGCCGGCTGTGGCAGCCGTTGCCGCCGTGCTCCTCTTCATCCCGGCCCTGGTGACCCACAGCTGGCTCACGGCACTCCCCTACATCATCTTCGCCGGCGCGGCGATTTCGGCCCAAAACCCTCCAATCGACGCGGCCCGCCTCGATATCGTTCCGGCGGCGCTCTGGGGCCGGGCCGAGGGCATCCGGACCTTCGTCCGCTCCGGCGCCCAGGCGTTGGCACCGCTGCTGTTCGGCGGTGTCTCGGACCTGCTGAGCAACGGTCATCCCACGTCCGGTTTGCGCTGGACCTTCGTGATCATGCTCGTGCCGCTCGGGGCAAGCGCCGTCTTCCTCTTCCGGGCCCGGCGGACCTACCCGACCGACGTGGCGACGGCAGGCTTGGTGGGCCGGGTTTCTTCTGCGCCGCCGCCGACCAACGACGTTCCGAACGTCCCGGGGCCGGATCAGTTCCTGGCCTGAAAGACCCTTCGCCTTCAGCCGGCCGGGATGGTGATCTTCGGAACGGTCGTCCTGGGGACGGTAATCGGCACAGGCGGCCCACCACCGGTGGACGCCGTGCCTGATCCCGACACGGCCGGGTTCCCGGTCCCCGTCGTCAAGTCCACCAGCACCTCGAGCGTCCCCGAGTCAGCGGTCGTCACGAGCCCGCCCACGCTCGGATTGGCGATATTCCAGTCGGCGAAGACAATGGGCAGATCGGCCAAGGCGAAAATCCCGCTCGCCGTGCGTTCGACCGTTACCGAAAAGGTGACCGGTCGCGTCACCCCATGGAGGGTGAGCTCTCCGGAGACCTTGTACGTCTGCTTGGATCCGAAGGGGGTGACGCTTCCGAGCACGATGGGTGCGGTCAGCTTCAGCGTTGCCGTGGGATACGTCGCCACATCCATGATCCGTCCGTCGAACTGCGCATTGCGCTGGCTCTGATCGCTCACGACGCTGGCCATGTCGACGCTGAAGCTTCCCGCGCTGACGTCGTTGCCTTGGATCGTTACCGAACCCCATATTTTCGACGTACGACCGACCGCCGTCGCGTGTTGCCCGACGAGAACTTCCGACACCCGGTAACCAGCCTCCGATCCCGACCCCACGCGGTAGGTCCCGCTCAGCTCGCTGGCGGTGGTCGTGCGGGCCGAACCGGATGCCGTCGTTGTGGGGTGCGATGGCGGCAGCGAGAGCTTGGGCGGGGCGGGGCCCTCGATGAAATGGATATAGATGTACGGCGCCGCTACCCCAACCACGACGAGAGCCACCAATCCGGCAACCAACGCTTTCCAATGTCTCCGCATCGTCCCTATTGTCAGCTACCCACGTGTGCGGCACCTGTGACCGGCGTGAGACTGAGCCTCCTCAACCCTCGGGGCGGGGACCGACGAGCCGATCATGTCTGAGCAGCGAGCGACGCACCTTGCCGGCGTCGTCGCGCAGCGGCTCTTCCACGAATTCGAACGTCCGGGGGCACTTGTAGGCGACCAGTCGTTGGGCCGCGTGGGCGCTGAGCTCGGTCGCGCTCACCAGCTCAGGATCGGCCTCGACGATGGCGTGCACCCGGTTCCCCCGCTCATCGTCCGGCAACCCGATCACGGCGCACGATCGCACCGCGGGGTGTTCGCCGAGCGCCGCTTCGACCTCGGCCGGATAGACGTTGGATCCTCCGACGAGGATCATGTCCAAAGAGCGGTCGCCCAGGTAGAGGTATCCATCTGCATCGACCCGGCCCATGTCGCCCAACGACTCCCATCCCCCCGGACGGGTACGGGCTTCTGCGCCGACATAGCGATAGGCGGGGGTCGAGCGGAAGGACCGGAGCCACACCTCCCCTTCTTCGCCGGTAGGCACGACGTTGCCGTCCGCATCGCAGATCTGCACCTCACCTCCGGAGGGCCGGCCTACGGAGCCCCGATGCTCCAGCCACTCCGTGCCGGTGATGACCGTGCGCAACTGACCCTCCGTGCCGCCATACAGCTCGTAGATCCGCTCCGCGCCGAGCCAGTTGATCCATTCGTCCTTGAGCCACGGAGGACACGGCTCGGCCAGGTGCCAGACCACCCGCAGGGCCGAGAGGTCGTAGCTGGTGCGCACCGCGGCGGGCAGGTTCCAGATCCGCTTCATCATCGTCGGGACCAGGTACACGACGTCGGCTCCGTGCTGAGCCATGGCGGCCAGCGTCGCCTCGGCGTCGAATCGCGGCAGCACGACGACGTGGCTCCCGTGCAACAGGGCGAAGCATGCCCACACGATCGGCCCGTTATGGAAGAGGGGGCCCGGCATGACCAGGCAGCCGTCCCGCCTGAAGAGGAGTGCCGCCTCCGCCGACGGATCGATGAGTCCGGGATCACCCGAGACGATCAGTTTGGGACGGCCCGTGGACCCCCCCGACGTCGGGGCCTTCCAGGCCGGGCTGACCACGTCGTGCAGGTCCGTCGTTGCCGGCGACTCCGGGGGTCGATAGCCGGCCGGAAGGCACGTGCGCTGCGGCAGTATCGCGGGATCGACGCCGACCACGACCACCGGGTCGGCCAGGGTGACCAGGGCTTCGACCTCTCGCTGGGGCAAGCGCGCACTGATCGGCTGCGGGGTCGCGCCCAGCTTCCACACGGCGACGACAGCGACGAACCAGTCCACGCCATTCGGGAGGGCGATGGTCACCATGGTGCCGATGCCGACGCCCAGACGACGGAGCTCCACGGCCAGAGCGTCCGACCGCCCGTCGAGTTCGCGCCGGCTCAGCGTGGTCCGGCCACAGGTAACCGCCGGCGCCAGCGGATCTCGCGCCGCAAGGTCCCGCAGTTGGGCGGCGAACGAGATGAGGGCGGCGGCCACAGGACCGGTGACGGTCAGGAATCGCCCAGCCGGGCCGGG
>Ga0302326_10003801_pt1 | contig 35403 bp, 34 predicted proteins | sample Palsa_T0_3_FD_202264 | JGI IMG/M metagenome (GOLD analysis project Ga0302326, IMG submission 202264) | Peat permafrost microbial communities from Stordalen Mire near Abisko, Sweden - Palsa_T0_3 | ecosystem: Environmental > Terrestrial > Soil > Palsa > Peat permafrost | place: Sweden: Abisko...
TCGACAGTTCATCATCGACCGCGTCCCGAGTAAGCTCGCCCTAATTCGTGGCGGTGACCGCACAACGTTCGAGAGGAAGCCGCAGTGAAGGACGCATCCACCGAATCGCTCGTGAATGCTGATCTTCACGAAGCGTCCGGGGTCATCACTATCCGCCGCTCCGTGCTCGTGGCGGCTGCGGCTACGGCCCTCATCCTGGGAGCCCTTGTAGTGTGGCTGCTCCGCTCGAACGCGCCGAGCGCGGCGGCCGCGGAACCGCTACCCGCGCGCGCGGCTGACGTGAGCACGATCGACGGACATGTGAATCGGAGCGACGCCCTCGTTATGCCGACTTCGCCGCCCGCGCCGTCTCCGCACCCTGATCCCGAACTCCTAGCTGACAATGGGCCGGTGCTTCCTGCGCAAAGTGCGCCCGCGGTGGCACAGGCGCCGCAGCTCGCCGACCAAGGCGCTGTCCAAGCGGCCATGGATCGCGAGCGCGCGCGCGACGATCGCGAACGTGCACGCGAGCAGGCGATCGAGGATGCCCGCAATTCGGATTTGGCCGTTAAGCTCGACGACGGAGAGCCGCCGCACGACAATCCGGCAGCGAGTGTATCACTCGCGGAGTCCGGCGCCGATACGGGGCCGATTGGTGCCTACGTCCTGCAGCGCGGCATGATCATCCCGGCCTCGCTTTACACGCCGATCGATTCTACGGTTCCGGGGATTGTTACGGCCCAGGTGCGCGAGGACGTTTACGACTCGACCCATCGGACGTTGCTCGTGCCTGCGGGTTCGCGGCTTGTCGGCTCATACGCGAACGGAATGACGAACGGCCAAGCTCGGCTATTCGTCGGCTTCGATTCGATCAAGCTGCCTAATGGCCATACGATCAGCCTCGGAAACATGCCAGGTGTCGACCTTCAAGGCGTCGCCGGCCTTGGAGGCAAGGTCGATTTCCACACGGGCCGGCTGTTCAGCAACGTCGTGCTGTTGAGTATCCTCGGGGCAGCCACGCAGCTCGTGCAACCGCATTACTCGAGCGGCGGGACGGACGTCGTCATCTACGGCGCTGGGCAATCCGCCGGTCAACAGCTCTCTACGGTGAGCTCGCAGGTGGCGAACCAGTATCTCAACCAGCCGCAGACGATGCACACGCCGGCTGGGTTCATCCTCGACGTCATGGTCGAGCACGACCTCTCCTTGCCGCCTTATACGGATCCAGCCCAATGATACTAGCCCTCGCGACGCTTGCCGCGTATCTGCAGGCGTGCGCTCCCTCCGTAGCGCCCGACACGATGCGGGCCATCATCTCCGTCGAAAGCCGCGGCTACATATACGCGATCAACGACAACACGAGTCGCGAAACGTATTGCGTCCCCGGGGCCGCAATGTACCCCTGCAATCGCGATCAGGCAGCCTCAATCGCCGAGAATGCGGTACGGTCGGGGCACTCCGTCGACGTCGGCATAGCGCAAGTGAATTCAGGAAACTTCCGGACGTACGGCGTCAGCGCCACGCAAATGCTCGGCCCGTGCGAGAACCTCCGGATCGGAGGCAAAATACTCGTCGATTCGTACCGACACTCTACGGCGCGCTTCGCAGACGAACGTGCGGCGCTTTGGCACGCGATAATGGCCTATAACACCGGTAGCTTGTACGCCGGTGAAGACTACGTGCAGTCGGTCGTGGCGGCCGCGCTCGGGAGCACTGCTCCGGAGGTACCAAGCATCGCAATCTTACGTGGCTCGGGACCGGCTGAGCGACGCCTCGCCGCGGTCACTGAGCCGGCTACGCGTGCGGTTTCGCGACCGCGTGTGAGTCGGTCGCCGGCGTCGCCGCGCTTCGCCCCGTTGCTGGCCCGAGACCTGGACAGCTCCCCGAGAGGGACCTTCCAAGACACGCTCAGGCCAGCGCTTTCACATTGAACCGTAGTCCTCGGCGGGTGACCCCTTTGGATCGATCCGAGGAGGGACGTCGCTGAACCGCAATACCGTGGTATACGCTGCGCCACACGATCGGCAGCGAAACCACTGAGTCTCCCCTAAATCAGCAAACTCCACTGCCGGACCGCCGCAAAGAGCGCAGGCCGGCATTTTATCGAACACGTTCATGCCCGGTAATCGCGTCGTCGTTGGGAGTTGTCTAGGGGTTATGCTGCTATACGCGGGTTTTCATGGATAACCGCTTCTTCACAAATCCGATCCTGAACTCGCCCTACGCCGTTCCGCAAGAGCATTGGGAACTCGACGAGGATGGGCTGCCGACGCAACGGGTGCTGGCAGGGCGTCGACCAGTGCGTTTTCTCACACCGATTCCCAAGCCGAAGAAGCAGAGCAGCAAACAGATCGCGCTGACGCTGCATGAGTTGTCGACTGAAAAGCAGCAGCTCGAGCTCGGTGGGCGGATCGAAGAGCTGCGCCAAGAGATCGCCAAATGGCGGACGCGGCCGGATCCGAAGACCTGGCAGGTTTCGCCCGAGACCGCGCGACTCTTGCAACACTGGCGCACGCACGATTTTCAGGGGCCGCGACCGTTCTTCTGCCAGATCGAAGGAGTCGAGACCGTCATCTGGTTGACCGAGGTCGCGCCGAACGTGCGCGAGGGAAAACGGTTTGTCGAGTACCTTGAGAGGGCGCGCGAGGCCGGGCAGTCCCCGCTTTCACGGCTAGCGCTGAAGCTCGCGACCGGCTCGGGGAAGACCACCGTCATGGCAATGCTTATCGCGTGGCAGACTGTGAACGCCGTGCGACATCCGCAGAGCAAACGGTTCACGCGGGCATTCCTAATCGTAACGCCCGGCATCACGATCAAGGACCGGCTGCGCGTACTCTTGCCAAACGACCCCGAGAATTTGTTCACAACTCGCGAGCTGGTCCCTCCGGACCTGCTGATCGACCTTCAGCGCGCGAGGATCGTCGTGACGAACTACCACGCTTTCAAGCTGCGCGAGCGGGTCGAGCTTTCAAAGGGCGGACGCGCTCTCTTGCAGGGGCACGGCCCCGACCTGCAGACGCTTGAGACCGAGGGGCAGATGTTGCAGCGCGTGATGCCCGAGTTAATGAACCACAAAAACGTCCTCGTGCTCAACGACGAGGCGCATCACTGCTACCGCGAGCGGCCGGGCGCGGAGGACGACGACGAAACGCTTAAAGGCGACTATAAGAAAGAAGCCAAGGAAAACACTGAGGCCGCACGGCTTTGGATCGGCGGTCTCGAGATTGTCGATCGCAAGCTGGGGAGCGCGCGTGTCATCGATCTATCGGCGACGCCGTTTTTTCTGGCCGGTTCCGGTTATCCCGAAGGAACGCTCTTCCCGTGGACCATGAGCGACTTCTCGCTGATGGACGCAATCGAATCTGGGATCGTGAAGTTGCCGCGAGTTCCCGTGGCCGACAACATTCCGGGCGGCGATATGCCCATGTACCGCAACCTCTGGGAGCACATAGGCAAGAAACTGCCCAAGACGAGCGCGAAGGCAGCAGCGTCGCTCGACCCGGCGGCGCTGCCTGCGCAGTTGCAGACGGCGCTCGAAGCGCTATACGGTCACTACGCGAAAATCTTCGAATCGTGGAAGGCCGCTGGCGTCAGCTATCCCCCTTGTTTCATCGTTGTCTGCAATAACACGGCGACTTCGAAACTCGTTTACGACTTCATCTCCGGGTACACGCGAACGAATGCGGACGGCACGGAGACGCAGATGCCTGGGCGGCTTGAGTTGTTCCGAAACTTCGACCAGCACGGCAATCCCTTCGGCCGCCCGAACACGATCCTGGTCGACAGTCGCCAACTCGAGTCGGGCGACCTGCTCGATCCGACCTTCCGGAAGTTGGCATCCGATGAGATCGACCGCTTCAAGCGCGAGGCTTTGGAACGCGGCGGGCTGCTCGCAGACATGCTGCGAGCCGGCGGCGAGCTCGACGATGCAACACTGCTGCGTGAGGTCATGAACACTGTTGGCAAACCGGACACGCTTGGCGGTCAAATCCGCTGCGTCGTTTCGGTATCCATGCTGACCGAGGGTTGGGACACCAACACGGTCACGCACGTGCTCGGCGTTCGCGCGTTCGGGACACAACTGCTGTGCGAGCAAGTCGTCGGTCGGGCGCTCCGCCGTCAGTCCTACGATCTCAACGAACGAGGACTGTTCAACACCGAGTACGCGGACGTGCTCGGCATCCCGTTCGACTTCACTGCCGAGCCGGTCGTCGCTATCCCGGCGCCGCCGCGCGAGACCGTTCTCGTCAAAGCGATGCGTCCCGAACGCGACGCGGCCGAGATCCGCTTCCCTCGCGTCGAGGGCTATCGTGTCGAGCTGCCGCGGGAAAACGTCGCCGCGGCCTTTGACGAAAACTCCCGCTTACGGCTGACGCCTGACCTGATCGGCGCAACGGTCACACAGAACGCGGGGATCATCGGCGAGTCGGTCGACCTCACCCTCGAGCATACTAAGGACATGCGGTACTCGTCGCTCGTCTACCATCTCACCGCCTACCTCGCCCAGCGTTGGCGGCCTGACGACACCGCCCGGCCGCACCTCTTCAATCAGCTCAAGGGCATCGTGCGTGAATGGCTCGATAACTACCTCATCTGCGAGGGTGGCACGTACCCTGCGCAGCTCGCATACAAAACGCTGGCCGACACAGCCTGTGAGCGCATCATCGCGGCCATCAACCTGAAGTTGCAGGGCGAAAAACCGATTTTGGCAGTGCTCGATCCCTATACACCGACGGGAACGACGGCGTCGGTCAGTTTTACGACGTCGAAGAGACGTTGGCACACGGATTCGCGCAAGTGTCACCTCAACTACGCGGTCCTTGACAGTGACTGGGAAGGCGAATTCTGCCGAGTCGCCGAGGCCCATCCGCGCGTCCGTATGTACGTCAAGAATCAAGGCCTGGGATTCGAGGTTCCGTACCGCTGCGGTTCGATCGCGCGCCGATATCGACCCGACTTCATCGTGCGCGTCGAGGACGGGCACGGCGAGGACAATTTGCTCAACCTCATCGTCGAGATCAAAGGCTACCGGGGTGAGGACGCCAAGGACAAGAAGTTGACGATGGATACGTACTGGGTGCCAGGCGTCAACAACCTGGGAACGTACGGCCGCTGGGCCTTCACGGAGTTACGCGAGGTGTATCAGATCGAGAGCGGCTTCGCCGAGAAAATCGAGCAGCAGTTCGGAGCGATGCTCGACGGTTTCATCGCTCAGCGGACCCTGGAACCGGCCTAAGGTGGCGATCAAGAAGCCGAGGGCCCCGAAGGCCGTCAAGGCGCTAACTCACGAGGAGGCGAAGCGCCGAAACATTCCGACTGCCGAGTACGAGTCGGTCGTCGAGCCAGCCGACAAGTCGCCGATTCGCACGGCATACGACAGGCGGAATCGCGACCTCGATCCCCAGCTCGTGTGGCGGGGGAAGGATGAGCAAGACGCGAGCGATCTTGTCGTTCAGGCGCCGCCGCTCTACATCCAGGAGAAGGTTCATCCCAAGGCGCTGATCGACGACCTCTTGCGCGACACGCGCGAACGCGCCCACGAGGCGGGCGAGATCATGCCCGACCTGTTCGCAGATTTCAACGGCCTGCCGAAGGGGGTCGACAAAACCGAGTTCTATCGACACGATCAGAACTGGTCGAACCGGCTGATCCTGGGAGACAGCCTGCAGGTGATGGCGAGCCTCGCCGAACGCGAAGGCCTGCGTGGCAAGGTTCAGTGTATTTACATTGATCCGCCGTACGGGATTAAGTTCAATTCGAATTTTCAGTGGTCAACGACGAGCCGCGACGTTCGGGACGGCAACCTCGCCCACATCACTCGCGAACCAGAACAGGTTAAAGCGTTTCGCGACACTTGGCGCGACGGTATTCACAGCTATCTGACCTACCTGCGCGATCGTCTGAGCGCAGCGCGCGAGCTTCTGACCGATTCCGGCTCAATCTTCGTGCAGATTGGCGACGAGAACGTTCACCGAGTCAGGGCCCTGTTGGACGAGGTCTTTGGTGAGTCAAACTGCGTGTGTGAGATCCTCGCGAAAAAGAAGGGTGCTCAGAAGAGCACCTTGATCGATCCCGTAAACGACTACATTCTCTGGTACTCGAAAGCTCCTCGAGAGGCCGGAGGCGTAAAATTCCGCACACTGTACGAGGAGAGGCCGCTCGATTACGAAGCAATCGACTATTTTTCGAAGATCGAGATACCTGGCGGTAATATTCTGAACCTCAAGGCTCCTTCAGAAATCGGCTCAGACACGGACTATCGTCTGTTCCCAAAATTGCTGGAACGCGATTTCCCCGGCGCCCGGCTCCTTAGGCAGTGGCCGGTCACGAATGGCGGCTATAGAGAGAACCAGATGCACCCGGTCAGTTTTCGCGGCGTCGAGTATTCACCGCCAAGAGGGCGCTGCTGGAGCCATACGTCCAAACCCGTCGACGGTGCCCTAACAGGCATGGGCCGCTTGAAAGCCGCGGATAGACTCATGGCTTCCGGAATCAGCCTCGACTACAAGCGGTTTTACGAGGACTTTCCCTTCAAGAACATCGCGAACTGGTGGGACGGTTTCCGAGGCGCCTTGGACCAGATCTACGTCGTACAGACAAACGAACGATTAGTCGAACGATGTATTCTCATGGCGACGGACCCGGGCGATCTGGTGCTCGATCCAACTTGCGGATCAGGTACTACCGCCTACGTTGCAGAGCAGTGGGGTCGGCGGTGGATAACGATCGACACCTCTAGGGTCGCGCTGGCATTGGCGAGAGCAAGGCTTATGGCGGGTCGCTTCCCGTATTATCTGTTGATCGACTCAAGAGAGGGACAGAGGAAACTAGGTGAGTCGAGCCTTGCCTACGACGATTCTAAGGTAGCCGGCGATATCCGCCGCGGGTTCGTCTACCGTCGCATTAGCTATGTAACGTCCGGGACGATAGCCAACAACACCGAGATCGATGTCATTTGGAACAAATGGCAAGAAACGGTCGAACCACTGCGCGCGACGCTAAACACCGCACTTTCTAACACGTGGCAAGACTGGGAGATTCCGCGAGATGCTGATGCGGCATGGCCCGAGGCGGCGAAAGCCGCGCATTCGAAGTGGTGGGAAGCGCGGATTGCACGTCAGCGCGAGATGGACGCCTCGATTGCGGCCAAGGCCGAATTCGAGTACCTATACGACAAGCCATACGAAGACAACAAGACCGTTCGCGTCGCAGGCCCATTCACTGTCGAGAGCCTCAGTCCGCATCGCGAGCTAGGCGTCGATGAAGAAGGTCGCGCGATCGACCCACTCGAGCGTGTGCACGCGGAGAGGACCTTTGCTGAGGTCATCCTCGACAACCTGAAGACAGCCGGCGTTCAACAGGCGCATAAAGAGGACAAGATCGCATTCACCGCGCTCGTTCCTTGGCCCGGCGATTACGTCTGCGCCGAGGGGCGCTACCTCGAAGGCAGCAACGGCTCGGGAACCGAGAAAAGAGCCGGCATCTTCATCGGCCCGGAGTTCGGGACGATTACGCGCCAGGATCTCGTGTTGGCAGCGCGCGAAGCGAGCGACGTCGGATTCGACGTTCTGATCTCCTGCGGCTTCAACTATGAAGCCCATACGACTGAGTTCAACAAGCTCGGCCGGCTCCCGGTGCTCAAAGCACGCATGAACGCCGACCTTCAGATGTCGAGCGACCTCGCAAAGACCGACAAGGCGAACCTCTTCGTCGTCTTCGGCGAGCCGGACATTGCCCTGTTGTACGAAGAGGGTAACACGCTCCGCGTTAAGATCAACGGCGTCGACGTCTATCACCCGAGCACCGGCGAAGTGACGAGCTCGGGGCCCGATCAAATCGCCTGCTGGTTCATCGACACGGACTATAATGAGGAGAGCTTCTTCGTCCGGCACGCCTACTTTCTCGGAGCCAATGACCCGTACGATGCCCTCAAACGAACTCTGAAGGCCGACATCGACGAGAACGCGTGGTCCACTCTCAACAGCGATCTCTCGCGCGCGTTTCCAAGGCCGAAGTCCGGCCGAATCGCGGTAAAGGTCATCAACCATCTCGGTGATGAGGTCATGAAGGTCTTCAAGGTCGCCTGATGCGTGCGCTGATCTGATCACCCGGTCGATGGACTTTCTCATCGCCGATACGTTTACGGATAGCCTCGCTCGACTTACAGCCGAGGAGCAGAAGGCCGCAAAGACGACCGCCTTCGACCTTCAGGTAAACCCTGCGCATCCGAGCCTTCAGTTCCACAAACTCGACAAAGCGAAAGACCCTCGCTTTGCATCTGTGCGCGTGAGTCGCGACATCCGCCTAATCGTTCACAGGACGCAATCGAGTCTGCTCCTCTGCTACGTCGGCCATCATGATGCCGCCTACGTGTGGGCAGAGCGGAGGAAGCTGGAAACGCACCCCACGACGGGTGCCGCGCAGCTTGTCGAAGTTCGCGAGACGATCGAAGAGATCAAAGTCCCGAAGTACGTTGAGGTAGAGCAGCCGGCTCCGCCTAAGCCCCTGCTCTTCTCGAAGATATCGCAGGAGAGGCTACTTGGATACGGCGTCCCAAGGGAGTGGCTCGCGGACGTGCATGGAGCAACTGAAGACACGCTCTTCGCGATCGCGGAACACCTTCCAAGTGAGGCCTCCGACGCTCTCTTGGAACTCGCGACGGGCTCGACGCCCCAGCCGTCGACTCGTGCGAGCGCCGCTGCTAACCCGTTCGAGCATCCCGACGCGCAGCGGCGTTTCCGCATGATGCCTAACGTCGAGGAGCTCGAACGCGCTCTCGACTTCCCGTGGGATAAATGGACAGTCTTCCTCCATCCACTGCAGCGTTCGCTCGTCGAGCGCGACTACGGTGGCCCCGTCCGAGTCGGCGGCTCCGCCGGTACCGGCAAGACCGTCGTCGCAATCCATCGCGCCGTGTTCCTCGCGCGAGGGAATCCCGATGGGCGCGTTCTACTGACGACGTTCTCGGATGCGCTTGCTCACGCATTACAGACCATGCTCCGGCGCCTTATCGGCAACGAACCGCGCCTCGGTGAACGAATCGACGTTTACTCCATGAACGCGATCGGGCGGCGACTATATGAACGCATCATCGGTCCCCTGAAGCTTGCGTCACGCGAGACGATCATACAGACCTTGCGCAGCGCAGCTGCGGCTACGCCCGGCAACACGTTTTCCGAGCGCTTCGTTCTCACCGAATGGGAGCAGGTTGTCGACGCGTGGCAAGTGACGTCCTGGGAGGCCTATCGCGACGTCCCACGCCTCGGCCGCAAGACGCGCCTTCCCGAAAAAGCACGCATAGTGCTTTGGTCGATCTTCGAGAAAGCCCAACATGACTTACAAAGCCGCGGATCGCTGACATACGCTCGCCTCTTCACTCAGCTCGCAGACAAGGTCGCGCAAAGCAAGCACCCAGCGTTCGAATACGCGGTCATCGACGAAAGCCAGGACGTGAGCATCCCCGAGTTGCGTTTTCTCGCAGCGCTTGGTTCAAACCGGCCGAACGCCTTGTTCTTCACGGGCGATATCGGCCAGCGAATCTTCGAATCGCCATTTTCGTGGAAGTCGCTCGGCGTTGACGTTCGCGGCCGCTCGTTCACGCTGCGCATCAACTACCGGACCTCCCATCAGATTCGTACCCAAGCTGATCGCCTACTTGGACCGGAACTTTCCGATGTCGATGGCATCACCGAGACGCGCCGCGGCACGACCTCCACCTTTAACGGACCGCCACCAACCATTCTCATCGCCGCGACCGAGGAGGAGGAGAGGAAGTCCGCGCGAGACTGGCTCGCCGCACGGTCTAAAGAAGGCGTCGTGCCCGGCGAGATAGGCCTGTTCGTCCGGTCTGCCGCTCAGTTCCCGCGCGCCCGAGGCGCACTCGAGCAGGCCGGAATTCCCTACACGGTGCTTGACGAGCATCTGGCAACTAACAGCGCGACAGCGTCTCTGTGCTCGATGCACCTCGCGAAGGGATTGGAGTTTCGCACGGTCGCTGTGCTCGCGTGCGACGACGACGTAATCCCACTTAAGGAGCGGATCGAAGCCGTCGGCGACGACTCCGATCTCGAAGAGGTCTACACGAGCGAACGGAACCTACTCTATGTTGCGTGCACGCGCGCCCGAGACCATCTACTCGTTACCGGCGTTAAGCCTGGATCCGAGTTTCTTGACGATCTCCAACGGTGAACACGTCCCCCGCGCGTCGATAGCGCTCAGCGTCTCGTCGGCGTTTAACCGCTCGTAGGAGTCGCTCCCGACTTCACGGGCTCGCAAGAACGGCATCAGGAGCGATGTTGGGGCGCCCCGAGGTGGCCTTCGCCGCCACCAGGCTAGCACAATGCGCTCCCGCAGTTACTCCCGCCGTTTCGGTCCTCGCGTGCTCCGGTCCTCACTCTCGTCGCAATCGGCGGGCCCCGGGCGCATCGCGCTTCGCCCGTCCAGGAGGCCCCTCGTGATGAGGTCGCCCGGACGGGAGGACCCAATGATCGATGACACTTCAACCGTTACCTTCAGCGGCCACTTCACGATCACACCACGCCTGAAGGCGACGGACGGGATGATGCTGGCTCTACATCTTCGGCAGCTCGAGGAGCGGAGCACGTCGTGTCCGTGGCGCGTCGCCGGCTGCGGCTCGCACGTGGTCGCGCGAGAGGCGATCGTCGCGAGCGACGACTTCGACGCGTGGATCGCGGTGATCAATCACTGGCTGACGGCGCACGGGTACGAGCTCGGGGGCTTCGTTTGCTTCCGTGGACAGGATCCCAGCGATCAAGGCGTCATCACGTACGACGCTCGGCTAATCCTTATGCGGCTCTAGCCGCGGTGAGCGCGCGGTGCGGGTGAGCGTAATTGTAGTATTCAAAGGATATTAGCCGGAATTCGACGCTTAAGGCCTGATTTGCCACTGAAACTGGAGGGCAACATAGGAAGCACTCATAGCGACGTCATGAACGCGACAGAGACGGCAAAGGACCCCGATAGGGATCGGCGCGCGGCAGACTTCAAGGCCCGAGTAAGGGCAACGGGTTTGACGCCGACTGACTTCGCGAAGCGAGCCGGGCTCACGAGGAATGTCTACTACCGGTTATCTACTGGCCAAAGGCCGAAGCCCGATCAGCAGAGCGGGATTGACGCGGTGTTTTTGGATCCGACAATTCGGCAGCGCTAATTGCACGCTAGAGGAGTATATCGGCGTCCGGCCTGTGTGCACTGTTGACGCCGTCGACGTCAGATAGGAGCGGCACGTAACGCCGCTTTCGCCCGCAGGACCGCGGCTCCGAGCTCCTGGCACTTGGGACAATCTTCCGCATCATATACACACTCGCTCCGGTGTCCGTCTCGCGCGGCCCGCGCGATCGCGACCGAGAAAGCCGCGCGCTCGAAGTCGGGGTGGAGCGAGCTGCCCCGGCCAGTAGCCGGGGCAGCCGACGCCTTCATGCCGCTTCGTCTCCCTCGGAGGCTGCGCGCAGCGGGAACTCCTCGCCGCAGCCGTCGCAAGCAGCAACGCCGGGCTCGTCTTCGAACGGCGTGATGCGTTCGTGGAGACAGATCTCTCCGTCTTCGTCGACGGTGGGCTCGGCATTCGCCGGCGCTCCCGGATCCTCGACGATCGTGTACCCCTCGAGCAGCGAAGGATCGTGCCCCTTCGGGCCGAGACCTTTGCCATTCCAACCGAGGTAGTCGTGCTCGTCCACACGCGCGAAGAGTTCTTGCGCGCGCTCAGTCGCGAGATGAGCACTGATCGCCCCGATCAGCACGCCAATCTGCTCGACGTACTTCGCGACCTTCGGCTCACCGGAACCGTTCCGCATTTGCCGCGCCGCGACTGCAGCAAGCCGCACCTGAAACCTCTGGAGCTCGTTCAGTAGCGTTGCGTCGATCCGATCGCTGCGACCGAACTCGGCCTCGAATTCTCGAATGTTGGATTCGCGGCGATCGCGATCTTCGTGGAATCGCTCGAGCGCGCGCGCCTTCAGCATCTCGTTCGCCTGCGCGCGCGTGATCGTCTTGACGTCGAGCGACGTCGCGCTCACGGTCGCCAGAGCACTGCCTGGCTTCTTCTTCTGTCGTGGCATTGTTGGTCTCCTAAAAGGGACTGCGACGGAGTGGCCCATCGTCAGGCGCCGCATTACCGCGCGACGCCGGCATCGCCGGCGTTTCGGGCTGTCATATCTGAGGAGCCGGGCAGCGACGTTAATGCAATGCGCTAACGACGCGGCGTTGAAAAGCCACCGGTCGGGCCGCTCGGCCCGACCGACGCCCGGCGCCCCGACGCAAGGGGGCGCCGCAGCGCAGCGCCCCGCGGCGCGCTTACGCAGAGCGCTGGCGCTTGCGGCCGCGCTCCGCGCGTGCCTCGAAGTCGCTTGCGTCGAATGCGTCGTCGACGACGCGATCGGCGACGTCTTCGAGGGGATGATGCCCCAGCAATCGGCGCACGGCGTAGCCGGCGGCGAGCAGCGCACTCGACTTCTCTCGGTCCAGGCGGTCGAGCCAGTCAGGGTCGACCGCAGGATCGAAGTCCCAAGCGGAAGCGCCGGTACCGTCCGCGGCCATTTCGAGCAGCGCGTCGCGCTGGTTCAACGACGGCCGCGTCGTCAGGTAGAGATCGCTAAGCGCGTTTGCGGCGTCTTCAGCCGACACAAACATCCACGCTTGCGTGATGGGATTCCAGATCCCGTTGTTCGCCTTCATCGCGGCGCGGCAGAACTTGGTGCGGGAATCCGAGATCTTGTAGAGCGTTGCCATCGTCCATCTTCTCCTTGCGCCCGAGGCGCTCGCTGTTGATGGCTCCGTTCAAAGCCGCGCGCGACGCGGCGTGCAAGAACGGCGCGTCAGCGCCGAGCTGTGGACCGGAGCAACGCGAGGACCGGAAAGCGGTTCTTGCACTCCGTGGCTCGCGCGGCTAGGATGCCATCAATCACACAGCGTGCGCGCCGGACGCTTGAAGCGTCGACGACGAGCTCGGCAAGATCGACCACGAACCGCATCGCAGGCTTGTGTACCGCGAAGCCGATTCGGAGAGGACCTCGAATAGCCTGACAGCCGCCCTAGCTTCCGTCCCCATGGTGGCATCTAGCGCGACACAGCGTACCTAACCCGCGGAGCATAGACACTGAAAATGCCACGTCATAATGAACCACCTAACATCGATCAAGCTTGGTTCGAAATGGCGACATTTCGCGGGCGTTCCTTTGACCAGGGAACTGTCTGGATACCTCTTCGCTCTGTAAACGACCTGATAGACATCGGAGAGCCGACGCGCAACGGATACATCACCGAATGTCTTCAACTCGGCTCTCTTGCCGTAAGGCTTTCAGAGAGACAGCGCGGCGACACTCTTGGCTGGAATGATCTCGGCGTAACACACTGGCATTCCAGTTACGTCCGCGACGATGGTTCATACTCGAGTCTGGACCACCTTGATAACGGATTCGATTCATTTGGATACCGTCTTGTCATCGATCAGTACATCGAGGGCGAGCGATACGCGGAGTGGCACGTCCAGCCGGATCTCGTCGTAGCTCTTGGACTGAAGCGTGAACGTGATACATGGGTCAGTCCAGCTCGAGACTACGAAGAGGCAATTCGGCTTTCGCGCGATAGCGAGGGCAAGCCGTGTCAGATTGAGATCCGTGCTCAGTACCTCAAGGACTATCTTTGTGCTCGGAAGATGGCTCTTAGAATCTCGCTGTTCCGCCAACGAATGGTCGTTCTAAATTCGCGGGATTGCGTCGACTGGCCGACCGAGCTCGTCGAGAACACTCAGTCTAACAATCGCTGGGAAGGGCGAATTCAGGAAATTCATGAGGGGACGGGTATGCAATACGGATCAACCATGGCCGTATTTCATATGGGAAGAACCGAAGTAGACGAAACCGTTGATGTCCCTGACTTTGAGATGGGAGAAGGCGTTGCGTCTGATTCTTGGACCAAGACGTTCGACGGACGGAAGCTTTACCGAATCATGGGCGAACTCTGGAAAGACGAATGGGTCGAACCTGCCGCACAAAGTCACATCGTTACCGGCGAAGAGCCGGCTCCGACAACATTGTTTGTTGTCAATGAGAAAGGGGAGCGTGAGACCGGCACAACGCTCGTAAAGGGCGTCAGGTGGCTCTGGTTCAAGCCGGAAGTCGTCCCCGCTCTGCTGCAACATCGTGGCGGAGGATTAGGATGGTATACGAGATTTACAGGACACGTCGGGTGTTCAAAACTGAATGGCGTTCACTTCGGAATCAACCAACTAGGCTTCGTCAACGTTTTCGCAAAAGACATCGGCCAGCTTCCCGAATGGCAGCAACGTGTATGGGTTGCATTTAACGTCGGGCCCGAGGGCGGAGTTTCAGAAGAGCTTCTCGCATCGCAGAACAGAGCCGCTCCTGCTGATACGCAAGCGCCCGAGGCGTTTCTCGAGACGGCAATGGAGCGGCTGAACAAAGCGTCGCTTGCGAAATTTGGATACAAGATACTCCAAGATCACGCGTACGTCGACGAATTGCTTCCGCAGGCGCATCGTTTCCGGTCTCTTAATCGAGACGGACTACAATCTTTGGCGAAGGACCTGGCCAGACTCGTTGTAGATCGCATCGCCGCACTTGAAATCCAAAAAACAGTACCACCGCCGAAAAACGAAAAATGGGGCGGCCTGAAGTCCTTGGAAAAACTCGTAGCAACGAGAATCGGCGATAAAGGTGCGCATGACATCATGGGACCTCTGCACGGAATATACACGTTGAGACTTAGCGACGCTCATCTACCGGGTGGCGATGCGGAAGAAGCCATGGCACTCGCCAAGATAGATACGAGCGAACCATATGTTCATCAGGGTCTGCATGTGCTGGTCACTTGCGTGGGCACGATGTGGCTAATTGCAGACATCATCGGTAGTAGGTTCTAGGTCGAGCCATCAGACACGTCATCGCAACGGATGTCAGCGCGACAACGGAACGGCCTTTGGCCGGCAATATGCCCGCGCTAGGCTGCCGCTATGAAGACATTCGAAAACCACGATGAGTTCGCCGAGGTGCTCACAAGCCTGAACGAGGCGGGTCTCGTCGACATAGTCCTCGGCGATGACGGCGAAGCGGGGTTCACGCTTAGCGCCGCCATCACCGCGGAGGGCCCCGATGCGGTCGCGGCTTTCCTAGCCGGGATCGAGGCGATAACCGGCCCGCGGCACCGTCCGTAGGAGGTGCGCGTCTTCGCCGAGGTGGAGGCGTAGCCGGCGCACATGGACGTCGACGGTCCGCTCGGAGTTAATGCCGTCCAGATCGGCGTCGCGCCACGCGAGCTCGAGGAGCTTTTGGCGGCTAAGCACGCGGCCGGTGTTTCGAGCCAGCGCAGCCAGGCAGTCGAGTTCGCGCGGCTTTACGTTCAGCACGCGGCCGCGTGCCGAGGCTTCCCGGCGACCGAGGTCGACCGTAATCGACCCGACGTACAGCACCTCGGGCTCATCGATTTTCGCGATCGCAGTGCGTGTGTCGTTGACGAGTTGCGCCTCGCTTAGAGCCTTGACGACCTCCGACGCGACCGTCGCCGCGAGCTCGCGAATCGTGTTTTGGTCGAGCGTGAATCCCATCTTCTACTTCTCCTCCCGGCTATGCCGGCGCTGCGTGATGGGTGCGCAGAAGCCGGAAGCGGACAGAGATGCAAGGGCGAAACGAAGCGGAGAGGTCTCACCGGTCCCTTGCATCGGCGGAAGGTTGCGGCTAGCATCCGTCGTTTCAGCAGCGCTAGCTGGGCGCGAGAAGCGCGGGTGGAAGCGCGACTTAGCTGCCATCGGAATGGTCGCGTCGATCGCGGCGGAGCTATGTGAAGCGGCAGAACCTAACGGCCGATAGAGCGATCCAAACTAAAGGACCGAGGGCCTCGCTCCGCAGTAGGAGGCACGAGAACTGCCTCCATGGCGTGTTCGGAAAATATGTATCCGCTATGCGGATTGTTATGTATCGCCGGTGTCTGTTACGGTTTAATGAGGAGGTTCCGCATGGTAACTTTTGGGAACCGCGTTAAGGCGGTCCGTAAGGAGCTTGGGTTTACTCAGGGGGAGTTGGCCGAGCGCCTAGGCCCAGGCTATAATCAGGGTCGCATCTCCAAGATCGAGATCGGCGCTCTGGATGCGTCGGTTCGCGTAATCGAAAAGATCGCATCGGTCTTCGGTCGTGCGGCCCGAGACCTCGTGCAAGGGACGGATCGCGAGGGGTATTACTTTGCTCAGGGTCTGTCGTCTGAGGAACGCACTGCGGCGCGCGCCACGCACGAAAGAGCCGCCGAGATCCTGGCTGCCATGAACGCCCTCAGCGTAATGATGTTGAAGACCTACTACGGAATGGTCTTCGACCTTTTCGAGGCTGTGTACGGTGGTGATTACATTGCGCCCCAGGTCTCAGCGGAGGAGGGCTACGTTGAGCTTCGCAGCCAATGCCAAAGATTGGCGCACATAGTTAATGAATTCGAGCCCGCTACAAGCGAGAAGCTGTATTTTCCGGACCACATCGAGCAGCGCGACGACATGGATATGCTGATGGACGACTGGAAGATGGGTGAACGCGGCATGGTGAAAGAGTCGTTGTCTGCTTTGTTCCAGATAAGCGAACGCTATCGTCACCTCGTCGACTCTGCGGTGTTGGACGAAGTCAAGCGGCATTTCAAATTGGATGAAGGTCAACAAGCCATCGCTGCCGTTCACGCCCAACGTGAGAAAATCGAAGCGTCCTGGCGGAAGCAATTCCTCAACGGGCCTTCGGCCAGCTAGCGCAGACCTTAAGTTAAGGACATTTGATCGGCCGGATTCCAGTCACTTGAATCAAAGTAATGGCGCAGTTGGCCGACGGCACCCGTTCGACCGACCGGTCACGGAGGTGGTTCATGGCGGCGGTAATGTATGGCGCAACCGGCGACAATCAATTGATAGAGCTGCGTGAAACGCTCTATGAGCGAGAACTCGACTTGCAGGATTTTCTGTCACGCCACCCTGCATTGCTCGCCGGCGATCAGATGAACCCGGTCGACCCTCGTCTATTTGTGCTTGTTTCGGCTGAGGCAGGCATCGCCGTCGTGGAAGGCGGGGCCCCGTATTTCTCACTCGATCATCTCTTCATCGATCAGGATGGCATCCCGACTCTTGTTGAGGTTAAGCGGAGTTCGGACTTACGTGTCCGGCGCGAAGTAGTCGGTCAGATGCTCGAGTACGCCGCGAACGCATGCGCGTACTGGAATGTCGGACGTCTCCGTTCGATCTTTGAAGCTCGCTGCCTAAAAACGGGGATATCGCCCGATGATGAGTTGGGGAAACTCCACCTCGAACCAACCTTAGACGCGGATGGCTTCTGGGAAAAGGTCGCGCAAAATCTCGGTCAAGAGAGGCTGCGCCTTGTCTTCGTCGCCGACAAGTTCACGCCCGAGACACAACGCATTATTGAATTTCTCAATGGTCAGATGCAAAAGACCGAGGTGTACGCCGTTGAGGTACGCCAATTTACGGGCGGCGGCATGAGGACGCTGGCACCTCGGGTGCTTAATCCATCCGTCTTGCAGACCGATCGCCGCGCGGCCGCATCGGGGTCACGCGATGAAGCATGGACCCAGGACCGTTTCTATGTCGCGCTCCCTGAGCACGCCGGTGCGCAAGCTGAACCAGTCTTTCGACAGATTCAGGAGTGGGCCGACGCGCAGCAGCACGTCGTCACGCTCTTCGGGCGCGGAAAGGACGATGGCTCGATGATCTTTGCGTATCAGCGCCCAGGGAGTAGCGTAAAGGAATCCACAGTCTTCTTGACGCTCTGGACTTACGGACGAGCAGAAGTCGATTTTGAGTATCTGAGGTACCATCCCGCCTTTGAACGGGACGAGGCCCGCGAAGAGCTTCGACGCCGGATCGTGACCGATTCCACTCTGACGATTGACGCCAACCGGATCGGGAAACGACCGCCGATTCACTGGATCGCCCTCCAAGATCCAGCGAACATGCGCGTTCTCCTCGGCGCGCTGGATTGGGTCGTCTTACAGCTCGAACCCTAAAGGATTGCTCTCCTATGCGAATCTTCTTTGCGTATCCTTATGCGCTTGATCGCGACCGAAACTATCGCGATCGCCTTCTGCCACTGTTTGAAAAGGCCGGGATTGACCTTACCTTTGCCGACGATCACCTTTCAAATAAACATGTCCTAGAGAAAATCCGCGATCTGTTGGAGGACTCCGATCTCGTCTTGTTCGACTTAACGGACGCCAATCCCAACGTGACGCTCGAGCTCGGCATAGCGATCGCCGCCAATCTCCCTTATATCGTGGCCATCCGGCAGGACGCTCTTTCGAAATTGAACTCCGACATACACGGCTGGGATCAGCTACGTTATGCTGATGAAGGGCAACTCGCGCGCATTCTCATTGATCGAGTCCAAAAAGGACGCGTCCCTGCTCGATCAGTCGACCCTAAGTCCCTAACAGTCGAAAGGTTCGAACCACTCGGCTTTGGTCTGCCGCTATTGCGGCAGGGCGGCGACCACGCGAACATTGGAATCGCCATACGGCCGTTGCTGCGAACGCCGATCCGGCTTCAGGATCTGCTGGCGGATCAATACAAGGCCAATCGCCGATTTGGCGAGATCATCACTTCTATCGCGAACCAAGAGCAAGCCAAGTCGTACTGGAACGGCGGCTTCACCCCGCGGGCTCGTGAAGACTACCTCGAGTTGACCGCGACCAGCGAAGAAGGCTTACGTCTCTACGTCGACGGCTCTTTTGCATACTATCGGTCGCTCCCGAGCCGAGAGCCCGTTTCGCTAAAGCCGGCGACGCTTGAAGAGCTATGTCGCATGTCGCTCTTGGTTGCCCAAGCAACATACTTGGACTACAACGTCGCGGTCGAACGCGTTGCCTTCCTTGCAACACTTCAACCAACCCGGCTATTCCTGATCGACAAATCGAGGCCGGATTTTGTGCCGAGTGGCTATCGCGGCGAAGCGCTCGACGAGGGAACGCCCGAGGAGCTCCATATACCAAAGGAACCGGCGGTCGTGACTCTTAGCGCCGAGACGGACGGGATTCGCTCATGCTCCCGCGAGGTAGAGCGCATTTTCAAGACATATAGTCAGCGAGGGGCCTAAGTCAAGCTTTACGACGCCGGGGGCATTCGCGAGCTCCCCGTCGGCGCTATGAGGCCCGCTATTCGCGATCGTGGTCTCGGCTCGGCGACCGAGGATCGGGCCGACGAAGTCGGCCGTCGCGATCGTGGCGCAGCTGCCGCTGACGCTCGGCGAGCTCGCGGTTCCGGACCTCGACACCGAGCTCGACGGCGATCGCGAGGGAACGCTCCTTGAACTCTCGAGAGCCCATGATCGTGATGCTGCGGCCCCACTTCTCAGCGGCCAGCCGGAGCGCAGCCGCGATTTCGACCTCGCCGGCGGACCGCACTGCGATGAAGCGGCCTTCGTCTCGGAATAGCTCAGTGCACGTCGGATCATCGGCGCGATAGAATGCGACAGCACCTGACCGCTGCACTTTGTAGGCGAGGCCGCTTAGAACTCGTGGCCGCGGCTCCGTCGCCCCACCTTGCGCGGCGAATCCGTCGCGCTCGGCCCGCCGGCGCTCTCGGCCGTCTTGGTACCGCAAGCCGCGGAGGGCCGAGATGGCGTCCTCGTCGCCGACGAGGGCTCGTTCCGTCACGAACTCGCGCCACGAAACCGTTCGCTCGAGGCGGCAAGTGCTACGTAGATCCTCGCGCTCCCCTTCAATCGTGGCGCGGAGTTCCTCGCGCCGCTGCGCGGCGACGACCGCCGCGATCGAGCGCGCCGCTTGTGCGCCAACTAGGGGCACCAGGCGCGCGCGATCCTCTCTCTTCTGCGCGGTGACATCGGCGTAACGCGAGCGCTCGTTGGCCCGCTGGCGCTCCCACGCCGCCGCGTATCGGTCGCGCGCGCCGTGGATCTTCCGAAACTCGGCGTAGAGGCGCTCGCGCGCCACCGCCCGTTCTTCGCGACGATCGGCGCGCCGGCGCGGATCGCGGCGGTAGCTGTTCGGTTCGCGGCCCGGACCGATGACGCGATTAGCGCCAGGGGATTGAGTCGCGCGCTCCGAGCCGACGCCGGCTCGCTCGGCGACGACGGATCGGAACGGGCCGATAGCGGCCTCGAGCCGCGCTCGGGACGCGAAGCGGCCGATGTGCGACGCCTTCGCGACGAGGCTCGACTCGGTCCGATCGACGACGACGAACCCCGAGCCCTTCTCCCGCAGTTCCAGGTTAAACTCGGCGAGTGCGGACTGAACGTGCGCCCAGGTTGCACCCTGGCGGCCGAGGGCGGTGCGAAGAGCCGGGGCGGCCTCGCGCACCCATTCAGTGAATGGTCGGTCGCCGCTCCAAGTGCGCACCGTTTCCGCCCGCGCAGTGACGCGAGCGGTGTCGCGGTCGCGGCGCAGTCGGGCGACAATTTCCGGCTCTCGTTCTGCGCGTTCGCGGATCTCGTGGAGGCCGCGGTCCCGCTCCCAACCGTACCGCAGCTCGAGCTCACGCAGCGCGCGATCGATCTTCGCGTAGCTCATCGAAAGGTGCTGCGCGCGGTAGCTCTCGGGGTGGACTCGGTTGGCCGCGATGTGCACGTGGACGTTGGCCGTGTCTCGGTGGATGGCGATAACGTACTGGTGATCTCCGAGCCCGAGCGCGTCCAAGACATGACGTCCAGAAGCGAAGACCTCGGCGTTCGTCGGCGCCTCGCCGTCGCGCCAAGAAACGACGACATGGAGATACGGATTCGTCGTCCGTCGCGACTCGTTTGCGACGGCCTGGAACTCGAGGGCAGCCGTTTCGAGCGACAGCACACTCTGTGTCTCGATCGGGTATTCGAGCATCTCGACTTCGCCGGTCGCGACGTCGACGCGCGGCGCTCGACTAAGGTAGTGCCGGCGGTCGCCGCCGGCGGCCAAGGCCTCGATCTCAGCGGCTCGCCCCCGCACCGCGTATTCGATCAGATTGCCCGCCGAATCGAAGCCCGCCGCGACCCTATCGCCACCCTCAACGCCGTCGCGCTCTATGTAGTTCAGAAGAGCGGACGCGCCGGCGACACCGCGAGCCTTCCGGGGAATGATCTTCGCGATCACGCGGCCCCGATACGCTGAATCGCTGCCTGGATCTCCAGGAGCACTTCGGCGTAACGCTCGCCGTGCCGATCGTCCTGCGAAAACAGGTGCTTCTGGAGTCCCCCAAGACGCCGCAATTCGTTGACGACCTGCAGGTCGGCGCGCGCCGGCGTCTGTCGTCCAAGGCAGCAGCGGCGGACGAATTCAGCAAGTCCGAGACCGCAGGCTTGGGCGCGCTCGGCGATCGACGCGTAGTCGCCCGGCGTCACTCGAACGCTAAGGGCACGCATCATCTGTCGGTTCTCCGAGCCGACCAAGCGTCTCTTGCCGGAGACACGCCCGAGGTTACGTGATGGTCAGGCTGCCGGCGCTACGCATCCGAAGGCCAGCGAGCACAAAGCCGAGAACCAAACTCCTCAACTAACCCACTTCGCCTTGAGGGGGTCTTTCGTTGCCAAAACTGTACGCAGCCGCTACTGTCGATACCGCGCGTTCGCTCTTGAAAGAGCTTCCGGAAAAGCCGCCCGAACAACGGGCCGTGCCGTTGTCAGAGCTCATCAAACAGCTCCGCCCGGAGATCCAAGAAGCGGTGAGCCGTGGGAACAGTCTTGAGGAGATCGCGGAACGCTTTCGCAGCATCGATTTGAACGTAAGCGTCGGTACGCTACGAAATTACATTCGTCCACCGAAAAAGCGCGCTAACGGTGCACCGCGTCGCCGCTCTGCCGCAAATAGCGCCACGTAGTCGAGATCTGTTCGAAGATGGCGTCGCGCTATGCCAAGCATAGGGATGCCAACCGCTCGTTGACCCGCGGCATTGCCTTTAGAAAAGGGGGCACGCAATCGATATCGATTTTGCAGAGCGCTCGCGCAGCGCTGTAGCGGAGCTCTTGCAGCGCGTCCACGCAGAAAATGCGAATCTCCCGATCCGCGGTCCGGACGCTGCAGGCGCATTTCCGGACGCAACCTACGCGACAATGGTTCGTCAGGAGAGCCGCATTGTCGTCCCCGATACAAATATCTTGCTGCAAGACATTGCTGACGCATGTGAGCGTCGAAAACGGCTAGCGCTAGTTACGGCAGCCAACACCGGTGCAATTCGTCTTTTCTGCTCGCAACAAGTCGTCGATGAAGTTTCAGATCATGCTGTCGAACATGCCCTCAGCGAACACGTCGACCCTCGTGACTTCCTGTGGCGCTGGCAACATGAATACCTACCGCTGCTTAGGGTCGTTCCGCATGGGTCGATACCCGAAAGTATTTTCACACCGTACGAACTGGCGCGCATCCGCCGCTTGAATCGATCAAAGGACACGCCTACTGTCATGCTTGCGATCGCTCTCGGCGCATTCTTCCTAAGCAAAGACGAGCCGGCATGGGAGGCCGTGTACGATACGGTCGTCGACAAGGAACAACTGCTTGACTGGCTCGCCCCGGTTCGGGGCGGAAATACGGCCGACGAATTGAGCAAGGTGGGCGTTACGGCAATGATTTTGCCTTCGATCGCACTCCAGGCTATCGATAATACCTTTCACGCAATCGAGCAGCACGCACCGCTCGCATTCGTCCCGCTCGCCCTAACGGTGGCATACGGAGCGTACAAAGTACCACGCGATAGATACCAGGCTGTTTGGCGCGGCCTGGGCTACGCGGCGCAGGTACTCATTACGTTTCGGACGCGATACGAAGAAGCGCTCGATCAATTTACCGCGATGGCGCCCTCCGTCCCGACGTGGGGACAACTTGCGGACGTTGCGCCACGGCGCGCCGTATTGCTGCGGGCTTGTCTCATGGGGCTGGCTCGTTCGCCGTACAGCCAGCGCTCCGCCGCTGAACTTGCGAATTTCCTGCCTGATTTATTCGTTGGCCAGAGCTCGCCGCTCGTGCGCGAAACGTTACGCTCAGTACCGTGCTTTCATGAACCGTATCGCGGTCGCTGGCAAGTTGGAGGTTGCGCACGATATGGGACCCGTAACGTAACTGATTGAAGTCGTTCACCAGCTGAAGCGGTTGGAACGAACGGCGGCTTCGTCGGACCTGATGCGAGCGTTTTGGATCTCGGCGAAAAACGCATCGTAAATGTAAACGGCCCGCCTCCCAGCCATTCCGCTAGCGGCATCACACGATTGGCTTCATCGCGACCGCAGTCCACCGGCCGCGGGTGTCGAGAGGACGGATCGGTGGCGCTTAGTGCGCGTCGTGCTACGTCACGATGCCTCGCCCGATCCTTGAGACTCGCCGGTAACCCCGACGGCCTCGTCCTCCCGACACTCGGATATGATCCTTCCAGGGGTGCCCCCATGAAAAGTGCGAACTCCCCCAAAAATTAGTCATTTTTGGGGGAGGCTGTTCGTGCGCCCGACTACTCGCATGGAGCCCGTGATCGCGGAACGGTTTCGTGACATGCTCTTGGCCGGAATGAAGCAGTACGGCATCAGACCGGGCGATTTGGCCGATCACGAACACCTTGACGGACGACAAATACCGCGCTTCAACGACGAACGGACAATCGATTGTCTTTGCCGTGGTGAAGGGCTCAGGAAGCGGCAGAGTATCGTGAAGCTTTATGAGCACGCGTTCGAAGCTGGCCGGTCGCTTTCACCAGAATGGGCGTACCGAATGCTTTGCATCCTCCATGCGACGAAAAAAGTCGCCGCGTGGCGAGCTGCGCGAGATCCCGGTGAAGATGACTGGCTTTGGCTTATGGACCATGCGCGCTTGCGTGAGCCTTGGGGTGACGGCGATCCGCTGGTCCGAGACGCGGACGCTCCAGCAGTCGGTATCCCGAACAAGTACGCGGCGAGGCATCTCGCTCGCACGTTAGCCACGCTGCTCGCCGGCACGGAGAACACCGTTCACCAGAAATGGATTCGACGAGCGGATGAGGACGGCGTCGCGGCTTTACTGCAGCAATACTTCGAAGACAGCCGCGAAGAGATGGCGGCGAACTTTTCCGGGTGGTACAATGGCGCAATGTCGCAATACCGCGTCGTCGTTAATGACTCGAAGCTGAAAATGACGAAGTTGCTCATCCGTGAAGGTCGGACTTCTAAAATCGTCGAGGTTCCGAGCGGCGGAGATCCGTTCGAAATCCATTACGCCATCTCACGTCACGCGCCCAAGGGCGACCGAGAGCCGAGGCCATTCGAAGCTCTCTACGCCCTACTTGCCCACGACCTCGATCAGGAAGCGCGTGATCGCCTCAAAAGGTAAGGTGGGCGAAGATCGTGCGTGAGGCTAGGTAGTACATGCCAACGACGAAAGCAATTACGCCCCTTGAGCAGAAGGCATTCGATGACGCCTGCAACTTGTACTACTTGCGAATTCTCGAGGGAGTCGAGAAGTACTTAGAGCCGGCCAACCAGTGGTGGCCGATCGCAACGCTTTGCGCAGTAGCCATCGATGCCATGGCGGCGGCAACGAGCGTCGACGGCGTCTCAACAAGAACAATATATATTGCCTTTATAAAACGCTGTCCGGCGCTCTATGAATATGCTCCTTTCGCAGAGCGGTTCTACGCGTCGCTTCGTAGCGGTCTCGTGCATTCATTAATTCCAAAGCACTCGCCGGTAAAGCAGCAAAAATCGAAGAAGCCGAAGAAGCCAAAGAAAAAGATACAAAAGCGTTATCGGCCCGCGGCTTTAGAAAGTGACTTTAAGCCTCCACACCTAAATGCGGACCCGTCACTACCGCGCCGTGACTACTTGGTAGTGAGCGTCCCCCATCTTCTTGCCTGCACGAAACAGATGTTCTCGGACTTTCGAACTGGTCCGATCAAACGGCCACAACGTCGTTTTATGAAGCGCTTTGTTCAACAGATCTGGGACGATACATCGAGCGGATTGGTACCGAAGCCTTAGCGACTTCGAATGCGATCAGATTTCAGTCCGGCGGTAGTTGCATCGTGTCCTCTGCCGTAGGCGGCGAAATCGGCGCCGCGGCGCTTGCGCCCCGCCTCCGCGGAAACAATTGCATGAGTTGCACCATTATGTCGCGCTTGAATTTCGCTAGGTTCGGAAAGTCGAAAGTATTGATGATGTCAAGGTATTGCGCTCTTATCGCCTCGGCCGCATTTTGTCGGGAATCATCGCCGGACGCGCGCGGCAAGTAGTCGATCTGCATTTGTAACTCGTCGATCATGGCTGCCGCGACGGATGAGGCGCTTTCGTCCAAGCTCATCGGCGTCGAAATCGTGCTGAAATGCAGGCCCCAAAGCATGTAGATGCCGCGGTCGTCGCTTGCATCAATATGTTTCAGGGCCTCGTGCACCGCGTCGATAATAGTCTTGTGCCGATCAACGGCGGCTTCATAGAACGATTGAGCACCAACGGTCGCGACCGCGTTGCCGATCGCCCAGAGAGTTCCGACGTATGCCTTCGCACCACTCGTGAGGAACGAGTTTGCGATGTCTGACCAAGACCAACACGAGTTGTTAAAGATGAGCGGGTGAGAGTAGGCCGCAATCGACCGGAACATGCCTTGATGCATGCCGTTCGAGCATTGCACGTGGCACGAAGAGCGGACGGCAGGGATCAGTCGTCTCGACGAATTCCTCCACGAATCCTTGTCGAACATTATCCGACGCATATCTTCGTACACTTCTGAGGGGTAACCAAGATTTTTGCGCTCGGCGCTGTTCCACGGCAGGCCGTCTAGCGCGCGGAATATCGCCTTTGACGTAACCTGGATAAGGTCGCCCGCCCCCGGTGCTCTCGCAAACGCAACGACTTCGTCAAATTCGACGACGTGCTCGTTCCCATTCCGATCGGTAAACGGTAGCGTGACTTCGTAGCCATCGACTTCGCCCCCATGACTCGCGATGTGAAATATGCCATACGCAAAGTGCTGCACATTATAGTCGAACGCGCGCGTTGTTGCGTTGTCTCCAACAAGGGAACGCACGAAGAACTCGTGCTGCTCTAGGAATTGGACGAGCCACTTGCCCTCGCCTTGAGCGTGGAACTCGTCCAAAGAAAACACTACGACGCCCGTAGGCTGTTCGTTCGTCTCCGCGACGATCGCATTCGTCACAAAAATGTCAGCCCACTGCGTCAGGTGAACGTAACTGCAAGGTACGACGTTGTCGACGACGACCGTGTACGGCAATCCGGTCGTGAAGAACGTAGCATAGTCGAGGGCCGCAAAATTGATCTTTCCGACACGTTGATTGATTGCGCTTCTGATCTGGTCATAAGCAGCATGCGCGTCGTTTTCTCGCCATTGCTCAATGCGCGTCAAAATTTCGCGCGGCTCATCCTCTGCCAACGCCTCGACGATCGCGACACCCGCACGAACGGCACTAGCGTAGTTGACCCCGATGACCGGGGCGACGTGATCCGGCAACGCCTCAACCACGACGAGCCCGCCGCCCACGGTGACGAGTGGGATGAGACGTTCAGCCGCGGCGTCGATGCAAAGCTTCTTACCTTCCAACGTAGCAAAGTGCAAGCCGAGCAGTACGTCGTCGCGCTGGCATCGAAACGTATCCGGCCGAATGTCAATGCCGAGCTCGTTCAGCGCGGGCTCGATCGCCGATGCATCCGCGACCTCAGCCACGCGAACAGACTTGGGAAAGGACAGGTAGCTCTTCTGCACGTCATTGAGGCCGGCAAGAATGACCGAGCGGCAACGGCCAATGTGCGCCATGCAGTTTGTGAGAACGGTCGCGCTCTCGTTGCCGATCATGCGCGCGATAAACGTATCCTCATTGATGTCGGCGTTCGGGCCGTTCGCTTCGCGCACGCGTGGGAATGAGAACATCGGCAGATACTTGCCTGGCTCCGCGAGGTAGCTCGACAGGACCGCCGCCAACTCGGCATTGTCCCTATCAACGACGACAGCGCATCTACGATCGAATTCGGGAACGACACGAGGTGAAGGCGTCGGCAAATTTCTTCCAAGACGAAAGCACGAGCGAGCTTGCTAAACGTGCGGTTCGACGCGATCGATTTGCTTGCCTTAAGGGCAGAGCACCTCGTCGAACCGACGTCCGACTCACCGCTGTGAAGCCGCGATGCCCGCACTCGCGCACCTAGCCCGCGGTCCGCAAGACGCTTCTTGCAATGCGGTCTCCCGAGAAAACGGGTCGCCAAGACCCGGCACTGAGGTAAGTGGGCGCTATAACCTATACAGGTTAAAAAAGCGCTTCCGCATCGAGCGTTGATTGTCGGACCGGAAAGCTAAAGCCACAGCGCTTAACCAGATCGGTCACGACATCGAGGTACCATCCGGGTGATTCTGGTGACACGTAAATCTCGAGTAACGTGGATGAAAGATTAATGTCGACCGGTGCACCCTCGTTCCGAGCAGTTGCACCGCTCAGGCTCATGATGCGAACCTCCCGTTCATGCTCAAACGATCTGCGTTTGTAGAAAAATGGCGCTTGGATGTATCCGACATCCGGGATCGCCTCGGTATCGAAATCTATATATTGCACCTTTCCCATGAAGCAGCGATCCGGTAGCGCATCATAAAGACGTTGAGCCGTAGTTGTCACAGCAATTGCCTGTTTGCTGTCGGAATATAAGCGCCACATTGCGGCGCTTTCAACGTCGTTTGAGTGCCAACAGTTAATGTAGACCTGCTGCTGCATGGCTTTCTTGAATTCGGACTCGTTCTCAATGGTTCGTCGCTCGAGCCGAGCCTCAATAGACCTTCGAGGAAATGAGCCCTCTAAGGGATCGCCGAGGCGATCCGCGCGCGCTAAGAAAAGGCGGCTTGTTGTTAACAATGATGCGAATTTAGCAAAATCCGTGTACCGCCAGAGCCTCGCATCTGGTTCCGGCGTTTGATGCCACGGCTGCCATCCAGCCAGAGGTGTCAGCTCGCGCTTGTGACTCATGTTTTCAACCTATTCGATAAGCGAGCAGTCACCGCCGTTCGGAAGCAGCTAGAAAGTGTTGGTCTGCCTACAGCCTGAGACGTCACGAAAATGGGGCCAGCCGATGCGCGACGACGTCGCGATCGCACTTCAGGTCGCTACAATCCGGCTAGCCGACGATCTCGAGTAGCGGCGGATCGTCGTCGAGGGTCGCGGCCGCAACGTAGTCCAACACAATCCCGCTGCTCCTCTGCCCCGTCACCCGCTTGATGCTCTCGATCGGGATCTTCTTCTTCGCCGCGTTCGTGATGAAGCCGCGCCGCAGCGAGTGCCCGGCAAAGTCGCCGGTGACGCCTGCGGCCGCTGCGCGCCGACGTAGAATGCGCGCGACGTCGGATGGATCGAGCCTGTTTGCTGTAAGACGGCCGCGCAGGTCGAATGTGCGAAAGATCGGCCCGTCCGTGCCGACAACGTCAAGCCACTGCTCAAGGGTCGCGACGGCGCAAAGCTCAGAGCGCTCGGCAACTAGCCGGGGCACGTAGAGCTCGCGTCCGGCCCGACGCGGGTCGTTCTTGGCGCCGGCGATCCAAACGTAGAGCCCCTTCTTCGTGAATCGAAGATCCGTGACGTCGAGCGCCACAAGCTCGCTGCGGCGAAAGGCGCCCGCGTATCCCAAGAGGATCAGAGCGCGATCGCGCAGCGCCGGGAGGTCGTCCGGCATCGCTGCGACGATCGCCGGCAGCCGCTCGATTGTCAGCGGCTCCTTCTTCTTCGCCGCGGTCCCGCGCGTGCGAGCATAGCGTCGGAGCATCCGGCGGACCAGCGGATGGTCGGTGGGCGTCTCGTGGCCCGCCGCCGTGTGGCGGACGGCGATCGCGGCGAGGCGCCGCCGGAGTGTCGGCAAAGCGAGGCCAACCGGTCCGATGTAGATCCGCTCGGCCGGCGGCCGTCGCTGGTAGGCGCTCGGGGCGCGGCTGCGAGCCGTCTCAAGCGACTTGAGGTAGAGCGCAAGGGTCTGGGGGGCCGCGGGCAGCGCGGCGAGGCCGTGCCGGCCGCAGAACGCGGAAAAATCGGCCCAATCGTGGGCATAGGCGCGTTCAGTCGCCGGTGCGAGGTCCGGCGTCGAGAGATCGCGGTCAACGGCACGCGCGAGGTTCGCGAGAATGGCGTCGACATTGCCCGGCGCCACCGGCGGCGTGATTTGGCGCCCTTGGACGCCATTTCGGCCATCCCGGATGACTTGGACGGCGTCCCTACGCGTTTCCACGCCCTCTTCTTCGCCCGAAAATGCCAAACACTTGCGTGTCTGAGAAGTGGTTCTTCTCAAACACGGGACGATATATATCCTTGAAACAAGCAGCCATTCTTGCCCGCTCACGCAGGGCGGTAAGTTCGGCGGTCTGGCAGAGTCGAAGGTCTGGTTCCGGGGCCGTGCGAGCACTATGCGCGATGAGGGCCCGGACAACGGCCGGCATTTGTGGAGGCAAATGCTAGCTGTGAAAGTTGGGGGGCTATATGAGGTGTCAGCCGGGCGATTCCTCTAGTAATTGCGGAAAGACGTCGCGATGAGAGCGCGATTGCCCTCGGGGCAAATCATAGCTCGAGTAGTAGGAATTGCTGAAAAAGCTCGCGCGAGTAGGCGTCCCTGAACTTCCATGCTCTAAAAAGCGCCAACCCAATTGCCAAGGCACTCCATAGGACTGCTTGGTAATGCGCCGAGACTACACCGAGGATGCCGGCGATGAAAAATGAAACAGCCAGGCCGCGTGAGAGATTGAAGAGTCCGTTAAAGGTATCCACGCGTTGTCCGTGGCCGCTCGCGACTACCGCTAAAAACATTTGTTTCAAGATCGTGCGGCGCTCCTCCGCGTCGGCCTCGTCTGAGAAATCGCTTCGATGGAGCTTAACCCTTACGCTGCTATGAAGTCGCGGCTCCTGGTCGTGCGAGATGTAGCGCCCGGTCCACTCGCCGACTGAAAGCGACGCGGGGCCGGTCGGTCGCATTTTCTGCAGGGCTAGTTCGGCGAGGTTTCCTATCGCGCTCACTAGATGGCCGACGATGTAGGCGACCACTATCGCCACGGCAATCGTGACGGTTGGGTCGCCAATGCGGACCACGTGCGGGAAAAGTAGTGCGACCGCAATGACCACGACGCTACCCGGCGCGATGAGTCCCGTAAATTCAAAGCCGTCGAAGTTGAAGTTCATGTGGGCACCTTGTTCGCCTTCAAGAACTCCGCCAACACGGGCGCCCCGATCGCATAGCCCGCTTCCTCTTCTTGCCATCCTGCCTGCTCGACGCCAACGACTTCACCCGACTCCGGGTCGAAGAGAGGTCCACCGCTGTCGCCTGGCCGGCAGATCACGTCGTGCAGAACGCAGCTTCCATTCTTCAGGATGCCGGTGACCGTCCCCAGGCGGATAGACGGAATAAGCTCGCCGAACTGCTCGGCAACCCAGAGCTGGACGCGGGCGTAGCCGGCGAGTGCGACCGGGGATTCGGCCTTTGGCGAGAGCTCCTTGAGGGCGAGCGGCGGAACATTAGAAGCGTCCACGCGGAGAATCGCAAGATCGAGGCTTTCGCTGTCGCCCTCGGCCACGACCGTGGCCTCCATCTTTTCATACTGCGGCCTTTGCCGGTATAGGGTCACTGGTGGGGATGCTCGTGCGACGTGCGCGTTGGTTACGTAGTAGGACACTTTCGCGTCATTCGCAACGCAAAACGCGGAGCCGGTGTCGCCGCCCTTCGTGACGACAAGTGCGAGCGAAGATTTGACGCGAGCATAGACGACTTTATTGTCGTCATCGTCGGTCTGCGACCCGGGGCGACTGCTGCCTTGGCGAAGCGCCTCCTCGAGTTGCGCAATCCACTGTGTCAGGGGGTCCGATTCGTTCGCGGGCGCGGCGGTCTTTTGTGGACTCAGCCGTTGATAGCAATCTTCGGCTACCGAGACGAGGAGATCCGCCGTACGCCAAAACACATCGCTGATGTGCTCGACGTCGGGCTCAAACTGCTCGGCCGAAACCCTGAAGCCACGCTCCTCCTTCGATCCGACTGTGCTCATCTTCACGATCGGAAACTGGTCTTCGATCGCCTGAAATATCTCTTGGACCTTGGCCGGGGACGGCAGGCCTTGCGGTATGCTGTAGCTGCAGGTTAGATGGAGAAGGTCGCCTTCATCGTACACGAATGCGCGCAGGGCTGTCCCGCGGCTCTTGAAGTCGACGACCTCCGGGTGGCCCTCGGGCGATGAGAACGCCACGCCGGCATCAGTCAAAAATGCTTCGAGTTGATCTTTCGTCATCGCGATCTCCTCTCTTCAGCTTCCGCTCTCGGGCCTGCGCTCCCGTTTTATGACGGCATAGCTGTCGGACGCGGGGTTTTGACGTTCCTAACCTTTGCGGAGGAAACGTCAGTGTGGTCAAAGTGGCGATGACGCTGGAAGACGGTGAGACACTCGTCCTTGAGGGAGGGCGCCGGCTCCGCGCTCGGGCGTTGTTTAGTTGGCTCGCTTTGCGTTTTTTGGTTGCTTCGATCGTGATGGACGCCTTTGGGGAAGGGCCCGGCTCGACGCCTTTGATGCCTCGCACCACTTCCTCACCGTTTGCTAGCATGACCGACCGGGGGACGGCGCCGAACCACGTCCGCGCGATCATTCTTCGATCGAACCGCCTTCGCCCCGAAGGTGTCGCCGAAACGTAAACGACGGCTCCTTCTCGCGGCGCTTCAGGAACTCGCCGAATCGAACTTGCCGGCCAACGCGGCCGAGGACCTCCTTGAGATCATCATGCGCAGATACGAGCGCGCCTCAACGATCCTGACTTCAAACCGCCCGCTCGACGATTGGCCAAAGCTGTTCGGCGACACACCGGCGGTCGCGGCACTACTCGATCGATTGATGCACCACTCGCATCTGATCGAGATCCGCGGCAAGAGCTATCGACTGCACGAGCACAGCCTGGCCGCACGCAACCAAAAGGCAAAGGTGACCGCGTAGCCAAGGATTGCGGCACATCACTCAGCCCGAGACGTGCGGTTTTGAACTGCCCACGGGCGTGCGGTTTTGAGGTGCCCCTCGAGGGGCCCTTGGTCTCGCTAGAGCCGGCTTTCAACAAACTTGCGCGTTGCTTCGTCCATGAAGTAGACGTAGCATCCAAGCATCCCGCGCGAGAGCAATACGCGATACGCGTTCTTAACATTATCGGTGAAGCGCGGGCCGGATCGTGTCCGGACCACGTGATCGCGTGAATGCTTCGGGTCGCCGACCCAGCTTGCCGTTGCGGCATCATAGCAGAGATCGAGGCCGACGATCACACCGACGTAATCGAATTCGAATCCCTGCGCCGTATAAATGCACCCAATTTGATCTATCCCTCCGGGATCGCTCGCCCAGAAGCTGGATCTTGGAATGCCTTTCCTGACCCGGGCAGCGTCGGGCCTTGCGTTCCATGGACGCCGGTACTCTCCAACGACCACATCATCCACGAGCGAACCATCCGCGGTTGGCTGCGACCACGGCCAACAGAATCCGGCCACCATTCGCGCGGATACTCCGTGCGAAACCTTCGCGCGGACGGCCGTTTCGACGTCTTGTGGCGAATCCAGTATCTTGAAGTCGAAGCCCGACTCCGGGCCCAGCTGCGTTTCGCCCGTCTTACGAATTTCAAGCAGCTGATCGAGCCAGTCGATATAGCTCTCGGAGCCCGCGCAACGGAATTGGGTGTGAAGTTCCGTTTCACGATACGACGCATCGTGACGAATTGCGGCTTCATGGATCATCGACGAAGAGCCAACCTCATCAGAACGAACGGCCTGGTGATCGTCGATGAAAAACACGGACAACTTCGATGCTTCGATCAGTTCATCGATTTGCGGACGATCCGTCTTCTTATCTTTCGGCGTATAGATGTTATTGCTGGTCTTGCGGATACGATGCGACTCGTCGCACACGAGAACGTCGACGACACATGAGTCAGCCGAGCCGTAGCTATTGAAGTACTGTAGCAGCGGACGCGTACGGCTCCCCAGCTTCTTCCGAAGGTTTTCCGTAAACGCTTTTGAGCCGGTAGCGTGTTGAACGTTCTTGCCCTCTTTCAAGAGGGCGCCCATGACGTTGAGTGCGATCACTGACTTGCCGGTCCCAGGACCACCCTTAATGACAACCACGGCATGCTCGCTTCTCGAGCGGAATGCCTTGCGCGCGATCGTCAAAATGGTGTTAAAGGCGACGATCTGGTCGTCAAGGAGCGTATACGTCGGCTCCCCAGCGATGACGCTCGCCGTATGATTGAGAAGCTTCTTACTCGGGGCGAACCGACCGTTGATCACACGGTCAAGCACTGGAACGCCCCGGCCGCTCCCGACGCGCTTCTGGAGAAAAGCTCGAAACGCATCGGCATCATGCCCCGAGAAGATCGGCGCCATCGTTATGACGCTAGCGAAGGCCTCGGAGCGCAAATAATCACGCGACGCATCGCTCAGATTGTGGAGCCAGCTGCATGCGTCGAGTCCGACGGGGGTCGGTCCATCATGAAAAGCCGAGTTCGTGTCGGTAAGTTGGATACGATAATTTCCGACCTGATTGCTCGGATGCGGAACCTCAACTAGTTGCCCACCGAGATGAGTTAGGACCGTATTGTCGATCTCGCACGGCTCGACGCACGACCACTGCTTCAGTTCCACAATGACGGCCTGCTCGCGCCCCGCGAGGTCTGTCCCGGTAATAAGGGCGTCAAGCCGAGCCGATGTCAATGGGAGCTTCAATTCGAGCGCGATACCCTGATCGTGTAGTCCTGCGTATTGGATTTGCGTGGTGAGCGCTGTAAGCGAATTTTGCCAAGACGCAAACTCGGAAACACTTGCCCGGTAGCGGAAGTACTGGTAGTAGCTTTCGCCCAGCTTCTCCGCTACGAGATGTTGAATTGAATCCGAAACGAAGTCGTTTGTGGACCCGGCGTAAAGCTGCATTCGCGTGCATTTCTCTCTGTACAGGGGACAAGCATGCTACCGCTATGCAGGCCGAGTCGCTGCCGGCGACGAGGGGGCCAGTATTTTTAAACACCTTAATCTCAGACTGCGGCACCAACGTCGACATCGATCAAGCCACGTTACTCGCAGGCTGCGAACGCGCACCGCTCAGGTTCAACGACGCGCGGTATTGCAAACCGTTCGTCGAGGCGCTCTTCGGCGGCATCGTCGCTTGCGTTCGCTGCTCGCGGCGTATCGCAATCGTGCAGCGCCTCCAGTTTCTACGTTTATGGCAGGACGCCGAGGTCGATATCGTCCCCGTCGAGTTGCACGGTTTCTTATCGAACGACAACTCCCCGTTTTCGAGTGCCCGCCATCGCTAGCGCCTCCGCGCAGCGGCTCGCCCTCGCAACGGGTGCCGACGTCTCCGTGGCGGTTACGCAGACCGCATCCATTTCGGAGCGTTGCATCTCAACTGTTCGAACGTCGAAGTCGATACTGAGCTTGACCCGTTGGTCACGGTCGCTCCGATTCTTCCCTATGCCGGACTGTCGGCGAAGCGCGAGCGCTCGATTCGATCGGGCTTGCGTCTGAGCGCCTTCCCGGTTGTCGGCAACGGCCAGGTCCCTGAAGGTTTCGTCGATCTCACTGCGATGACGTGCGTGCATTACACGCTCGTCCTCGTCGAACAACGTGTTGCGGCGGTCGCGTTGCAAAGGCCTTCTTGCAGAAAAAGCTCGCAATGCACTTTGCCTACCGCGACGACTCCGATCTCGACATCATCGCGAAAGCCGGCGGCGGCCCTTCGACGAGCTCAGGGTGACACGGGGGAATCGGGCGATTGCAATCGGACGTTGTTTAGTTGGCTCGCTTTGCGTTTTTGGGTGCTTCGATCGTGATGGTGGGGTCGTCGTAGTTGGTGTATTTGATTGACGAGTGGGTGCCGTTGCAGGCGAGAGGGCGGGAGCTGAGTTTTTCGTAGGTGCACTGGAGTGTGTCGGCGTCGCTTGCGCCGAGGGGGTCGATCATGACCAACGTGCCGACGATCTTGCCGTCGACGGTTTGATCGGGGCCGATGGAGGCGACCTTCACGTTTAAGACGTCGCCTTCGAAGCTGGTGACGAGGTGATCGGACCAGGTTTGGACGTCCCAGCCCTTCCCTTCGTTGCCGTAGACGTCGTGACCGATGATGATCGTGTCGTCGGGAGGGGCGCCCGCGGTGGTTCCAGTCTGGCGGAAGCGGTCGGGCGCGACGATCGTGTACGTCGCGGTGCCGCCGAGCGGATGGCCCAGGCTGCCTTTGATCGAGATCGTTTCGACGAAGGTCTTCGCGGTCCGCAATGCGGAGCGCATCTTCGTCTGCAGGTCCGAGGCTTCGCTCGCGCCGGCCGGCAGAATCTGGGCGAGCACGACGAGCGCGGTGCCGGCCGCTATGAGCGTGCCGGTGAACATTCTTGTTTTCATTGTCTCGACAGGCTTCAGTTTCGAGGAACGCGCTCCTATGCTCGAAGTTCACGTCCCAGCGCGGGACCCGCGATTGGCGTTCCGTTGTAGGCGTGGATCA
>Ga0302326_10003802_pt1 | contig 35396 bp, 26 predicted proteins | sample Palsa_T0_3_FD_202264 | JGI IMG/M metagenome (GOLD analysis project Ga0302326, IMG submission 202264) | Peat permafrost microbial communities from Stordalen Mire near Abisko, Sweden - Palsa_T0_3 | ecosystem: Environmental > Terrestrial > Soil > Palsa > Peat permafrost | place: Sweden: Abisko...
GGCGCTGTTCACCGCGCAGTCACGGGTGCACGCGGTGTCTGAGTACATCGACAACCGCCGCGGCAGCATCGGGCCCGAGGCCCGGACCCGTCTGGCCGAGGCGAATCGGCAACTGGACGCCGCGCAGGACAAACGATCCAGTGCGGTGAGCGAAGCGATCACCTACGCCAACAACGCCGTCAAGCTCGCCGCGCAGGCCCAGTCATTGGCCGACGACGACGTGCAGTCCGCTCAGCGCGCATACACCGGGCGCTACGGCGGCGGCAACAACATGGGCGCGATGATGGGTGGAATCATCATCGGCGACATGCTCGGTGGAGGCATGCGGGGCGGATTCGGCGGCGGTTTTGACGGCGGCTGGGGTCCGACGTCGTTCGGCGGCTCGCCCGACTCCTCCGACGGCGGCTTCATGGGCGGCGGCGGACGGTTCTGAGCACTGCCTACCCGGTGCACTCGTCAACGAGCAGATGCGGAGAGGACCAGGCATGCGTGTCATCGCCTTGGAGGAACACTTTGCGACGCAAGGGTTTATCGACGGACCTGGCAGCAGCTTCCTGAACCGGATGTCAGCGGCCGGGGGTGAGCAATTCGCGGGCGGCGCTTCGAACCTCTTCGATCGACTAGCCGACCTGGCCGACGGACGGATCGCGGCGATGGACGCTGCGGGTGTCGACGTCGCGATCCTGTCGCTGACCTCTCCCGGGCTGGAGCAGTCGACCGCCGCGGAAGCCGTGCCGCTGGCTCGCGAGACCAACGACGAGCTCGCCGCGGCCATCACGTCGAATCCGCAGCGGCTGAGGGGTTTTGCCGCGCTACCGACGGCCGATCCAACCTCCGCGGCCGACGAGCTCGAGCGGGTGGTGAGCCGGCACGGATTCGTCGGCGCGATGATCAACGGGCACACTCAGGGCCGCTACCTCGACGACGAGTTCTTCTGGCCGATCCTTAAGCGCGCCGAAGCATTGGCGGTGCCGATCTACCTGCACCCAACCCCGCCACCGGAACCGGTTATCCAGCACTCCTATGTCGGCAACTTCCCGGCTCTGGTCACACAGATGCTGGCCACCGGGGCCTGGGGCTGGCACGTCGAAACCGGCAATCACATCTTGCGGATCATCCTCAGTGGTGCTTTCGACCGTTTCCCCGAGCTGCAGTTCATCATCGGTCACATGGGCGAGATCCTGCCCTTCATGCTGCCTCGGCTGGACGCGACGCTGTCGACCGAGGTGACGAAATTGCGGCACGCCCCGTCGTACTACCTGCGGCAGAATGTGCACTACACGTTTGCCGGATTCAATTGGACGCCACAGTTTTTGACGCTGCTGTTAGAGGTCGGCATCGACCGCATCATGTTCTCCACCGACCACCCCTACGCGTCGATGAGCGAAGCCACTGCTTTTCTCGAAGGCATTCCGGTTAGCCCGCACGACCGTGAGCGCATCGCTCACGGCAACGCCGAAAAGCTATTGCGGGTGTAAGGCCGGACAGCAGACGGCGCGGCAGCTCACCACGCCCTAGTGTGCTGCCGCGCCAAGTCTGGATATGTTAACCGTGTTCTCTTATAGTATTCACCGCGTGACCAATAGTGAATAGAATCGCGAAATCTATCCGACGACGTCGGCCCTCGGCTAGCAACCCCGCAGCCGAGAACCCAGATACCCGGTCACCGCGTCGAGGCCCACCCGCTCCTGCGTCATCGCGTCCCGCTCCCGGATCGTGACGGCGTGGTCGTCCAGCGAGTCGAAATCCACCGTCACGCAGTACGGGGTGCCGATCTCGTCCTGACGCCGGTAGCGCCGGCCGATGGCACCGGCGTCGTCGAACTCGACGTTCCAGCACTTACGCAACTCGGCGGCCAGATCGCGAGCCTTGGGGCTGAGGTCGGCATGCCGGGACAACGGCAGTACCGCGGCTTTGACCGGCGACAGTCGCGGGTCGAGCCGCAACACCGTCCGTTTGTCCACGCCGCCTTTGGCGTTGGGCGCTTCGTCCTCGTGGTAGGCGTCGATCAGGAACGCCATGAACGAGCGGGTCAGACCCGCGGCGGGCTCGATCACATACGGCACGAAGCGGGTGTCGTTGACTTGGTCGTAGAACGACAGATCGACGCCGGAATGCTTCGAATGTGTGGACAAGTCGAAGTCGGTCCGGTTCGCCACGCCCTCGAGCTCGCCCCACGGGTTGCCCGAGAAGCCGAACTTGTACTCGATGTCGACAGTGCGGTCGGAGTAGTGCGACAGCTTCTCTTGTGCGTGCTCGTAGAGCCGCAGGTTCTCCTCGTTGATGCCGAGTTCGACGTACCAGGCCAGCCGGGTGTCGATCCAGTATTGATGCCACTCCCGTGCGCTGGACGGCTCGACGAAGAACTCCATCTCCATCTGCTCGAATTCGCGGGTGCGGAAGATGAAGTTGCCCGGAGTGATTTCGTTGCGGAAGCTCTTGCCGATCTGGCCGATGCCGAACGGCGGCTTGCGGCGTGACGTCGTCACCACGTTGGCGAAGTTGACGAAGATGCCCTGCGCGGTCTCGGGCCGCAGGTAGTGCAGCCCCTCCTCGGTCTCGATCGGACCCAGGTACGTCTTGAGCATCATGTTGAATTCGCGCGGCTCGGTCCACTGGCCTTTGGTGCCGCAGTCGGGGCAGACGATCTCGCTCATCGGCACCGAGTCTGGATCGACGGCCGGCTCCCACTTGCCTTTTTTGAGGGCGTAGGCCTCCTGCATGTGGTCTTGCCGGTGCCGCTTGTGACAGTTCAGACATTCCACCAGCGGGTCATTGAAGACCTCGACGTGCCCCGAAGCGACCCACACCTCGCGCGGCAAGATGATCGAGGAGTCCAGGCCCACGACGTCGTCGCGGCCGGTGACCACCGAGCGCCACCACTGCCGCTTGATGTTCTCTTTGAGCTCCACGCCCAACGGACCGTAGTCCCACGCCGATTTGGTCCCGCCGTAGATTTCGCCGGCGGGATAGACCAGGCCGCGCCGTTTGGCGAGGTTGACGACGGTGTCGATGACGGACGCCACGAGGTGCTGACTCCTGATGTTGTGATGTGCGGACGATCCGTCATCGTAGCGATGACGCGACGGCTGAACGCGCTGTCTTTGACATGCATGATCATGCATGTGACAGTGGAGGCAGTATGTCTCCCTCAACGCCAACTGCAGCCGGCAACGACGAACTGGTCGGCGAGCATCAGCACAGTGCTGTTGCTGAGCTGCCGGCGCCACCGCCGCGGGAGATCCTCGAGGCCGCCGGCGAACTCCTGCGTGCGCTAGCTGCGCCGGTGCGGATCGCGATCGTGCTGCAGCTACACGAGTCGCAACGTTGCGTGCACGAGCTGGTCGATGCGCTGGGTGTGCCACAGCCGCTGGTCAGCCAGCACCTGAAGATCCTCAAGGCCGCGGGCGTGGTCGCCGGTGAGCGGTCTGGGCGCGAAGTGCTCTACCGGCTGGCCGACCACCACCTGGCGCACATCGTGGTCGATGCCGTCGCGCACGCCGGCGAGGACAAGCCGTGAGCACAGGTGCTGGCGTACGGGCCACCCGGCAGCGGGCGGCGATCGCGGGGCTGCTGGACACCCTGGATGAATTCCGCTCGGCGCAGGAGCTGCACGACGAGTTACGTCAGCGCGGCGAGAACATCGGCTTGACCACCGTCTACCGGACGCTGCAGTCGATGGCGTCGGCAGGCATGCTCGACACGCTGCGCAACGACACCGGCGAATCCGTGTATCGGCGTTGCTCGGACCATCATCACCACCACCTGGTGTGCCGGGTCTGCGGATCGACCGTCGAAGTCGGTGACCACGAAGTCGAGACGTGGGCGGCGGAGGTGGCGGCCAAGCACGGGTTCGCCGACGTCAGCCACACCATCGAAATCTCGGGCACCTGCTCGAACTGCCGCAGCTAGAGCCCTTCAGCCGGTCAGCGCGCGGCGGATCTCGGCGCCCTTGTCGAGGACCATCAGAACCAGCGTTCGCAGCGCGTCGTCACCGAGACCGCCGCCCGGAAAATTGTAGCGCAACAAGACATCTGCGGACTTGCTGGAATTGCGTTTGGTAGCCGGGTCGCTCGGCTTCTCCACCAGATTGATCGATCCCAGCAGGATAGTCCGCGACTGCCCGGTCACGGTGTCGCGAACCTTCTTGTTCAACAACAGATCCCACGCCACGATCTGCGTCAGCGACACCAGGTCGAGGCCCTCGCTGATCTCCACCACCCGCAGCGACGCGATGGTGCCGGCGTGACGGACCGTCAGCGCACCGTCGGATTCCTCATCGACGGGCATCACCGCGGACAGCACCGTGAGCAACTGCTGCTGCAAAGACGGCATCAGCGGGAACCTGCGGCGTTGTGAGGAGACAGCCGATGTGCCCGCCTCTGAGCGACAACGAATTGCTCGACGGTCGAAAGTCGCTCCGAGGCGGGCATCAGGCCGTCCCGAACCGTCGGTTGCGCAATGCGTACTCTTCGCAGGCGGCCCACAAATCCCGGCGGTCGTAGTCCGGCCACAGCGTGTCCTGGAACATGAATTCAGCGTAGGCCGCCTGCCACAGCATGAAGTTGCTGGTCCGCTGCTCACCTGAGGTCCGCAGCAACAGGTCGACGTCAGGAATGTCGGGGCGATGCAGGTGCCGGGCTACTGTCGCTTCGGTGACACGCTCCGGGTTGAGTGTGCCCGCGGCGGCTTCGCGCGCGATACCCTTTGCGGCCTCGGCAATTTCGGTCCGGCCGCCGTAGTTGACGCAGTAGTTGACGGTGATCACGTCGTTGTTCAGGGTCAGTTCTTCGGCGACGGCCAGCTCGTTGATCACGCTGCGCCACAGCCGTGGTCGCGAACCCACCCAGCGAATCTTGACGCCCATCTCGTTGAGGTTCACCCGGCGCCGTCGCACCACGTCGCGGTTGAATCCCATCAGAAAGCGGACCTCGTCGGCGGAACGCTTCCAGTTCTCCGTGGAGAACGCATAGAGGCTCAGCCACTTGATGCCGACTTCTATTGCACCGCAGACGATATCGATGACGACGGCTTCGCCCATCTTGTGGCCTTCGACGCGGGCCAGCCCACGCTGGGTGGCCCAGCGGCCGTTGCCGTCCATCACGATCGCGACGTGATTGGGCAACTGGTCGACCGGGATTCGCGGGGCGGACGCCTTGGACATGTGTTGCGGCGGGCGGCGGGGCCCGCCATCCGGCGACGGCGGCAGCGCCGGAAACGGCACTGGCCATGTCGATGTGTCCGGGAAGACCGGATAGTCGTCAGGCGCGGGGGCGAGCTGCGGGAAGTCAACCTTCCGCTTGCGCTCAGCCCTCCGCTCTGAGCGGCTCACCCGGCTCGTCTCCATGGGCCACATCCTGCCTGACCAACGCTATGCGACGGTCGAGGAGGCTCTGGTCCAACCGATCGACACGCCGCATCCGCTCGACGAGCGGCAACGTTCGCAGCTGCCGCTCCAAATGCCATTGCAGGTGAGCGGCCACCAATCCACTGACGTGGCTGCGGGCCGACTGCGGCACGGCTTCGGCGGCCGTCCAGTCGCCGTCGCGCAGCGCCGTCATCAGATCCAGCACTCCCAGCGGGGGTGTCGTCGCGCCGGCGGGGCGGCAGAACCCGCAGACGCTGCCGCCCGCGGCGACGTGAAATGCCCGGTGCGGGCCCGGTGCGGCGCAGCGGGCGCAGTCAGTCAGCGCCGGAGCCCACCCGGCGATGCCCATGGCGCGCAGCAGGTAGGCGTCCAGCAACAGCTCGCGGGGCCGGATGCCGTCGGCCACCGCCCGCAGGGCGCCAACCGTGAGTCGGTGCAATTCCGGAGCCGGCGCCCGCTCCTCGCCGGCGAGTCGCTCTGCGGTTTCCAGCATCGCGCACGCGGAGGTGTATCGGCCGTAGTCGCTGACGATGTCGGTGGCGAACGCGTCCAGCGAGACGACCTGGGTGACGATGTCGAGATTGCGGCCCGGGTGTAGTTGCACGTCGATATGCGCGAACGGCTCCAGCCGTGCGCCGAACTTGCTGCGGGTGCGACGGACACCCTTAGCCACCGCGCGGACCAGACCATGGTCGCGGGTGAGCAGGGTGATGATCCGGTCGGCTTCGCCGAGCTTGTGCTGGCGCAGCACAACCGCACGATCTCGGTACAGCCGCATGGATATCAGTTTGTCACCGCACTGCGACGGCGCCTTGTGCACGCGCCGATAATCTCTGTACTGATGAAGGAAGCCGCTACCCCCCGTTTTCCTACCCTGACCGACTTGCTCTACCAGCTGGCCAGCGGTGAAGTGACCTCTGACGAGCTTGTTCGCCGCTCACTGCACGCCATCGACCTCAGCCAATCGACGCTGAACGCCTTCCGCGTCGTACTCACCGAGTCGGCGCTGGCCGACGCCGCCGCAGCCGATCGACGACGCGCTGCCGGCGATCCGGCCCCGCTGCTCGGTGTCCCGATCGCTGTCAAAGACGACGTCGACGTCGCCGGGGCCCCGACCTTGTTCGGTACCGCCGGACACGTCCGGCCGGCCACCCAGGACGCCGAAGTGGTCCGCCGGCTGAAGGCGGCCGGCGCCGTGATCGTCGGCAAAACCAACACCTGCGAACTGGGCCAGTGGCCGTTCACCAGCGGACCCGGATTCGGCCACACCCGCAACCCGTGGTCGCGCAGGCACACCCCCGGTGGGTCGTCGGGTGGTAGCGCGGCCGCGGTGGCCGCCGGACTGGTGACCGCCGCGATCGGCTCCGACGGCGCGGGCAGCGTGCGCATCCCGGCGGCCTGGACCCACCTGGTCGGCATCAAACCCCAGCGCGGACGCATTTCGACGTGGCCGCTGCGCGAAGCGTTCAACGGAATCACGGTCAACGGCGTGCTGGCCCGCACCGTCGCCGACGCGGCGCTGGTGCTTGATGCGGCCTCCGGCAACGTCGACGGCGACCTACACAAACCGCGACCGGTGAAGGTGTCCGAACACGTGGGCATGGCACCCGGTCCGCTGCGGATCGCGCTATCAACCCGATTCCCGTTCACCGCGTTCCGGGCTCGCCTGCATCCGGAGATCAACACGGCGCTCGAGTCGGTCGCCGACCGACTGCGGCTGTTGGGCCACAGTGTGGTGTCGGGCAACCCCGACTACGGGCTGCGGTTGTCATGGAACTTTCTGTCTCGATCCACCTCCGGGCTGCTGGAGTGGGCCGAGCGACTGGGCGACGGCGTGGAATGGGATGCGCGGACGCTGTCCAACATGCGGGTGGGCCGGCTTCTCTCGCAGTCGATATTGCGTTCCGCGCGCGCACACGAAGCCGCCGATCAGCACCGGGTGGGCTCGATCTTCCGCATCGTGGACGTCGTGCTCGCACCGACAACCGCGCAGCCTCCGCCACTGACGCACGCGTTCGACCGGCTGAGCGGCCTGGGCACCGACCGGACCATGATCGCTGCGTGCCCGGTGACCTGGCCGTGGAACATCCTGGGCTGGCCGTCGGTCAACGTCCCGGCGGGCTTCACCTCCGACGGCTTGCCGATCGGCGTGCAACTGATGGGCCCAGCCAACAGCGAGCCGCTGCTGATCTCGCTGGCGGCCGAACTGGAGGCGGTCAGCGGGTGGTCGGGCAAACAACCGGCGGTGTGGTGGAACACCGGCCACGACATCCCACCCGTGACAGCATCAAAAACCTAGCTTGCCAAGCTGTTTGGGGTCGCGCTGCCAATTCTTGGCGACCTTGACGCGTAACTCGAGATAGACCTTGGTGCCCAGAAGCTTCTCGATCTGACTTCGCGCGGCGGTGCCCACCTCGCGCAGCCGCTCTCCGCCCTTGCCGATCACGATGCCCTTCTGGCTGTCCCGCTCGACGTAGAGAATCGCCTGCACATCGATCAGGTCGTCGCGCCCCTCGCGGGGGTTGACCTCGTCGATCACCACCGCCAGCGAATGCGGCAACTCGTCGCGCGCGCCTTCTAAGGCGGCTTCCCGAATGAACTCGGCCATCAGAGTCTCTTCGGGTTCATCGGTCAGCTCGCCGTCGGGGTAATACGGCGGCCCGGGCGGCAACGTGGCGGCCAGCACATCGATCAGCAGATCGACCTGCTCACCGGAGACCGCCGACACCGGGACGATCTCGGCGGCGTCACCGACGAGTTCGCTCACCGCGACGAGCTTGCCGGCCAATTTGTCTTTGGTGATTTTGTCGATCTTGGTGACGACGGCGATCAATTTCGTTCTGGGCGCGGTGGATCGGATCTGCTCTACGATCCACCTGTCCCCCGGGCCGATCGCCTCGTCGGCAGGTATGCACAAGCCGATGGCATCGACTTCGCTGTAGGTGCCGCGGACCAAGTCGTTGAGACGCTTGCCCAGCAAGGTGCGCGGCCGATGCAGCCCCGGGGTGTCGACCAGGATGATCTGGAAGTCCTCCCGGTGCACGATCCCCCGGATCGTGTGCCGGGTGGTCTGCGGACGGCTCGAGGTGATCGCGACCTTCGAGCCGACCAGCGCGTTGGTCAACGTCGACTTCCCGGTGTTCGGTCGCCCGACGAAACAGACGAAGCCGGAGTGAAATTCAGTCATGCTCTGCACCAACCACTTCCACGCGGCTCAGCAGTACGGTGCCGATCCGGACCCGCCCACGGTGGTCGGGTCCACCCTCGGCATGCAACAGCAGCCCATGCGACACCACCTCGGACCCGGGCAGCGGAACGCGGCCCAACTCAAGGGCGAGCAGTCCACCGACCGTTTCGACGTCCATGTGTTCGTCGAACTCCACGCCATACAGTTCGCCCACATCTTCGATCGGCAGTCGCGCCGATACCCGAAAGCGGTTGTCACCCAACTCTTGTACGGGTGCAACCTCAGCTGCGTCGTACTCATCGGCGATCTCGCCGACAATCTCCTCCAGCACGTCCTCGATCGTCACCAGCCCGGCGATCGCCCCGTATTCGTCGACCAGCAACGCCATATGGTTGCGATCGCGCTGCATTTCCCGCAGCAGCGCATCGAGGGGCTTGGAGTCGGGCACGAAGACCGCCGGACGCATCACGTCCGTCACGCCGGTGTCGCGTCCACCGGCAGATGAGTAATAAGTCTGCTGTACACAGTCTTTCAAGTAGACCACACCGACGATATCGTCGACATTCTCACCGATGACCGGGATACGGGAGTGCCCGCTGCGCACCGCCACCGACGTCGCCTCGTCCGCGGATTTGTCACTTTCGATCCAGATCATCTCGGTGCGCGGCACCATCACCTCGCGGGCCGGTGTATCCCCGAGTTCGAACACGGACTGGATCATTCGGCGCTCATCGGCGGCGACCACACCGCTCTGCTGGGCCAAGTCGACGACCTCGCGCAGCTCGATCTCGGACGCGAACGGCCCGTTGCGAAAGCCACGACCCGGCGTCAGCATGTTTCCCAACACCACCAGGAGCCGGCTGATGGGTGCCAACAGCACTGAGATCGCTTGCAGCGGAAGAGCTGCGACCAGAGAAATCGGGTAGGCATTCTGGCGCCCGAGTGTGCGCGGACCGACGCCGATGACGACGAAGCTCGTCACCACCATGATCGTCGCCGTCGCGAACAGCGCCCAGTCGCGGGTCACGCTGCGATAGAAATAGGCCGCCAGCAGTACGGTCGCGCTGATTTCGCAGATGATCCGTAGTAGGACAACGAGATTGATGTAGCGAGGCCGGTCGGTCATCACCTTGGCCAGTCGTACCGCGCCAGGTCGCTCGTCGCGGACCAGCTCTTGCACCCGCGCCATCGACACCGTGCTGATCGCGGCATCGATCGCTGCGAACAGACTGCCCAGACAGATCAGCACGATCGCACCGAGCAGCGGAGCAGAGCTGTTCAATGCTCGAAATGCCTTGATTTGTCAAGCAATCGCTGGTCTCGCTCGATCTGCCGTTCCTTACGGTAGAACTCGACCTGTTCGGCAACCCACTCCTCGAGCAAGCGGCCCTGCAGGGTGAACATCTCTTTTTCCTCGTCCGCCTCGGCGTGGTCGTAGCCGAGCAGATGCAGGACGCCGTGGATTGTCAGCAACGCCAACTCGTGGGCCAACGAGTGGCCGGCGGCCGCGGCCTGCTCAGAAGCGAATTCGGGACAGAGCACGATGTCGCCGAGCATCGCCGGTCCCGGCTCCGGCGCATCGGGGCGACCGCCCGGCTCGAGCTCGTCCATCGGAAAGCTCATCACGTCGGTCGGGCCGGGCAAGTCCATCCAGCGCATGTGCAGGTCGGCCATCGCCGCGGTGTCCAGCAGCACCATCGACAACTCCGCGGCCGGGTTCACGTCCATCTGCGCGATGACAAACTTTGCAACGCTGACCAATTCGGACTCGGAGACGTCGATCCCCGATTCGTTGGCGACTTCGATACTCACGGCGCTGTCACCGACGGCTGCGGGCGCTCGGGCCGCGCCGCGCCGCCCGGTTCATCGTCAGGCCGGGCTGCTGGTGCTCGTACCGCGCGTAGGCGTCGACGATTTCCGAGACCAGTCGATGCCGGACCACGTCGGCACTGGTCAACTCCACGATGTGAATGTCGTCGATGCCGTCGAGGACATCAACCGCCGCGCGTAGCCCCGACCTGCCCACACCGGGCAGGTCCACCTGCGTGATGTCGCCGGTGACAACCACTTTCGAGCCAAACCCGAGCCTGGTGAGGAACATCTTCATCTGCTCGGCGGTCGTGTTCTGCGCCTCATCGAGGATGATGAACGCGTCATTCAACGTTCTACCCCGCATGTACGCCAGCGGAGCGACCTCGATCACCCCGGACGCCATCAGCTTCGGGATCAGTTCCGGATCCATCATGTCGTGCAGCGCGTCGTAGAGCGGGCGGAGGTAGGGGTCGATCTTCTCGCTCAGCGTGCCGGGCAGAAAGCCCAGCCGCTCACCGGCTTCCACCGCGGGCCGGGTCAAGATGATGCGGGTGACCTGTTTGGCCTGCAGCGCTTTGACCGCCTTGGCCATCGCCAGGTAGGTCTTGCCGGTCCCGGCCGGGCCGATACCGAACACGATGGTGTGGTGGTCGATCGCATCGACATAGCGCTTCTGGTTGAGCGTTTTCGGCCGAATCGTTTTGCCGCGACGCGCCAGGATGTCGAGGCTGAGGACCTCCGCCGGCGACTCGTTGCCGATGCCGGTCAGCATGGCGACGCTGTGGCGCACCGCCTCGGGAGTCAATGGCTGGCCGCCGGCCACGACCGCGACAAGCTCGGAAAGCACCCGCTCGGCAAGCGCGACGTCGGCGGGCTCACCCGTCAGCGTCACCGCGTTGCCGCGCACGTGAAGGTCGGCGGGCAGGATGCGCTCGAGGGCGCGCAAGTTTTCGTCGGCGGAGCCGAGCAGGCCCATGATGAGGTCGGGCGGAACGTCGATGCTGCTGCGGACCTGAGATGTCGACGAACCAGCAGCGTTAGTCTCGCGAGGCGTCACGTGGGTACTAATGCCTACTTTCTGCCGTGTGGCACGGTCTGCTCGGACGCCTCAGTCTACCGCCGAGATGTGGGCAACCCAATGGTTAGCCGCCGGGCGACCGCGACCGCACGCCCGCTAGCAGCATGTCGAGGGCTCGAGCGAAGTCCGCGGCGGCGCTGGACCGCTGGCTGGTGACAGCCAGCGCCGCGAGCCGAGGGTGTTCGCCGCCGGCCAGCCGGCCGATCTGGGAAGCGACCGCGACCTGCTCGGAGTCCCGGTCAGGCCTGGCCAGTGGGCCCGCCAATTCCGCCTGCGCGCTACCCATCACCAGACCGAGCACCGCCCGGAACGCCGCCAGCAGATCAGCTTCCTCGAGGCCGCCGGCAGCCAGCGCCTCCACGAGCCGTTCCGCGGGAGCGTAGCTCGCGGACGAAACAGTGCGCCGGGTGAGCACCAGCGGAACGACATTGGGATGACGACGGACCGCCTGCCAGATCGCCATTGCGATGGCCCGCACGTCCTGCTGCCAATCCTGCGACGGCGCAGGAAGTTCCACGCTGTTGATCACGGCTTCGGCGACCAACTCTTCGAGCTGGTCGCGATCTTTCACGTAGTTGTAGACCGTCATCGGTCCGGTGCCCAACGTTGCGGCCAACGTCCGCATGCTCAAGCCGCCGAGCCCGTCGCGATCGACGATCTCCAACGCCCGCGTCGCGACCTCGGCAACGCTGAACCGCGCCCGCATACCTCGCGTCCTTTCGCAATGCGCCACTTGACACGTACATCGTACGTCATATAGTTCACGTACATCGTACGTAAGAAAGGGTTCGCGAGAATGCGATCTAACAGCACAGAAGCGATTTCGTTCCCATCTGCCGGGCAGCGCTGCGCGGCTTGGCTGACCCTGCCGGAGGGACCCGGACCGCATCCCGTGACTGTCCTTGCGCACGGATTCGGTGCCAACCACACCATGGCGCTGAGCCGATATGAGCAGCACTTCGCCGCCTCAGGGATCGGAACCCTCGCCTTCGACTACCGACATCTCGGCGAATCAGAAGGGCTGCCGCGACAGCGGTTGAGCCTGCGCCGGCATCGTCAGGATCTCAGCGCCGCGATCGATTTCGTCCGAACGTTGCCGGACGCGGACGCCAGCAGGGTTGCGCTGTGGGGCACCAGCCTCGGAGCACTGCATGTACTGCGGGTCGCCTCTGGCCGGAACGACGTCGCCGCGGTCGTGGTTCAGTGTCCGATCGTGTCCGGCCCGGCCACGCTGCACCGCATCGGACCCGGCGCAGTGTTGCGATTGACGCCCGCGATTGTCAACGACACCATGCGCGCTGCTGTCGGTCGCGGGCGCCGATACATCCCCATCGTGGGACCACCGGGAAGCCTGGCCGCCGTGACCGTTCCCGGGGCCGAGGAGGGCTGGGATTCGACTGTCGACCCGGGCGGCGGATTCGACAACCGGGTCGCGGCGGCGAACACCGTTGGAATCGCGGTGACGAGCGCCAAGCGCGCAGCGCGCCGCATCGCCGCGCCGCTCCTGGTGTGCGTGTCGCAACGCGAGACGCTGATAGACCCGCGTCATGTCGAGGACGTCGCCCGCAGTGCGCCACTCGGCGAGATGCGCCATTACGACGGCGACCATTTCGAGGTCTACCACCGCCCATTGCTCGACGACCTATTAGCCGACCAGACCACATTCCTGCGGAGGCATCTTTATGTCGGCTCCGCATGAACGCCTGCGTGCCAACGCTATTCGATTCCTCATCGTCGCGCGCAGCCTGTCCGATCGAGACTGGTCGCGTCGCAGCCTGTGCTCCGAATGGACCAACCACGACGTGCTGGCCCACCTCGTTGTCGGCTGTCAGGTACCACCGACCACATTCGCCCTCGAGCTGGTCAGGCACCGCGGGTCGTTCGACCGATCCAACGCCAGCCTTGCCCGAAACCTGGCGGCGGGACGGACGCCTTCCGAACTCATCGACGACTTCGCAGCGTTAATCGATCGGCCACGCGGGTTGGGCCGGGCCTTTCCACGAAGACTTTTGTTGGGCGACCACGTCATTCACGAGCTCGACATTGTCCTGCCACTGGGCTTGCAGCCGACGGTCGAACCGATCTCCATCGTCACTGTATTGGAAACCCAAGTGCGCGTGCCTAATCCGTTCGTTCCCGCCGCGGCCCGGGCCCGTGGCCTCTGCCTGCGCGCCACGGATATGGACTGGACACACGGGGACGGCAGCCGTTGCGTGTCCGGCAAGTCCGCTCATCTGGCTTCCGCGCTGGCCGGCCGTCCGTGGGCGCTAGACCAGCTCACCGGTGACGGCGTGCCGCTACTGCGCGACCGTAGGTGAACTACCCGTCGTCGGGCGATTCCCACCGCGGCGTCAACACACCCAGCGCGCCCAGTGCGACGGCGGCCGCGGTCGACGTGCGCAGCACGGTGGGGCCCAGCCGGACCGCGACGGCGCCCGCTTCGGTCAGCGCGACCAGCTCGTCGCGAGAAATACCACCCTCGGGGCCCACCACCAGCATCACTGACTTGGCTTGCGGCAGAGGCAGATCAGTCAGCCGGCCACCGGCAGACTCGTGCAGAGCCAGCACCATCGCCCCCGACGCCACCGCGTCGCTGATCCGCTGGGTCAGCGTCTCGGTCGACAGCACACCGTCGACCGACGGAATGTGCGCCCGGCGGGATTGCTGCGCCGCCGCGCGTGCGACAGCGCGCCAGCGACGCAGCCCTTTGTCGGCGCGGGCCCCTTCCCAGCGTGCCACGCAGCGCGCAGCCCGCCACGCCACAAAGGAATCCGCGCCCGCTTCGGTGGCCAGTTCGATCGCAAGTTCGGAACGCTCGGTCTTGGGCAACGCCTGAACGACCGTCACCGGCGGCTGAACCGGCGGGGTCTGCCAACGGTCCACCACCCGGGCCCGCAGCCCGTCGCGGCCGCTCTCCTCGACCGCACAACGGGCCAGACCACCCGTGCCGTCACCGAGAATCAGCGTTTCGCCACGACGGATGCGTCGGACCATGGCGGCGTGGAATCCGGCGTCGCCGTCGACGATGGCCAGCTCACCGGTCTCGGGGAGCGCGTCGATGTAGAACAGGCCAGGCATGCTCGGCGGCTAGCGCCCCGTGAAGGTTTCGCGCAACCTGCTGAACAAGCCGCCGTTGGACGCGTTGCTGTGCGTCGACCGGACCTCGGCGACGTCACGGCTGCGCCGGCCCTTGAACTCGCGCAGCACGTCGGCGTCCTGGTGGTCGAGCCGTTCCGGCACCACAACCTCGACGTGCACATGCAAGTCGCCGCGCGCACCGGATCGCAGATGCGGCATCCCGTGGCCGCGCCGGGTCGTGACCGACCCGGGCTGGGTCCCCGCGGGAATGGTGATCTCGGTCAGGCCGTCGATGATCGCGTCCACGGTCACCGACGTGCCCAGCGCCGCGTCGACCATTGGCACCGAAATCGTGCAGTGCAGGTCGTCACCGTCGCGCAGGAAGATGTCGTGGGGTTGTTCGTGGATCTCGACGTACAAGTCGCCCGCCGGTCCTCCGCCGGGTCCGACCTCACCCTGGGCTGCCAGCCGGACTCGCATCCCGTCGCCGACACCGGCGGGGATCTTGACGGCGATCTCGCGACGAGCCTGCACCCTGCCGTCGCCGCCGCACTGGTGGCACGGGTCGGGAATCACTTCGCCGACGCCGCGGCACGTCGGGCACGGCCGGGCCGTCATCACCTGTCCGAGCAACGAGCGCTGGACGGTCTGCACCTCACCGTGACCACCACAGGTGTCACACGTGACCGGCGACGAATTCCCGTTGGTGCCGCGGCCCTGGCAGCGGTCACACAGCACCGCGGTGTCGACGATGACCTGCTTGCTGACGCCGGTGGCGCATTCGGTCAGGTCCAGGCGCAGCCGCAGCAACGAGTCCGAACCGGGCCTGACCCGTCCGATCGGGCCGCGCGACGTCGCGCCGCCGCCGAAGAATGCTTCGAAGACATCGCCTAGACCGCCGAAGCCGCTGAACCCGTTTCCTGCCGACCCAGCGCTTGCCAACGGGTCGCCGCCGAGGTCGACAACGCGGCGCTTCTCCGGGTCCGACAACACCTCGTAGGCGACGCTGATCTCTTTGAATTTCGCTTGAGCGACCTCGTCAGGGTTGACGTCAGGGTGCAATTCGCGCGCTAGCTTGCGATATGCGCGCTTGATCTCCGCATCACTCGCGTTCTTGCCCACGCCGAGCAGACCGTAATAGTCGCGTGCCACGCTTGACCTTCCTGACCTTTCCTGGGCTACTACGCCCAGGCCGGCCGCGTATCGGCGGCCTTCAATAGATTGTGCACGCCGTGCGGGTTCATCGCGTACCGAGCACTTCGCCGATGTACATAGCAACCGCAGCGACACTAGCGATAGTTCCCGGATAGTCCATCCGTGTAGGGCCGAGTACCCCCATGCCGCCGTAAACAGTGTCAAGGGTGCCGTATGTGGTGGACACCACCGAAGTGCCCGCCATCTGCTCGGCCTCGGTCTCGTGTCCGATGCGGACGGTGATTTTGCCGGCCTGCTGCTGAGCGGCCAGCAACCGCAGCACGACGACCTGCTCTTCGAGTGCTTCCAGGATCGACCGCAGCGAGCCGCCGAAGTCGGCGGTGTTGCGGGTCAGGTTGGCCGTGCCGCCCAGCAGCAGCCGCTCCTCGGTGTGCTCGACGAGCGACTCCAGCAGCACCGTCGCCGAACGCCCCACCGCGTTGCTCAAGCTCTTGGACTGTCCGCCTCGGCCGTCCAGCTGAGCGGCGAGGTCGGCCACGGCGATCGACGCGGCGGACAGCTTTTTGCCGTCCAGGGCCTGCCCGAGCATCTCGCGCAGCTGCGACAGCTGGTGGTCGTCGATGACGTCGCCGAGTTCGACGACGCGCTGGTCCACCCGGCCGGTGTCGGTGATCACGACCATCAGCAGCCGTGCCGGGGTCAGCGAGATCACCTCCAGATGCCGCACGGTCGACGTCGACAGCGTCGGGTACTGCACGACGGCCACCTGGCGGGTCAGCTGGGCCAGCAGCCGCACCGCGCGACGCAGCACGTCGTCGAGGTCGACGCCGGACTCCAAGAACCCTTGAATGGCGCGCCGCTCGGCCGACGACATCGGCTTGACGTCGTCGAGTCGGTCGACGAATTCGCGGTAGCCCTTCTCCGTCGGTATCCGTCCGGAGCTGGTGTGTGGCTGGGTGATGTAGCCCTCGGCCTCCAGCACCGCCATGTCGTTGCGCACCGTGGCGGACGAGACTCCGAGGTTATGCCGCTCTACGAGGGATTTCGAACCGATGGGTTCCTTGGTGGAGACGAAGTCGGCGACGATCGCGCGCAGCACCTGAAAGCGGCGGTCGTCGGCAATCCCCATCGGAATTCACCCTCCTTACCTGGTCCAGCTTACGGGGATCACCAGCGGCTACTGCATCGTCGCCGCGCTAGCCTGTCCCTCATGGCCGCGTCGAGGAGGGCTGCGCCGGAGACCGGCCGCCGATGATCTTCAAAGGTGTGCGCGAAGGCAAGCCATATCCCGAGCACGGCCTGTCCTACCGGGACTGGTCACGGATTCCGCCGTGCCAGCTTCGGCTCGACGAGATCGTCACCACCACGAAAGTGCTGGCGTTGGACCGCCTGCTGTCCGAGGACTCCACCTTTTACGGCGACCTGTTTCCGCACGCAGTCAGGTGGAAGGGCGTCGTCTACCTCGAAGACGGCCTGCACCGCGCGGTGCGCGCGGCACTGCGAAATCGCACCGTGCTGCATGCGCGGCTGCTCGATCTGGATGCGGTCACCCAGCAGGCCTAGCCGACGTCGACGTGTGAGTGCGCCTGGTCGCCCGGGCAGCCGTCAGTTGACGGCTGTGGCGGCCTGGATCAGCGCGATCGCGGCCTCGTGCTGCAGCACCCAGGTGCCGCCTTGATCGACGAACGCCAGTTTCTTGTCGACCGGCCCGGCGAACTTCGGACCCGTGATGGCGACGTCGGCGCTGGCCCCGTTCGGGCCGATCGGCTCGATGTTCGTGAAGGCGAACTGTTCCGGGAAGTTCCCGTTGCGGAACGCCTTGCGCAGGTCATGGTCGGCCACATGGCCCTCGTCTGCGCTGATGCCGTTCTCGACCAGACCGAACTTGGTCTCGTACGACACGCCGGGATCGGTGATGCGGTTCGCGAGGTCGGTCAGCGTCTCGGGGCTCGGCAGCTGAGGCTGGCCCGGCGCGGGTGGCGGCGGGTCGAGCGGCGCGCTGAGCACGACGGGCCGCACCTGCAGCGCCGACGCATCGCCGCTGGCCAATGACGTCACGCCGGCTGCGGCGGCTCCAATGGTGGCCACGGCCGCCACTCCGGTGGCAAGCAATTTCACGGTCATCGTTGTCCTTTCGATTCGCACCTGAACATCGGTGTCATTCTGCTGGTCACCGCCTGATCTGTGGTGACCCTGATACTGGCGTGTCGTATCGCCCGTTGTGTTACATCAAAGCCACTTGCGGGTGGCGCTGGCAAATAACGCCCCTAGCCGACCTGGATTCGCCACTCGGCCGCATCCCGCTGCTGGCGCCAGAACTCGTCGAAACGACCACCCGCGGTGAGCAACTCGTCGACCGTGCCGTCCTCGACGATGTTTCCGGCATCGAGGAACAAAACTCGGTCGGCGTGACGGATGCTGGCCAGCCGGTGCGCGACGATCACCCGGGTCCGCGGTCGCGGGTCTGCGGTCAGGGCGTCGACGACGGCGGCCTCGTTCTCGGTGTCCAGAGCGCTGGTCGCCTCGTCGACCAGCAGGACCGGCGCCGGTTTGAGCAGGGCCCGCGCGATGCTGACCCGCTGCCGTTCACCGCCGGACAGCGCCGAGCCGGCTTCACCGACGACCGTGTCGACACCGGCAGGCAGCCTGCCGGTCAGCTCGTCGACTCGAGCCAGCGCGAGGGCGCGGCTGAATCGATCGTCACCGGCGCCCGGGTCTCCGGCGGACACGTTCTCCCGGATCGTCCCGTGGAACAGATAGGGATGCTGAAACACCACGCTGCTCGCGGCGCGCCGGGCTTCGGCGTCCAGCGCCGTGACGTCGACACCGTCCACCAGGACGCGGCCTCGAGTGGGCTCGTACAGGCCGGCGATGAGCCCCAAGATGGTGCTCTTGCCCGAGCCGGACGGCCCGACGATCGCCGTCGTGGTTCCGGCGTCCAGCGCGAAGCTCACGCCGTCCAGCACCGGTGCGCTTGCTCCGCCGTAGCTGAACACGACGTCGTCGAACTCGATGCGCGGCGCGTCGTGGTCCGCGCGCCGCGTCTCGGTGCCGGCCGCCATGACCGGTGCGCTGAGCACCGCACGGATCCCGTCGAGGGTGGCGTGGGTGCTCTCCAGCGCCGGCGCCAGCTCGCTGATCGACGTGAACGGTTCGAGGTAGCGGGCGATCACGACGATCAGGGCGATCGACTCCGGGACGGTCAACGTGCCGGACAGCGTCAGCGCGGTGGTCGCGCCCGCGAACACGATGAGCGCCAGCTGGCTCGCCAGACTGAACAGCAGCTGGCCGGGGACCTGCATGCCGAGCAACCGCATCGTCGCGCCGTGCTGCGCGGCCAACGCATCGCCCACCAGACTTCGGGCCGGCTCGACGCGCCGCGCGGCCCGCAACGCCTGCTGGGTTCGGGCGAATTCGATGATCCGCTCGGTGAGCGCGGTATTGGCCTGGGCGGCAGCCCGATCCGCGCGACGGGCAAGTCGGGCCGAGGCCCACAGCGCGCCCAACATCACCGGCACGCCACCCAGGGCGGCCAAGCCGAGCTGCCAAGACACCGGCAGCAGAGCCACCCCGATGGCGGCGGGCAGCAACACGGCGGTGAGCAGCGGCGTCAACAGATTGACCGCGAGGCCGACCAGTTCCGGTCCGGTCGCGGCGATGGCCTGCCGCGCCGTCGCGGTGTTCTCCGAGCTGAACCACTCCAGCCGCACATCCGGCAGCCGGTCCGCCACGTCATGCTGGGTGTGATCCAGTACCGCGAAGCCCAGATCGAAACCGATTCGCGCCGTGACGGTGTCGATCACCCATCCGGCTGCCGTCGCCGCGGTGAGCCAGCCCAACCATCCCAGTGCCCGGTGTGGCGCGTCGCTGAACAGCGCCCCGACCAACGGGACCAGCAGCACGGTACCGACGGCGCGCACCACCACCGACACCATCGCGAGCAGGGCGTAGGCAATGACGTTGCGGCGCCGGTCGGCGGGGACCAGGCCGATCCAGGTGCGGATCATCGGGTCGCCTCCCCCGCTGTCGTCGCGGTCACCGGGTCGCGACGTCCGCTGTCCCACAATCGCCGATACCGGCCGTCGGCGGCCAGCAGTTCGTCGTGCGTGCCCTGTTCGGCGATCCGGCCATGGTCGAGCACGACGATCTGGTCGGCGCCGGCGATGGTGTGCAACCGGTGCGCGATGACCAGAACCGTGCGCTCCCGGGTCAGCCGGTTCAACGCTTGCTGCACAAGGTATTCCGACTCCGGGTCGGCAAACGCCGTGGCCTCGTCGAGGATCAGCACGCCGGTGTCGGCGAGGATGGCGCGGGCGATGGTCAGCCGCTGGCGTTCGCCGCCGGACAGGCCGCTTGCTGCGCCCAGCACGGTGTTGTATCCGTGCGGCAGGCGCGTGATCCGGTCGTGGATCTGTGCCTCGCGGGCGGCGGCCTCGACTTGTTCGGGTGTCGCCTCGGGGACCGCCAGCGCGATGTTCTCGCTGACCGTCCCGTGCACGAGTTGGGTTTCCTGTAGGACGAAGCCGACCCGGGAGTACAGCTCGTCGGCCGTCATCGACCGGATGTCTTGACCGGCAACGTGTATCGCACCCTGCTGCACGTCGTAGAAGCGGGCCAGGAGGGCGGCCAGTGTCGACTTGCCGGATCCGGACGGCCCGACCAGCGCGGTCACCGTGCCTGGCCGCAGCGTCAGCGACACGTCCTGGATCACCGGCACGTCGGGCCGGTAGCCGAAGCTGATCCGGTCGAACACCACGGTGGCGGAGGCGTCGTCGGACGCTTCGCCCTGCCCGTCGCGCACCGCGAGGTCCGACTCGTCGAGCGTGATCTGCAGGCGCCGCGCGGCCAGCAGACCGGCACGGATGCCGCCGAGCCCGTAGGCGATGTTCAGCAGTCGCGCGCCGAATGTGGTGCCCAACAGCAGAAACGGCAGCAGGTTCACCGGGTTCATCCGGCCGCCGACCACCAGCAGCGTGCCGGTTGCCGCGATCAGCCACAGGAACGTCGTCGGCCGGGTGGCCAAATCCATCATGGTCTTCTTGCCGGCCAGCGGGCGCTGCCAGTCGATCAGGAAGCCCACGTACTCGTCCAGCCGCCGGCGGAAGCTCGACGCGGCGGCACCGCCGAAGACGCGGATCACCGGCTGGCCCTCCAGGTAGGCGCCGGCCTCACCGCTCATTGTCTCGGCCCAGCGCTGCGATTGCGGGATGCGCGGACCGGACTGGATCGTCATCGAGGACGTCAGCACCAGATAGAACAGCACCGGGACGAACAGCACCAACGCCACCCGCCAGTCGACGACGAACAGGTAGACCAGCACGGCGAGCGGCGCAATGGCCGCCGCGACCGCGTCCGGAATGGCATGGGTGACCAGATAGTGCAGGGACAACGTGTCGTCGGCGACCAGCTGCTTGATCGACCCGGACCCGCGGGCGGTGAACCAGCCCAACGGCAATCGCGACAATTTGCGCAGCAGCCGCGAGCGCAGGTCGCTGGCGAACCGTGCGTCGACGACGTGCAGCCACAGCGTCAGCGCGGCACCCAGCACGGTGCCGAAGCCCAGTAGTGCGACCGCCGCGAACCCGACCTCGCGTAGTCGCGAAGAATCGGCGCCGGACACCAGCAGCCGGGCCAGCTCGACCAGCAGCACGAACGGTGCCAGTTGGACCAACGTGATCACCGCCTGCAGCACACCGGAGGCGATCAGCGCCGAGCGCAACGGCGCGAGCAGCCGACCGGCGGCCTGCGCGCGCCAACTGCCACGCGGCGTTAACATCGTCGCTTCGGGTTGCGCCACAATAGTTTCCGGCTGGACCATGGCGACCGCATCGGCAGCCGCCACAGTCTCTGCAGCCGTCGGTTCGTCGCCGCGCCGGGTGCCCATCGCGCGACCGGCGCTCCAGTAGGCCTGCGCGTGGACTTCGGATTTGGGGAAACCGAAATCGTCGCGCAGCCGGGTCCGGACGTGTTTGAGCGTGGTGGCTTCGGGTGTGGCCCACCCATACCAATCCGACCAGTCGCGGTGCTCGATCGCCGCGGCCAGCGATTTCTCGTCACGGCGTGCCACCCAGTGCACCCGCAGTCGCGGATGTTGCGCAAGCGGGATCAACGTGTCGCTGTCGTCGTGCTGTTCGAGATACGCCTCGATCGGAACGTCGTCGGGGACGACGCCGATGATCCCGTTGATCCCCGGAATCGACGCTGAATCGCCGATCAACAGGTAGCCCGCGGGCTGTTCGAGAGGGGTGTCGAATCGTGACGAGCCCATCAACGACATCACCGCGATAGTCGCACCGGGTTCGACGGCACGGGCCCACAACGAGGCGGGGCCTGCCGGGTCGTGCAGCACCACGTCGACCGCGAAGCGGCCGGCGGGCACGTCGGCTTCAGAGATCGTGTAGGCCCGTTGGAATTCGGTGCTCGAGCCCTCAGGATCGGGGAACCAGAACCGCAGCCAGGCCGCGGGCTCGGCCTGCGCGTCCTGGAACAACGTCGCAGATTCCATCCGTATCCGGACGAAATGCGGTGCGATCCGGACGGTTTCGAGGACCGTCGCGGTGTGGTCGCGGGCGCCGAAGCTCCGCAGCACCGCACCCTGAAACCCGCGCGCCATCAGTGATCCATTGCCTCGCGGAGGCTCTTCGGCCGCATGTCGGTCCAATGCTCCTCGACGTAGGCCAGGCATTCGGCGCGACCGGCCTCGCCGAAGATCTTGTGCCAACCGGCGGGAACATCGACGAAGGTCGGCCACAAGCTGTGCTGGTCTTCGTCGTTGGCCAGCACCACGAACGTGCCGGTCTCGTCATCGAAGGGGTTGGTGCTCATCATCTCTCCTAATCGCGGCTCTCTTGGTCGGGGATGGGGCGCCGGCGCCCAATTCGGCACCCAGCACCCGGTCGGACAACAGCCCCAGGCAGCTGAGGTTGGGAAAGCCCGGACCCTGATTGAGTCCGGCAAGGTTGGGCAAGAACAACTTCGGTGCGACGTCGACAACCGCGAGGTCGTGTCCGATCGCCTCCTGCACGTGATCGCCGGTCAGCGGGCCGCCCAGTCCCAGCTCGAGCAGATCGAGCGCATCCTGGCTGAACAGCGTCGTGAACCAGAGCGGGTCGGCGCCCGATCCGTCGATGACCAAGTCGAAACCGTGGACTGTTTCCAGGTTTTCGCTGCCCCGGTTGGTCGACAGCGTCAGGCGGATCTGCTCGTCGCGGCCTACGGCATGGGCGACCCGTCCGCGTAGATGACGGATGCGGTCGTCGGCCAGCAATGCGTCCTGGACGTTGGACGAGAACACCCCGCGGTCGGTCCGGGCGATCGCGTCGCGCCGTTCGTCGACCGTCAGCGCCGTCCAATCGCTCGGGTCGGAGAACAGTGCGTTTTCAAAGAAGCTCTCGCCGCGGGTGAACAGTGTCACCTGCGGCGAGATGACCGTGATGGTCGAAACCCGGTGCCGGAACAGCTCGTTGAGCATCGCCGCCGCCGTCTCACCGCCACCGATGACCGCGACCCGCTCCGCACTGATTCGTTCATGTTGGCCGGCGCGGTGCCAGAACTGCGCGATCGACAGCACTCGCGGATTGCCCGGCAGCAGCGACCGCTCGGCCTGTCCGGGCCCGGTGATCATCAAACCGTCGGCATGCACGGTGGTTTCATCGGTGTGCAGCGCCCACTGCGCACCGTCCACAGCCAGCTTCTCGACTTCGCCGCAGACGACGGTCATGCCGATCTGGTCGGCGACCCAGCGCAGGTACTGGCTGAAACGCCGGTGGGTGGGCGCCGGCCGGCCGCGGTCGATCCACTGAGCGAACTCGCTGGTGGCGATCAGATACGACTGCCAGCTGTAGCGCATCATCCGCTCGTCGAGCTCGGCGTTGCGGCGCGGCACCAACGACGAGCGGTACGGGAAGCCGACGTCTTTTTCCGGACTCGTCCCCAGTCGCTGCGCGCCGTCGGTCCAGCCACCGCTGGACTGCCAGTTGGCGCCGACGCCGATCCGCTCGACGACGACCACCTTCGGCGCATCGACTCCCATCTCGGCCAGCACGTGCGCCTTGGCGGCGACGGCCACTGCCTTCACCCCGCCGCCGAGGACACCAAGTGTGGTCATGCCACCATCTCCTCGAGCGCTTGTCGCCAAAGTTCTTGCAATTCGGTGATATCCGACTCGCCGAGAATGTCGGGAAGTGAACGCCACTGTGTCACCAGCAGCTGATGCTCGCCACTGCCGAGCACGGTTGCGAGCAGGCTCAGCTCGTAACGCACTGCCAGATCGGGCTCGGGCAACGGTGATACGCCCTTCAGCAGACTACGGTCCAGCCACAATCCGCTACTGGCGCCGATGTCGGCGTGACCCAGATAGTTCAGCAGCAGCTGCGGTGCGTCGAACTCGGCGAGCCGGTTCGCGGTATCGCCGCGCACGTACCGCAGTAATCCGTAGTCGACTCCGTCACCGGGGATCGCCGTCAGCAGTTCCCGCACCCGCCGCGGATCCTCGGTGTCCACCCGCAGCGGATATATCGCACTCAGCAGTCCGACCGTCTCGGTCGTGTCGACACCTCTGCTGTCGAACAGGGCGTCGGCCCGACCGTGGGTTTCCAGCGCGAGCAGTGGCGGCGGTGTCGTTTGCCCACGACTTTGCCGCCACCGGGTGATCATTCGTGCCGCCGCTGCGACCAGTACCTCGAAGACCGGCAGACCCGACCGCATCAGCCGGGCGGTGGTCTCGGTGTCGAGTATCGCGGTCGCGACCAGCAGGTCGCCGGCGCGGTCGCTCTCCGGCCGGAGCCGCCGCCGGCCGAGGTCAGGGTCGTCGCCGCCGAGTTGCGCGGCCCAATACGGTTCGCTGTCAAGGGCTTCGGCGCGTTCCGCCATGGCCCGGACCCAATGCCGGTAGCTGGTGTGCTCACGCACAGGCGCGGGCGTCATCCCGGCGCTCAGTGCGTGCAGCGTGGCATCGAGTTCACCGAGCACCACCTGCCAGGACACCGGGTCCATGGCTAATACGTGCGCGGTCAGCACCAGCACACTCTGACCGCTCGGTGGCCGCAGCCACGTCGCCGCCAGCAGTTTCCCGTGTTCGGGGTCGAGGTTGTCGATCGCGTGTGCGGTGTGTTCGCCAACGGCTGCCTGCAGATCGCCGGGCACGGCAACCTCGGTGAGCACATCGCCGGGCTCACCGGCGTGCAGAGTCATGGTGGCGCGGTCCAGCCGGCTGCGCAGCACTTCGTGGCCGTCGATGATGATCGACAGCGCCGCACGCAGCTGGTCACCGGTCACGCCGGCGGGCAGCCGGATGGCTTCGGCCTGCGCCAACCTGCGGGGCTCACCGAATTCGTAGAGCCAGTAAGCGTTGGCCAACAGCGGTATCGGCCCGGTTACGTCGGCCGCTTCGAGCGAGACGTCGCCATGATCGCCGGTTTCCGCGGCTTCCGCCTCGATGGCGGAAGCGAGTTCGCGGACGCTGCCGCATTCCAGCACCAGTCGCGCCCGCAACGCGATGCCGCGCCTGCGGGCCGACTGCACGACCGAGAGCGCAGCGATGCTGTCCAGGCCAAGCTCCAGGAAGTCGGCGTTCGGGTCGATTCGGTTGACCTGCAGTAGTTCGGTCAGCACCTCGATGAGCGTGCGTTCGGTGGCTGTCTCCGGCTCCGTTCCGCCGGACTCCGTCGTGGCTGCGGAATCGGCTGCCGCCAAGGCGGCTTCGTCCAGTTTGCCGTTGGCGGTCAGCGGGATGTCGTCGACGATGACGATGCGCTGCGGAACCATGTAGCGCGGCAGCCGAGCGACCAGCACCCGGCGAAGCTCCAACACCGACGTCGAATGATCCACTGCCACATAGGCAGTCAGCCGCGGAACGCCGTGTCGCTCGCGCACCACGACGCTGGCCTGCCGCACCGTGGGATGTGACTCGAGTACGACGGCGATCTCGCCCGGCTCGACCCGATGGCCGCGGATTTTCACCTGCGCATCGGCACGACCCACGTAGTGCAGCGACCCGTCGGGTTGGCGCCGCACCACGTCGCCGGTCCGATACATCCGTTCGCCGGCGACGAACGGATCGGCGACGAATCGCTGGACGGTCTCTGGTGCGCGGCCCAGATAGCCGCGGGCCAACTGTGCGCCGCCCAGATACAGCTCCCCCGCCACCCCATACGGCACCGGCCGCAGCGCGGAGTCCAGCACGTAGCCGCGGGTGCGTCCGGTGGGGCGCCCGATCGACGGCGCGTCGTAGTCGTCGATGACGGCCACTACAGCTTCAACCGTGGTTTCGGTTGGGCCGTAACAGTTGAACGCCGTCATACCCGTGCGACGGCACTCCGTGCGAATGAACGACCAGGACGCACCGCCCAGCGCTTCACCGCCCAGCGCCAGCACCGCCAGCGGGACACGGCTCAGCAGGCCGGCCGACCGCAGTTGAGCGAACATCGACGGGGTGGTGTCGATCATGTCGACACGATGCCCGGCGATTGCTGCCACCAACGCTTCTGCGTCGGTCTGAGTGCGCTCGTCGACGATGTGTACGACGTGACCGTCCAGCAGCCCCACCAGCGGCTGCCAGGCCGCATCGAATGCGAAAGACCACGCGTGCGCGATGCAGAGCGGGCGGCCCAGCCGCGCCGCCGCTGGCCGCAACACACCGTCCAGATGGTCGTCGGCATAGGCGCCGACGGCTGCGTGAGTTCCGATGACGCCCTTGGGTTCTCCCGTCGTTCCCGAGGTGAACACCACGTAGGCGGCCTGGTGCGGACTGACGTCGACGGGCCGGAAATCGCCGGGTTGGTCGAGGTTGTGGACGAAGCCGTCGTCGACGACGATGACGGCACCGCTTTGCCGCAGAATCGAGTTGACCCGTTCCGCGGGCATTCCCGGTTCCAACGGCACATACATCGCGCCGGTTTTCAGCACCGCGAGTATCGCGACGATGTAGTTCGGCCCACGGGTCAGCGTGATGGCGACCGGGGTTTCCGCGCCTGCGCCCCGGGCGGCCAGCGCGCCCGCCACCCGGTTGGCCGCGGCGTCCAGCTCGCGGTAGGTCAGAGCCCCACCCGCCCAGGTGACCGCCGGCTTGTCCGGCGCGCCGGCAGCGACCGCCGCGAACCGCGCGTGAATGCCTTGCATCGTCGAGGGTTTCGCCGAACCGGTGCCGACCAATGGCGCCGTCTCATCGGCGACCAGGATGCTGACGTCGCGTAACGGACGGTCCCAGCGGTCCAGCAGTTGCTCTGCGGTCGCCAGCAGTCGGTCGCCGAGCATCGCGGCGGTGGTGTTGCCGATCGCGCCGTCGATGACCTCGACCATCAGCACGAGGCTTTCGTCGGCCATATGAGCGGCCAGCACGATCGGGAAGTGGGTGAGGCTCTCCACCGCGGCCGGCCGGAATGTCACACCGGTGCCGGCCAACTCGTCGCCCGCGGCCACCCCGCCGGTCGGGAAGTTCTCGTAGACCAACAATGTGTCGTACATCTCGCCGACACCGCCCAGCGCCCGCAGTTGCGCGTGCCCGAGATAGCTGTGTTCGCGCAGCATCGCCGAGTCACGTTGTACCGCGCGGCATTGCTCACCGACAGTGGCGCCGGCATCGAGTCGCACGCGTAACGGGACGGTGTTGATGAAGAGCCCGACCATCGTTTCGACGCCGGCAAGTTCGGCCGGCCTGCCGGACACCGTGACCCCGAATACCACGTCGGTGCGGTCGGTCACGCGTGACACGATCACCGCCCAGGCCAACTGGAGCAGCGAATTGAGCGTGACCCCGCGCAAGCGGGCGCCGTCGACCAGTCGTCTGGTTTTCTCGGCGCTCAGTTGCAGTTCGGTGCGTCGCGGAAGACCGGCAGCCTTGCGCGCGGCGTCCTCACCGCCGAACGCGGCAGCCAGCATCGTGGGACCAGGCATGCCGGCGAGGTGCTTACGCCAAACCCGTTCGCTTCCTTGCTGATCGCGGCTCGCCAGCCAGCCGATGTAGTCGCGGTACGGGCGCGGCGCGACCGGCAGCGCATCGGGGTCTCCCCCGGCGCGGTAGAGGATCATCATTTCGGTCACGAACACCGGCAGTGACCAGCCGTCGATCACGATGTGGTGTGCGGTGATCACCAACCGCCATCGCGCATCGGACAGTGCGATGAGCAGGAAGCGGATCGCCGGCAGTCGCTCGAGGTCGAACGGTCGTCGCCGCTCCTCGGCTTCCAGTGCCTCGATGTCCGCGGCGGCAGCGGTGACATCCCGCCACGGCAGTGCGACTCGGGACGGGACGATCTGAACCGGCCGCGGAATGCCCCGGCTGAAGAAGCTGGCCCGCAGGTTCGGGTGCCTGATCAACATCTTCGATGCGCAATCACTCAGTAGCGCGACGTCGAGTGCGCCGAAGATGTCGGCGGCCATCCCGATCACATACGGGTCGTCGGCAGGCTCGCCTTCGGCGAACTCGGCCAGGGCCGTGAAGGAATACAAGCCCTCTTGAAGCGGGCTCAGCGCCATCACGTCCTCGATGTCGGACGTGCCGGCAGCCTCGTCGGCCTGGGTTTCGGTGGCTGTCATGGTGTTCCGTCGCGCGATTTCGACCACAGCTGTGTCACCGCAGCCAAGTCGGCCGGTGACAGTCCCGAGGTGCTCATCGGCTCAAACCGGGTCTCGCTCGGCTGGCCGGCGTCATCGACGTCATCACCTGAGGCGCTTACCTCATCTACGGCCGCAGCTAATTGGTTCACCGTGGGGTTCTCGAACACCATCCGCGGGCTGACCGTCAGGCCGACCGCCCTTGCGCGAGAGGCCAACTGGACGGACAGGATGCTGTCTCCACCGAGTGCGAAGAAGTCGTCGCGGCGTCCGACGTCTGAGGTCGACAGCAGTTCGGCGAACACCGTGGCCAGCGCGCGTTCGGTTTCGGTGCGGACCGGTTCGGTCTGGCCGCCGGTGCTGACCGCCGGCCGCGGCAGTCCCGGCCGGTTCAGCTTGCCCGATTCGGTCTTGGGCAATGCGTCGAGCACGGTCAGCGACGACGGCACCATGTATCCCGGAAGCGTGGTCGTGACTGCGGCCCGCACCGAGGCCGTGAACGCCGCTTTCGCGGCGCCATCGGCGTCGTCGTTGATCGGTTGTTGCGGCACAACGTATCCGGCGAGGCTGGTGCCGTCATGCACCTCCCAGGTGCGGGCCGCCGCAGCCGCGACACCATCGGCGGCTGCCAGCACGGCCTCGACTTCGGCGAGCTCGACCCGGAATCCGCGCACCTGCACCTGGTGGTCGACGCGACCGGTGAACTCCAGTTCGCCGTCCTCGGTCCAGCGGGCCAGGTCGCCGCTGCGATACAACCGGCTACCGGATTCGGCGCCAAAGGGATTGGCCACAAAACGTGAGGACGTCAGCGCCGGCCGCTTCCAATAACCGCGGGCCAGTTGGTCACCCGCGTAATACAATTCGCCCACCACGCCGACCGGAACCGGCCGCAAACCGTCGTCGAGCAGATACGCCGACGCCCCGGCCACCGGCGAGCCGACAAGCGGATTGGGTGGGCCCAGCCGACCGCGGCACACCGCGCCGGACGTCTCGGTCGAGCCGATGTTGTTCAGCAGCTGCGGTCCGTCGTCAACGATGTCCGCGCACGCGGCCGTCAACCGTTGCAACAGCGAACTGCTCACCGGCTCTCCGCCGCACACCAGCCGGGCGAGCGAGCGCACCGAATCCGGGGCACTGTCCACCAGTGCCGACACCAGGCTGGGCACCGCGGTGACCTGCGCAACCGATTCACGCTTCATCAGCGCCGCAAGGGCCTCGGCGTCACGGTGCTCGGCATCGTCAGCCAGGATCATGGTGGCGCCCGCCGCCAGGCCGGCGAGCAGTTCCATGCCGCCCTCGAGGAACGTCATCGAGGCCTGCGACAAGCGGATGTCATCAGCAGTCCGCGGCGGGTAGTTCCGCCGCTGCCAGTCCAGCCGCGCCGCCATCGCACGCTGAGTACCCACGGCGCCTTTGGGCTTTCCGGTCGATCCGGAGGTGAAGACCAGATACATCGCGTCGTCGGGACGCGGCTGCCGCAACGCGGGGTGCGCGGCAGCGTCTGAGCTGTCCACCGCGGCACGCACCGCGGCGTCATCGAGCGAAAGGACGGTACCCGCATACCCTTCCGGCATGGTCTCGACCGCTTCGACCGTCGCCACCACGATCGGCGGCTGCACGTCCTCGAGCATGAACTGCTTGCGCGCCAACGGATAGTTCGGATCGATCGGGAAGTAGGCGGCACCGGCCTTCACGATCGCCACGAGCGCCACGACCATGTCGATGCCTCTGCGCATCGACAGCCCGACGAACGAGCCCGGCCGCACACCGCGGTCCACCAGTATCGCCGCCAGCTTGTCCGACCGACGGTGCAGCGCAACGTAATCCAGGTCATCGCCACCGCACCGAACCGCGATGCGGCCAGCCGGAAGTTGCCGGCTGGGCTCGAGCAGTTCCGGAACCGTGCGGGCCCGATCGGGTGGCGGCTGATCGCCTCGACTCCAACCGGCCAGGATGCGCTGCTGATCGTCGGCATCGCTGAGCACCACATCGCGCAGACTCTGATCGATGTCGTCGGCGAACTCGGTGACGACCCGGGTCAGCCAACCGGCGACCCGTTCGATGGTGTTCCGCTCATACAACTCGGTGCGGAAGATGAGGTGCCCGTTATAGCCGGTCCCGTCAGACCCGTCGGTGCCGAAGAAGTTGACGCTCAGATCGGCGTGCGCCATGTCGAACACCGGGTCCAGCGACGTGCACACCGTGTCCTGGTCGCCGTCTGACGACTCGATGATTCGGTTGGCGGGCAAGTGGTCTCGCACATGCACGACGACCTGAAACAGCGGGTTGCGGGACAGGGAGCGCACCGGGCTGACACTGTCGACCACCCGATCGAACGGCAGATCCTGATGAGCGTAGGCAGCCAGCGCCGTTTCCCTGGCCCGGGTCAGCACCTCCCGCAACGTCGGGTTGCCGGCCAGGTCATTGCGCAGGACCAGGATGTTGACGAAAAAGCCGATCAATTGGTCCAATTCGGCTTCGGTGCGCCCCGCCACAGGCGTGCCCACCGGGATGTCGGCGCCGCTTCCCGCCTTGTGCAGCACGACCGCGACCGCGGCCTGCAGCGCCATGAACTCGGTGACGCCCAGTTCACGGCACCGGTCGGCGAGCTTGGCGCGCGTCGTCGCGTCGATGCTGAACGTTACGGATTCGCCGTCACCACTGGGCAGCGGCGGCCGAGGAAAGTCGGGTCGCAGTCCGCTGTCCTCGGGCAGCCCGGTCAGCTGGCGCGTCCAGTAATCCCGCTGCTCGGCGGCGACCGCGGTTTCCTGACCACCCGGGTCGCCCAGGAAAGTACGTTGCCAGGCAGCGTAATCGGCGTACTGCACGCGAAGCGGCGCCCAGGCCGGGGCTTGGCCGTCACGGCGCGCCCGGTATGCGGTGATCACATCGGCGAACAGCACGCCCGCCGACCAGTGGTCGGACGCGATGTGGTGAACGACCAACGACAGCACGTGTTCGGCGCTGGCCCGCAGCACGGCGACCCGGATCGGCCACTCCCGGTCGAGCTCGAAGGAGTGCCGACGTTCGGTGTCCAGTTGCTGCTGCAGCCACGCTTCGCCGTCACCTTCGGCGCGGCGCACCGTCAGCTCGGCGGCCGGTTCGACCACCTGGTACGGGACGCCGTCGGCATCGATGTAGGTGGTGCGCAGGATTTCGTGACGACTGACGACGTCGCCGACCGCGGCGATCAACGCGTCGATGTCCCACGGTCCGGTCAGCCGGGCCGCGAACGGGATGTTGTTGACCGGGCTCGGCCCGTCGACACGATAGGCGAACCAGCTGCGCAGCTGCGATGACGACAGCGGCAGTGGCTCGTCGTGTGTGGTCGCAATGAGTTTGGGCCGCGACTGCGCCCGTCCACCGGAACGCAGCTCGTCGACCCGCTGCGCCAACAGTCCGACGGTGCCCACCTCGAAGATGTCACGGATGCTCAACTCGACGGCGCATTCCGAGCGGACGGCGGTAACGAGCTTGGTGGCCACCAGCGAGTGTCCACCCAGGTCGAAGAACGAGTCGTCGACACCGACCCGGTCTTGGCCGAGCAACCCGGAAAACAGTGCCGCGATCCGGCGTTCGGTCGCAGTGGCGGGGTCGCGGTAGGGCGCCTTCGCCGCGATCTCCGGCTCCGGCAGCGACGTGCGATCGATCTTGCCGTGCGCGGTGATCGGGATTTCGTCGAGCACGACATAGGCCGCCGGGGTCATGTAATCGGGCAGTGCGGCGGCCACCCTGGCGCGGATCCGGTCGAGGTCGACGGTCTCGTGGCCGGCACCGTCGACCGGAGTCAGATAGCCCACCAAGCTCTTACCCAACTGCGGCAAGTCGGAAGCCACCACGACGGTCTGTCCGACGCTGGGGTCGACCGAGATCGCGGCCGCGACCTCGCCGAGCTCGATGCGGAAACCGCGGATCTTCACCTGCTCGTCGGCGCGGCCGACGAACTCGATATCGCCGTCGGAGTTACGGCGCGCCAGGTCACCGGATCGGTACAACCGGCCGGCCGGGGTGAACGGGTCGGCGACGAAGCGTTCCGCAGTCAGGCCGGGCCTGCGGTGGTAGCCGCGCGCGACATGTGTTCCGCCGATGTAGATTTCGCCGATCACTCCGACCGGGACCGGTTGCAGCGCATCGTCGAGCAGATGCAACTGGGTGTTGATCTTCGGTCGGCCGATCGGCACCACCCGGGTACCTTGAGCACCTTCCACCGGATAGCTGGTGGCGTTGACGATGGTCTCGGTGGGCCCGTAGAAGTTGTACAGCAACGCATCGAACGTGGCATGGAACTTGTCGGCGATCTCGCCGGGCAGCGGCTCACCGCCGATGGGCACGCGGCGCAGTGTGCGCCACTGGTTGACGCCGGGTAGCGACAAGAACAGTCCGAGCAGCGACGGTACGAAGTGCATCGAGGTGATGCCTTCGCGGCGCAACAACTCGGTCAGGTATCCGATGTCGCGCAGGCCGTCCGGACGCGGGATCACCAGGCGGGCACCGCAGATCAGCGTCCCGAAGATCTCGCCGATGGACACGTCGAAGCTCGGCGAGGCCACCTGCAGCAGCCGGTCGGTCTCGTCGACGCGATACTCGTCGCCGAACCAGACGAAGTATTCGGCGATCGGCGCGTGCGGAACCGGGACACCCTTGGGCAGTCCCGTCGAACCCGAGGTGTAAATAAGGTACGCGGTGTTGTCCGGACTCAGCGGACGAGCCAGCTCGTCGCTCGCCGGGTCGGTGGCCGGATAGCCGGACAAGTCGGTAACCGGCTCGCGCAGAATCAGTTTCGCGTCCGCGTCGCCGAGGATGAAGGTCAACCGATCTTCGGGGTAGGTCGGATCGACGGGCAGATACACTGCTCCGGCTTTGAGGATCCCCAACGCTGTGATGACCAGTTCCGGCGACTTGTCGATCAACACCGCGACGCGGTCTTCGGTGCCGACACCTTGCTCGATCAGCCAGTGCGCCAGCCGGTTTGCCTCGTCGTTGATCTCGCGATAGCTGTAGTGGCGGCCTTCGTAGACCACAGCGACGGCATCAGGTGTCAGGGTGGCCCGTCGCGTCACCAGTCCGGGCAGCGTGCTGGCCGGGGTGGTGAAGTCGTCACCGGCCGACATCCGACGCAGCCAATCGGCGTCCGCCGCGCTCATCAATCCGCACGCCGACAGGGTGGTGTCCGGATCTGCCAGCGCGTTGTCCAGCATCACGCTGTAATGCCGTAGCAGTTGATCGACCAGCGGTCGATCCAGCACCTCGACCAGGTATTCGGCTTCGACAAGTGCGCTGCCATCGGAACCCGTTGCGGTGCCGGGTAGTTCAATCATCAGGCCCAGCGGCAACTGGTTGAGATGGCCGCGCAGCTCGGCGCGCGCGCAACGTACTCCCGGCGGGTTGAACCCGCCGCCGTCGGGCTCGCGTAATCCGAAGCTGACCCGGGTCATCCGCTCGGCGCCGTGTCTGCGATCGGGATTGGATTCCCGGACCAGCCATTCCAAGTCGACCCGCGAGTGCGCCATAGCGCCGACGGCGCTGTCCCGGGTCTGCACCAGGAGTTCGCGGAATGTCAGTTGCGGCTGCGGGCGCATCCGCAGCACCAAGGTGTTGCCGTAGTAGCCGATCACGTCTTCGGTGCCGGCGCCGCGATTCAGCACGGGTGTGGCGACCAGGAAGTCGGACGCATGGGTGTAGCGATGTACGAGAGCCCCGAACGCGGCCATCAGCACCATGTACGGAGTTGCCCCGGTTTCCCTGGCGAGCAACGCGACTCGGTCCATGGTGTGTGCCGACAATCGTGCCGTGGCGCGTTGGGCACGCCAGCTGCTCGGCACCATCGAACCGTTGGGACCCGGCAACTCCAGCGGCTCGGGCAGGTCGGTCATCAACGATCGCCAGTAGGACAGATCGTCGTCGACGCTGCGGACTGCATCCGTCGCGACGGCTGCGGTGGTCGTCGACGGCCTCACGATGCTGCCCGGGTCGGTGTAGGCGCGGGTGAGATCGGTGAAGAACGGTGCCCACGAGCCGTCGTCCCAAGCGATGTGGTGGGCGGTCAGCAGCAAGATGATGTCGTCGGCACTCACCCGCACGGCCGCGACCCGCAACGGCGAATCCTTCACCAAGTCGAATGGCTGCTGGAACTGGCGCTGCGCCAGTACTTCCAAGCGCAGCCTGCGGGCCTGCTCGGCTAGGCCCGACAGGTCATGCGCGGCCCAATCAGGCCGCAGATCGTCGACGATCACGGGATTCGGAGCGCCGTCATCATCGGTCCGATACGTGGTGCGCAGCATCGGGTGCCGCAGCGCGACGGCGTCCAACGCCTGATGCAGGCGCGCGACGTCGACATTGCCGGTGACGCGATAGGAGACGCAGATGTTGAGCAGCGCACTGCTCGGGTCGACCGACTGCACGAACCACATCCGGCGTTGACCATCGGACATCTCCGGCACCTGGTGCACATCGGCCGCCGCCTCGACGGGCAGTCGAGTAAGGCCACGCTCGGCCATCTTGCGGCGCAACAACTCCAGGCGCTGAGCGTCAAGCGTGCCTATGCCGGTGGTGTCAGTCACGCGTGGTTTCCAACCTTCCTCAGGTCATGGCCGTTCGTCGAGCCGGCGCCTAACACTTCGATCAATTCGTTGACGGTGATGCCGCCGAGCATCTGCGCCACCGGAGCCGAGTGCCCAACGGCCCGGCGTAACCGCTTGCGTAGGTCGAGTGCCAACAGCGAGTCCAGTCCGAGGTCGATGAGCGACGCGGTCGGGTCCATCGACGCCGAGCCGTCCGAGTGCAGCGTTGCCGCCAGTTCGGCGCACACCACGTCTGCGAGCGGACGCCCGTCGACTTCTGTGTGCTCCATTCCCCTGTCGGTTCCCGACGGCCCACTGAGCGGCATGGCAATTCCCTGGCTCTCGAAGAACACCCGAAGCCGGTCGAAGTCCGCCTCGAAGATCAGCGGATCGCGACCGAAGCGAGCCAGGGCGGCGTCCATCGCGAGTTCCGGTCGCATCGCGATCAGTCCGGATCGCTCGGTGCGGGCGATCTCAGCCTCGTCGACGACTCCGGCGTTCTGCCACAGGCCCCAGCGGATGGCGGTGCAGTCCAGCCCCTTCGAGCGCAGTTGGGCGGCAAGCACATCGAGAAGCCGATTGGAAGCCGCGTATGCGGCGTGGCCG